>Ga0307373_10008288_pt1 | contig 15880 bp, 15 predicted proteins | sample OX2MG_FD_202534 | JGI IMG/M metagenome (GOLD analysis project Ga0307373, IMG submission 202534) | Soil microbial communities from Risofladan, Vaasa, Finland - OX-2 | ecosystem: Environmental > Terrestrial > Soil > Coastal area > Acid sulfate soil | place: Finland: Risofladan, Vaasa | collected... | reverse complement strand
CCGCCGCGCCGATTTTGACCAATTGCACGTGCCGCTTAGGCAAATTTTAAGCCGCCCTGCGTAAGGTCCAATCAGTTTTGTGCAGTCTGTTGAGAGTGTTGCTATGACCGAGCCTCATCGCCCGAGGGTCAAGTATGTCATCGGGCCGGACGGGTCCCCGCTTACGATCGCCGATTTGCCGGCGCCGGGTACAAAGCGTTGGGTAATTCGCCGCAAGGCGGAAGTCGTCGCTGCGGTGCGCGGCGGACTTCTTTCGCTGGAAGAAGCGTGCAGCCGCTATACGCTGACCGTCGAAGAGTTTCTGTCCTGGCAATATTCGATCGACCAGCACGGCCTTGCCGGGCTTCGCACCACACGCATCCAGCAGTATCGTCAGTAACGGGCGGTTAACTCGTCTTACCGACTCGTCAACGCCGGGCCCCTGGTCCGGCGCTTTCGTTTTCCGACCACGATCAGCAACGGTCGCAGCCGATGACGCGCCGCATTCCGGCGGCCGTGATTTTGTGCGCGATCGGCCATCCGCATTAACCCGGCGCTAACCATAAACTGGGCAAATTCTGCCGAGCGACGCGCATGCGTGTCGCCCGTTGGGGGATGATCTTCAGTGCAGGGCTTCTTCGAGTTCGCCAAGACGCTGGGCGCGCCGCGCATTGCCGCGATGCTCGCGGTCACCATCGCGCTGATCGGCTTTTTCGCGTTTCTGATCCTGCGCGTGACGGCGCCGCAAATGACGCCGCTGTTCACCGATCTCGCCTACGACGATTCCGCCGCGATCGTGAAAGAGTTGGAGCGGCAGGCCGTGCCCTACGAGCTCCGCAACGACGGCAACGTCATCATGGTCGGCAAGGACCGCGTGGCGCGGCTGCGCATGACGCTGGCCGGCGACGGACTGCCCAAGGGGGGCGGCGTCGGCTACGAGATTTTTGACAAATCGGACGCGCTGGGAACGACCAGCTTCGTGCAGAACATCAATAACCTGCGCGCGCTCGAAGGCGAGCTCGCCCGGACCATTCGTTCGCTCGACAGCGTGGTGGCGGCACGCGTGCACCTGGTCATGCCGGAACGGCCGCTGTTCTCGCGCGAGCGCGTCGAGCCTTCCGCCTCGATCGTGCTCAAAGTCCGCGGCACGCTGGAAGCACAGCAGGTCCGCGCCATCCGCCATCTGGTGGCTTCCGCCGTCAACGGACTGAAGCCGCAGCGCGTCTCGATCGTCGATGAAGCGGGCCATCTGTTGGCCGACGGCGCCGCAAACGATAATGACCCCGCCGATGCCGGGGCCGACGAACGCCGGGCCGCATTCGAGAAACGGTTGCGCGACCAGGTCGACGCGATCGTGACTTCGGTCGTCGGCCCGGGCCACGCCCGCACCGAAGTCAGCGCCGATTTCGACTTCAACCGCGTCACCCAGACGTCGGACAAGTACGACCCGGCAGGCCGCGTGGTGCGTTCAAGCCAGACGCGGGAGGAAACCTCGGCGTCCGGCGACGGCCGCGACGGCCAGGTCAGCGTCGGCAACGAGATACCCGGCGGCAACGCACGACAACAACCGGCCGCGGACACCGCCGGCCAGCGCGATCAAAACCGCAAATCGGAGGAGATCGTCAATTACGAGATTTCCAAGACCACCAAGACGGAAGTGATCGAGGGCGGTCGCGTCAATCGAATCTCCGTTGCCGTCCTGGTGGACGGCACTTACGGCAAAAACGACAAGGGCGAGATCACCTACAAGCCGCGCAGCAAGGAAGAGATCGATCAGATTGCCGCGTTGGTTCGCACCTCGATCGGCTTCGATCAAAAGCGCGGCGATCAGGTCGAGGTGGTCAATCTGCGGTTCGCCGAAACACCCGCCAATCCGATCAGCGAACCGACTGGCTGGCTCTCGGCATTTCATTTCACCAAGGACGACATCATGCGCGCCATCGAAATGGCGGTCATGGGTCTCCTTGGCCTAGTCGTGCTGCTGATGGTGGTACGGCCGCTGGTGCGCCGTATTCTGACGCCGGAACAACGCCCGCTGGCGCTGCCGGCGGGAACGGCTCCCGCCGTAAAGCCGGAAGCTGCCAGCGCGCCGGCCGCCAAAGTCCCGGAAATCGTCCGCACCGAACCGAGCCAGACCGCCAAGATGATCGACATCGCCCAGGTGCAAGGCCAGGTCCACGCCCAGTCCGTGCAAAAGGTCGGCGAACTCGCCGACAAAAATCCGGCCGAAGCGGTTACGATTATCCGTCAATGGCTCAACGAGAGTGCCGCGGCCTGATGATTAGGCACCAGCCATGACGAGCGCGGCCGTCCGCACGCAGAGCGAAAATAAAGCGCTCAACGGCCCACAGCGCGCCGCCGTGCTTATGCTCGCGCTCGGCGAACAACATGGCGCCAAGATCTGGGGCCTGCTCGACGACGATGAATTGCGCGAGCTTTCGGTGGTGATGTCGACCATCGGCACGATCCAGGCGGAGCTGGTCGAAAGTCTGCTGCTCGAATTCGTCTCGCGGATGTCGGCGTCAGGCGCGCTGATAGGCACATATGAGGCCACCGAACGGCTGCTCCAGCAATATCTACCGCCCGAGCGCGTCGGCAACATCATGGAAGAAATCCGCGGTCCAGCCGGCCGCAATATGTGGGAAAAACTGTCGAACGTGCAGGAAGAGGTGCTCGCCAATTATCTGAAGAATGAATACCCGCAGACCGTCGCCGTCGTTCTTTCCAAGATCGGGCCCGATCATGCCGCCCGCGTGCTCGCCATTCTGCCCGAGGAGCTGGCGCTCGACGTGGTCAACCGCATGCTGCGGATGGAGGCGGTGCAGAAGGAAGTATTGGAACGGGTCGAGCTTACGCTGCGCACCGAATTCATGTCGAACCTTTCGCAGACGCGCCGCCGCGACGCTCATGAAGTGATGGCCGAAATCTTCAACAACTTCGATCGACAGACCGAAACGCGCTTCCTGACCGCGCTGGAAGAAGACAACCGCGAGAGCGCCGAGCGCATCAAGACGCTGATGTTCACCTTCGACGACCTGATCAAGCTCGATCCGGCCTCGGCGCAGACGCTGATGCGCCACATCGAGAAAGACAAGCTCGCCGTTGCGCTCAAGGGAGCGGCCGAGCCGGTCCGCCAGTTCTTCCTGTCCAATATGTCGACGCGAGCCGCCAAGATGCTGGTCGATGACATGGGGGCGATGGGGCCGGTGCGTCTTCGCGACGTCGACGAAGCGCAGGTCCTGCTGGTCAATCTCGCCAAGGACCTGGCGGCCAAGGGCGAAATCGTCATCGCCAAGTCGCGCGGCGAAGAAGAGCTGGTCTACTGATGGGCGCCCCGGCAAAATTCCTGTTCGACATCGACTTCGCTGCCGGCGGCGACATCGATGCGGCGATTCCACCGGCCGAACATGCGGCCAAGCTCGCCGAGGCGGAAGCGACCGCGCACCGCAAGGGCTATGAGGAAGCTCAGGCCGAGGCGGCGCGGCGGATCGCCGAGGCGCTCGAGCGCATCGCCGTCAACCTGACCGAAGCGAATACCGCGTTGCAGACGATCGAGGCGAGACTCGAATGCGAGGCCGTCGAGGTCGCCGTAGCGGTCGCACGCAAGCTTGCTCCGGCGCTGATCGAGCGCGAGCCGTTCGCGGAGATTTCGGCATTGGCCGGCAATTGCTTCCGCGAGCTGATCGCCTCGCCGCATATTGCCGTTCGCGTCAACGAAGCGGTCTACGCGGCCGTGCGCGAGCAACTCGACGGCATCGCCCGCGCCCATGGCTTCGAAGGTCGCATGGTCGTGCTCGGTGAACCGGGGATCGCCGCGGGCGATTGCCGGATCGAATGGGCGGATGGCGGCATCAACCGCGAATGGGCGGTCGCCGACGCCGCGATCGGCGAGGCTGTCGCGCGCTACGTCAGCGCCCGCCACAGCTTAGCCGCCGCAACTCAGGAGATACGACAATGAGTGAGGATGGCAAGGTACCGCTGCCCGATCTCGAAGATCGCGCCGCCGACGTGACGGTGGCGCCGGCCGAGGCCGAAGGACCGACGGCACGCGTCGCCGCCGAGCTCGAGGCTGTCTTCGACGTTCCGGTGCAGGTTTCCGCGGTGCTCGGGCGCGCGCGCATGGAAATCAACGACCTGCTCAAGCTCGGCCCCGGCAGCATCCTCGAACTTGACCGTAAAGTCGGCGAGGCCATCGACATTTACGTCAACAACCGGCTGGTTGCCCGCGGCGAAGTGGTTCTGGTCGAGGAAAAGCTCGGGGTAACAATGACTGAAATCATCAAGGCGGAGCGCAATTGATGCCCGCCCAACGCCGCCCGAGCAAAGGAATTTCGTCATGCGGCTTTTAATCGTCGGCACGCTCAGCGGCCAGCTCACCGCCGCGACCAAGATCGCGATGGACAAGGGCGCAACCGTCACCCACGCGGCAGACATCGCCCAAGCGCTCGCGGTGCTGCGTTCCGGCCGCGGCGCCGATCTGTTGATGGTCGACGTTGCCGTCGCCATCCGCGATCTGGTGCGCGCGCTCGAGGCGGAGCACATTCACGCGCCGATCGTCGCCTGCGGCACTGCCACCGACGCGCGTGCGGCCGTCGCCGCCATCCATGCCGGCGCCAAGGAATACATCCCGCTGCCGCCGGATGCCGAACTGATCGCCGCCGTGCTGGCGGCGGTCGCCGACGACACCCGCGAGCTGGTCTATCGCGACGACGCCATGGCGCGGGTGGTCAAGCTTGCGCTCCAGGTGGCGCCGAGCGACGCGTCGGTCCTGATTACCGGCGAGTCGGGTACCGGCAAGGAAGTGCTGGCGCGCTACGTGCACAGCCATTCCAGCCGGGCCAAAAAGCCATTTGTCTGCGTCAACTGCGCGGCTATTCCGGAAACTTTGCTCGAATCCGAATTGTTCGGCCACGAGAAGGGCGCCTTTACCGGCGCGATCGCGCGTCGTGTCGGCAAATTCGAGGAAGCCAACGGCGGTACGCTATTGCTCGATGAGATTTCCGAGATGGACGTACGGCTGCAAGCCAAGCTCCTGCGCGGCATCCAGGAGCGCGTGATTGATCGCGTCGGCGGCACCCGGCCGGTGTCGATCGACATCCGCATCATTGCCACCTCGAACCGCAACCTGGCCGAGGCGGTGCGGGAAAACACCTTCCGCGAAGATTTGCTGTTTCGCCTCAACGTGGTGAATTTGAAAATTCCGCCGTTGCGCGAGCGGCCCGCCGACATCATCGAGCTGGCGCAATATTTCATCGCCAAATACGCCGCGGCAAACGGTGTGCCGGCGCGGCCCTTGTCGGCGGAGGCGCGCCGCACGCTGGCGATCAACCACTGGCGCGGTAACGTCCGCGAGCTTGAAAACACCATGCATCGCGCCGTTCTGCTGGCGATCGGCATCGAGATCGGCACCGAGGCGATCCTTGCTCCCGACGGGGCGCGGCTCGATCAGCAGCGCGGTACGCCTTCGGTGGCACATGCCGCGCTCGCCGCCGAGCAGGTGTCGCGCGCGCTGGTCGGCCGCACTGTGGCCGAGGTCGAGCGCGATCTCATCCTGGAAACGCTCAAGCACTGCCTGGGCAACCGGACCCACGCGGCGAACGTGCTTGGCATTTCGATCCGCACACTGCGCAACAAGCTCAACGAATACGCCGCCGAAGGCGTACCGGTGCCGCCGCCCGGCGGCGGCGAACCGCGCGTGGCGGCGTAGCGCACATCATCATCCGCTCGTCCCCGCGCAAGCGGGGATCCAGGCTGGATTGCCGCTGGCGCGAGAATGAGCGGGAGTAATTACTTCGCCGGCTCTACGCCTTCGACAATCACGATCTCGACTTCACCGGCGCCACCGCGGCGGAACGCAGCAGCCTTTTTGTATTCCTCCGAGTTGAAGCAGGCGACGGCCTGCTCAAATGTTGGAAACTCAGTCACCACGAAACGCTCGAACTTCTGCGGCCCTTCCATGATCTGGAACCGGCCGCCGCGCGCCAACGCCTGAGCCCCGTATTTGCCCATAATACCCGGCACCAAATCGGCGTATTTTTTATACTCGGCCGGGTTGCTGACTTTACCGCGCGCGATCCAATAAGCCGGCATTGTTTTCTCCTTCTGTTGATTGGTGTGTCGTTCCGAGGCGCGCTCAAAGCGCGAACCTGGACTGACGGTTGGGATAATTACTCGGCGGCGCGGCGCGCAGCCACGATCTGGTCGGCGGTTCGGCCGGTAAGTTCGGCCATGTGATCGAACTTGAACGTGAACGTGCCGGCGCCGGCGGTCGCCGAGCGAATTTCGACAATGAGATCGCCGATTTCCGCCTCCGGCATTTTCGCGCGCACCACGTCCCAGCCTTCCCAGCCTTCGCGGGTATCGAAGCCGAGGATTTGACCGCGGCGGCCCGACATCAGCGCGTTGATTTTCGCCGTCGCCTCGTTGGGGCAGATAATTTCGACCAGGTGGATCGGCTCAAGCAGCACCGGCTGGCATTGCGGCAAGCCTTCGACGATGCCGATGCGGCCGGCGGTGCGAAACGCCATGTCGGAGGAATCCACCGTGTGATACGAACCGTCGACCAGCGCCACGTGCAAGTCGACCACCGGAAAGCCCAGCGGCCCGTGCTTGAGGGCGTCGATGATGCCTTCCTCGACCGAAGGAATGTAATTGCGCGGCACGACACCGCCGGTGATCTTGTCCTCGAATGAAAAGCCCAAACTGCGCGGCATCGGCTTGATGTCGAGCACGACATCACCGTACTGCCCGTGGCCACCCGACTGCTTTTTGTGCCGGCCGCGCTGCACGACGCCGGCGCGGATGGTCTCTTGATAGCCGACGCTCGGTTGCCGCCGCTCGATAGCGACGCCGTAGCGATCGCTGAGGCGCTCGGTGATGACGCGCAGATGCATCTCGCCCTGCCCCCACAGGACCACTTCATGGGTCTCGGGGTTATGCACGACGGTGATCGAAGGATCTTCCTCGGCCAGCCGATGGAGCGCCTGACCGAGCTTGACGTCGTCCTTGCGCTCCTTTGCCGAGATGGCGATGGCAAGCACCGGCGCGTGAGGCTCGACTATGGCGACCGCGGGGTGGGCGTGCTTGCCGGCCGTCAGCGTGTCTCCGGTTTTCGCCTTTTCGAGCTTGGCGAACGCCACGGTTTCACCGACACCGGCGGGACCGCGCTTCTCAGCCGATTGGCCGACCAGTTTGAAGGTCCCGGCGACACGCCCGGCTTCGTCGTCCGCCGATAACAGCGTCGTGCCGTCGCCGGCCTGGCCGGCGAGGACGCGGACAATCGACATTTTGCCGCCGTGGGTGGTGTTCTGCGTCTTGAGCACGTAGGCGAGTGCCTCGGTGCCGCCTTTCACGCCCAGCCGTTTCGCGGTCGTGGCAATCCCGGGCGATTCGTGGCGCATCGCTTTCAACAGCCGCAGCACGCCATTGGTGCGGGTCGCGGTTCCCATCAGCACCGGGCAAACCAGCGCCTCGCGCAATTCACGGGTGAGATCGTCGAACACCTTGTCGCGTGGCGGCTCGATATCCTCGAGCAACTGCTCCATCAGTTCGTCGTCATGGTCGGCAAGCGTCTCCAACATGGAGAAACGCGCCGTCTTCTTGCGATCGGCGGCGTCGCCTGAAAGCGCAATGACTTCGGAAGGGGCATGTTCTTTGTAGACAAAGGCGCGCTCCAGCGCGAGATCGACAAAGCCGGTGATGATGTCGCCTGAGAATGTCGGGATTTGCCGCAAGATCAACTTGGTGCGCGATGCCGGCTGCAACAGCCGAAGCACGTCGTGAACGCCGCCATCACCCTTGTCGATCTTGTTGAGAAACAACAGGCGCGGAATCTTGCGGTCTTCCAGTTCGCGCAAAATGAGCTGCAATTGCGGAACTTTTTTCTCGTCCATTTCGCATACGACGATGACCGCATCGACCGCCGGCAGCACCGCGCGCATGTCGTGAGCAAACTCGACCGAGCCCGGACAGTCGAGGAACGTGTAGGCGTCGCCCATGAAATTCGTGGTGGCGACGGTCAGCTCGACGCTCATGCGATGGTGGCGGGCTTCCTTGCTGCTGTCACCAACGGTGTTGCCGGCTTCAATACTGCCTTGGCGCTGGATGGCGCCGGTGCGCGCGAGGATGGCTTCGAGGAGCGTGGTCTTTCCGCTTTGGAACGGGCCGACCAGCGCCACACAGCGGGGGCCGCTTGCACGCGTGGCGGTGTTTCCGTTGGCTGCCATCACTGCCCTCCTGATGTGAGCGTCGCTCCGGCGCTGGTCACCTCACTCCATCGTTTCAAAGGGCGGCAGGGCTGGTCAAGAGGCGCGACATTGCGCGCGCACCCGCCTACCGCACCGCGTGCAGCTCCAGGGCGCCGATGCCGCCAGCCGCGTTGAGCCCGAGTTGGCCTTGAACCGACAGCGGCTGCAACGAAACCGAATGGTTCGATCCGCCAATGAGGATGTTGGCGCCGGCGCCAGCGCCAATGGTCGCCTGGCCGGTCGCGCCCACATAGGTTCCCGCGAGCATGCCGGTATAGCGGCTGGTATCGGAAGCCACGCCCCATACGATCACTGATCCGGTTGTGAAGCCAATGTCGATGCCGATGACGGTCATCGTTCCGGTGTAGGATTCCTCCGGCTCGCCGGGCTGGCCCCTGAAGATACAATTCACATTGCGCTGCGAACCAATGATCAAGCCGATACCGGCCGAAACCGAGCAGGTCAGTTGACCGGCCTGAAGCCGCCGATCCTGCGCATCCGCGGACCCGATGACGGTCGCGACCGCGGCTAGAGCAACTGCGGCCGCTATGAGCGAACTGCGAAACATAAGCACTCTCCCCCTCACGGCCTCCCTCGGGCCTGATGCCACTGTAGGCCATAACCGGGCGGGCGTCTGCCGCCATTCGCAAGATCGTGTCGCAAGATCGTGTCGCCAGATCGTGTCGCCAGATCGTGTCGCCAGATCGTGTCGCCAGATCTCGGCCGGCAAATTCGCGAGCGCGACCCGACTATTTCAAATTGCCGCAAAAGCGCTGGATGCGCGTGCAGGCTTCCTCGAGAGCGGGTGTCGCGGTCGCATACGAGATGCGGAATGCCGGTCCGACCCCGAACGGCGTGCCCTGCACCACCGCCACGCCTTCCGCCTCAAGAAGTTCGGTGACGAAGTCCTCGTCGGTGGCGAGCATTTTACCGGTCGGCGTGACTTTTCCAATCGTGCCGCGGCATGACGGATAGACATAGAAGGCGCCTTCCGGCTTCGGACAGCGGATGCCGTTGGCCTGGTTGAGCATGGAGACACACAAGTCACGCCGTTCCTTGAAGATCTGATTGTGCTTCGGAATGAAATCCTGCGGACCGTCCAACGCCTCGACCGCGGCCCATTGCGCCACTGCCGTCGGGTTGGATGTCGATTGCGACTGGATTGCCGCCATCGCCTTGATCAACGGCTCCGGGCCACCGGCATAGCCGATGCGCCAGCCGGTCATGCAATACGCCTTTGACACGCCGTTGACGGTCAGCGTGCGCTCATACAGCGCCGGCTCAAGCTGGGCCGGCGAGAAGAATTTGAAATCGTCGTAGACCAGGTGCTCGTACATGTCGTCGGACATGACATGAACGTGCGGATGGCGCTTGAGCACATCGGTCACCGCCTTGAGCTCGTCACGCGTATAGGCGGCGCCGGTCGGGTTCGACGGCGAGTTGAAAATAATCCACTTGGTCTTCGGCGTGATCGCCTTTTCCAGCGCCTCGGCCTTCATCTTGAAGCCCGCTTCCATTGTGGTCGCGACCGCGACGGGCTCGCCGCCGGCAAGCAGCACCATGTCCGGATAGCTGACCCAATAGGGCGCGGGAATAATCACCTCGTCGCCCGGATTAATGGTGGCGACCAAAGCGTTGTAGAGTACCTGCTTGCCGCCGGTCCCGACGATGATCTGCGAGGGCTTGTAGGTAAGCTCGTTCTCGCGCTTGAACTTGCGCGCAATTGCCGCCTTGAGCTCCGGCATGCCGTCGACGGCGGTGTATTTCGACGCCTTGCCGTCGCGAATAGCCTTAATCGCCGCCTCTTTGATGTTATCGGGCGTATCGAAGTCGGGCTCCCCCGCACCGAGCCCGATGACATCGCGGCCGGCCGCTTTGAGCGCCCGCGCTTTATCGGTCACCGCGATGGTGGCCGAAGGCTTGATGCGCGCGAGACGGTCAGCGAGGAAAGCCATTGCATGTCTCCAGTGCCGGCGGAAAACGCCGCGAGGCGCGAGTTTCGTAAAGCGCCCTGCCCATCCGCGCAAGAGCGGCTCGCCGCCGCAGGCTCAATTCTCCGTTAAGGGTCGGCAGGCCTAATGCAAACGGCCGATCGGAGGACTGCATGCAGCCGGCGTTGGCGGTGTTGCGGAGCGGAAGCTGGCTGACGCGCGAACGCGTCAGGCTGGTGGCGATCGCCGTCTTCATCGCCTCGGTCGCCGGCTTATTCTATCTGGTCGTCACCGCGCACGGGCTGATCGACATTCGGGGGCGGCCGCTGGGCACGGACTTTTCCGACGTCTACGCCGCGGGCAGCTATGTGCTCGACGGCACCCCGGGGGCGCCGTTCGATCCAGCCCGACAGCACGCACGCGAACAGCAAATCTTCGGCGAAGCGACGCCGTTTTACGGCTGGCATTATCCGCCGTTTTTCCTGTTCATTGCCACCGCGCTGGCGCTGATGCCCTACGGTATCGCGTTGATCGTTTGGCAAGCCGTAACGCTGGCGCTTTATTTGCTGGTTATGCGGGCGATTGTTTTTCCCTCTCCCAGCGCGCGGGGAGAGGGTCAGGGAGAGGGGGCGTCGCCACGTAGCTCAGAATTGCGGCAACACCCCCTCCCCCTCGCTTCGCTCGACCTCTCCCCGCACGCGGGGAGAGGTGACTATATGTGGCTCCTTCTCGCCGTCGCTTTCCCGGCCGTCCTAATCAATGTCGGCCACGGCCAGAACGGATTTCTCACCGCAGCGCTACTCGCCGGCGCGCTGCTTCAGCTCGATCGCCGGCCGATCGTCAGCGGCATTCTGATCGGCTGCCTCGCCTACAAGCCGCAATTCGGCCTGATGATTCCGCTTGTCCTCGCCGTCACCGGCCGCTGGCGCGTGTTCGCCGCCGCGGCAGCGACAGTCGCGGTGCTGGCGTTGGCAACCACCGTCGCGTTCGGGCCGCATGTGTGGCAAGCCTTCCTCGACTCGACTCGCTTTACCCGCATCGTCGCGCTCGAGCACGGCGACACCGGCTGGTACAAGATCCAAAGCCTGTTCGCTTGGGTGCGCATGTGGGGCGCGCCGATTTCGGTGGCCTACGCGCTGCAAGGCGCGCTGGTCATCGCACTCGGCGCCGGATTGATCCGGCTGTGGCGCTCGGCGGTGCCGTTCGCGCTCAAGGCGGCCGGGCTTTGCCTAGCGACCGTCCTCGCTACGCCATACACCTTCGATTACGACATGATGGTGCTGGCGCCGGCCATTGCCTTTATTGCGCGCGACGGCATGGCCCGGGGCTTCGGGCCATGGGAAAAGACGGCGCTCGCGGCACTCTGGCTCGTTCCGCTGGTCGCCCGCAGTATCGCTTATGTGACATTTATTCCGCTCGGCGTGCCGACCATGCTCGCAATGTTCGTTCTGCTGTTGCGGTGCAGCACGATTTATTCTGCTCTACCGACAGCGACTTCCAGCGCGATTCTTCTAAAATAGTCCGCAGCCTTCGCGGCAGGTTGCGCGGTCACGACATCGCCGCGTTCGGTCCGTACACCCAGTGACTCGATTTAGCTGGGATGGCCATGTTCACGCTCTACTCGATGCAACGCTCCGGCAACAGCTACAAAGCGCGCCTGGCTTTGGCGCAGCTCGACATCCCCTATCGGCTGATCGAGGTCGATATTCTCAAAGGCGAAAGCCATACGCCGGAATTCCTGACCAAGAATCCGAGCGGCCAGGTTCCGCTTCTTGAAGTCGCGCCCGGGCGGTTCCTCGCCGAATCGAACGCCATCCTCTGGTACATCGCCGGCGGCACCGCGCTCGCGCCCGAAGATCGCATCGAACGCGCGGAAGCGCTGCAATGGATGTTTTTCGAGCAGCACAGCCTCGAACCGAATCTGGGCGCCGCCTATTTTTGGCTGACCCTGATCAAGGGCGGCCGTGATTTACAGCAGCACGCCTTCGAGGACTGGATGGAAGAAGGTCACCGTGCGCTTGGCGTGATGGAAAAGCATATCGCGTTACACGATTTCTTCGCCGCCGACCGTTACACCATCGCCGACATCGCGCTCTATGCCTACACCCATGTCGCGCACCAGTGCGATTTCGAATTGAGCGCGTTTCCCGCCCTCCGCGCCTGGCTCGAGCGCGTGGCGAATGAACCCGGCCACGTGACGATGGAATCCGATCGCGCCGACACGGTTGGCGCCATTGAACGGACGGCGGTGCGTTAACGTTCTGTTAACCATATCCCACCAAATCGCCCTTATTCCTCAACGCCGCCGCCCAAATCCGGCCGAACCGGCGCCTGCATCCGCCGCGATCCTGCAAGCAGACGATTCGCAAAGGATGACATCCATGGCAGAGCTGGCCGGCAATTCCGGTTTCGCGCGGCCCAAGCCGAGACAAACGCTGACCCGGCGGCACGCCGCGGCGATGCAACTCATTACAACGCTGGCACTGACCGTTTCGCTCGTCGTCGCGGCAACCGCGGTCTCGATCGGCAACAAATCTTTGGCGCGCGCCAATCTCGCCGCCCAGCCGGCGGCGCCGACGGCGGTCATCCGGCAGTAGGCGGCGACGGCGCGCGGCGACCCCTCGTCGCGTTCGTTCTTGAACTGACACCAGCCCTCGGGCATTCAACGATTGCGCGCTAACGTGCGGCAATCGAATGGATGAGCAGCTTTCGTCGCAACGAACCGAGGCGCCGGCGCGCGATGAAGCGGCGATCCGCCGCCTGATGATCTTTTTTGCCCTCGTCTACATTGTCGAAGGCGCCGGCCAGATCGGCGGGCTGCTCGCCCAGCCGCTCAGCTATTTTCTGAAACAAGCGCATGGCTGGACGGCGCTGCAGGTCACCGCCTACATCACCATTTTCAACTTTCCCTGGATCATCAAACCGATCTACGGCGCCATTTCCGATTTCGTGCCGATTTTCGGCTATCGCCGAAAATCTTATTTGCTGGCGGCGAATGTCGCCGCGATTGCCGGCTTCGTGTGGGCGGCTCAACTCAATGCGCCGAACTGGCTGGTGTGGGCCTTGCAACTCACCGCCTACGGCATGGCGATTTCGAGCACGATCTGCGGCGCCGTGCTGGTCGAAAACGGCCAGCGGCTCCACAACAGCGGACGCTTCGTCAACCAGCAATGGCTCTGGTTCAACGCAGCCGCCATCGTCGGCTCGATCCTCGGCGGCGAGCTCGTGCAATGGCTACCGCCGGCGATGGCGCTGCATACCGCCGCGCTGATCGTCGCCGTCGCGCCGGTGGCCGTGCTCGTCGGCACCATCGTGCTTATTCCGGAGCAGAAGACGCGCATCGATCTTGCCGGATTGAAAGCAACCTTCGGCGGCGTGACCGATACGTTTCGCCGCCGCGAGCTTTGGGTGATCGCGTTTTTTCTTTTCCTTTATTATTTCAGTCCCGGCCTTGGCACGCCGCTGTACTACACCATGACGGACGGGTTGAAATTCTCACAAGGCTTTATCGGCATCCTCGGATCGATCAGCGCGGCCGGCTGGGTTGTCGGCGCGCTCCTGTATCGCCGGCTGTTTGACGGCTGGCCCACCAAAAATCTGCTTTATTTAAGCATTGCGCTCGGCACGCTAACCACGGCCGCTTATGTCTTACTCCATAATGAGGCTTCGGCCGTGATCTTGAGCTTCTGCTCGGGATTTGCCGCCATGCTCGCAACGGTGGCGACGGTGACGCTGGCCGCGGATTTTTGTCCGCCGCGGTCGGAAGGCTTCAGCTTCGCCGTGATGATGTCGGTCATCAACCTTGCGACATCGCTGGCGAATAATGTCGGGTCGTATCTTTACGACGATGTGTTTCACGGCTACCTGACGCCGCTCATCCTAGTGTCGGCAGCGTTCACGGCCTTTGCTTTCGTGCTGGTGCCGCTGTTGCATCTCGGCAGCAAGCGCCCGGGTCAACCGGTCATAGCCTGACCGAAATCCAATCCGCTTCCTCCGCCAGCAACGAAGCTGCAGCCTCGAAGCGCTTCGATCGTTGCGGATATCGGTACCGCGCCGCACCCATCCCGCGATATAAGCGTGCGGCGGATCGCCGAGCGCGGCGTCATCCCGGGAGGATAATGTATGCGTGCCTATCAACTGCCCAAAGGCGGCGCCGGCGTCGATGCGCTGGCGATTGTCGAGCGGCCGATGCCGAAACCGCTTTACCGGCAGGTGCTGGTCAAAGTCGCCGCCTGCTCGCTGAACTTCCGCGACTACGGCATCGTGCGCGGCAGCTACCGCATGCCGGTACGCGAGAATTTGATTCCATTGTCGGACGGCGCCGGCGAGGTGGTCGAGGTCGGCCCGGGCGTGCTGCGGGTGAAAGCGGGCGACAAGGTCGCCGGCTGTTTCTTTCAGCGCTGGCCGGCCGGCGAACCCGGGCCGCATGTGCACGCCTCCTCGCTCGGCGGCAGCATTGACGGCATGCTCGCCGAATATGCCGTGCTGGAGGAGGACGGCGTCGTGAAATTACCGGCGCATCTGTCGCCGGAAGAAGGCGCGACATTGCCTTGTGCGGCGGTCACCGCGTGGCACGCCATGTTTCACCACGCCGAGCTGATCGCCGGGCAGACGGTACTCCTGCAAGGCACCGGCGGCGTGTCGATCTTCGGGCTGCAATTCGCGCGCGCGATGGGGATCAACGCGATCATCACCTCGTCGAGCGACGAAAAGCTCAAACGCGCCAAGGCGCTCGGCGCCGCCGCCGGCATCAATTACAAGACCACTCCGGAATGGGACAAAGCCGCGATCGAGGCCAATGGCGGGCGCGGCGTCGATCACGTCCTTGAAGTCGGCGGCAAGGACACGCTGACCCGCTCGTTCGGAGCAATCCGCGTCAACGGCAAAGTCAGCATCATCGGCGGCTTGAGCGGCGGCGCGCACGAGCTCAACCCCGGACTGATTTTTTCCAAGCGCGCCAACGTCCAGGGCATTTCCGTCGGGTCGATGGAAACCTTCGAGCAGATGAATGCCGCCATCGCCGCCAATACGATCAAACCGGTGATCGATCGGGTGTTCGGCTTCGATGAGGTGAAAGCGGCGTTCCAGCACATGGGCGCAGGCGCCCACTTCGGCAAAATCGTCGTCAAGGTGACTTAACCGGCGCGGCGGAGCATTGCCTTGCCGCCGTTATTCGGCGGCCTTGCGCAAGATTTTTTCGAGCGCGCCGTCGAGGTAGCGGCCGACTTCCGTCACCCGCTCATCGCCGTACTGGCCGAACAGCGACGACGGTCTGTCGTATTCGAAAACCGAGCCGCCGGTTTCGTCTTCATAGAGGATGACGCGCAACGGCGCATAAAGGCCGGCCGGCAAACGATGCCGCGTCATCTTTGACGCCGTGTGCGGATTGCCGATTTCGTATTGCACCGCCTTGCGGGATTGCCCGGCCGCGTGCAGGAGCGCGCCGTGGTCCCGCTTCAGGAAGATGAAAAGCGGCGAGCCGCGTTCCAGCTCTGTCGCCCGCCGTTCGTCGCCGTCGGTAAGCGCCGCAATTATCCGTGCGTCGAGCAGCGGAATGTTCTTTTCCAACGCCGCCGCGACGTCGGCGAATTTTTTGCTGGTTTTTATGGTGATGTGTTCGACCTGCAACACACGCTGCGTGACGGTGGGATCGGCCATGGCGTTCTCCATTCCGGCCGGCAGCATCGTCGAAGACAGTGCTGCCAGCATGGCCAGCACAGCTAT
>Ga0307373_10008287_pt1 | contig 15883 bp, 8 predicted proteins | sample OX2MG_FD_202534 | JGI IMG/M metagenome (GOLD analysis project Ga0307373, IMG submission 202534) | Soil microbial communities from Risofladan, Vaasa, Finland - OX-2 | ecosystem: Environmental > Terrestrial > Soil > Coastal area > Acid sulfate soil | place: Finland: Risofladan, Vaasa | collected... | reverse complement strand
CTCCTCGCGGTAGCGTTCGCGATTGACGCGCCAGTCCTCCACCAGCTTCGGGTCGGGCGGCCCGTTGTGGGCCGGCACGCTGAAATTGGCGGTGCGCTGGAACACGAAGACGTGCGCGGCCTCTTCGGCGATGCGCGGGATCGACTGGATCGCCGAAGAGCCGACGCCGATCACGGCGACGCGCTGGCCGGCGAAGCGGACGCCCTCCCTGGGCCAGCGGCCGGTGTGGAACGTCGGGCCGGCGAAGCTCTCGACGCCCGGGATGTCGGGCTCCTTCGGCGTCGAAAGACAGCCGGTGGCCATGACGCAGAACCTGGCCGAGATCTGCTCGCCGCGGTCGGTGGAGATGCGCCAGCGCCTGGCCGCTTCGTCGTAGATCGCCGCGGTGACGCGGGTTGCGAGCTGGATGTCGCGGCGAAGCTCGAAGCGGTCGGCCACGTGGTTCAGATAGGCCAGCAGCTCCGGCTGCGAGGCGTAGCGCTCGCTCCACGCCCATTCGGCGTCGAGTTCCGGGGAGAACGAATAGGAATACTCCTGGCTCTCGATGTCCACCCGCGCGCCGGGGTAGCGGTTCCAGTGCCAGGTGCCGCCGACGCCATCGCCCGCCTCGATGACCCGCGCCGCGAGCCCCAGGCGGCGCGCCTCGTGCAGCATGTAGAGGCCGGAGAAGCCGGCGCCGACGATCACCACGTCGCAGGCGTCGGGGAGCGGTGCGGGTGGTGCGGTCGGTTTGGGCATGGCGGCGCTCCGGTGATCCTGCGCCTCGACGATAGCGCAATTGCCGGCTTTGTCAGGCGGCTCGGCTCCGCGTTCGCCGCGCTCAGCCTATTGCGCCGGCCGCGGCGGGCTGCGACAGGCCTCGCGCGACAACCTCCCGGAGCTTCGCCATGGCCTTCCAGCCCTTCGACCTCTCCGCCAAGGTGGCCCTGGTCACCGGCGGCAACAGCGGCATCGGCCTGGGGCTGGCGGAGGGATTGGCGCAGGCCGGCGCTTCCGTGGTCATCTGGGGAACCAATGCGGAGAAGAACCGCGCCGCCGAAGTCCAGCTGCTGAAGCACGGCGTCCGCGTCCTCGCCCAGCGCGTCGACGTCGGCGTCGAGAGCGAGGTCGCCGCCGCCATGGCCGAGGCCATCGCCGGCATGGGCCGCATCGATTTCGTCGCGGCGAACGCCGGCATCGGCGGCGGCGGCCCGTTCGCGGAAATGACCACCGAGGCCTGGCGGCGCGTCACCCAGGTCAACCTCGACGGCGTATTCTGGACCCTGCGCGAGGCCTGCCGGCACATGGTCGAACGCTCCAAGGCCGGCGACCGCGGCGGCTCGCTCGCGGTGACGTCATCGGTCTCGGCCATCCACGGCGCGCCGCGCAACGAAGCCTACGCCTCGACCAAGGGCGCGGTCATCGCCCTCGTCAAGGGCCTGGCGGTGGAATACGGCCGCCACGGCGTCCGCGCCAACGCCATCGTGCCCGGCTGGATCCGCTCGCAGATGACCGCCCCCCTGCAAGGCTGGGACACCTTCAACGACAAGGTGATCGGGCGCGTCCCGGTCGGCCGCTGGGGCGAGCCCTCCGACTTCTCCGGCCTCGCCGTCTATCTGGCCTCGGACGCCTCGCGCTACCACACCGGCGATACCTTCGTGGTCGATGGCGGCTACACCGTGTTCTGACCCGTCGGGGCACCGACCCGTCCGGACGCCTCGATCAGAACCTCAGCCTCGTCCCCACCGAGACGCTGCGCTCGACCTCATAGCCGAACGGCGCGCCAGCCTCTTCGTATTCCAGATGCTGGGCGTGCAGCAGATTGCGCCCGGAAAGCAGCAGCTGCACCCGCTCGTTGATCGTCCAGATCAGGTTGGTGTCGAGTTCGACGTAGCTGGCGATGTGCGGGTGCGGCAGGGCGCCGACGTAGCGCAGGTCGGCGTGCCAGCTCAGGTGACGACCGAGGTTCATGTTCGACGCCACCGAGGCCTGGACGCCCGGATCGTCCCCGGCCTCGCCCAGATTGTTCACCGCACTGGCGCCCGGCTTGAAGCGAAGCGCCTCGTGCATGAGGTTGAACCCGGCGGTGAGCCGCCACCAGCGCGTCGGCCGGTAGTCGCCCCAGACCTCCAGGCCATCGGTGTGGCCCTGCATCATGTTGCCCCACTCGAGCACCAGGGGCGGGCGCACCGTGGGAGCGAACTCGACGCTGCGCAGATTGTCGTAGACGTTGTAGTAGGCCGAGGCGGAGATCGAGGCGGCGGCGCTGATCTGGGCGCGGGCGCCGACCTCGTAGGCGGTGACCCACTCCGGCAGGAAGCGCCGGTTGCCGGTGAGGACGACGACGCCCGGGACCAGCGTGTCCTTCAGATCCTCGTCGAACAGGGTCGGCGCCCGCACCGCCCGCGAAGCCGCCGCCCAGACGAGGATGTCGGGCGTGGGCTTCCAGGAGAGCCGCGCGGTCGGCAGCGTCGCGATGCCGGCGTAGGAATCCTTCTCGAACTTCAGCCCGAGGATCAGGTCGAGCGAATCGGAGATCGACAGCGTGTCCTGGCCGAAGACGTCGGCGACCGATTCGAGGCTGCTCGGCGGCAGATAGACGACGCTCCCGTAATTGACGAAGTGGTCCTGGTAGGCGCGGTAGCCGGCGCCCCAGACCACGGTCTGGCGGCTGCCGAGCGGCAGGGTGTGCTGGAACTCGACGTCGTAGGTCTGGAGCGAGTAGCCGCCCAGGCTGGTGAAGCGGCGCTGCTCATCGAAGTATGACACGACCTGGAAAGAGGCGTCGTCCCCCAGGTCGCGCCGCCAGTTGAGCTGGAGGTCGCCGCCGGAGATGTCGACGCGGGCCGGCGACATGTTCTGTTCGTCGCCGCGATAGAGGTCGCCCTCCAGCGTGACCGTGTCGCCGGGCGGGGTCCAGTCGAGCCGGAAGCCGCCCTGTCCCCTGGACCAGCCGTCGTGGGCGGGCACGCCGCTGGAGGTCCGGTCGTGCGGCACGGTGAAGTGCTCTGCATAGACGCGGTAGTTCAGGTCGTCGGCGAGCGCGCCGCCGTACTGGAGCGCGCCGCGGGTCTCGCGATTGCCCGCCTGCAGCTCCACGAGGCCGCCCTGGGTGTCCGCCGCCGTCCGGGTGATGATGTTGATGACGCCATTGACGGCGTTGGCGCCCCAGAGCGTCGCGCCCGGCCCGTCGATCACCTCGATGCGCTCGATGTCCTCGGGCAGGACATCCTGTTCGTCCCAGAAGACGCCGCCGAACAGCGGCGTGTAGACGCTGCGGCCATCGATCAGCACCAGCAGCTTGTCGGCCGCGTTGCCGTTGAACCCCCGCGCCGTGATGGCGTGGCTGTTGGCGTCGATGTGGGCGACCTGCAGATTGGGGTCGAGGCGAAGGATCTGCGCTAGATTCGTGGCGCCGGAACGGACGATGTCGTCATGGGTGATGACGAATGCCGCCGCCGCGGCCTCGCTCAGCGGCTGACGCCGCTTGGAGACCGAGGTGACGACGGTGTTCTCCAGTTGTTGGATCGACATGCGCCGCAGGTCGTCGATGGACTGGGCGCGCGCGTGCGGCGCGCCGGCCGCACCGACGGCCGCCGCAACGGCGATCCACAGTCTGGAACGGCCCCGACCCCCCATGCCCCCGTTTTGCTCCGGCGCACGCGCCAAACGCGTTCGCCGACCGTTGGTTCCGGTTGTTTCGGCGCCGGCCGCAACAGTCGCTCGATCTGATCCCAAAGTCGCGGTCCCGCAATGGCGCGTCGGCGCGGCGTCCGAGGGTTCCTGCACCTGCCGCGCCAATGCGGCTTGGCCCGGAAGGCTAGGAGCCGACGAGAGCGCCCAGGGAACGGGCGAGGGCGGCGGCGTCCTCGGCCAGGAGCAGCTGGGCGCGCTGCGGACCGAGCCTGGCCAGTCCGCGCGCGCCGAGGCGCTTCAGGGCATCGAGGTCGATGCCGCCGGTGTCGGCCATGGTGAGCAGCAGGCGGTTGGCGGTGGCCTCGACGCCGGTGAGATTGGCCGCGCCGCCCAGGGCGGCGAGAAGCGCGGCCGCCGCGCCGGCATCGCGGCCTTCCGCCGGGGGCGGGCGCATCGGCAGGGGCGCCGCCGCGGTGGGCGAAACACCGGCGCCGAAGGCTTCGCGCATCTCGCGGGCGACCTGGTCGGCGATCGGGCCCAGCACCACCTGCAGATCGCGCGCCGAGGGCCGCACCAGGCCGCGCGCGCCCAGCGCCTTCAGCGCCGCCTCGTCGACGGCGCCCTGGTCGGCCACCACGAGCCGCAGCCGCGTCGTGCAGGCGTCCACCGAGACGAGGTTGGCCGCTCCGCCGAGGGCGGCGATGAAGCCTCGGGCTCGGCCGCCGGTGGCAGGCGCGGCGACGGCGGCGATCTCGCCAGGCGGCTCGCGCCCCGGCGTCTTCAGGTCGAAGCGCACGATGGCGAAGCGGAACAGCCCATAATAGACGCCGAAGTAGCCGATCCCCACCGGGATCAGCAGCAGCGGGCGCGTCGCCTTGCCGAAGTTGATCAGATAGTCGAAGAGGCCGGCCGAAAAGGTGAAGCCGAGCCGCACGCCGAGCGCGTTCATCAGCACCATCGCGGTCCCGGTGAGGAGGGCGTGCAGGACGTAGAGCCCCGGCGCCAGGAACATGAAGGTGAACTCGATCGGCTCGGTGACGCCGGTGAGCAGGGCGGTGAGCGCCAGCGACAGCAGCATGCCGCCGACCGCCGCGCGCCGCTCCGGCCGGGCGGTGTGATACATGGCCAGGCACGCCGCCGGCAGGCCGAACATCATCACCGGGAAGAAACCGGCCATGAAGGCGCCGGCGGTGGGATCGCCGGCGAAGAAGCGGTTCAGGTCGCCGGTCGCGCCGTGATAGTCGCCGACGATGAACCAGGCGACGTTGTTGAGGATATGGTGCAGGCCGGTGACGATCAGCAGCCGGTTGAGCACTCCATAGGCGAAGAGGCCGAACGGCCCCGAGGCGACGACCGCGTGGCTGAGGCCGTCGATGCCGACGCTGATGGCGCCCCAGCCGAGCCCGAAGACCAGCGCCAGGCCAAGGCCTGCAAACCCGCTGACGATGGGCACGAAGCGGCGGCCGCCGAAGAAGGCGAGGTAGTCTGGCAGCCTGACCGCGCCGAAACGATTGTAGAACTGGCCGGCGATGACGCCGGAGAGGATGCCGAGCGGCACGCCCAGCCTGTAGAGCGCGTCCGCCTTGAACGCCGCAGCGGCGAGGTCCCGCGACTTGCCCGCAAGGCCGACCAGGGCGTCCGGCGGCACGATCATCAGCGCTTCGGCGCCGTTGCCGGCGACGAGGAAGCAGACCGCGCCGGCCAGACCCGCCGCGCCGTTGCCGTCCCTGGCGAATCCGACCGCGACGCCGATGGCGAAGAGGAGGCCGAGGTCGTGGAAGATGGCGTCCCCCGCCGCGGCCACGAAGCCGATGTTCAGCAGGTCCGGCTGCCCAAGACGCAGCAGCAGCCCCGCCACCGGCAGCACGGCGATGGGCAGCATCAGCGCCCGGCCCAGCGGCTGCAGGCTCGAGAGGGAGAAACCGGTCCTGGCGTGGCTCATGGGCGAGGCTCCTGGTCGGGTCCGGGTGCGGCGGCGAGCGCCAGGGCGCGGACCTCGGCCGCCGAGGTCTGGGCGAGGGCGCGCCGGGCGAGATCGTGGCAAGCCGCCAGGGTGAGCGGCCGGATCGCCGCCTTCAGCTCGGCGACGGCGCCGGGCGCCGCGGAAAGCTCGGTGATCCCAAGACCGATGAGGATGGGCGCGGCTGCGGGATCGGAGGCGAGCCCGCCGCAGACCGCGACCGGCCGGCGCCATCGCTGGGCGCCCGCGGTGGTCTGGCCGATCAGGCGCAGCACCGCCGGGTGCAGGGCGTCGACCTGGGCGGCGAGCTCGGCTGCGCCGCGGTCCATGGCCAGGGTGTATTGGGCCAGGTCGTTGGTGCCCACCGAGAGGAAATCCGCCCGGCTCGCCAGGAGGTCGGCGGTCACGGCGGCGGCGGGGGTCTCGACCATCACGCCGACCTGGGGCGCGGCCACGCCCAGCTCGGCCGCGGCGGCGTCGATGATGCGGCGCGCCTCGGCGAACTCGGCGAGGCTGGCGACCATCGGCAGCATGATGCGGACCTGACTCGCCGGACGCAGCCTCAGGATGGCGCGCAGCTGGGTGCGCAGCAGTTGCGGCCACGCCAGCCCGACGCGCAGCCCGCGCAGGCCCAGCGCGGGATTGTCCTGACGCGGCATCGGCAGATAGGCCACGGGCTTGTCGGCGCCGATGTCCAGGGTGCGGATGATCAGCGGACGTCCTTCGAGGGCGTCGGCGATCTCCTGATAGGCGGCGCGCTGTTCGTCCTCGTCCGGGGCCGCGGCGCGGTCGAGAAACAGGAACTCGGTGCGCAGCAGCCCGCAGCCCTCGGCCCCGTTCGCGATCGCCACCGACGCCTCCCCCGGCTGACCGATGTTGGCGAAGACTTCGATGCGGGTTGCGTCGGCCATGCGGCACGGCTCGGCGGCGGCGGCCCTGGCCTCGGCGCGCTGCGAGCGGCGTTCGTAGAGCCTGATCTGCGCCGCCTCCAGATCGGCTGGCCCCGGGGCGACGCGCAGGCGCCCGGTCTCGCCGTCGAGGATCAGGAGGGCGCCGTCCTCGACCTGCAGCACGCGCGGCCCGAGCGCCACCACCGCGGGTATGTTCATCGCTGCGGCCAGGATGGCGACGTGCGAGGTGGGGCCGCCGCGGCTGATGGCGAGGCCGGCGACGCGCGCCGGCTCCAGCGCCATCAGCTGCGAGGGCAGCAGGTCGTCGGCGATGACGATGGCGTTGTCGGGCAGCGAGAACGGCAGGGTGGCCTCGCCGGAAAGCTCCAGCAGCACCTGGCGTTCCAGGTCGGCGAGATCGGCGGCGCGCTCCATCATCCTGGGATCGCCCAGAGCGCGCAGCCGCTCCACGTAGCCGCCGATGGCGTCGCGCCAGGCGACGCCGGCGCTGCGGCCCTGCGCGATGGCGGCGCGGGCCGCCGCGCCCAGTCCGGCATCGTCGAGGAAGGCGACGTGCGCCTCGACGATCTCGCGGCCTTGACCGGCCTCGGCGGCGAGGCGCCGCAGCAGCCGGTCCCGGACCGCGCCCAGCGCGCCGGCGAGGCGCTCCAACTCCGCCTCGCGGCTCTGCGCCGCCTCGATCACCAGGACCTCGGGCTCGACCAGCCGAAAGGCGGCGCCGATGGCCAGACCCGGCGCCGCCGGCACGCCGCCGAGGCTGTAGAGCGGCGAGGCGTCCGGGGGCGGATCGGCGCGGGACGTGGAGGCGGGCGCGCGAGGCGTCGGCGCCGCGGCCTCGCCCCGGCCTACCAGTTGCGCGAGCGCGTCCAGCGCCGCGGCCGCGTCGGGGCCGCGGGCGCAGAGCCCGATCTCGTCGCCGGCGCGAACGCCCAGGGCCATGACCGAGATGGGGCTGCGGGCGCTGGCGCGCCGCTCGCCGCGCTCGACGGTGACCTCGCAATCGAACTTCGCCGCCTCGCGCGCGACCAGGGCCGCGGGGCGCGCATGCAGGCCGTGGGGCAGGTTCACCCTGGCGGTGCGCCGCAGCGCCGCGCCCGCCGGGGCCGCGGCCGACGCCGGTTCCGAGAGCGGCCGCAGCGTCAGGATGGGCTCGCCGAGAGCGACTTCGCGCCCGACCACCCGGTGCTGGATCGCGAAGGCCTCGCCGTTGATGACGACCATGGGCGAGACGAGGCTGGCGGCGCGGCGCGCCACGAGGTCGAGGTCGAAGCCGAGCAGCAGCTCGCCCGCGGCCACCTGCTGGCCGACGCGCACCTGGGCGGCAAAGCCCTCGCCCGCCAGCGCCACCGTATCGATGCCGACGTGAAGCAGGATCTCGGCGCCCGAGGCCGAGCGGATGGTCACCGCATGACGGGCCTCGTGCAGGGCGATCACCTCGCCCGCGCAGGGCGCGCGCAGCTCGCCCAGGGTGGGATCGATCGCCACGCCGTCGCCCAGCATCGCGCCGGCGAACACCGGGTCGGGCGTCTTGCCGATCGGCAGGGCCCAGCCGGCCATGGGCGCGATCAGCGTCAGGGTCCCGTGCGACCGGCTCAAGGCGCGCGCCCCGATCCGGGCGCCGCCGAACCCACCTGCACCCAGTCGATCACCCACAGGGGATCGACCTTGCCGGTGGCGAAGCTCAGGCAAAGGTCGTGGCGTCCGGCGCGCGGCGGGATCGGCGCCTCGAGGGTCGTGAGGCCCGGGTCGCGGGTCGCTGCCGCGAGGGAGAAGCGCGCCACCAGCGGGCCGGCGCAGCCGTCGGCGCGCACGTCGAGTTCGCCGCCGGCAAGCTTTGGCGCGGGCCGCACGAGCTTGGCCAGATCGGCGCCGAGCTGGAAGTTGAACGGCAGGTGCGTCACGGCCACGGCGAGGCTGGCGGCATGGCGAAGGTCCGCCTGCGGAAGGATCCAGCACGGGTCCATGATGTCCACCAGGAAGGGATGGCGCCCCTGCAGCGGCGTCGCGGGCGCGAGGTTGAGGACCAGCTTGCTGGAGCACGAGGCGAGCTGCTGGCTCACCCGCCGCTGCGGGCCGGCCGGGTCGATGGTTTCATCGAGCCCCGGCGCGAGCTGGCGCTCGCCCTCGAAGGTCGCGGCGCGCAGGCGCAGCGCGGCCCGGACGGGGATGGGCGCCTGGTAGCTCGGCGAGCGCGCCGTCGGCGCCGCACCGTCGAGGGTGTAGCGGATCTGGCCCAGGCCGAGCTGGTTGGAGAGGCTGACGGCCAGAGCGGACCCCGCCGCGGCCGGGGTTTCGTCGAGCTTGACGCGCAAGGCGCCGTCGTCGGGCGCGAGGCCGACGCTGCGCTCGCGGGCGAGTTCGTCGGGGAGGCGGGCGAGGAATCCCGCCCAGTCCTTGCGCCCCGGTGCGCTCCAGGCGACCTCGGCCAGGGCTGCGGCGCGGGGAAACGCCATCTTCTCGAGGTCGGCCTCGGTGGGGACGTGCTCGGTCCAGAGGTTGGCCTGGACGCCGATGACGTGGGCGCGTTCGACCGGCGCCAGCGTCGGCGGGGCCGGTTCGGTCAGATAGACATCGCGCAGCGACACCACCGCGCCGCGTCCCGGCGGTTCGCTGGGCAGATCGCTCTGGCGATGGTCGAAATAGAGCACCGGGTCGGTGGCGATCACCGCATCGTGGTCCTGGCGCGCCGCGGCGAGAGCGCCGCCGAGATGCCAGGAGAGCACCGCGGCGTCGGCCGGAAGCGAGCCGCCCGCGAGGATGTCGTCCCAGCCGATCGCGCGCCTGCCGTGCGCGGCGAGGAAGCTGGCGATCCGATCGGTGAACCAGCCCTGCAGCGCGTCCGGCCCCGAAAGCCCCAGCGCCTTGATCTCGGCCTGGACCTGCGGCGAGGCCCGCCACTCGTCCTTCACCGCCTCGTCGCCGCCGATGGCGATGTAGCGGCTGGGGAACATCGCCATCACCTCGCTCAGCACGTTATCGAGGAAGCCGAGGGTCTCGGAGGTCGGCGAGAACAGATAGGGAAAGACCCCCCAGTCGCTGCGCAAGGACGGCGGGGGCGGCGGCCCCGAGCCCAACTGCGGATAGGCGAGGATCGCCGCCAGCGCATGGCCGGGCATCTCGATCTCCGGCACGATGGCGACGTGGCGCACCGCGGCGAAGGCGACGATCCTGCGCACCTCGGCCTTAGTGTAGAAGCCGCCGTATTGGATCGGCCGCCCGCTCGCTGGGTCGACGCCGGCGCTGCGCCAGGCGCCCACCGAGGTCAGCCGCGGGTAGCGGGCGATCTGCAGCCGCCAGGCCTGGTCGTCGGTGAGATGCCACTCGAGGACGTTCAGCTTGTGCAGCGCCATCCAGCCGATCAGGCGCTCGACGAAGGCGGGCGACTGGTAGTGGCGGGCCGAATCCAGCAGCAGGCCGCGCCAGGCGAAGCGGGGCCGATCTTCGATCCGCACCGCCGCCAGGCGCACCGCGCCGCGCCCGGGGCTCGCCAGCTGCCAGAGCGTCACCGCGCCGTAGAAGAACCCGGCGTCGGTGGCGGCGGTGACGCGCACGCGGCCGGCGCCGATGTCGAGGCGGTAACCCTCCGGACCGAGATCGGGGGCGCCGGCGCGGACGAAGGCGATGCCGCCCGGCCCGGGCGCGCCGGTGCGCACGGCGAGCGCCAGGCCCCGGGTCTCGTGCATGAGTCCGGCCAGATAGCGCGCCGCAGCCAGCGCGCCGCGATCGCCGGCCGGGACGCTGATCCGGGCGCCTGGGCCGATCACGGTCGGTCCCGCGTTCGTAGGGACCTGCACTGAGAGCGGTTCGGGTACGACGTCGATGCTGGCGGCGCCCGCCGAGGTCGCCAGGGCGCACGCGAGACCGAGCGCCAGCGCGACCGCCCGCAGGCGGCGGGGATGGCCGCGCCTAGCCATGCGAATGCGAGGCGCCGCGGGTGGGCGCCGTCGCCTCCGAGGCCGCCCTGCCGGCGATCCAGGTGTCGAGCACCTCGAGGCCGTCGCCGAGCAGCACGAGGTCGGCGTGGCAGCCGCGGGCGATGCGGCCGCGCTCGTGGTCGAGGCCCAGGAACTCCGCCGGGTTTCGGCTGGCCATCCGCGCGGCGTCGGCGAGATCGAGGCCGAGCAGGCGCTGGGCGTTGCGCACCGCGCTCGCCATGTCGAGCGCCGACCCGGCCAGGGTGCCCTGGGCGTCGTAGCAGGCGCCGTCGCGCACCGTGATGGTCCGGCCCTGCAGATCGAAGGCGGTCTGGTCCGAACCGACGCAGGGCATGGCGTCGCTGATCAGGTTGAAGCGGGCGTGCGGGCGCAGGCGCAGGGCGAGCTTCAGCACCACCGGATCGACGTGGACGCCGTCGACGATGACGCCGCACCAGGCGCGCTGGTCTTCCAGGGCCGCGCCGACCACGCCGGGCTCGCGGCTGGTCAGCGGCGACATGGCGTTGAAGAGGTGGGTGAAGCCGCTGAGCCCATGGTCGAGCGCGACGCGCGTCGCGGCGTAGGAGGCGTTGCTGTGGCCGGCCGAGACCACCACACCCGCCCCGACCAGCCGCGCGATCAGTTCCGGGCTCGTCGCCTCGGGCGCCAGGGTGACGAGGGTGCGCCCGCTCTCCAGCGAGGTCAGCAGAGCGAACGAGGTTTCGTCGGTGCGGCGGAACTTTCTGGCGTCGTGGATGCCCTTGCGGCTGGCGCTGAGGAACGGTCCCTCGATATGCAGGCCGAGCACGCCGGGGACGCCCGAAGCGATCGCCTGACGCGTCGCCGCGATCGCCTCGCGAACGATGGAAAGATCGTCGCTGATCAGGGTCGGCAAAAAGCCGGTGGTGCCGAAGCGCCGGTGCGCCGCGCCGATGCGGGCGATGGTCTGGACGGTGGGCGCCTCGTTGAAGAGCAGCCCGTCGCCGCCATTCACCTGGGTGTCGATGAACCCGGGCAGAAGCAGCGCGCCGCCGAGATCGCGCACCCGGGCGCCCACCGACACCTCGGCGCGGGCGCCGATGGCGGCGATGCGTTCGCCCGCGAGCCGCACCGCCAGCCCCTCGGCCAGGCCCCGGTCGGTCATCACGCGGCCGTTCACCAGCGCCTGGTCCATCAGGTGGTCTCGGTGATCTTGGCCAGATGCGGCGGCCGGTCCGGATCGAAGCCGCGCGCCCGGGCGAGTTCGTCCGCCAGCCGATAGAAGCTCGAGGCGAAGGCGATCGGCTCGAGCACCGGGCAGGCCGGCAGCGTCGGCAGGCGAAGCACGCCCGCCGGCGCCGTTCCGCCGACCTGGAGCACCGGCGCGCCCTGCGCCGCCGCCAGGGCCGCGGCCGCCTCCACGCCCGGGCGCGTCTCGTCGTCCTGCACGAAGGCGAGCACCGGAAAGCCCGGCCCGACGAGGGCCATGGGCCCGTGCCGCACCTCGGCGGCGCTGAACGCCTCGGCATGCAGGCCGCAGGTCTCCTTCAGCTTCAGCGCGGCCTCCTGCGCGACCGCGTAGCCGACGCCGCGGGCGAGCACATAGAGGCTGCTGACGCCCTGCAGCGGCGGCAGGGCCTGGCTCCAATCGAGCGTCCAGGCGCGCTCCAAAAGCTCGGGCAGGCCGTCGAGGCCGGCGAGCAGCGCGCGGTCATCGCCCCACGCGGCGACGAGCTTGGCGATGGCCGCCAGCGAGACGATGAAGGACTTGGTGGCGGCGACGGCGAGTTCCGGTCCAGCCAGCAGCGGCACGACGGCGTGCGCCAGCTCCGCCAGCGGCGAGGCCGCGTCGTTGACGAGCGCGACGACCCTGGCGCCGGCCGACCGCGCCGCCTGCGCCGCCGCCAGCAGGTCGGGGCTGCGTCCGGACTGGGAGATGACGAGGACCAGCGTCCCCTCGATGGCCGGGGCGGCGTCGTAGAGGGAGGCGACCGACGGCGCGGCCGAGCTCGTCATGATCGCCAGGCGCGTCTCGACGAGATAGCGGGCGAAGGTGGCGGCGTTGTCCGAGCTGCCGCGGCCCAGAGTGAGCACCGCCCGCGGCGGCGTGCGTCGCAGGCTGTCGGCCAGGTCGCGCAGGCTCGCATCGTTCCCGGCCAGGAAGCGGCGCACCGCCGCCGGCGCCTCGGCCGCCTCGCGCGCCATCCGGGTCGGCGCCGCAGCGGCTGGCTGAACGTCGCTGGGAGTCACGCTGAAGGTCTCCGGGGGCCTAGGAAGCGCCGGTGTTGAGTTCGGCGACGAAGTCATAGGCGTCGCCGCGATAGTAGCTCTGGGTGAGTTCCACCACGCGCCCGTCGCGCAGGAAGCCGCGCCGCTCGATCAGGAGGCCCGGGGAGCCGTCGGGCACCCCCAGCAGGCGGGCGCGCTCGGCGGTGAACAGCATGGCGCGCAGCCGCTGCAGCGCCCGCACCGGCCGCGCGCCGTGCTTGTCGAGCGCCTCGTAGAGCGATTCTTCCACCGCGCTCTCGGAAGGCAGGCAGAAGCCGGGCACGGTGGAATATTCCACCGCCATGGCCGAGCCGTCGGCATAGCGGATGCGGTTGAAGCGGTAGACGAGGGCGCCGGGGCTGAGGCCCAGGGTGAGCGACTCTTCGGGGGTCACCTGGCCGGACGAGCGGCTGAGCCAGACGCTCTCCGGGCGCCGGCCGCGCGAGATCATGTCCTCGGTGAAGGACGAGAGCTTGGAGAAGCTCTTCTCGACCCGCGAGGCCACGAAGGTTCCCGCGCCTTGGCGGCGGGTGAGCAGGCCCTCGCCCACCAGGGCGTCGAGCGCCTTGCGCACGGTGATTCGCGAGACCTTGAACTCCTCGGCCAGATCCCGCTCCGGCGGCAGCGCCTCGTCGGCCGCCAGGCGGCTGTCGGCGATGGCGTCGCGCAGCGCCCGCTGCAGCTGCTGATAGAGCGGCGCGCGCCCCTGCTCGTCCAGAGCGCCGATCACTTCGGAAAACGACGTCACGCCACCGATCCTTGTCCCGCCCCGTCCCGACGCCCATCGGCCGGCCCGCTGCGTTTGTGCCACACAACCAGACCATTTGCATACCAATAAATGATTGGTACGCGATTGGTGCTAATTTTGGCTTGCATTTGATATGGCATTGGTGACAGCTTGGTGAAAATCCAGGCTCAGGACCGCCGATTGGCGTCGGAAGGCTCGGATTGGTATGGAAATGGACTTGAGGGGACGGACGCCCCGCGAGGGCGGTCCGAAGGGGAGCAGCACCATGACCTTGCGCAGGCGAATCCTTCTGGGTTCGGCAAGCATCGCGGCCGTCGTCATCGCCGCCGCGCCGGCGCTGGCGGCCACCGACACGTCGACGAGCACGGCCACCGAGGTCGTGGTCACCGGCATCAGGCAGTCTCTGCAGCGCGCCATCGCCATCAAGCGTCAAAACACCGACCAGGTCGAAGCGATCTCGGCCGAGGATATCGGAAAACTCCCCGACAAGAACGTCGCCGATGCGCTGCAGCGGCTGCCGGGGGTGAACACCGAATCGGCGGCGAGCGGCGAGGGCGGCTTCGACGAGAACGACCGCGTCAGCATCCGCGGCACCTCGCCCAGCCTTACCCAGGTGACTGTCGACGGCCACTCGATCGCCACCGGCTACTGGTTCATCCTGGACCAGTTCCAGACCGTGGGCCGCAGCGTCAGCTTCACCCTGCTGCCGGCCGAGATCGTGCAGTCGACCATCGTCTACAAGACCCAGGACGCTTCGCTGCTCGAGGGCGGCGTCGCCGGCGTGGTCGACCTGCTCACGCCCAACGCCCTCGACTATGGCAAGCAGTTCACCTTCGAAGGCACGCTGGAAGGCGCCTACAATAGCCTGCGCAAGGAAGTCGAGCCGTGGGCCAACGCCACCGTGGCCTGGCACGATCCGGACGACACTATCGGGGTCTCGGTGCAGGGCTTCTACGAGGACCGCACCCTGGAGCGCTTTGGCCAGGAGACGCTAGGCTACACAGGCATCACGTCGGCCATGCCGATCGGCGCCGCCAACCCGACGCTGGTCGGGGTGCAGGCGCCGACGCTGATCGGCTCGACCCTGTTCCAGCAGGAACGCAAGCGTTATGGCGGTCACTTCGACGTCGAGTGGCGCCCGAGCCAGCGCCTGCAGCTCAACCTCGACGGCTTCTATTCGAAGCTCAAGGCGAGCAACGTCAACGACAACTACATGTATTGGGGCGCCAACGAGCTCGGCAACAATCTCCCGACGAGCTTCACGGTCAGGAACAACACCCTGACCTCGGCCGTGTGGCCCCTGCTCAATCCCGCCGGCAAGCCGGTCGACGGCATCGTGGTCGACAACATCGTGCGCCCTGGTTCGGACGCCTACACCTCCTATGTCAATCTCGACGGCAAGTTCGAAGCCACCGATCACCTCACCCTCAGCGGCCAGGTCGGCTACACCCAGGGCGAGGGCCAGACCAACGGTTCGCCGTCCTTCGAAGTCGATGCGCCGACGGGGGTGTCCTACCAGCCCTCCGGCAACGGCTGGCAGGTGACGCCGACCAACATCAGTGCCTCCAGCCCGGTGGGACTCGCCAATGACTGGGCCTGGAACGAGGCGTTCACGGCCAAGGACAAGGAGATCTACGGCAAGGTCGATGGCGACTATGCGCTGGACGACGGCGTCTTCAGGGACGTGCTGTTCGGCGTGCGTGGGGCGCAGCACACCCGGCAGGTGGACGGCTGGGACCGCGGCTGCTCGCTGGGCGCCAACGGCGCCTGCTGGACCAGCCCGCCGATGCCGTTCTCGGCGACCAATCCCGTCCCCTATCCCGGCGGCTTCAACGCCGGCGCGCTCGGCATCCCCGGCCTGCTGATTCCCATCGCCGGCAACCCGTCAACGATCGTCGGCATCCTCAACAGCATCAAGGACGGAGTTCACGGACCGCTCTCTTCGATCGTGCAGCCGCTCAACTATTACTGGCCCGGTTCGTTCAAGGTGCAGGAAAACGATTACGCGGGCTATGTGATGGCGCGCGTCAGCGGGGAGGGCTGGCGCGGTAACTTCGGTGTGCGCCTGGTCGAGACCCAGGAGAACGCTTTCGCCAACACCTCGGACCCAAGCGGATTGCATCAGGGCGATGTCCTGAGTTCAGCTTTCGGCCCCTATTACGTCGATCACGTGCGGCATGATTATTTCGACGCGCTGCCGAGCGCGAATCTGACCTTTGACCTGCGCAGGAACCTGCTGCTTCGCGTGTCGGCGGCCGAGACCATGTCGCGGCCGGACTACAGCGCGCTGGGCGGCACCGTGACGCTTACCGATCTCACGCTTACCGGCAACGGCGGCAATCCGAACCTGAAGCCGATCAAGGCGGCGGTCTACGACGCGGCGCTGGAGTGGTACTACATGCCAACGTCGGTGGCGGCCGTCAGCGTCTTCTACGACGATCTCTCGTCCTACGTCACCTTCGGCAACCACCGCGCGGTCTATCAGGAC
>Ga0307373_10008286_pt1 | contig 15884 bp, 10 predicted proteins | sample OX2MG_FD_202534 | JGI IMG/M metagenome (GOLD analysis project Ga0307373, IMG submission 202534) | Soil microbial communities from Risofladan, Vaasa, Finland - OX-2 | ecosystem: Environmental > Terrestrial > Soil > Coastal area > Acid sulfate soil | place: Finland: Risofladan, Vaasa | collected... | reverse complement strand
ACCAGCTTGACCTCATCACCAAGGGCGCTGCCGAGATTCTTCCGCTGGACGCTCTCAAGGAGCGCATTCAGCAGTCCATTGCCTCGGGTAAGCCGATGCGCATCAAGGCGGGCTTCGATCCGACTGCGCCTGACCTGCATCTTGGCCATACGGTGCTGATTCGCAAGCTGCGCCACTTTCAGCAGCTTGGGCATACGGTCATCTTTCTGATTGGGGATTCGACGGCGCTGATTGGCGACCCGACCGGGCGCAATGTGACGCGCAAGCCGCTGACGCCGGAGCAGATTGCCGCCAATGCGGAGACCTACAAGGAGCAGGTCTTCAAGATTCTCGATCCCGAGAAGACTGAGGTTCGCTACAACTCCGAGTGGCTCGACAAGCTGAACTACTACGACCTGGTGAAGCTGCTGGCGCAGTTCACGGTGTCGCAGATGCTCGAGCGCGAGGACTTCCACAAGCGCTTCGACGCGGAGCAGCCGATTGCGCTGCACGAGATGATCTATCCGGTCGCGCAGGGCTACGATAGCGTCGCTCTCAACGCAGACGTCGAGCTCGGCGGCACGGACCAGAAGTTCAACCTGATGCGTGGGCGCGACTTGCAGAAGCACTTTGGCCAGCCGCAGCAGGTTGTGTTGATGGTGCCGATTCTCGAAGGTCTCGACGGCGTGCAGAAGATGTCGAAGTCGCTGAACAATGCGATCGGCATCCATGAGCCTGCGTCGGAGATGTATGGCAAGCTGATGTCGATCTCCGATGAGTTGATGTGGAAGTACTGGACGCTGCTCACCGATCTGCGTAAGTCGGAGATTGCGCAGATGCAGGCCGATGTGACCGATGGCAAGCTGCATCCGATGCAGGCGAAGAAGAATCTCGCGCACACTATCACCAGCGACTTTCATTCGGCGGCAGAGGCGGATGCGGCAGCAGAGAACTGGGCGCAGCAGTTTCAGCAGCGTGGAGTGGCGAACGATCTCGAAGAGGTGGCGGTGGAATACAGTGCCGTTGCCGGAGCCGATGCGAATACGGTGCGGATGGCGAAGCTGCTGGCACAAGCCGGGCTTGCCAGTTCTGCCAGCGAGGCTACGCGCAAGCTGGCCGAGGGCGCAGTGCGCGTAGGCACTGAGGTACACCGTGATTCGATGCTTGCGCTGGAGTCGTTGCCGGCGAAGCTGACGGTTCGGCTGGGCAAACGAGCCAAGGTTGTGACGATTGCGTGATAGGTTGGCTTGAGCTTGCTTTGAGTTATCGGGGTCTGTGGCACAAACCCGCGGAGAAAGATGGCATCCTAACACTATGCGTATGTTGACCCGCTCGAAGTTCTTTTGCTGTGTGGCCCTGGTTCTTTTTGTTGCTCTGCCGCTCCATGCTCAGAACCCCACGCAGATCGTGCAGACAGCGGTCAACACCGAGCTTGCCGCGAGTCGTAACGACCACAGCCTGTGGAAATACCGCGATGAGCAGCGGGACGCGAACAAGGTTTCCATCGTGGTGCAGACTGCCAAGGGCTCGGTGAAGCGCCTGATCGAGAGAAATGGTGCGCCGCTGACTGCGGCCGAGGCGCAGGCAGAAGGTGCACGCATACAAAGCACGATCCACGACCCGGAGAAGATGGCGAAGCAGCGGAGGGATGGCGCCTCCGACGACAAAAATGCGGCAGAGCTGCTGAACATGCTGCCCACGGCGTTTCTGTGGAAGATCGCGAACGAGAACGGCGATTCCGTTACGCTGACCTTCTATCCCAACCCTGACTTCAGCCCGCCGGACATGGAGTCGCGCGTATTGAGCGCGATGGCGGGCGATCTGGTGGTGGACAAAAAGCAGCATCGCATTAAGACCATCAGTGGGAAGCTGGTGCGCGACGTGACCTTCGGCTGGGGGCTGTTGGGACGAATGAAGCAGGGCGGAACATTTCGTGTGGAACGGCGTGAGCTGAAGCCGGGCTTGTGGCAGATTACAGAGACGCATGTGAATATCGTGGGCAAGGCGCTGCTGTTCAAAAATATTGGCCAGCAGCAGGATGAGGTTCAGACGGACTTTATCCAGGTGCCTGCGGATACGACGCTCGAACAGGCGGCGGAGATGTCGAAGGAGAAGCATTAGCCACTGCCGCTGCGCGATGATGGCCGCGGCGGTATGCTCAGAGTGAGATGGCCCAGACCCCGTATCCCCGAAGTGACGGTGAACTGATTGGCAGGATTGAGCGCTCTCCGGGGCATCGTGCCGGATATAAGCAGTTGGTGCGCGAATTCGGGCTGGGCGGCGGACGCGAGCGGCGTTTGCTGCTGGAGCAGCTTGCGCGCATCACCGCTCGGGGAGAGCTGGTCAAGATCGACACGGAGCAGTGGAGCCTGCCTGCCGCTGCACCGGAGAAGACTGCCCGCGCTCCGCGTAATGTCGAGCAGCCTGTGGAGCATCGTGCTACCCGCGACCGTCTGGTGGCAGGAAAGATCGATCTGCACCGCGATGGCTATGGCTTTGTCCGTCCCAACCAGAGCACCAGCCGCGAAGACGATCTATTCATTCCTCCGAATGAGTTGAACGGAGCGATGCAGGGCGACGAGGTGCTGGTGGATGAAGCGCCGCCGGGACGTGATGGGCGTCGATCGGGCCGCGTGGCGCGCGTGTTGACGCGGCGAAATCCTACGGTGGTCGGCATCTTTCACTATGCGAGGTCGCGAGGGCGGTCGAATGCGTGGGAGAATGCTCCTCTGATTAATGGCAATTACGTTACACCGCTGGACGAGCGGATGACACAGGGAATTCTGATTCCGGAGGGCGCTGAGGTTGCTGCAACCCCCATGCTGACGCCGCACCGCGTACTCGGTGAAGAGGCACAGGCCCAGCAGGCGCACTGGTCGGAGGAGCTGGACCCACACTGGCCGCTGGAAGGGCTTGCGGTCGATATTGAGATTACGGATTTTCCTGCGCCGGGGCGTCCTGCGCGTGGGCGCGTGCTCGAGGTGCTGGGGCCGCCGGATGCGTTCGGCGTCGATGTCGAGATCATCATTCGCAAACACCATTTGCCCTATACCTTTCCTGCGAATGTATTGGCGGAGGCTACGGATTCGGCTGCTCAGACGGTCGAGACGCTGGCAGCGGACGAGCTGGAACGGCGCAGGGATTTTCGCGGACTTTCGATCGTCACGATTGATGGAGAGACGGCGCGAGACTTCGACGATGCCGTGTTAGTCGAGCCGCTGGCCAATGGCAACTGGCAGCTTCAGGTTCACATCGCCGATGTGAGCCACTATGTTCGGCCCGGTACGGCGCTCGATCTCGAAGCGCGGCTGCGGGGGACTTCGGTTTATTTTCCTGATCGTGCTATTCCGATGTTGCCGAATCAGCTTTCGAGTGGGATGTGCAGCTTGCGGCCGGATGAGGATCGCCTGGTATTGAGCTGCCTGATGGAGATCGACGCGCACGGCGAGGTGCTGGGCTATGAGTTGTGCGAGGGCATCATTCGCAGCGCACGGCGGATGACGTACACACAGATTCAGGCGGTGCTCGATGGCGATGCGGCGACGCGCGCGGAGTTTGCCTCTCTGGTGCCGGACTTCGAGCGCATGCATGAGCTGGCGCTTAAGCTGAATGCGAAGCGCCATCGCCGCGGCTCGATTGACTTCGACCTGCCGGAGCCGGTGGTGCAGTTCGACCCCGATGGCAACATGGAAGCCATCGTGCGCTCGCAGCGTGGCTGGTCGCACCGCTTGATTGAGGAGTTCATGCTCTCGGCCAACGAGTGCGTCGCGCACTGGATCGAGGCGCAGGGCGTGCCCAGCATCTATCGCATTCACGAGATGCCCGATCCGAAACGCATCGTCGATTTCGAGGAGACGGCGAGCCAGTTCGGCTATTCGCTTGGCTTCAGCAGTCTGCCGGTGAAACGTGTGCAGATGAAAGCCGACCGACGCTCGGTGCGTGGGACGACGCGCACGGCGAAGACACATGAGGTCGCCGAGTCGATCCCGGTAACCCCGCAGATGTACCAGCGGCTGACGGCAAAGATTGCGGGCAAGCCGGAGGAGCGGATTCTGGCCTACCTGATGCTGCGGTCGTTGAAGCAGGCGCGATACAGCGAGCAGAATGTGGGCCACTTCGCTCTGGCCTCGCCAAGCTACACTCACTTCACGTCGCCCATTCGACGCTATCCGGATCTCATCGTGCATCGGCTGCTGCGCGATCTGTTGCAGGGTGGAGCGAATCCGCATGGCGCGGCTATTCTAAGCACCGACCCTCAGCCCTGGCGCGAGATGAGTGCTCGGAAGCCGGGCGCTCCCCGTTCCTCCGAGACACGGATAAAAGCTGGCAAAGAGCCTATTCCGGAAGCTGAGATTGCGGCCATCGCTACCGAATCGAGCCAGGCGGAGCGCCGCGCCGATGACGCCGAGCGCGAGTTGATCGAGTGGAAGAAGATTCGCTTTATGGAGGACCGCGTTGGAGAAGACTTCAACGCCATCATCCTCTCGTGCACGAAGTATGGTTTCTTCGTCGAACTCGACGACCTCTTCATCGAGGGGCTGGTACCGATTGCGACCTTGCAGGACGACCGCTATTTATTTCGCGACACCGACCGGCAGATTGTAGGTGCGCGCAACGGTCACGTCTTCAAGATGGGGCAGCGTGTTCATGTTCTGCTCGACAGAATCGACCGCCAGCAGAAGCGATTGCAGTTTGCGCTGTTGCCGTCGGAAGAGGAAGCTCAAAATGCTCCCGGGTCGCTTCGTAAGGCAAAAGGGAAGGGCGCTTCGAGAACGGAAAGTGCGCAGCCTAGTCCAAATCGTGCGGGAAAACGAAAGACCAAGGAGCGCGCCAGAAACAAGAAGTCCAAAGGAAAACGTAAAAAATCCTGAAGTTTTTTCACTTTTTCGCAAGGAAAGCGCACAAACAATGGGATCGCGCACCGTTAAAGGAATCCGCGTAAAATAGAGACTTCCAAGGAGATTGAACGCAAATGGCGCACATGGTTTTCTGCACCAAATACAAGGCCGAAATGGAAGGCCTCGATGAACCCCCTTTCGATTCGGACTTCGGCCAGAAGATCTACAAGAATGTCTCGAAAAAAGCCTGGGGTGAATGGGTGGAGCGTCAGAAGATGCTGTTAAATGAATATCGCCTGCAGCCCTGGACACGCGAGGCCCAGGAGTTTCTGGTGGAGCAGATGAACGAATTCTTCTTCGGCGAAGGTGGATCTCTGCCCAAGGAATTCGTGGCTCCCACCAAGTAGCGGACGGCGCGAAGATCACGCCGTTCGTGTACACTTAGGTCTGCAACATACCCCGCCGTCGCCCGCCTGGGCAGGCGTGCAATCAATAGTCGGGACGTGGCTCAGCCTGGTAGAGCGCACCCTTGGGGTGGGTGAGGTCGCAAGTTCGAATCTTGTCGTCCCGACCATTATTTTCAATCACTTATTAGCAAGAGTCGTCCAAGATGGCGTGAAGCGATGAAGTCGCATCCCTTCTATAACTACAGCTACGCTATCCGCGCTTGCCGTTAGCTCGCTGAATCTGGGGGCAGAGGTTAGCGAGCATTTGCGATCCAGGCGGCTCCTGAGGTTTGTTTCTTTTAGAGGCAGCTTCACTCTAATAGCTATGCTGCTTGCTATGCTGCGACGGTACGCTCATTGGCTCGCTATAATGGGAAGACCCACTGTTAAGTAATCTGGCTAAAGCACGAATGAATTCAATGGGTTATGTAACCCAATTCAAGGCGATCCGCACTGTTGCCGGCATCGCCCAGGCAAATCCGTTAGGAAAAAATGACGACAGCCCAAAAACATCCCCTGCAAAAGATTCTCGATAGCCGAATCGCCATCATCGATGGGGCGATGGGCACGACGATCCGTACCTATGGCATGAAGGAAGCCGATATCCGCGGGGAGCGGTTCAAGGACTCCACCAAGGATCTGCTGAACAACGGTGATCTCTTCTCCCTGACTCAGCCGGATATGATCTGCGATATCCATCGCCGGTTCTTGGAAGCCGGGGCGGACATCATCGAGACAAATACCTTCGGTGCGACCAGCATCACCCAGAGTGAATTTTTTGTAGACGATCCACGGGAGCATGGTGGACGCAAGGATCCGGAGTTCTACCAAAAGATCATCGAGGATGCCTCGCTCAGGGATTTGGCTTACGAGATCAATGAGCAATCGGCGCGCCAGTGCCGTGAATGGGCCGATCGCGTCGGGAGCGCAACCGGACGGCAACGCTTTGTTGCCGGAGCAATCGGGCCCATGACCGTCTCACTTTCGAACTCCCCCGATGCCGATGATGCAGGCTTCCGGGTGGTCACCTTCGATCAGGTCAAGACTGCTTATACCGAGCAGGTGCGCGCTCTCATCGCCGGCGGTTCAGACCTGCTGCTGGTCGAGACCATCTTCGACTCGCTGAACGCCAAGGCGGCACTTGTGGCCATCCGCGAAGTCTTCGACCAGGACGGCAAGGAGCTTCCCGTCATGATCTCAGCGGCGGTAGGGCGTGGTGGCGAGACGTTGATCTCCGCTCAGACTACGGAGGCATTCTGGAACGCGGTCAAGCACGTGAAGCCGCTCTCGGTGGGACTCAATTGCTCTCTCGGCCCCGATCTGATGTATCCATTTCTGAGCGAGCTCTCGGAGAAGGCAGACGTGGCGATCTCGGCTTATCCGAATGCCGGTTTGCCTAATCCTCTGTCGGATACCGGCTTCGACCTGGGGCCGGAAGATATGGCCCGTTATCTGGGCGACTTTGCGCGCGGAGGCTTGATCAATATCGCGGGAGGCTGCTGCGGTAATACTCCCGAGCACATCGCGGCGATTGCCAAAGCGCTCGAGGGCCAGCCTCCACGAGAACTGCGAGCGACGCGGTGACCATCGACACGAACGAAAATATGAGCGGAAATAATACGGGAGTGGCGATGGAGCCCAAGCCGCTGCGCCTGTCGGGATCGCAGCCCTTTACCCAGCAGCCTGGCGTCTACATCATGATCGGCGAGCGGACCAATGTGGCCGGTTCGCCGAAGTTCGCCAAGCTCGTGAAGCAGGGTAAGTACGAGGAAGCAGTCAGCATTGCCCGGCAGCAGGTTGAAAATGGCGCGAACGTCATCGACATCTGCATGGACGAGGGCATGATCGACGGCGTGGCTGCAATGTCGCGCTTTCTACAATTGCTGGCGAGCGAACCCGAGGTTGCCAAAGCGCCCTTCATGGTGGACTCCTCGAAGTGGGAGGTCATCGAGGCTGGACTTAAGTGCCTGCAGGGCAAGGGCATTGTGAACTCGATCTCATTGAAGGAAGGCGAAGAGAAGTTTCGCCAGAACGCTGCGACGGTGCTGAAGTATGGCGCGGCGGTGGTTGTGATGGCCTTCGATGAGAATGGCCAGGCCGCGACCTACGAGGAAAAGATCCGTATCTGCGAGCGCGCCTACCGGATTCTTGTCGATGATGTTGGATTTCCGCCCGAAGACATTATCTTTGACCCGAACATCCTCACCGTTGCCACCGGGATGGAGGAGCACAACAACTACGCCGTCGACTTCATTAATGCGACGCGTTGGATCAAGGCGAACCTGCCGCACGCGAAGGTCAGCGGCGGTGTCTCGAACATTTCGTTCAGCTTCAGAGGCAACAACAAGGTTCGCGAGGCCATGCATGCGGCGTTCCTTTATCACGCCATTGCCGCGGGCATGGATATGGGCATCGTGAACGCCGGAATGCTCGAGGTATACGAAGAGATTGAGCCCGAGCTAAAGGTGTTGGTCGAGGATGTGCTGCTCAACCGCCGTTCCGATGCGACCGAACGACTTGTAGAACACGGCGAAAAGCTGAAGCACGTTGGCACAGTCGTCAGCGAGAAGAAGGCTGAAGAATGGCGCAGTGGCACCGTCGAGGAGCGACTTTCTCACGCACTCGTCAAAGGAATAGACGCGTATATCGAGCTTGACGCCGAGGAGGCTCGCGTCAAGCTGGGCCGCCCCCTGTTGGTGATCGAAGGCCCGTTGATGGATGGCATGGGCGTCGTGGGTGATCTCTTCGGGGCCGGCAAGATGTTCCTGCCTCAGGTTGTGAAATCTGCTCGAGTGATGAAGAAGGCAGTCGCGCATCTCACGCCGTTCATGGAAGCCGAGAAGGCTGCGCTTGCGGCGGCTGGCCAGGAGGTCAAGGCTCAGGGTAAGATTTTGCTCGCAACAGTCAAAGGGGACGTTCACGACATTGGCAAGAATATCGTCGGTGTCGTGCTCGCATGCAATAACTACGAGGTGATCGACATGGGGGTGATGGTTCCCTGTGAAAAGATCCTCGAACGTGCCAGAGCCGAGAAGGTGGACGTGATTGGACTCAGCGGCTTGATCACGCCGTCTCTCGACGAGATGGTGCATGTCGCCCGCGAGATGGAACGTCAGGGGTTCAAGCTGCCGCTGCTGATCGGCGGGGCGACAACGACCCGTACCCATACGGCGGTCAAGATTGCACCGCACTACAGCGAGCCGGTCGTTCACGTGTTGGATGCCAGTCGCGCAGTCCCTGTGACGACCAGCCTTCTGAGCGTGGAAGGCAAGGCAGCGTTTGTGACACAGCATCGTGCCGAGTACGAGGCGCTCCGCAAAGCTCACTCTGCGCCACGCCAACAGGTTGTCCCTCTCGAGACCGCTCGCGCGAGACGGACTCCGATCAAGTGGCGGGCTGAGGACGTGCCTACTCCTGCATTTGCCGGTGTGCGCGTGTTAGACAATTTCCCTCTGGCGACGCTGCGCGAGTTCATCGACTGGACCCCGATCTTTCACGCTTGGGGGCTGAAGGGGGTGTATCCCCGTATTCTCGACCATGAGACCCAGGGGGAACAGGCGCGGCAGATCTTCACCGATGCCAATGCTCTTCTGGACGTCATCATTGAGAAGAGTCTCATTACCGCGCGTGGCGTCTACGGATTCTTTCCTGCCAATGCCGTGGGGGACGACATAGAGCTATACACCGATGAGACACGCACCGAGGTGCTGGACCAATTTCACTTTCTGCGTCAACAGGCAAACAGAGAAGGCAGCGAGCCCTGCCGGTCGCTCGCTGACTTTATTGCGCCGAAAGAGACCGAGCTGCAGGATTACATTGGCGGCTTCGCGGTAACCAGCGGTATCGGTTTGAAGGAGCTATGCGATAAATATCGTGCCGAAAACGACGACTACAACGCGATTATGGCGGAGGCGATCGGCGATCGACTGGCTGAAGCTTTTGCCGAATGCCTGCACAAGCGGGTGCGGGATGAATGGGGTTACGGTTGCGAGGAAGGCCTAAGCAATACGGACATTATCGCGGAAAAGTATCGGGGGATCAGGCCGGCTCCAGGTTATCCGGCCTGCCCGGACCACACTGAAAAAGGAACGATCTGGCGTCTGCTCGATGTGCAGGCGAACACCGGAATGTTGATTACAGAGTCATTTGCGATGTGGCCTGGTTCGAGCGTGAGCGGCCTTTATTTCGCACACCCGGAGTCGCGATACTTCAGCCTTGGCAAGATCGATCGCGATCAGGTTGACGATTATCACCAGCGCAAGGGCATGAGTGTGGAAGAGGTCGAAAGGTGGCTTGGCCAAAATCTGAACTATGATCCTGCGGTATAGTCAATACTCATGAATCAGACCTCATCCCTTCCACAGAACTCAACCGTGACGAAGAAGAGCTTTCCTTCGTCCGCGGGGGAGATGTTTCAGGATTACTTCGCGGGTGGCCGCGAGGACAGCTATAAGAAGCGCGACCTGATCGACGCGCGGGCTCGAAGAATATTCGAGAATACGGCGCTGGCCTGTTCCATGGACGCCTATCCGTTCCAGGCTCCTTTGAGTACGCGATCCGGGCCGGTTGTGGAGATGGATGGCCACCGGATGCTGATGCTGTCGTCCTACGATTACCTGGGATTGATCGGGAACCCGAGGGTGGACGAGGCGGCGATTGCGGCGATACGCAAGTATGGGACGGGCACGGGTGGCGCGCGCCTGTTGACGGGCACATTGGACCTCCACCGGGAACTGGAAGAGGCGGTGGCGAATTTTAAGGGGACAGAGGCGGCGATCACCTATACCTCCGGGTATGCAGCAAATCTGGCTGTCATCAGCGCCCTGTTCGGGCCTGCCGACCGCGTGATCCTCGATGCCCTGTCGCACCGGAGCCTGATGGATGCGTGCAGGCTGGCTGGTGTTCCAGTCCAGACGTTCGCGCACAACGACCCGGCTTCTCTGCGAGAACAGTTGCAGAAGGAGACGGGAGCCAACCGCACGTTGATCGTCTCCGATGGAGTGTTTTCGATGGATGGCGACATCGGCTGTCTTCCGGACCTGATCGCGCTGAAAAAAGAGTTTGGCTGCTTTCTCCTGATAGATGAATCTCATGCCAGCGGTGTGCTGGGCAAGCACGGGCGAGGCACGGACGAGCACTTCGGAGTGTCTACGGACGATGTCGATATATGGACCGGATCGCTGGCAAAGGCGATTCCGGCCAGCGGCGGATTCGTGGCGGTCTCAAAGCGCCTGGCGATCTTCCTGCAACATGCTTCGGCCCCGTTTATCTTTTCGGGAGCGATGTCGGCACCGGTAGCAGCTGCCGCCTGCGAGGCGTTCAATATTTTGCGAGAGGACCCGGAGCGGGTTGCGTGCCTGCATTCGAGCGCGATATTTCTTCGCGAGGGTCTTCAGAGCCTTGGATACGATACAGGGCTATCGCAGACGGCGGTGATCCCGGTAATGCTCCACGACGATGCGAAGACAGCCTTGTTTGCTCGTAAATTACGCGATTATGGGATTCTGGTCTCCCCTGTGATGTTTCCCGCGGTCGCGCAAGGGACAGCACGCTTGAGGCTGTGTGTGACGGCCGCTCATACCCGGGAGCATCTCCACTTTGCGCTCGATGTCTTCGAGAAGATGCGGAGCGAATAGCGTGTCTGTCCTGGTGACGGGGGCGAGCGGTTTTCTGGGCGGAAGATTGGCAGAGATGCTGATGAGCGAGGGCGAGCAGGTAACTGTATTGGCCCGCTCCACCTCCGATCTCAGGCATCTTTCCGGGTTTGCGCCTCCCCGCCTGCGAATCGTTCGTGGAGATTTGACAGACGATGAATCGCTGCTCGACGCGGTGCGTGGTGTGACCCATATCTTTCACTGCGCGGCGGCTTCGACAGACTGGGCCCCCATGGACGTCTACCTCGACAGCAATGTACGGGGTACGGAAAGGCTGTTGGACGCGGCATTGAAGGCGAGCCAACTTCAGCGCTTCGTTCATGTCAGCACCACGGACGTCTATGGGTATCCTGACACTCCGTGCACCGAGACCGGGGAGGTTCGAGACGTAGGGCTGCCCTATAACCGGACTAAGATTCAGGGCGAACATGCGGTGTGGCGAGGATCGCGCGAGGGGCTTCCCGTGACCGTAGTTCGGCCAGCCACGATCTATGGGCCCAGAGGAAAGGCGTTTGTCACCGACATCGCCGAGCTGTTACGGCACCGGCAGATGGCCCATATCAATGGGGGCCGAGCGACCGGGGGCTTCCTGTACGTCGATAACGCCGCCGCCGCGATGATTGCCGCCGCCCAGAGCACCGTTGCCGAAGGACAGGCCTACAACCTCTCAGACGGGACCGGAGCGACATGGAACACCTATGTGGCGGCGTTGGCAGAAGGGCTGGGGTGTAGGCCCCCCTGGATTGACCTGCCCTATGGACTGGCGATGGCGATTGCAGGGGCGATGGAAGCTCCGTATCGCTGGGTAAAGGCGCTTCCGGGAAGGCCGATGCTCACGCGGCACGCTGTTTTTCTGCTGGCGAGGGATCAGGAGTTTCCCAGCGATAAAGCAAGAGCCGACTTCAGCTTTGTCTCGCGAGTCTCTTTCGAAGAGGGTATTGCTCGTTCCGTGGCGTGGGTGAAGAGCTTGAGGCGGCCTTAAGGCAGCGACTTAAAGGCGAGGACGGCGTTTAGTCCCCCAAAGGCAAAAGAATTCGACAGGCAAGCCTCTACGGCGACCGTGCGGGCCTGATTGGGGATGACATCCAGATCGCAAGAGGAGTCAGCCGTGAGGAAGTTGGCGGTGGGAGGAAGAACGCCATGCCTGAGGCCGAGGATGCTGGCCACAGCCTCAAGAGCACCGGCAGCGCCCAAGGCATGGCCGTGCATGGATTTCGTTGAACTGACGGCGAGCTTATCGGTGTGCGCACCGAAGGTACTGCGGATGGCTGTGGTCTCGATGCGGTCGTTAGCCTCAGTAGCTGTTCCATGAGCGTTGATGTAGCCGACCTGCTCGGGAGTAAGTCCGGCGTCGCGAAGCGCCATGCGCATGGCGCGAGCTGGGCCGGTCGCGACGGGCTGCGTGATGTGACCGGCATCGGCTGACATGCCAAAGCCCACAATTTCGGCTAGCGGACGCGCCCCACGGGCCAGCGCCGCCTCCAGCGGCTCAAGCACAAGCATGGCAGCGCCTTCACCCAGGATGAGGCCGCTACGCTCTGCGGAGAAGGGGCGGCAAGTGTCCTTGCTGACGACGCGCATGGCCTCCCATGCCTTGAGCCCGCCGAGAAAGAAAGGGGCTTCGCTACCGCCAGCGATTGCGAGCGGAGCAACTCCGGAGCGGACCATCCAGAAGGCATGGCCAATGGCGTGTGCCGAGGAGGCGCAGGCGGTAGAGAGATTGAAGGCAGGCCCCTCGATGCCGAACTGCATGGAGATATGGCTGGTGCCCGCGTTGCTCATGCCGAGCGGAATCGTATAGGGATGGATACGGCTCTTGCCGTTGTGGAAGAGCTCCCAGTAGCCAGCCTCCTCCGCGCCACGGCCCCCAAGGCAGGAACCGGTGACGACAGCCGCGGCTTCTCGCAGATCGGGGGTCCACTCGATGCCTGCCTCGGCGATAGCTTCGCGGGCAGCGAGGACGGCAAACTGAGCGAAGCGGTCCATCATGTCGAGGTCTTTTGCCGCGAAGTGTTCTTCGGGGATGTAGTTCTGGACCTGGGCGCCGTTCTTGAAGCGGATCTGCGATATGTCGACGCCAACCATCTCCCGAATGCCCGAGATACCCGAGGTCAGGGACTGCCAGAAGCTGGATGTATTGTTGCCAAGGGCGCTAAGGACGCCAGTCCCGGTAATGACGACGCGATGCATGGTCACTCGCTGGGCGAAGACGGCGGCTTCGCCTGAACAAGCTGAGTGATGCCTTCGATCATCTCGTGAATATTCTTGATATGCTTGGCATCTTCATCGTTGATCTCGATGTCGAACTCGCTTTCGAGGCCAAAAAGAATGTTGAGTCGATCAAGCGAGTCGATCTCGAGCGACTCAAAGCTACTGTCGGGACGCACGTTCTCAAGCGGAATGCGTTTGGTGGTCGCGATGACCTTTAGAACCCGATCCTGGATGGTATGGTCTGTCACTTCGGCGATGATCCTTGCCCCTAAATTAAGTGGCGTGAACTGGTTTTGCAGAGCCAATTCTACCCTGACCTACGGAAGGTTGGCACCGTGGGGGCAAGCCAGGGGTAGCTGAGAGGGAACCGCCAGATGCCAGTTACAGATTTACCGGGGTCGTAGGGAGGTCATGGCTGCTGATTTGGGAAATCCGTATCCCCACCGGGAAATCCAAAATCAGCCGAGAGATAGGCATTAAATGGTTCTTTCTCTATTTGAGGATCTCTTTTCAATGTTTATCTTCGAGCTTTTGGACGAACTGCGGATTTAGGCATACCGGGGAGTTTATGCAGCGGCGCAGTGGAGGCAAGATGTTCGCGCAATTTGCGCGACTTTTCCTGATTGCGGCTGTTGAGCAATAAATCCCTGGCATCGTTCAAGTGGTCGGTCATGAGGCGTGCGGCAAGCTCAGAATTGCGTTGTTCGATGGCTTCCAAAATAGGTTGGTGGAAGTGCAGCGTATGTTCGAGATCGACTAGTTGCGAGGTCACCATGATCATGTTCAGCATCGCGCGATGGATCGTGTGAAAGAGCCGACCAGCGAGGCGGTTGCCCGAAGCTTGAAAGATGGCGCGGTGAAAGAGGATGTCCGAGGCAACCAGTCGGACACGATCATGTTTGCTATGCCCAAGGTCGACAATGGATTGTCTCAGTAGCGCGATATGTTGGGTGTTGGCGCGCTCAGCGGCTTTGGCAGCCAATGCCGGCTCCATCATCAGGCGCATCTCCGTCAGCTCTTGCAGCGAGGTGTCATCCAACAGGAACAGGAACTCCATTGGCACGGCCAGAACGGATGATGCATCCTTGTTCAGATAGCTTCCATCACCGACCTTCTGCGTGATGACTCCCATAATCTCCAATACCTTAAGGGCCTGGCGCAGGGAGGAACGTGCGACTCCAAAGTTCGCGGCTAGCTCGCGTTCCGACGGCAGCTTTGTTCCTGGAGACAGAACGCCATCACTCAGTAGCTGCTGAAATCGGAGTATGAGGAGATGAGTGACATCTTCCTTATTGCTGAGGATGTGCTCACCGTCGTCAATCGGAGACTTCCGTCTTCCATTCATTTCTCAAATAATCCGTTCCGTCGCGTCCTTTGTCAAATTTTTAGATCTGTCGTGTCTATTTTATAGGTACTACCGTTCGAATGGAATAGTGGACAAAGCTTCTTCTGGAGGACGGTCGGTCATCTTCACGGAATGTATGCATAAATAATGGGCAAATCGTTAATTCTAAAAACAATTATGACTGCGGCTCAATTTTTTATTTGACACAGCATTTGTTTTGGTACTACCTTTGCACTCGTTCAAAAACATCTCCGCGATGAATAAGGAGAAAGATATGAGGTCTGCAATGAGGAAGATGAATCGCCACGTCACAACGGCCCTGCTGGCAGCATGTTTAGCATTTTTCATCTGCGCTTCCGGAGCGATGGCGCAGGTGGAGACGGGCCGGTTCGTGGGGCGGATCACCGATCCCCAGGGAGCGCTTGTGCCGAATGCGGTCGTCAAGGCGACTAATCTAGGAACCAACATTGTGCAGACTGCCGCCACCAACTCCGGCGGAGAATACGTGATCACTCCCGTGCAGGCGGGAGTTTATAACCTGACGGTGACCGCCAAAGGTTTCTCGGTTGTCAGCACTTCAAACGTCGAGGTGCAGGTCGGGCAGATCGTTCGCGAGGACCTCGCTCTCCAGTTAGGGTCAGAGAATACGACGATCGATGTGACGGTTGAAACTCCACTGCTCAGCACCGACACGGCGACGATCGGCACCGTTATCAGCAATCATCAGCTGACCAGTCTGCCGCTGAATGGCCGCGGCTTCTTTCGCCTGGCGGAGTTGACTCCAGGTGCCGCTCTGCTGCCGCCGACCGGCAACTCGCTGGCGATTCGCCCCGAGGTCGTCGATGGAAATACGATCAGCGGTATTCGCGGCAGCGCCATCTCGTTTCTGCTGGATGGCGTGGATGTCAGTGAGCAGCATCAGGGCGGCACCTTCATCCAGACTTCTATCGACGCGCTGCAAGAGTTTAGCGTGCAGCAGAGCCCCTATTCCGCGGAATACAACCGTGGGGGCGCGTTCTTCAACGCCACCACCAAGTCCGGTACGAACAAGTTTCACGGCGGCGTATTTGAATTTATCCGCAATGACAAGTTGGACGCGCGCAACTTCTTCTCGACCACACGAGCCATCCTGAAGCGCAATCAGTTTGGCGGTGCCATTGGCGGCCCGCTATCGATTCCTCATCTGTACAACGGCAAGGACAAGACGTTCTTCTTCCTTGACTATGAAGCCCAGAGGCTTCGGCAGGGACTGGTCGTCAACAGCGTAGTACCGACCGATGCACAGCGAAATGGCGACTTCAGCGCTCCGGGGTTGAAGCCCATCTACGACCCGTTGACCACCGTAACCAATGGCACCAACACGACGCGCCAGCAAGTTAGCTGCAACGGCGTACTCAACGTAATCTGTCCG
>Ga0307373_10008285_pt1 | contig 15885 bp, 21 predicted proteins | sample OX2MG_FD_202534 | JGI IMG/M metagenome (GOLD analysis project Ga0307373, IMG submission 202534) | Soil microbial communities from Risofladan, Vaasa, Finland - OX-2 | ecosystem: Environmental > Terrestrial > Soil > Coastal area > Acid sulfate soil | place: Finland: Risofladan, Vaasa | collected... | reverse complement strand
GATGAAGACGGCGTCCCACATTTTTCACGTACAATTCACCTTATCTGGAATTTATTTGTACCTGCTACCGAGAGAATTAGGCGCGTTCGTGATAAAGCTCAGCGAAAAGCAGATAAACTAAATCATAGTGAAATGTATATAAATCATGATTTGGAAAGTGTGAATTACGAATGAACTACGATCAACACATGAGCCAGCTGACGGAAGCTATCACCACAGACAAGTCAATTGCGCAGCCGTACCGAAACTCTCTGTTGTCGGACGCCCGCCGACTCCATATGCAGATTCGAGGAGCTAAGACTTTCACGAGTGTCAAAACACCAGTTGGCCTAGCTGATCCGATTGTTGATGTTTTTTGTACGTGCCCTGAAGGTGGTCGACGACGTAATTGTCCGCTGCATGGGGAGGTAGCATGACTGACGAATTTCAAATAGCCACTGTTGATCTTCGGGAAGAAGAGTTTGAGACCATGAAGGAATTGCAGGGCCTCGTCAAGGACGTTCGTGACCATTTTATCAAGGAGCATCCGGAGATGAATATTGGTTCTCTTTTGCTAAGTGAGAGCCAGCAAAAGAGGTTACGATTCGAACGCTACTTGAAAGGTGTGCCAGAAAAACAGATCAAGCAAAACTATATTCAGAGTGTTTGTGGCATCAAAGTAGTCATCAGCAAATACGAAAGTGGTTGCCCAGGATGTGGCAATGAGGTACACTGGGAGTAAATGCAACCGAATGCAACAACAGAAAAAAGTACATCAGGGATAAATCCGTACAAAACGAGTGCTTTTGACCAGTTTCTGACTTTTAGTGCCCTCGGAGGTCTAATCATTGATGACGATGGAAAACTTAACGAGATGAAATTACAACAATTTTGTGAACTAGTTGGCATCGAAAGAACTATGACTTGGCGATGGAAGTCACAACCAGGTTTTGCAGAAAAGGTCAGGGCTCGTCGAGCAGAAATAGTGCCTCTTGCCCGTGAGACAAAAGCCTTTAACCAACTATTTTTACTGGGCATGCAATCACAAGACAAACGTGCCGCAGTCGATGCCCTGAAGACGTATCTTGGCCATTTCTCGCAGCTTCAATTACCTGTACAGCGCCAAGATATAAAAATCCAAGGTGGCCTCATGGAAGTTCTAGAAGCAGCTGAAGCAGACGGTATAATCGAAGGAGAGATCAGTGAGTCAATCGAGCCTGACGCCGGATCAAGCGGTCAAACTGCGGGCCTACTACCGCTCCCATCCTGAGTGGTTTTTTGAACATATACTCGGATTTAAACCGTACAAGCAACAGATTGAGATCGCCCAGAGTGTAGTACATAACCGAACTACGACGGTCGCTAGCTGTAACTCTGCTGGTAAGACAGGTACTTCTGGTTGTCTGGTGCCATGGTATTTGGCTAGCTGGCGTGAATCGCTGGTAATCACCACAGCCCCAACCTGGCGTCAGGTGAAAGACCTACTGTGGGCTGAAGTAAACACACGTTATGCGAAAGCAAAGATCCCACTAGGTGGTTCACCCCCTAACATGACGGGTTGGCAGATTAGTTCTAACTGGTTTGCGGTCGGTGTGTCTAGCAAGGATCCAAACAGGATCCAGGGTTATCACGCGGACAGTGGACGAATATTAGTAATCGCCGACGAAGCTGCCGCTATTGAGGAATTAATCTTTGAGGGTATTTACGCCATCCTAACCAGTGCTGACGCGAGATTTCTAATGCTCGGGAACCCTACCAGTCAGTCGGGTACATTTCGCGAAAGTTTCAAGCCAGGATCACTCGCAACCCGTATACGCATTGATGGGTTTGAGACACCAAACTTTTTGGCAAACAATATTAAAACCGAGGATGATCTTATCCGAATTGTTGAAGCCTCGATTCGAACCAATACACCGCTAGAGCAACCATTTAAATCGCTTATTTCTCCTATCTGGGCATATGAGCGATTAAAGAAATGGGGTGTAGGATCACCGATGTATCAATCGCGTGTTCGCGCTCGTTTTCCTGAAGTTGGTGAAAATAATCTCATACCACTTAACCAAATCGAGGCAGCTTCTACTGACGAGCGTCTAGAGAAAATACTTGGCTTACATCTCGTGAATGGCGATGATGAACAAGAAGAACTCAATGCCCGTATTCGCAAGGAAGCTCTCGAAAAATACATAGCCGATCAGAACACGGTTCGTGGCGTGGACGTGGCTCGGTTCGGGTCAGACAGTACCGTCATGCAACCACGTTACGGAAAAATACATCCTCCTGCTCAGTCGTGGCACAAGATGGACACCATGCAAACTGCTGGCCGAATATGGAATATGATTACGAACTTTCCTACTGATATGACCGCTATAGATGTTATTGGTGTAGGTGGAGGGGTTGTTGATCGTCTTCATGAGCTTCAAGACGAACAAACAGCACTTGGAAACGGTCAGTGGGCTCAGATAGTTGGAGTGGATGTTGCGGTGTCGCCGACCGATAAACCCGAGGGAATGGCTCAAATGCAGTTTGCAAACAAACGAGCTGAGTTGTATTGGAAACTGAAAGATATTTTTGAGTCTGGGGATATTTATCTCATGCCCGACGAGAATGGTCTACCTCCTGAAGACTTGCAGGCAGAACTGAGCGACATAAAATACGATTATCGAGGCAATAAAATCTATATCGAAGAAAAAAAGGATATGAAAAAGCGGTTGCAAAAAAGCCCTGACCGTGCCGACGCTTTGATGCTTTCATACGCCATTAGCGGAGATATGGGTTGGAATTCTTCAGAAGAGGAACCTGTGCGCGAAGATGAAGATGACTATGAGCCATCTACACATGTTGAGGAGGATGCCTACGCCGATGATTCCATACTCATAAGCGAATATTAAATGTTGACCAGAATATTACCGCCGAAGAAGTTATGAAGATCGGGGACATTGACAAGCGCACTATTGCTATTTCAATGCTTGCACCTGGCGAAATGTTGAAACAGCTTTGCGCTACGTTAATCCACACTGGCATCAAAGGTAACCGGCTATATGAATGCCCGAACTTTATGGATACTGGCAACACAGAATATGCCCTTGTCATGGACGATGCTAGTACACCAAGGCAATTCATCAAATTTGTTCCTCCAGAAGTTGGTAGCAAAAAAGATGCTGACTTTGCGACTGCCAGTGGCTATAAAGATGCTGAGGGCAATAGTATGCCAGTTGAAGATTATTTGCTTATTGAGCAGGAGGCCTGATGAGAATGACCACGAAAGAATCCAGATGGTACGTCAGAAATATTGATGATGAAACAAAACGTCAGATCAGAATCTATGCCGCAGCGCATGATCTAAATATTGCCGAGGCCATAGCTGCACTAATACAAATAGCTCTCTCGAAATAGGGAGCTATTTTTTTATTACGGTCGTTGTGCGACAATAAAGCAAAATGGCTGACAAAAACGACTCTGATAACAATTTGCTGCAACCGATGTATTCTCAAGTCTTTGGTGCGCCTGGCACATGGATTACTGGTGGTTTTATATCCAACGAAGAATATTTGCCTCAGCTCCTTTGGCGTCGCGGTATTGATGTTTATGATCACATGCGACGATCAGATGCTTCTATCCAGGCATTGTTGAAGGTTGTTAAGCATCCACTGCTTTCAGCAACATGGGACATTGAGTCAGCAAGTGATGAGGAGTTTGATCTTTATGCCGCCCGCTTTGTCAAGAACGAACTCTTTAACCGCAACGTTATATGGTATCGATTTCTAAGAGATGTTCTAGGAAAGTGTGAGTTTGGCTTTTCTGTCTTTGAAAAGACCTATGAAGAAACTGAGTTCGAGGGACAATTCCGCGTCGGTATCAATGAACTTGGTTGGCGCAAGCAATGGTCAATTCTTCGTTGGGAGACAAGCGATCACCAGCCTGGCGTTAGTCAGCAACTTCTAGGTAGCCTTGTCGATATCCCCCAAGAGAAGCTGCTTGTATTCGTCAATGACCGTGAGGGTGATAACTACCAGGGTATTAGTTTGCTTCGTTACGTTTACAAAGACTGGGATCTGAAGAAGTCTGTAGAAAACCTGATGATTGTAAGTGCTATGCGTGGCATGGGATTTCCGGTGGTTGAATATAATCCAAATGCTTCTTTGAATGACCAGGAGAAGATGGAAAATATTCTTAAAAACTTCCGTTCTCATGAACGACAGTATATGTTTTTCCCCGAAGGTAAATTCAAAGTTGACTGGATGAAGGTTGAGACGAACATCAAGACTGACCTCATACCGATTCTTGAATACTTACAGCATGAGATTGACAAATCTATTCTCGCTCAGTTTATAGATTTGGCTGGTTCTAGGTCAGGGGGTGCGGCTGGATCAAAGGCTCTTAGTGAAGACCACTCACAACTCTTCGAAAAGGCCCTTGAAGCGGTCGCTAATGAGATCGTTGATGAAATTAACACGAACCTTATTCAGCAACTTTGCGACCTTAACTGGAATGAGATGCCGAATGGATATCCTAAACTTACATACTCTAACATTGGCGACGAGAACTTATCGCAACTAGCTGAGTACATGAGTAAGCTGGCTTCCGTCGATCTTATTACTCCTGATCCTGATCTGGAAGATAAGTTGCGTCAGATCGCAGACATGCCAAATCTTCCCGATGACATACGTGCCAACTATGACACGAGAACTACGGCCCAAACTCAAGCACAACCACTTACGAAACTTGGTCCTGGCCAAAGTCCAAATCCGCCATCCCCAACAGGACAGAAACTGCAGAATCCATCAACGGACAGTAACAAGAATAACCACGCTCCAGATATGAAGCCAGCATGGGATCAGACCAATCGGGTTACACGCACCAATATGAAACGTGACCGTGCTAATAAGCCAACCCCTGAAGCTAACAGCTATCAGCTGACATTCCCTAAGGGCGCGCGAGCTAGCCAGTCCTTAGAAGAAGCTAAACAGTCCAGAGATGCACTTTTGGCTGCAATCATGGAGGAGTAATGCATCCGTTCCATGAGCTTGAAAAACTCAGTGCAGTTATTCTGGCTGCCGAAAACTGGGCACCTGAATTTTCGAAGGCACCAGATCAGCATGCAGCCTTAATAAAATCAGCTGCTAAGCTTCAGCGTTTGATTCTCATGTATCTTCGTGGATTATCCAAGAAAGCGCCGACACTTGTGAACTGGTTTGAATACTCTAGCGCTGCCTATGCGCAGCAAAGAGCTATGCAACAAGGCATAAAATCCGATGGCATTCAGGCCTACGACGTCAACGTTGTTATTAACAATGATGCGGTAGGACAACAAGACCAGGCCTTTATAAAATTGGTATTCGACACCGTTGCCACGGTGACTGCTCTTGGGGCTGATTCCATGGAGGTTGAGCATGGCTTACCCGTAGGACTCGATAGCACCAGTAGTATTATTCAAAATCTAACCACTAAACAGCTTGCGAATCTAGTTGGCATGAAGGTCAACAAGGATGACAGTATCGTTCCGAATCCTAACCCTCAATACAGCATTGATGAGACTACACGGACAAAAATAGCTAATAGCATTAAGACTAGTATTCGACTCGGCGAGGATCACACCCAAGCCGTTACAAGGCTTCAGAAGGTAATTGCAGACCCTGCACGAGCTGACATGATCGCATATACGGAATCAGTCCGTGCCTATGCCGAGGGACGAGCTGCGTATGCACAGCAGGCTAATGCAACATTCAAGGTTTGGTCCGACAACGCTGCTATTGATATTTGCGCAGACAATGCCTCCCAAGGGCCAATACCAATTGATCAGGATTTTGTAAGTGGTAATCCAAACGAACCGGCTCATCCTCACTGTAAATGTTTGGTCACCTATTTGTGGGCTGATACCGTGGATGAGGCTAAGAGCCAGTGGGATCCTACGTCTTAACCGAAAGAAAATACTCTGCAAGTAACTGATTTATGAGACCAGACTTGTTCAGCTTTTTGAGTTTCTCTGTATTATTTCGGTTTATATAAATCGTAAAGTTTGGCATGCATCACCTCTTATGCTTCTCAATATAGCACGTATGTAATTATACTTATAATTATAGACAAATTGTATTCAGTCATAGATTATTAAGCTTAACTATGCCAAACAGAACACAAACAGGTAGTGTGCAAGGTGCAGTGTGGACAACCGCTTACGTGGACTCTTTACCAGACTCAAGTTTTGCCTTTGTGGATGGTGATACGCGTAAACTTCCATACAAAGACAAAGACGGGAAGGTTGACTTACCACATGTTCGCAATGCCCTGGCTCGATTGAATCAGACGCAGGGTATTTCTGACGAAGAGAAGACTAAGATTCGTACAAAACTACAAAGTGCCCTAAAAAACACTAAAGCTGCAGATGACATGGTACTCCGTACCGTAAACGCTATTCAGGCATCAGACGGGGATACAGCCACACTTCCAACTCGTGTTCATCTTTTGCGGGACGGCGATTTTAATACTCAGAAATACGGTGAAGTACCTATTGCTGCCAGTGATTTGTTTGAAATGAAATTCAATTTTGATCGTGGTGTGGGTATGGCTAACGAAGGTGAGACTGGGATACCGATTGATTTTGCTCACCTAAGCAACCTAAACGCTGCCGGCTGGATACGTGGTCTTGAAGTTGTCCAGGCAGATAGTGGTACAGAGTTATGGGGCACGGATGTTGAGTGGTCAGATTCCGGTAAGTCCGCATTGCTCGGTAAAGAGTATAAATGTTTAAGTTCAGATTTTTATCCAGGTGCATTTGGTGAATGGGTTGATTCCGAGAGCGGTATAACTGCCAAGAATGTTATTGTTGGCGCTGCTTTAACTAACAGGCCGATGTTTACTGGCAACAAACCAGTAATCGCGTCTGATGGTGAAGCTGAAGCGACCGGAATTAAAACCGTTATTTACGTTAGTGCAACTAATGAGAACAATAAAAAGGAGACAAGCATGCCAAATCTAGATGAACTGCGCGTGAAGGCTGCAGCAGATTTAACTGGTGCTGAAGGTATTTATATAGCTCAGCACGCAAGCGAGCTGTCCGAAGACGAGCGTAAGAAGTTCGGTCTAGAGGCAGCAGTGGAGTCAGAAGAAGACAAAAAGAAGCGGGAAGAGGCTGAAAAAGCAGCAGCTGTCAAGGCTTCTAATGTTACTGGCAACGAAGGTGTCGTATCTATTCAGGCCAGTGAGCTTAAGGCTATGACTGATGGCATGGCTGCAATGCAGGCTAGCATAGATAAATTACAAGGTGAACGTCAACAGAGTGACCACGACAGTATTGAGGCCAGCGTTAAGACGCACGCTGCACGTGGCGCTATTAAAGCTGATTCTGTTGAAGGTTGGACAAAGATGATCGAAGCAGCAGATGCTGATGGTCGCAAGATGCTTATGAGCAATCTTGAAAGTCTTTCAGACAACCCACTACTTGGTAGAAAGTTTGGTAGTCAACAAACTGAAGGGAGCGCTGCAATGGACGTTGAAGCCGAAATTGCTAAGAAAGTTTCAGAACTAGTTGCTTCTTCTGAAGCTAAGGGTGAGCCAATTGATGCATTTAAGGCTCGCAAGCAGGTGCTAGCTGCAGACAGTGACTTGGCTGCCCGTTCGACTGAGGCTGCTCGAGCTGCTCTTGGATCATTCAATCCATTTGAAGCTGCTTGGGGTACAAACGCTGCCGGTATCCAAGGTGTGAATCCAGAAGTAACAAATAACGCATTTGCGAAATAAAAGAGGGAGAATAGAAAAATATGGGTGCACTAACTTGGAGAGAAGGGTCAACCCGACTCGCATATCCAGCCGGTTATGACTTCACTAGCAGCGGAGCTAACTTCGAGCCTACATTTCAAGGTGTCAAGTTAGGTTCTGGTGGTACCGCAGGGCAGGTTGTTCCTTGTGCTGCGAACACTGATGAGATCATCGGTGTCATTATGAACTGTCCTCTTGGTGGCGTTGGTGATACCGCAGATATTCTGTCGGTCAACAGTCAGGGTACGGGTAAGGTGCAAGCTGGTGGAACTATCGCAGTGGGTAACTATCTGACGATGGATTCTAGTGGTCATGCTGTAGCTGCTACGCAAACTACCGCAGGTTCACAGCCAGTAGTACGAGTGTTTGGTCGAGCACTCAACGCAGCCGCTTCAGGCAGCCTTGTCGAGTTTCAAATCTTGTACTTTTTGTACTAGGCAACTATAAACATAAAACGAAGGGAAAGTAGATAAATTATGGAAGGTCAGATTTATATACCTCAAGCGCTGACTAACATGAGCCAGCAATACCGTAATCCTGACGATGCATTTATCCAGGATATAGTTGCTCCAGTGCTCATGGTTGAACGCAAGACAGGCAAGTACGCCTACTACACAAAGTCAAACCTACGCAAGCCAACCAACTCATTGCGAACCGGCAAGCAGCGAACTGCCGAAATCGACATGAACGTTGAATGGAAGAACTACAGCACGCTTGCAGAACACGCCCTAAAGGGTGGTCTTGAAAAAGATGTTCTTGAACAATACTTGAACCCACTCGACCCTATGTTTGACATGACACGTCAAGTTATGGATTCTATGCAACTTGAACGTGAGATTAACCTGGCAACTACCTTGAGCAATACTTCGGTTGTAACTCAGTATGCCGCTCCTAGTACTCAGTGGAACGCTAGTACTGGCGCAGGTTCACCGTTTATCGACATTGTTACAGGTGTAAACAGTATGCTTGTCAACGGTTTGCGCACGCCAAACACCATCTTTATGGGATGGCAGGTATGGTCACAGCTTGCAAACCACCCTGATTTGCTTGACCGTGTGAAGTACTCACAGCTTGGTATGTTGACTCCTGAATTGTTTGCAAATCTTGTAAGCAAGGCAAGCAACACTGAAATTAGTCGTGTTGTTATCGGTAAGGCCGTCTACGACAGCAGCACTGAGCAGGTTCCACCTCCAGGAACTACATCGAACGCATTTATTTGGGGTAAAAACCTATGGCTGGCCTACTGTACTCAAAATCCATCACTACGTGAGGTAAATGGTATGTACACATATGTGCTTCGTAATGGACGTTATGTTGATGGCTGGCCTACACTAGATCGTAAGACTACTTGGATTCGCGTGAACGATTACTACAGCCAATTCCTGGTTGGACCAGAAGCGTTCTACATGATTCAAGGGGCTGTGGCCTAGAAAGGACCAATATGGGTTTAGTTTCAAAGTTCCTCGGTCAAATCGGAGTATCTGGATCACAGAGTAATCCTGCAAATATTGGCTATCTTTACGGCCTGACGTTAGGAGCCGGTGGTCTTACAAACGCCGGTCCTACTAATGAGCAGGGTAGCGTAGTGGTAGTGGGAAACGTGGCCACATATGCTCCCACGGCTGCGCAGTCCGGCACATTGTTTGTGCTAAATCGTGCTGCTGGCACAACTGTTACGCTACCAGCACCAGCAGTAGGACTTAAATACTCGTTTGTTGTTCAAACATCAGTCACAAGTAATAACTATAAAGTCATTACAGATGCTGGCACTACTTTCCTACAAGGTGCATTGAGCGAATCAATCGCGAGCGGAGCTCCTAATGTTTACGTTGGCGATGGGTCAACACATATTGCCGTAACCATGAACGGTACTACTACAGGTGGATTAAAGAGTACACGCCTCACCCTTGAGTGTATTACTGCTACCTTGTGGCAGGTTACCGGAGTTAGTGTTGCGTCTGGTACAATTGCAACACCGTTTGCTACTAGCTAAAATTAAGAAAGGGTAAAATGGCTAATTTACAGTTTTTAACAAATGTAACGCATGACGGTGTTATCTTTAAAGGTACCCAGATCGTTACTGACAAGCAAGGAATTCAGAAAGTGATCGAAGGAGTGATCGTTGATCTTGAGGTTGATACGCGTCACCTTAAGGACGTTGCAGAGAATCTCATCGATCGTGGACTTGCTAAGTTTACGAATAACCCTGCTACACACACTAGCAATTTTGTCAGTCAATCTCAGGAAGCGATTCCTATCAATGCCGCAACTGGAACAGGTCTAGCTCCCGAAGCCGACACTATCCATGCACAGGATGAACAGCGCAAACAAGAAGAGGCCACTAAAGCCGCTGCCGACGCTGCTGCAAAGGCCGCTGAAGCTCAAAAGGCACAGGACCAGGCTAACGTTGCTGCACAGAATGCTGGTCAACAGCCACAGAATGGTCAACCAAGTGCTGAACAAATCGCTGCCGACGCTGCTGCAGTAGCTTAAAACATAAAAAAGGAGCCTTGAGTGGCCTACGACAAATATACATATGACGTCGCAACTTCGGCACAACGTGTAGAGATAGTTAGCAGTCCATCAGCCAGTCCCGCAAATACCACGGTCGTATCCTCAGCAAGCTCGGTAACAATTCTCGCTGCAAACGCTGCCCGTAAGGGAGCGACCATTACTAACGACTCAACAGCCATACTATATTTATCTTTGGCAGGAGGCACCGCTTCCACGAGTAACTATTCAGTACAGTTATCTTCTGGCGCGTATTATGAGGTGCCGTTTACCATAAATACCGCTCTAACAGGTATTTGGGCAAGTGCTAACGGAAATGCAAGAGTAACGGAGCTAACTTAGAATGCCCCTATTCCCTGGAACAGCTTCTAAGACTGTCGCTGGTCTGGTGAAACAGACCGTTTATAATGTTCGTGATTATGGTGCATTAGGTGATGGTACGACTGATGATTCAGTTGCTATTTCTGCCGCGCTGACGGCTGCAGCGGGTGGGGGAGTTATATTTTTCCCTGTAGGTACATATATTTCTTCAACTGAGCAGAACGTCACCTCTGGCATTACTGTTATGGGTACGGGGGCGAACTCTATCATAAAGCGCCGTACTGGTAGCGTGAGTTACCTAGTGAATGTCTTTAGGGTCACAAGTCAGGCAAATGTACGATTTACCAATCTACAGATAGATGGCCAAAAAGCCGATATCATTACCAACTACGAAACACAAGCCCAAGACGGCAGTCACATTTATATAACCTGCAATGGCATCTATATTACGGGTACAGGTGCAAGTCCTAGCACTAATGTGACGGTAGATCACTGCACCATCCATGACTCTTATTATGGAAACGTCAATCCCGATGCCGTTGATGGGCTTATGATAGAGTCGAACACCCTTTTTCATGGTCGCGATAATCAGGTAAACGGTCGTACAAATGGTTCTGGTGGTTGGTGCAATGATGTCACCGTTCGCGGAAATGTTATCTATGGTCAAGGGCCAATTACAACCAAAGAACAGTTCTCTGGTATTCAATTTATACGTGGTACTAATCTAACCATTTCAGAAAACATCTGCTATGGCTTCGGAAACACCGTAAGCACCGAAGGCAATGGTATCGGACTTGAAGGATGTCGCCACGTTACTATTAGTTCCAATGTCTGTACACATAATTTGTCGCAAGGCATTAAAGTGGACCAGACTGTTGAGGGAAGTCCAAATCCTTGGCTGGCTACCGATGGTTACGTGCCCGGTGACTGTGTAAGTTATTTAAGCAATAACTTCGTTGCGGCAACGTACAACACAAACGCCACACCGCCAAGTGCTGCAACCTCAAATAGCAACTGGACGTATCAGGCAAGTGGGCCATACAACCAAAATTCTGTAGATGTCTCGATCTTCGGCAATACCTGTGCAAATAACAATTACAACGCTGCTTATAGTATTCAGACAACAGGTATATTCGTTCAATACGCCGAAGCGGTGGTGGTGGCCGAAAATAGTTTGTATGGCAATTATACTGGTATTCTGCAGGGTCAGAACGTTCGCGGCTGGAGTATGTTAAATAATTCTATTTATAACAATCAGACCGCTGGCATTGCTATGTACAACAATCTGAATGCTTATGGTCCATATACTATCGAAGGCAATTATGTTGCTCATAACGGTGCCAAAGGAATAGATGTCGTTGTTCCCTGTTCAATTCTTGGCAATACCGTTCAGGCAAATGGACAAGCGGGCATAAGTCTTTCTATTACAGGTACTGTTGTACAGACACATCCCTTCTTTTTAGTCCAAACTAACGTGTTAATAGATAATGGTGACGATGGTGTATTAGTAAACGGTGGATTTGCGAGCACGGTTCCAGTTGAAATACGCGATAACTATGCCCCGGCCTCTTCCACTCAGCCTAGATTTTTGGGCGAGAACGGTACGGCCTGTAGGTGTACCAATAACCGCGTGGGAACACAATCGACTGAATTGTGGTATTTTACTAATTCAGGTTCAGTATGGATTGATGAGAAAACCGAACAGATAGCGAACGTAACTAGCAATTATAGTGTTGGCATTGATGACCAAATAGTGCTTGTTACACCTGGATCGAATACCACAGTCACACTGCCAGCTCCGAATACAACCCATCCTTCTGCGCATCCTGGTCGCACTGTAACCGTAACAAAAGTAGGAACATCCGCTAATACTGTCACGGTAGCTACTGCTGGTGGCTCAATAAATGCCACCACAACAGTGGCCAATAATTCATCGCAAAGGTATGTTTCGGATGGTACGAACTGGAATGCGGCATAAATACTAGATTATGATGAAGTAAACATATAGAATGGAGAGCATGGCGTGTCATCACTATGTTACATTTAAACGTAAGATGCCTGACGGCATTGTCTGAGGGCATAACCTCAGTCGGAGGATAAACTAATTTCAGCAACATTTGAATTTGAAGAAGACAACGGCACCGCAACAGGTTCGCCGTTAAAAGGGACTACACGAACCGCAGCTCGTGCTGAGGTCAACTGGAAAAATATTGACGATAGCACAACCGCTTATAGTTCAAATCCTATTACCGCTGGAAATAACAGTTATACCAAATACCAGTTTGGCCATTTCAGTGGCTCATTCAACCAAGTGAGTGCTGGCTTATTTGCACATACCGCTACCGCCTTTGGAACTGGGCTAACGCTTAAAGGGCAGCCAGCTTGTACATCAACAGCCACAGCGTTGGTTTATGCTACTCCGGCAACGTCAGCCAATGCTGGTCTTACCGTGGACATGAGCTCTGCAATCGCTATCGGTTCGGGTGTTCAGGTCCAATTTACTGCCACCGGTCCAGAAAACAGTGCTACAGCGAGTGCAGCTTCACTGAGCACTAATCCATGTTATACAAACTATCTAGCTACGCAGCTTCAGACAACTACTAGTGCTGCTCCTGGCGACACCGCCCAGGTTACATTAACTTTACAATATAACGAAAACTAGGAGTTGTCAATGTTAGCATTCAACGCCAATACGCAGCAAGAAGAAGAAGTTACCTGGGCAAGTGATGCTACAGGTGAACTAATCTGTACGTTCCCTACCGGACACTTCTTAAAGTTTCCTAAAGGAATCACAAAAGAACAAGTTGCTTACTTGCTCGAGGAGCACAAACTCCATAATCAGGGTAAAGAGATTATTACACCTGAAATGGAAGCAGCAAACCAAGCAGCTCTCAAAGTGACCCAGGATATTGCCCAAGAATTAAATGGCAATACAATGCCAGAAGGAAGTCAAAACAATGCTCCTCCAGCTCCCGAAGTTCAAGCACAGCCACAAGCCTGAGCCGTTTCTTAGATGGCTATTCGTGGCGACCTTTACGGATGGTCATGTTATTCAGCAGACCCAAGAGGATAAATGTTTCAGTCGTGATGATGGTACAGGTAGTGCGTTCACGGATGTCATAGAATATACCCAAGGTCATCTTATAGGATTCTCGCTGTTTCACATTAACGGCAAAGAATCAGTACAGGTTGATCTTAAAAGCGGTAATTTCATGGTAAACGGCACTCCCTTTAGTGTGCATAATCAATATTTTGACCCAAGCAAATATGATTTAAAGCTGGTTTATTTTCGTGAGACTAGAGTGGATCAGGATATTACGTCAACAGTTCAAGACGACATGTCGGTAAACCAAGAACAAACTGGTGACCCAAGACACTATGTTAATCGCTATTTTGTAGGCTGGGAAACGGTGGTTAATGGTCAAAATAAGCAAGTAACAATAGCTGTCGGCTAAAGGAGCATCATAATGGCACAATTATACTTAATTCAGAATACAACGGCTACAACCACTGCTGCACCCGTAAAACAACCTACTGGTACAGCCATACGCACTATGTTACAGGTTGCATTGTCTAGTACGTTCCCTGCTGCACGTATCGTTGAGTGGGGTTGTTCATTTGATGGTTCAGCCGCAGCTACTCCTGGCCAAATTGAATTAGTAGAAACAGGTTCAATATTTGCTACAGTATCTACTGCTGCTGCAGCCGGTGATATTATCCCTTGGAATGATCCAAATGCACCAGCCAACACTGCTGGTGGCTCTGGCGTGCCGTTTAACTTAAGCACAACCACAACAGGTTTTGCGACAGCTGCAGGCACCGAAGGTTCAATTACAACTACTCGTGAGTTTGATAGCCAATTAGTAGCCCCTACAAATCAATATGTAAAGCAGTTCCCTCTTGGCCGTGAGCCAGCATTAAACCCAGGCAAATGTCTCCGTATACGTGCAACGTTTGGTACGACAGTTAATATGTATTGTTATGTCATCGTGGAAGTGTGAAGTATATTCTTATTAGAATTGAGATATAAAACTTATGGCCAATACCACATTCTTATCGGCGGGATGGGATGAAACCCAAGACGGGTCATTTTATGCCGGCTTAAATACGGGTACTGGTTCAACAGCAACCTATGATTCCACCCAGGCACACGCTGGTACAGGGTCTTTGAAATGTGTTGTTACGCAATCCGGCCAATATGCATCCCCTTATACACCCGATAATACGGTTGCTGACGCTGGTGGCTGTATATCTGCTTGGTTTAGGTTCTCCACAGTTTCACCTGCGACCCTTACAAATTTCCTTATGATGCTCACATCTGGAAATGGTTCGGGGCGTATGGGCTTAGGATTAAATACCAATGGCACTATAAACTTTGCTCAAAGGGGTGCTACCCAGGCGAATGGGTCAACAACCCTCTCAGCCAATACTTGGTATAGGATTAGCCTAAGTTATACGAACGCCTCTGTAAGCACCTGGGCTGCCAAAGTATACATAAATGGTACCTTAGAGATAAATGCCAGTGCTGGTGTCCAAGGCAATGCCTCTTCTACTGGGGTTGTCTGTGTATCGTTTGGCCAAAACTCTTCATCGTTTGGTTCGTTCTCAACTCCTGCTGTATCGACCATTTGGATAGACAGCATGTACATTGATAACCGTACCAATCTTACGGATTGTGGCGCTATCGATGTGACCGCAAAACGCCCATTTTCAAACGGTACAACTAATGGCTTCACCACTCAAATAGGCGCAGGTGGTTCAGGATATGGTACGGGACACGCTCCACAGGTCAACGAACGGCCTCTTAGTACAACCAATGGCTGGTCAATGGTCGGGGCTGGCAGCGCCGTTACCGAAGAGTATACCCTTGAGGGGGCGTCCGTAGGTGACGTAGATATATCTGCGGCTACCATTAAAGATTTTATGGGTTGGGTAGACGTTAAGGCACTTATTGCTGAAACCGGAAGTATTATCGTCGGTGGAGTTAGTTCGAGCATTAGCGTCACCACCAGCGCGGCAATATTTACCCAAGCAGCTGGTTCTGCAACATATCCGACAGGTGGCACGGCTATTGGGGTTATTACGAGTACGACCGTGACAACCTTCAGCCTTTACGAGTGTGGCATTGTTGTCGCATACACTCCCGCTATGAATCCTGTAGGTAAATTATTAACGGTCCAACAAGCTATGAATAGAGCAGGAACTTACTAATGTCTAGGTTCGGAAGATCTCAACCGTTCAAGCCGATAGTAAATATCTTTCGTCTTACTAACGTGACCACAACTCGAACTATCCTCGGTGAGTCGCGCATCCAGGTAACAA
>Ga0307373_10008284_pt1 | contig 15886 bp, 6 predicted proteins | sample OX2MG_FD_202534 | JGI IMG/M metagenome (GOLD analysis project Ga0307373, IMG submission 202534) | Soil microbial communities from Risofladan, Vaasa, Finland - OX-2 | ecosystem: Environmental > Terrestrial > Soil > Coastal area > Acid sulfate soil | place: Finland: Risofladan, Vaasa | collected... | reverse complement strand
CCAGGCAGTCATGCAGACCGGCGCCGTGCCCCTGCCGCAGGGCCGCGTCCAGCGTGACGAGCTCGATGGTGAGCCGTTTCACCGTCTGCGGCCGGTAGCTGCCGGTGATGCCGATGACCAGCCGCCGTTCGGCGTCGGTGGGCGAGTTCAGTCCGATCGAGCGGTCCAGCGCGCCGCCGGTCCGTTCCAGGTCGCGCCGGGCCGCGGCGAACAGCCGTTTCCAGCCCTCCCCGCGCAGCTCGGTCAGATCCCCAGCCATGGTGTCCTCACGCCGCTGCGGTGACCGTCCGCCGGGTGCTGGGCGAACCGAGCGCGGCGGACAGCTCGCCCGCTTCGTCGGCGAGGAGCTGTGCTCCATCCCACACCAGCAACAGCGCGCTGACGGTGTGCTCGAGGGGGGAGTGCGCCAGGTCGTAGTGCGCGGCGGCGCGGACGGCAGCCTGGGTCGCCCACAGGTCGTAGCCGGTCATGAACAGGTCCAGATCGAACTGGGCGGCAAGGCCCATCAGCTCGCCGCGGCCAGTGTCGTCCACCCCGGCGAACGCCTCGTCAAGCGCGAGCAGTCGCGGGGCGTGCGGATGCGCCGAGTTCAGCATCGCGTGCGCGGCGGCGAACAGCGGCAGGTGCAGTGAGACCGATTGCTCGCCGCCGGACAGCCGGCTGTGCCGGGAGCGGGTCAGCTTCTCCTCGGCGCCCCCAGGGCTGACCATCTGGAACACGAACTGCCGCCAGCGACGGTAGTCCAGCACCTGGGCCAGCAACTCTCGGTAGGGGAGTTCACGGTGCCGGGCACGAGCGGTCTTGATCTGCGCGGCGAAGTGGCCGCGCATCCGGGCGAGGGAGTCCGGGTTGAGCCGGGAGGCGTCGGCGTCCAGCAGCCCGCACACCGCTCGCTGTTCGTCGTCGAGCGCGTCCGCCAGCAGCCACCTCACGCCGACCGTCTTGCCCGAGGACATCTTCCGGGACCGCATCTCGGTGTTCATCCGGCTGATCAGGTCCTTGGCGTCCACGGTCCGCTCGTGGATCTGCTGAGCGAGCCTGGCCAGCAGTGCGTCTTCGAGGATGCGCTGCTCGGAGTCGGTCAGCAGCAGTTGCTGGTCGCGACGAGCGGCCGCGATGCGCTCCGAGAAGGCGCCGACCGGGAGCGGGCCCTGTTCATCGGCGATGCGGACGACGATGACGCCGTCGGCGCCGTCCCACTCGGGGTGGTAGTCCTGGCCGGCCGCGGCGAGCTGGGTCTGCAGATCCTCCAGCGCCCGGGTCAGCCGGGTGGTGGAGATCTTCAGCGACGTCTCGGTCGGTGTGAGGTCGCGGGTGACCTCGAGGATTGCCTCGTGCACGTCGGCTGCCGCCTGGGGCAGATCATCACCGGTCCAGTCCGCCTCCTGCGCGGGCCAGGCGAGACCCGGCGGGCATTTCAGCACGTCCAGCAGTTCCCGGGCGGCGAACGGCGCGAGACCGCGCGCGGTGGCCCGCTCCTCCGCCAAGGCGACGTCGAGGGCGCGCCTGCCGCTGGCGACCCGCTCGGCCGTGGCGCTGACAGCCTTGATGGCCTCGACCTCGGCGGCGCGGGCGGAATGCTCGGCCGACTGGGCGGCCGTGATGCCCCGCTCGGCCGTTTCGATCTGTGCCATCACCTCGTTGGCCTCCTTGCCTACGGCGCCCCGCAGCGCAGCCAGCTTGGCGGCCTCCTCGGTGTGCCGGCGGCGGGCCTGGAGCTCGGTTTCGGCGCAGGCGCGCTCCTCGTCGGCGGCCTGTTCCAGCCGGCCCCGGGCGCCGGTGACGACGCCGCGCTGCTGTGCCTCCTCACGGCGGCGGCTGGTGAGGCTGGCGACGGCGGCCTCAAACCGCCGGGTGGCGGCCTCCACCCGGTCGGCCTGGTCCCATTCGATGGCGTGGTCGGCGGCGGCACGGCGCAGCGCCCGTTCGGTGACGGTGCAGGCGGCCACCGACTCGTCGTAGCCGGACTGAGCGCCGTCCGCGCCCGCCCGGGCCGAGCGCAGCTCCCCGACGGCCTGGGAGTGCATGCGCAGCGCGGCGGCGATCGCGGCGGTGCGGGGGAGCGCGGCGCGCGCCTGCGCGAAGGCGGACAATGTGGCGGTCAGCCCGGTGAGCATCCGGTCGAGGCCGGTCAGCAGCTCCTCCAGCGCGGCGATCCGAGCCTCGCACTCGGCGAGGCGCGCGGCCCGGCGGCGGGCCCGGGCGGTGACTCCGATGTACTCGGCGTGGTCCTTGTGGTGCGCGCCGGCGGTGACACCGTGGGAGTAGCGGCCGTCGGCGCCGATCACGGCGGCAGCGGAGAACAACTCGCCATCCAGGGCGATGGAGGCCAGCACCGCGCCGATCCGCGTGGCAGGCACCGGGGTGTCATCCTCGGGCACCAGCACGCGGGCGAGGCTGGTGCCCGCCACCGGCGTGCCGGGGACCAGGTAGCCGTCGCTGTCCCCGGCGGTGGGCTCGTGGCCGTCCGGCGTGATCCAGGCATCGAGCATGCCGGTGGCTTCCAGTGCCGCTTCCAGCGCGGCGGCCCGCGTCTCACCGACGTCGCCGGCGAAGCGGACCAGCCGCCACAGCGGTGCGCCGCGGCGTCCCGCCCGGTCGGCAGCGCGTCCGGGGTGGGCCGGCGGCGCGTCGTCGCGCTGCGAGGCGATGCGGTCCCGCTCCTGCGCGACGCGCGCCCGTTCGGCCTGCGCGGTGGCGCGCTCGGCGCGCAGCCGCGCCTGCTCGTCACGGACGGACTGCTCGGCGGCGGCGGTCGCGCCGGCGAACACCGACTCGAGAGTGGCGGCATCCGGATCGCCGAACGCCTCGATGGTCATGCTGAGGCCCTCCGTCAGTTCCCGCATCGCCGTCTCGTCCAGCACATCGGCGTGGTTGGCCGCCCACCGTGTCAGTGCGGCCTGCGCGTCGGCGCGGGCCGCGGCCACCGTGTCGGCGGCGGCCTGTTCGGCCTGCTCGGCGGCGGTCACCGCCGCCAGCGCCCGGTCGAGCGCGAGCCTGGCCAGATCGCGGGCGTGCTCGGCCCTGCGGTGCGCCTCCAGCGCGGCCCGCACCGCGCGGACTGCTTCCAGCCGGGCGGTGACCCTGGCCCCGGCACGTTCGGCGAACCCGTCGGCCCCGGCGTCGGCGGGCTGCCAGCCGATCCCGGCCGCGGCGGCGTGATCGGCGAGTTCGGCCGCGGTGCGCGAGACCACCGACTCCAGGTCGGCGAGTAGCGCCGCGGCTTGCTCCAGGTCGGCGCGGGCACGGGCGGTCGCCGCACTGCGCCGGGCGAGTTCCGCGTCGGCCTCGGCGGCGTTCCGCTCGTTGGTGCGGACGAGCCGTTCAAGGTCGGCGAGCTGCTCGACCGCCTGGTAGGCGCTGCTGGACTTCAGCTGGTCGAGCCGTGCGCGCAAGCCGGCGAAAGCGTTCTCCGACTCCTCCCGGCGGGCCTGCGTCTGCACCTGCTCGGTTTCGGCGCTCGCCAGGGCCACGGTGTCGTTGGCGAGCTCGGTGCGTCGCTGCGCACTGGCGTCATGGCGGCGGGTGAGCGCGTCGGCGGCCGACCGGGCGTGGGTGCGCAGATAGGTGGTGTAGGAGGCGAGGAAGGTGCGGGTGGCCTCGTCGGCGGCAGTCAGCCCCTCCAGCGCGATAGCGACCGCCTCCATGTCGTCGAACGAGCGGGCCGCCTCGGCGATCAGGTCGTCGTCGACCGGGCGCAGCCCGTCGGTGAGCGTGTCCGACAACTTCGCCGGGTCGAGGTTCTTGGCCAGCTGCGGCCGCCGCAGCGTCAGGATCAGGGTGAGCAGCTGTTCGTAGCGTTCCCGGCCGAGGCCGAACAACCGCTGGTCGATGGCGGCCCGGTAATCGGTGGGGGAGGCGTGCAGGCTCGCCTCCCCGATCTCCTCGGCGAGCTGCTTGCGGGTCATGGGCCGGTCGTCGCCGGTGATGAGCGAGAAGTCCTCGCCGACCCGGCCGTCGGCGACGAAGTGCCAGCGGACCGGGGTGTCGCGGTGCTTCTGTGCGTGCAGGCCGATGCCGATGGTGACCGCCTCGCCAGTGTCGCGATGCCGCAGCTCCAGCCACACATAGCCGACGGCGTTCTCGCCGCCGCGGAACAGGAGGTTGGCCTTCATGGTCCGGTCCTCGGCGGCGAACGGGTTCAGCCGCTTCGGGTCGATCCGGCCGTCCAGCACGAACGGGAACAGAACCTCAAGAGCCTTGGTCTTCCCGGAGCCGTTCGGGCCGCGCAGGATCAGCCAGCCACCGGCGAAGCAGAACTCCTCGTCCCGGTAGTCCCACATGTTGATGATTCCGGCCCGGGCGGGTTGGAAACGTGTCACGTGGAGCCTTCCTTCGCGGTCATTCTGTGATGCCGTTGGCAGGCAATGGCACCGCCGGGGCTCAGGACGCACCCGGCGGCGGGTTCTTGATCTGCGCGGTGACGCTGCGGTAACGGGCCAGCAGCGGCATCACCAGCACGCCGCCGTCCACCCTTGCCACCAGGCCCAGCGAGGCGAGCAACGCGACCGCCTCGGCCGCCAGACGGCCCGGGTCGGCGGCCTGCTTCTCCGCCATGCCGGCGCCGAAGTCCTCGACCAGCTTCCGCAGCTCGGCGCGCAGCCACACGTCGCCGAGGAACGGGTAGGCGGCCTCGGCGGTGCCGTCCTGCGCGTCTGATCCGGAATCGGCTCCGGTCCCCCACTCGCTGATCTCCGGCCGCCATGCCCCTCCGGCGAGCAAGTCGGCGACGCGGCCCCGGTCCGGCAGGGCCGCGTCGATCCGCTGGGCGGCTTCGGCGAGCCGTTCCGCGGCGGTGGCCGCGGGTATCCGTTCAATCCTGGAACTGTGGTAGCGCAGGTAGCCGGCAATCCGCGCGCACAGCAGCAGCGCGGCCTGCGCGACGGTGCCGGTCGACGGGAACGTCACGTCGGTGAGCCGCTGCCCGGCGTTGACCAGCGCCACGCCTTCGGCGCGCCGCTCCAGATCCAGGCCGGTGAGCCGCCCGGCATCCTCGGCGAGGCTGGCCGAGCGGAGCTGGCCGCGCAGGTCCTCGTCGACGTCGGCATAGTAGACGACCGGCTGCTCCACGACGAGCCGCCGGGCACGCCGCGCGTTCACGCGCCGCCGCGCCTCCCGCCCCTGGGCCGGTGCGGTACCGCCGCCGGGGCTGTCCAGCAGCTCGGTGACCGAGTCCAGATGCTGCAGCACCCGGCTCGGCGCGTAGATGGCGCCGACCACCTCGCGGTCGATGTCGTAAAGCGCCTCGGCGCGTTGCGGGTCGTTGGCCCACTCGATGGCCGAGCCGTCGGCCATCCGCAGGGCGCCGCGCACCTCCAGCCAGGTGACGGCGTCCACGAACGCGTCCCGGTCGGGTTTGCGGCCGGTGTCCATGCCCAGGCCGTCGATGCGCGCGGCGTCGGCGGCGACCGCGTCGGCCAGCTCGCTGAGCGCGATCTGAGTGCCGGAGCGGCCCACCGCGGACATTGTCAGCACCAGGTAGGCGTAGCGGCGGCGGTCGAATGGCCGGCCCGCGCGGGTGAGGGCCGGGCGGGTGCCGTCCAGCGTGTCCTGCACCCGGCGCAGCCGGATGGTGTCGCCGCTGGCCAGGAGCGTGTACCCGAGGACCTCGCCGAAGTCGGTCCGCAGTTGCCTGACCCACTTGCGCACGAGCGGAAGCGTCGAGGCGTCCGGATATGACGCGGTGATCAGCGGGTGGCGCAGCACCAGCCGCGCCGCCTTCTGGTATTCGGCCAGCTCGAGCGCGTCGATGCCGGCGGCGACCCTCATCCGGAGACCTCCACGGCCAGGCCGTCCAGATGCAGCCGGCCGCGGACCGTGTGCACGGTCGTGGACCCAGGGGCGGGCCGCAACGTGAGCCGCACCCCGTGCGCGGACCCGCTCGCCGTCCGGCTGACCGGGACCCGCGCGGACAACGCCACGTCCAGCAGGCTGAGCAGCGCCTGAGTCTCCGGCTCGTCCAGCACCCGGCCGTAGACGCCGTCGCCGGCCAGCGCCGCCGCCGCGGTGCGGCGCTGCGCGGTCGCCTTCAGCTGCTCGGCGCGCAGCCGCTGCTTCTCCTCGTCGTTGCGCTGGATCCGGCCGGGGCCGCGCAGCGCCTGGGCCTTTCCGTTGCGCACCAGCGTCCGGGACAGCTCCACCGGCTCGGCTTCCCACCACGACAACCGGCTCGGGACCGCGTCGGGGTCCTCGTGCGCGGCTGAGACGTGCCGGGGTGCGCCGAGGCCGAACACCGCCTGGAACAGCGCATGGGAGTCGTCGTCGGTCGGGCAGCCGGTGAACCATCGCGCCAGATGGCGCAGCTGGCTCTCCCGGCTCACCCCGCCGCGGCGCGACTCGGTGACCCGGCGCAGCAGCGCCGTGACGTTAGCGATCGCGGTGACCGTGGCGTCCTGCAGGCGTTCGGCCTCGCTGTGGCGGCCGCCGCCGAACCACTGCACCAGGCCGCCCCAGCGCGCCCGCCAGTCCGCGACCCGTTCCTCGGCGCCGCGGAACAGCGACTCGTCGGCCTCCGCGGCGAGCCGGGCGAGGCGCTCCGCGCCGGCGGCATCCACCTCGGCGACCGCGGCGGCCAGGAGCGGCGCGAACCGGGTCAGCTCGGAATGGAACTCCCGCATGTGGGTGAGCAGCGCGTCCTTGTGCGCGAGGAACACCTCTGGCCGGGTGTCGTTGGTGCGCGCCAGATCGCCCAGCATCAGGTAGAAGCGGGCGGCGCGCTGCGCCATGTCGGCGAGTACGCCGTCCAGCCGGGACAGCTTCCGGTACACCTCGGCGGCGTCCCCGGACCGCGCCGCCTCGGCGAGCGATCGCAGGTCGGCGAGGATGTCGGGGAACACGAGGCGGGACAGCTGGGCGTCTTCCACGCTGGCCGTCAGCACCTCTTCGACGGCCCGGAAGGCCCGGTATCCCGCCTGGGTGAACTGGTAGACGTAGTGCCGGTTGCGGTACTCGGCGAGGTTCGCGGCGCGGGTGCCGTCGTAGGAGCGGTCCAGCACCTGCCATTCGGCGAGTGCGTCCAGCAGCGCCTGCACGTCGCCTCCGGCCGCCTCCGGGTGCTGCACGGCCAGTTCGCCGAGCACCTCGCGGGCGTCGGACGCGTGCATCAGCACCTGGTAGTTGGCTCGGGCCCGGTCGAAGGCGCGGAGCAGCCACAGGTACTCGTGGCGTTTCTCAGCGGCGGCGAAGTGGAACAGCCGGAGCCGGTCATCGAGGGTGAACGCGTCGATGCCGAACGCAGCATCCTCTGCCGCCGTGTCGCGAGGAACAGAGGCGGTGCGAACGGGGGGATGACTACCGGTCACAAGTTCTGATCATCTCGATCATGGGGGGGTGTGGAACGGCCGGCCGACGTGATGTCAGTCTGCCGGATCGCCGCGGCGGATGTGAAAAGAAACGCCGTGCCGGGGCTCGCTGTCCGGTCCGCATCGTGCAAGGCCGTGCAGCGATGTCAGCACCGTCAGCGCGGCACCGCGGCTCAGGTCCTCGTGGTGGCGTTCGTTGCGCGGGGTGCGCAGGCAGCCGTAGCAGGATGTCTCCAGGCCGCAGTCACACGACGCTACCCGCCGCAGCGCGGTGGCGATCACCGTGTCGAGCGCGGCGGCGATCCGCAGCACGCTGCCCGCCCCGCCCGGGACAGTGTCGAACAGCACCAGGCCGCTGCGGCCGTCCGCACCGGAATGCACCACCCCGTCGATGTCGCCGCGGCTGATCTCCAGCCCGTCGGCGGCGCCCTCCAGCGCCGCGTACAGGAGGGAGTGCCACTGCGCCCCGGTGTCCAGGCCGGGCGCGTCGAGCCGCAGCCGCAGGATGTCCGTCTCATAGGTGTGCGCGAGCGAGCGCCAGCGCAGCGGCCCCGTGCACGGCTTGCCGCGCAGCGGGCTGACGTGCGACTTGGGGGACCGGCCGTGGTTGGGGGCGCCCCAGCCGCACCAGTCGCAGATCAAGAACCCGGAGCCGCCCGGCCCTTCGGCCAGCGACACCAGCCGGCCGCGCGCACCGGAGTGGCACCACGCCAGCGCGCCGGTGCTGGCCTCCCAGCGGGACTCGGCGAGCTCCTCGCCAAGCGACACCACGTGCACGGCACCGTTCCAGGACCGCTGCGGCGGCACGGTGCTGGGCTTGCCGGTGCGCGGGTCGGCGACGAAGCCAAACTCCGGCACGCAGTATTCGCGGACCGGGCCGTCGGCGGGCCGCCCGCACGCGGAGCAGGCCGGCTCCAGGTCGGCGCCGCCCTCCCGGTAGTGCCGGCAGCCCCGGCACACCGTGTAGCTGCGGGTGATCAGCTCCCGGCCGGGAAGACGGTAGATGCCGCCCGAACGCCACAGCACCCCACCAGCGATCAGCTCGGCGCCCGGCGCGTATTCGTGGATGGCCACCGACAGGTCCCGGTTCAGCTCCAGCCGGGCCCCGACACCGCTGTCGCAGTGCGCGGTGCGCAGCTCGACGGTGTCCACCGGAAACCCGTACTTCGGCAGGACGTTCCGGTTGGCCAGGTAGCCGATCAGCGGCCGACGCGTGATGGTGGCGATGCTGCGCTCGAACCGGGCCGCCAGGTCGCTGCGCCGGGACTCGAACGCCTCCGTGCGGCGCTCCTCGAACGTCACCACATCGTGGGCCAGTTCGGCACGGACCTGCTCCAGCAGTCCGCACAACCGCTCCACCCAGCTGCCGTCGTCCAGCCCGATCTGCGGCCAGGCCGACTCCGGGAGCACGGCGCGCAGCGCCGTGCCGACCTCGGCGGGCACCGGGGTGAGGTAGCCGCGGACCGCGTCGCAGGGCGGATCGCCGCATCCGGCAGGCAGGCTCTGCTGGCCCGGGGGGACGACCCCCCGGAACCCTCCGAGGAAAAAATCCCCGGCGGTCTTCCACTCCCGGCCGCCGTTGTCCTTGCCGTCCCGGAAGAACGCCGCGAGCGCCACCGAATGCGCGTGCCGCCGGTCGATGCGCGGGTTTCCGAGCGGCACGTAGGGGGCACGGACCTGCCCGGTCAGCATCGACTCCGGCGCCTGATAACGGGACAGGTCGTGGGAGCGGCGCTGAGCGTAGGTGAGGACCAGCGCGGCGGTGCCGCTGCGACGTCCCGCCCGCCCGGCCCGCTGGATGTAGTTGGCGGTGCTGGGTGGCATGTTCCGCAGCAGCACCGCCGAGAGCGACCCGACGTCGACGCCCAGCTCGAAGGTGGTGGAGCAGCTCAGCACGTTGACCTCGCCGGCGAGGAACCGCTGCTGGATGTCGGCGGCCTCCAGGCCGGTCCACTGCGCGGTGTGCTCACGGGCCACCAGCGGCACCGGCGCTGTCCGCTGGTACAGGGCGCGGTAATGGCCGTCGTCGTCGGCACGGTCGGAGGCCAGCTCACCGGTGCAGCCCAGTGTCGGGCACACCCCGCGAAGCGCGGCCGTGGTGACTCGTCGGCACAGCGAGCACCGCCACAGGCCGTCGCCAGGGGACAGCGTGAGCCAGGTGTGATCGATCTGGTGCACCTGGCCCAGCCTGGGCAGCGCCGCCGCGTGCAGCCAGCCGTCCCTGGCAGCGGTGAGCGCCCGCCAGCACCCGGCCAGCACGTCGCGTGCGTCGGCCCCGGACGCGGGCTCGCCGAGGGCGGCCAGCAGCCGGCGCAGGTAGTCGAGCCGCTTGTTGACGCCACGGGTGGGCAGCCAGCTCAGCACCTTGAGCTTCGCCTCCGCACCGTCACCGCGGACGTAGATCGGTCCGCGCCGCGGCTCGAACATCTCGTCGGCCGGGTCGACCTCCTCCGGCATCGTGAGCGCGCCCTGCAGCCGTACCGTGCGGAGCAGTTCGGTGAGCAGCGTCGCGCACTCCTGTGCGGACAAGCCGAGATCGAGCAGCGGGGCGGGTGGCCGCCACGACGGCTCCACGCCCAGCCCGACCTGCAGCAGCCCGAGGCCTTCCAGGGACTGGCGTTCGTCGAGGGCGACCAGCTCGCGCAGCACCCAGCGGGCGGCCTCCCGGCGGCGGCCCTGCCGCGACTCCCGCCGGGAGAACACCCCGGCACGGCCGGCCGCGGCCGCGGTCTCCTCGATCAGGTCGTCCACCGTGGCGTAGGTGTCGTGGGCGGTGGCCCGCGCCAGGCCGTCCAGGATCAGCCGTCGCTGCTGCACGAGCGCGTGACTGGACTCCAGGTAAGGGGCGAAGAACGCGGCGGCCTGCCGACTGTCGCTGAACGCGAGGAGCTTCCGGCCGCCTCCGGGCCGGTCCGCGAACTCCTCATCCGGGGGCAATGCCTGGTAGAGCGCGGTGGCCAGCACCGCCGCGGCCGCCTCATTGCCGCTCTCGAAGAGCCGCACCAGCCCGGCGCCGCGCGCGCCGCAGGCCAGGCACCCGTTCGGGGCGCTGGACTTGGCCGCCAGCCGCCGCACCCGCCGCAGCCCGGCGGCGGAACATCCGCACGGCGCCGTCCCCGCCGCGGCCGCGGTCACCGCGTGCAGGGCTCCGCACCGTCCGCACAGCGACGCGTCCTTGGCGGTCGCCGCCGCGGCCTGCTCCAGGATCTCGTCGTCCTCATCCACCGTCTCGGCCGGCGCGTCGAGCAGCAGCCAGGCACGGCGGTCGGGCCGCGCCGCGCGCGAGGTGAAGCGCTCACCGCCGGAGTCGCGCTCCACCGAGCCAACCAGGTGCACCGCGCCGCACCGCTTGCAGCATCCGAACTCAAACACGGCGCCGCAGCAGTCCGGGCAGATCTCGTGCCGGGCCAGCGACACGTGCGGGCCGCCCGGCGTCAGGCAGGTGAACGCGCCCTCGGTGGCCCGGGCGAACAGGTGGTAACGGGCGGACAGCACCGGGGCGCCGGCGGCGTCGCGGATCTTCGCGCCCACCGCGACCAGTGCGGCGAGCGCCGCCTCCGCGCGGGGACCATCCGCGTCGGCGAACACCTCAGCGGCCAGGTCGGCGAACGGCCGGGGCGAGCGCGCGAGCAGGGCACGCAGCCGCGCCATCGTCTGCTCGTGGGCGAGGATCAGCGCGGCGTCGCGACCACCAAGACCGGCGGCCGCCGGATCGTCCGCGGCGCGGCTCAGCAGCGCCGCCCCTGGATCGGCCGAGGTGCCCAGGCCGAGGTAGTCGGCGGGGCCGAGCGGCCCCCACAAAGGTCCGGCCGGGATGTCCACCCGCTGCGCGCCGACCAGATCCTGGCGTGCCGGGTCGCCGTCCACCCACTCAAAGGGCGCGTCGAACAACTTGGCGGCGAAGTCCATCACCGCCTGCGGATGGTCGCCGACGGTGGCGCTCGTGGCGATCGCCTGGAACGTCGCGTCGTCCCGGCCGCGGCCGACGCGCTCCCGCAGCCGGCGCAGCAGCATGCCGACCTCTTCGGCCTTCGCCCCGTCGTAGACGTGCGCCTCGTCCAGCACGACGAACCGCCAGTGCCCGCCGTGCTTGCCCTCGAACAGTTCCATGTCCGCCGGGCGCAGCAACAGGTACTCCAGCATCGCGTAGTTGGTGAGCAGCAGGTGCGGCGGGCTGTCGCGCATCTCCTGGCGGCTGAGCAGTTCGTTCGGCAGCCGTGGCTCGCCCGGGTTCAGCGACTCGAACAGCGACGCGCCCTCGCCGGCGCGCTCCGGAGTGTCCCCGGTGTAGCGGCCGAAGGTGATCTGGGGCGCGTCGGCCAGCAGCCGGCGCAGCCGGCGGAGCTGATCGTTGGCGAGCGCGTTCATCGGATACAGCAGCAGCGCCCGCACCCCGGGTCCGAGCGTGCCCGCCTGGTGCTCAGCGGTCAGCGCCGACAGCACCGGCAGCAGGAAGCTCTCGGTCTTCCCTGACCCGGTGCCGGTGGCCACCACCAGGTTCCGGCCCGCGACGGCCTTCCGCAGTGCCTGCTCCTGATGGCAGTAAAGGGGCCGGTCGAGGGGCAGCGCCACACCGCCCAAGCGGGCGAACGCGGGATCCAGCACGCCCTCGCCGATCAGGTCACGCAGGCTCGCCCCGGTCCGGTAGGGCGGCGTCGCCTCAAGCAGCGGCCCCTTCGTCAGCAGCGGGCTGGCGGCGATGCAGTCGGCGAGCGCGACCGCAAGCCCGCGGTCACGGACCGGCAACAGCGACCGCAGGTAGCGCCGGTAGGTGGCGCTCAGCGCAGTGCTGGTGGCGATCGCGTCCACGGTGCAAGCCGTTCCCGAGCGAAAGGAAATGCCTCCTGGGACTGTACAGCGCCATGAGGGGCACATGCGCACGGCTCAAAGTCAACCGGACAGCCACGGGTCGGCGGTCGGCGCCGAAGCGCTGATCCGGGCGATCACCGCGGTCCGCGCGCCGACGGTGATCCGCAGCTCCGCGCCACCGTGGGCGCTCACCGTGTCCAGCATCCGCCGCAACGGATACCCGCCCCGCTTCGAAGGCTCCAGCACCTGCACGACCCCGCACGCGGCGACCACATCGATGGGCGGGTCGCCGGCGGCCCCGGGCAGGTCCAGGCGCAGCGCGCCACCGCGGATCAGGTCCGTCGTCTCCAGCGGCAGCGGCCCGAGGCTGTGCCAGGCCGTGGGGGCTTCCCCACTGCCTGGTTCGGGCTGGATCCGTATCCGGCAGTGCGGCGGGGTGACCCGCAGCGGCAGCACGACCGGGCCCGCCACACACGCCACCTCGATCCCGGTGGCCTGCGCCGGGAGCGTCGCCGCGCAGGGCGAGACGGTCATTCCGGGCGCGGGCGAAAGCACCGCCTCGGCCGTCTCCAGACCCTCCTCACCTGTCAATCGCAGCGCGGGCGAGTAGCCAACGTCCAGGCCCTCGGCCACGGCTACCACACGGCGCAGCCCGGAGGCGGGCGCCGTGCCCAGCGCGGTCACGGTCACCACCAGCTCGCCGAGCACCGGACGGGGCGCCCGCTCCCACAGGCGATCCGGATCCCAGCGATCCCCATTCGTCTCGACCGCCCCCAGGACCGGGCCGGAGCCCGGCCGCCGCACCTCGACCCGCCACCGGACCTCGCCGGCGGGCAGCCGCACCATCGGCAGCGTTCCGAAGACTGCAAGCCCCTCCGTTGTGTGGATCCCCGGTACCGGGGCGCCCGTCACCAGCCGCGGTTTCCACCGACTGCGGACCGGGCGCCGCCGCGGCGCGTCCTCGCCCGCGGGCTCCAGTTCCAGCCAGGCCACTCCGGACAGGTCCAGCTGGACCAGCCGCCAGCCATTCCAGGTGAGCGGCAGCCTGCTCTCCACCAGGACCTGCGGCGCGGTGTCGGCGCGCAGCGCCCGGTCCTCCGGGTAGACCAGCCAAACGGTCTCGGGCGGCAGCACCATCCCGATGGGCTCACCGTCAGCGTGGAAGGCCAAGAGCGGATTCGCAGGATCGGTGACCTCGTCCGGAGACATTGGGGTCCAGGTTCCGGCATCGTCTCGGTCACGATCGGTGTCGGGGTCCGCGGCGCGGGTCAGCACGCCCCGCCCGAACGGATCGAGCCGGGGCGGCGGCCCTCGGCCCGGTCCGGGGTGGGCGGCCGTGACCCTCTGGGCCGCGTCGATGATGCGGCGCGGCAGGGACAGCGCCACCAGGTCCTCGGCGGCGGGGGGTTCATCGTCCTCGGTGAGCAGCTCCATGAGCGCACGGCAGCGTTCGACGAACCCGGCGCCCGACCGCAGGCGCAGCAGCGCGGCGACCGCGGGATCGAGCGCGGCCAGCTCCTGCTCCGGGGCTCCGGTACCGGCCAGCCACAGGAACTGCGGCAGGGACGGCGCGGTCACCGCCGCATGGGCGAGCACCGTCTCACGCGGGTCGCCCGCCAGGGCTGGGACGCCCAACGCCGCGAGTGAGCCAAGGAACGCCTCGCTCCAGTCAGCGGCGGAGCGCTTGGTCGGGCGCGATGCAGTCGCCCGGTGCCAGGCCGGCCAGACCTTCCCGTTCTTGTCGTGGTGAGCCGTGATCTGCGCCACGGCGACCACGACGCAGGCCGGCCACCGGCGGCTCAGTACTGCCGGCGGCTCGGGCTGGGAAAGTTCTCCCAGTGCCTTTGCCGCCGCGTCCAGCATCTCGGGTTCCATGTCGAGTGTCCCGGCCGGCTCTCCGGCCGCGAGATGCCGACGCCAGCCGGGCTCGAGAAGGTCGAGCAGCGTGCCCGTTGGCGGCCCGCTCATGGTCGCCCCCTTCACCGCTCGCCAGCGTCCCATGGCCCGCGGGTGAAGCGTAGCCACCGGCGCTGGGTCAGTGGGCCGTTGACCGCAGCCGGCGGGCCTGGTAGCCATTAGGGCTCGACGGCCTGCACAGCGCCCGTGGCGGTGACTACCGGGTGATCTACCGCATCGACGACCAGTGCCGCAGAGTCTACGTCGTGGCCGTCGAGCACTGCTGCGCCCGCTAGGGGCAGAACCGGCGCTAGCCAGCGCCAGCTCCGTTCCCACTCTCTTGACACTTGCTCTGCTGTCAGTGCGCAGCGCCTTTTTGCGGGTGACTCTTGCCGCCTGCGCAACGGGTCATGCCAGTCCTGCCCCCGCTGACCTGCGGGGCCTGCCTGTGCGGTAGGCGAGCATGCCTGCCGAAGTTGTAGCCAGAGACGGCACCCACCGGGATCGGCCGTTCCCCGCGGTCAAGCCCGGAACGTGATGGGTTGCCTGGCAACGGCCAGGGCGGTCCCGGGCGCCAGGTAGGTGGGCCTTAGGGCATCAGGTGCTTGGCGAGCCAGTCGCGGGCCGGGACGCTCGCGGCTTCGAAGCCCTTTACGTAGGCGTCGAAATGACCGCCGGGCAGGATCACGAGCTTCTTGGGCTCGTGCGCTTTGTCGTAGGCAGCGATGGCGAGCTCGGACGGGACGAGATGGTCGCCCTCTGCGGCCAGCAGCAGCAGCGGTGTCGGGCTGATGTAGGGCATGTAGCTCACCGGTTCGTACTCGGTGAACATCTCGACGCTGCGCAATGTGACCTCGTTGCGCCAGGACGGGGCGCGGGTCTTGCCGGTCTGGGTGAACCACTGCCAGGAGTCCGCGGTCGGCAGTGCCGACGCGGCCAGCGGGTCCTCATCGACGACAGGGACCATGGCGGGCGGCTTTCCCTCGAAGCGGGCGCGCCGGTCGGCGTCGAACATCTCCCGGAACCCGGCGATGAAGTCCGACCGGACCAAGGCGCGCAGGTTGTCGTGACCACTGACCAGCGGGACCTGGCTCACCACGGCCTTCACCCGGCGGTCGATCGCGGCGACCACCAGAACGTGGCCGCCTGAGTAACTACTCCCCCAGATCCCGATCCGCGCGGCGTCGACCTCGGGCAGGGTGCCGGCGAAAGTGATGGCATGACGGTAGTCGCGGACCTGCACCCACGGATCAATCTCCAGCCGCGGCTCGCCATCGCTGGCACCGAAGTTGCGGTTGTCGAACACCAGCACGTTGAGCCCGGCCCCGTTGAACACCTCGGCGAAACTGTCCAGGTACATCTCCTTCACCGCCGAGAAGCCATGTGCCATCACAACAGCCGGGGCAGGGCTGGCCTCGGCCGCATAGAACCAGCCGCGCAGGATAACACCCTCGGCATTGAACTCGATGTCGCGCCGGGCCATCTCGATCTCCTCCGGGAACGGGGCCACCTGCTATGGAAGGGCCAGTCCAGCCCCTCAAAGCCATCGTAACCCCAGGCTCAAGGGCCAGCCGTCTCACACTTGAACAGCAGCAGCCTCATCCCGCCGCCGGGTTCGCTGCCACGAGCAACCCCCGTGCCTAGCCGTGGCCGCATGGCCGCCGCAACCATCCCGCCGGCAGACCGGTGACGCTGCGCCCGGGCACGTCGATGTGTGGCACCAGGTCACCGGGGTCAGGGCGGCCGGGGCGCAATGATCGGGCGTTCGCTGCGCTCCCCGGTAGCCAGGCCGGTCGCCCGGGCAGTCTGCTGTGCAAGCGGGACAGTGACCCGCTTGCCGTCCTGGCGCACGATCGCGAGGGTCTGGGTTGCCTGGCCCG
>Ga0307373_10008283_pt1 | contig 15886 bp, 14 predicted proteins | sample OX2MG_FD_202534 | JGI IMG/M metagenome (GOLD analysis project Ga0307373, IMG submission 202534) | Soil microbial communities from Risofladan, Vaasa, Finland - OX-2 | ecosystem: Environmental > Terrestrial > Soil > Coastal area > Acid sulfate soil | place: Finland: Risofladan, Vaasa | collected... | reverse complement strand
TGACGCGGGTCACCGGATACTCTGGGCACATCCCGCCTATCAGCGCGATGCGGGCGTCACTCCCCCAGACCGTCTCTGACAGCGCCAACTGTGCACGCGGGACTGGGAAACAAGCGTATCGAGAAGTGGTTGACGTCTCGACCGAGACGGACCATTACACGCCGTGCGCGGGCCCTGGATGAATATTGCACCGACGAGTGAGTGCCCTGATTACGACCAGGTATTTGCCGGGGCTTGGTTCGGAATCGGCAGCACGGGCTCGCCCTCTCGACTGTCGTCAAGGCCCGTGGCAGATAGCGACGTCATCAACAGCTGCCGTTCCGGCACCGCGAGCTGCTTGCGGTAGTGGTTTATTAACGGCTGCCGCTGGACGTAGTCGCGGCACCGCGGCGACTCTCACGAGATCACATTGCTTTCGGTAGACAGCCAACTGGAATCGGCACGCCAGCTCTCGGCACGCTGATCTCCTGGTACCACGCCTGATACGAGGAATCCTGTGGTAGGGATGGACTCCGGCCTAGCCCGACCCGCGCTCGGCCAGTAACCCCAGTCCGCCCTCGAACGCGCAGGAGACGACGTTTCCGCCTGAGGCGACCTAAGCAGTTACCGGCCAGTCTGTTCGAGGGCGCGCCAGGTGCGTGGTCACGTCTATAGTCGACTTGGACCGCTCAAACTCAGCCACCTCGAGGAGGAACCAGACTTGGCAGCGCCGTTCTTCGGTTACCACCTGCCCAACTACAGCTTTCCCGGTACGGCGGATGACGCTCTCTTCGACCACGTCGCAGAGATGGCGGTGGCAGCTGAGGCAGCCGGGTTCGACATGGTCACGGTGATGGACCACTTCTACCAAATCCGTGGGGTGGGCGCGGAGACCGAGCCGATGCTGGAGTCCTACTCGACTCTGGCGGCTCTTTCCCAGCGGACCAGGACCATTCGGCTGAGTGCATTGGTGACCGGCGTCACCTACCGCAATCCGGCGCTCTTGGTGAAGATGGTGACGACCTTGGATGTCCTCTCCAAGGGGCGCGCCATCCTTGGCTTGGGAGCTGCCTGGAACGAGGATGAGCATGTCGGGTATGGCTTCGATTTCCCAGCCATTGGCAGGCGCATGGATCGGCTCGATGAGGCGGCCCACATCGCCAAGCTGATGTTCACCGAGGAACGTCCGAGCTTTACCGGCAAGTATTTCCACATTGACCGGGCGCTCAACGTGCCCCGACCGATCCAGCCCGGCGGACCCAAGCTCATGATCGGTGGCGGTGGCGAGCAGCGCACGCTGCGCATTGTCGCCAAGTACGCCGACATCTCCAACCTGTTCCCCGGACTCGAAGGCACCAAGCGCAAGCTCGCAATTCTGGAGCGGTACTGCGAGGAAGAGGGACGCGATCCTTCCGCCATCCTCAAGACGGTCATGTCTCCGTGTCTGTTGGCCCTCGACGCGGCGCAGGCGCGTCAGCTCAAGGAGCAGATCCCCCCGGAGCGACTGGCCACCATGGGAGAGCCAGTGCTGCCCGAGCAGGCGGCCGAGCTGTTGCAGCCCTATCTCGATGCCGGGATCGGAGGCTTCACCTTCGGTAACCCCAACCTCAGCACGCCCGAACTGCTTGCCGCTGCCGGCGAGCTGAAGCGCCACCTGAGCTGATCTCTCGACGCTGGGGGCTCATCGCCAGATCGTCTTGAGTTGGACGCTGCTGGCGTCCGACAGCCAACACGCTGGCCCGGCGAATCGACTTGCATCTCCCCACAACTCTCGGGAGATTGTGAGTCGACTATCAGGGCTCCCCCAGCTGCGAGCGGTTCACTGGGTCAGCGGCCAACCCGCCCGACCGATCACCGACCGGGGGTGTGCCGCCAATGAGGAGCTGCTTGATGAAGCGAACGGCAAACCGAATACTTCTGGTCGGCGCCACCGCCGCCGGACTGACTGGGCTCGGCATCGGAGTTGTCTCCCTCACGACTGCCGCCGCCGCCAGCGCGTCAGGCGGCGTTCCGGCAGCCCAAGTGGCCGCCGCCACGACGCCGGCCACGACACCCTCTACCCCCGGACCGGGCAACGGCATGATCCCTGGGAACTGTCCGAACATGTCCGGCTCCGGCAGCTCCGGCGCCACTAGCGGTACTTCGTAGCGCCGCGCCGCTCGGGCGCCCGGTCGGCCACTGGGGCAGGGCCGTGGCGCCCTTTCGGCGAGGGCTACCGAGGCGGAGGCAAGTCGGCTGGCGGGGAGATCGAGGACCCGTCCTCCAGGGATGCCTCCAGCTGGAGGGTGCGGCGGAAGGCAGCCCAGACCGCATCTCCGATCACCGTCCGGAAGCGCCCACGTTCCAGCGCCGCCAGAGCTTCGGCCGAGGTGCCTCCTGGGGAAGTGACCATGTCACGAAGCTGGGCGGGATGCTCGCCACTCTGGATAGCGAACTCAATCGATCCCCGCAGGGTCTCCAACACCAGTCGGCGAGCCAGTTGTCGGGGGAAACCGAGATGGACCGCTGCTTCCACCAGTGACTCCGAGAAGAGGAAAGCGTAGGTGGGACCGGTTCCGCTGACCGCGGTGGCCATCGCCACCTGGCGTTCATCCTCCACCTCGAGCTCGGTACCGAGGGCGGAGAGCAAGGCCCGAACCCGGGATTTGGCCTGGGCGGAGACCTCGGGGGTGGCGAACCACACGCTCACTCCGGCGCCGATCTGAGCCGGGGTGTTGGGCATGGTCCGGACGATCGCCCGGTGCTCCAGCCGCGAGCTGAGGGCGGAGGAGCTGGCTCCGGCCACGATGCTGATCACCAGGGTCTCCGGGCGCACCGCCCCCACCAGCTGGAGCAGCACCCGGGGCAGGACCTGAGGCTTGACCGCCAGGAGCAGGATGTTGGCCCGGCGCGCCACCTCGGCGTTGTCGGCCACCACCGTCACCCCGAAGCGCTCCTCGAGCTCACTAGCCCGCTCGGCCCGAGGGTGACTGCAGACCACCTGGGCACTGCTCAGTAGTCCCCGGCGCAGCAGGCCTGCGATCATGGCCTCGGCCATCACGCCGGCGCCAACCACTCCGAGAGTGCTGGAGCTGAGGTCCGCCTCCTGATCTGGCTGCGCCACTTCGGGTTGGGTCATGAGTAGGCGCTAGGTTGCCACATCTGCGGTGATCGCGGTACGGGCTAGAAATACAAGCAGGCGAACTGACACAATCGGGAGGTGCCCCGCCACTCACGGAGGCCAGCACCAAATCACCGAACCACGGCTTGCCAGGAGGGACCAGCGCCATGCAGGAAGACATCAAAGCTGAGACGGTGAGCATCGCCGGGCACGGTGGCGATCAGATCGAGGCATATCTGGCACAGCCGTTGGATCAGGGCCAGGTCGGGTCCGTAGTCGTGATCCATCACATGCCCGGCTACGATGCGTGGAGCAAGGAGGTCACCAGGACCTTCGCCGCTCATGGCTACCTGGCCATCTGCCCCAACCTGTACTCCCGCGATGCCCCGGGGGCCAGCCCGGACGATGCCGCGGCCGCAGTGCGGGCCAAGGGAGGGGTGCCGGACGATCGGCTGGTCGGTGACGTGGGCGGCGCCGCCGCCCATCTGCGGGCCCTCTCTTCCAGCAACGGCAAGGTGGGGGTCATCGGGTATTGCTCAGGCGGTCGCCAGTCGTTCCTCTCCGCCTGCAGCCTTCCGCTCGACGCGGCAGTGGTCTGCTACGGAGCCTTCATCGTCGGTGACCCTCCCGAGGGCATGCCCCTCAAGGTGACCTCGATTCTGCACCTCGCTCCCAAGCTCGCCTGCCCGGTCCTGGGACTGTTCGGCGCCGAGGACCAGTACCCGTCTCCGGAACAGGTCGCCGTGCTTGAGCAGACCCTGAAGGACCAGGGTGCCGATTATGAGTTCCACAGCTATCCCGGGGCCGGCCACGCCTTCTTCTCGCCCGACCGCCCCAGCTTCCGTCACGAGGCCGCCAAGGCAGGGTGGGAGGAGATCTGGGAGTTTTATGGTCGCCTGCTGGCCGGCGGAGGCGCCTGACGTGTGCACCTACCAGACCGAGACCCTCAACCTGCGGGGGAGCGGCAAAGGCGCCCAGGGCTGGTTCTCGGTCACCGATGCCGGCGTGTATTTCGACCATCCGGTGCATGCCGCCGCTGAGCACACCCTCAACCTGGACTTCCTCAACCCCTCCCTCGGTCCTGCTGCGCGCGTGGCCGTGGAACTAAACGCCGACTCCGCGCTCGCCCTGGCGGAGGCGATCCAGAAGGTTCTGGCAGCCAGCGAACCCGCCCGGGTCCAACCCCGTCGACCCAGCCCCGCCGACCCAATTTCTTAGACTGGTTGGGTGGCAGGTATTTTGCGCGATCTGACTCGGCGGCTGGCCCTGGACCACGGACGCTTCCACACCATGCGCTGTAGAGGCTGAACCGAGCCCAGCGGAGCGACCGGAATCACGGCGCACAGGGATTGTGCGCGCCGGACCCACCACTTTCTTGTCGAGAGGATTAAGTATGTCCACCACTGACCAATTGCTGGAAAACAACGCTCGCTACGTCACGTCGTTCAACCGCGGCGCCCTGCCCATGCCGCCGGCGAAGAAGGTCGCCGTCCTTGCTTGCATGGACGCGCGCTTGGTGGTCGGCAAGATCCTCGGGCTGGAGGAGGGTGATGCGCATGTCATTCGCAACGCCGGGGGCGTGGCCACCGACGATGCCATCCGCTCCTTGGTGATTTCCCAGCGGCTGCTGGGGACGGAGGAGATCATCCTGATCCACCACACCGACTGCGGCATGCTCACCTTCCGAGACGACGAGGTCAAGAGTCAAATCGAGAAGGAAACGGGACTGCGTCCCAGCTTTGCGCTGGAGGCCTTCCCCGACTCAGCGGAGGACGTCCGCCAATCCATCGGGCGCATCAAGGCGAGTCCCTTTATTCCCAAGAAGGACCAGATCAGAGGATTCGTCTACGACGTCAAGACCGGCAAGCTCGACGAGGTCTTTACACCGACCAGCAGCTGACCACCCAGGCGGCGCCGGCTCGGACCGGCTCCGCCGTCCTGCTGCGGATTGCTACCCTGAGCTTCGCGGTTTCGCCGTCCGGAGGGCGAGCGGGCAGCCACCCGAGCGCTGGAGAACGTGGGTTGGAGCGGAGCGCCGGAGGCAGTTACCGCCGCACTTGGGAGTTCCCGCTTGGCAGAGCCCACCGTGGACTGGGAGATCCTAGACGAGTACGGGATCGCTCACCCGCGGACAGCCTTCTGCAACAGTTTGGCGGCCGCCCTCGAGTTCTCGAGGCTCGGTGAGTCACGAGCGGTGTGTCTGAAGGGGGTCACCCGAGCCCACAAGTCCAGCTTGGGCTTGGTTGCCCTGAACCTGGAGTCGGAGGGCGACCTAACTGATGCCTGGACGAGGCTCCGTGAGCGATCAGTGGAGCTCGGGCTCGGGCCAGGCCTCCTGGTTCAGGACCAGGTACCGCCAGGCAGGGAGCTGATCCTGGGGGGTCGGCGCGACCCCGTCTTCGGACCGGTCATTCTCCTGGGCATCGGAGAGTCCTTCGCGGAGGTGATGCCGCAGACCCGCTCGCGCTTGCTCCCGTTTGCCGCGGATGAGGCGGAGGAGATGACGGTCGAGATCTTGGGCACGGGTCACCCCCAGGTTGCTCAGCTGGTGACGGCCGCCTCCCGGCTGCTGGTGGACCACGGGGAGGTCGAGGAGCTGGACCTGAATCCGGTGATCCTCACCGAGGACGGGCCGGTGGCGTTGGATCTTCGCGTGATCTCCGCGGCGCCCGGCACTGAGCGGCCGTCACCTCTCGCCAGGGAGGCCCACACCTCGGCAGACGTCGCCATCGGTCGAATGGTGGCACCTCGCTCGGTGGCGCTGATCGGCGCCAGCACTGACATTGGCAAGGCAGGTGGTCGAGTGCTGCACTACTTGAACGTTCGGGGCCTCGCGGACCGCGTACATCTGGTCCACCCCCGGACCACCCAGATCGGCGGTCTAGCCACGGTCGGGACGGTTGGGGAGTTACCCCAGGGGGTTGACGTGGCTGTGATCGCCACTTCGGCCGAGGCAGTCGCCGGGCTCCTCGGGGAGTGCGCGGACCAGGGGATCAGATCAGCGATCGTGTTCGCAAGCGGCTTCAAGGAGGCGGGGCGGGAGTCGCTGGAAGAGGAGGTCCGCCAGATTGCCCGGAGTCGGGGGATCCGGGTGTGTGGGGTCAACTCGATCGGGGTCGCCGGCGACCTCCCGCTCACCTTCAGCAGGGCCCTTGACTACCCCGTTGCTGTGGCCGGTTCGGTCTCCTTCGTCACGCAGAGTGGCGCTCTGGGAGGGAGCCTCCTGGTCCGCTCGTGGGCCCACCAGCTGGGCACGGCTCGGTTCTTCTGTGTCGGCAATCAGACCGACCTCACCATTCCGGATTTTCTGCGGTTTCTGGCCCAGGACGCGAGCACCCGCACGGTCGGTCTCTTCTTGGAAGGGGTAGATGACGGTCGCGAGTTCGCTCTGGCTGCTCGAGCGGTGACCTCTGCCGGCAAGGGACTGGTGGTGCTGCGCAGTGGAGTGACGGAGGCCGGCGCGATCGCCGCCCGCTCCCACACCGGAGCTCTGGCGGGCCGCGAGCAGCTGTATGGCCAGGTGATCAGGGACAGCGGCGCGACTCGGGTCACCGACCTGACGGAGCTGATCGCAGTCTGCGAGACGCTGGACTGGCAGCCGCCCGCTCAGGGGCGCCGGCTGGGCATCGTGGCCACTTCTGGGGCCGCCTGCAGCCTGCTGGCCGACAGCGCTCTCGGGCACGGAATGACTCTCCCTTCCTGGAGTGCGGCGACCACCGCTGCCCTCCGTGCCGTGCTGCCGACCTTTGCATCGGTGAGCAACCCAATCGATACCACGGCGAACGTCCTCAGGGATCCTGCGCTGCTGGGGCGAGCCATGGAGTGCGTCGCCGCCTCGCCGGACGTCGACGTGATCGTGGTCTCGCTCTCGACCATCATGGGCGAGTCATCCCTGGTGGTGGCGGACGACCTCATCCGGATGGCCCGCCAGAGTGACAAGCCGGTGCTGGTCACCTGGAGCCTGCCCGAGGTGGCCTGCCAGGACGCCTTTGACAGACTTCGGAAAGCGCGGATCCCGGTCTTCGACTCCTTAACGCTGGGGATCCTCGCCGCCCACGCATTGACCCGAAGTGCAAATCCCCGCGGCTGAGCCCAGGCTCAGCTCCGTCCGAACTTTGGCAGGGACTCGAGTTGACTGTGCGCGATTCCGTCGAATCTGGTGGGGAGGGGCACGATCGGAGCTCGCTGCTGGGGGTCGTAGAGCGGCACCGAGGCCGGGTCGTCGAGGATCACCTGCAGGGCCAGCTCCGCCGCGCCGACCAGGACCGCGTCCCGTCCGAAGTGGGGCTTTACCAGCTCTACCCGCTGATGCTCGGCGTCATAGATTCCCTGGTGCAGTAGCTCGAAGATCGTCGGCCGAACTAGGTCCAGCAGTTCCTCGAACATTCCTTCCAGGATCAGCATCTCCGGATTGAGGCTGTTGACCAGGTCGACGAGTCCGACGCTGATCCACCGGGCGGTTGCCTCGACCGCGATCAGGCAGGCGGGATCGCCCTCCTGGGCCGTGCGCAGCACTTGCTCGGCCACCCGGCCGCATATGTTGTCGCCCGCAACTTGTCACTAGCTAACAGCTCAGCGACTCTGTCACCCCGTGGAAAGAGAGCGGGTGCCGTTCGACGGCCGACGACCACCGGCCGGAGCCGAAGCCGTTGGCCGTAGGGGCAGTGGCGTGGTAGGGGTGGCGGGCCGTTTGGGATCGCGGTGCGGCTTCGGGCAGCTCCCGATCGTGGTGGCAGGGCACCCTTGGGGTGGGTCGGATACTGGATTCCATGCGGTACGAGGGGTGCCGGTGTGGATCAACACTCCTCCAGCCGACCACGGCGCGGAATCGCTGGACTTGCGTCGGCACGGGCCGGTGCGAGGTGGTGGGGGCTTTCCTCTGGTCCCGGGTCATTCCTCCCCGGGATCGCCAGCGCGACGTCGCCCGCCCAGGAAAGTGTCAACGAAGTCCGGACTGGCGATCAGATCGGCCGGCGCACCCTCCATCTGACACCTGCCTCCGGTCAGAACGTACGTCCGATCCGAGATGGCCAACACGGCTCGGGCCCGCTGCTCGACGACCAGCACCGAGGCGCCGGTGGCGCTTAGCTGCCGTACGTGGTCGTCCAGGAGTGATTGGGCCAGCGCCGGCGCCAGGTTGGCCGTCGGCTCGTCGAGGATGAACGCTCTGGGCTCCAGCATCAGCACTCGGCCCATCGCCAGCATCTTGCGCTCGCCGCCCGAGAGCCGCCCCGCCTTACGCGAGAGCATCTTGGCGAGCTGCGGGAACACCTCCAACACGCGGGTGATCCGTGCCGGAACCTCGCGAACGGGAAGGAGGTATCCACCCATCTCCAGGTTCTCCCGCACCGTCAATGGCGCGAACACGTCATCGACCTGGGGCACGTAGCCCACTCCCGCCCGGGCCGCCGCGTCGGGACCCCAGTTGGTTACCTCCACCCCGTCCCAGATGACCTTTCCGGAGAGCACCTGGACCACTCCCACCAGTGCCTTGAGCAGGGTGCTCTTTCCGGAGCCGTTAGGCCCGACCACCGAGACCACCTCGCCCGGGGAGACCCGGATGGAGATCTCCTGGACGACGGGCCGCCCGGCGTAGCCGGCGGATACGAGCTCGGTCGCCAGGGCTGCCCCGCGGGGAGTGGTCCCGGGCGTTCCTGGTTCAGCCGACAAGATAGGCCTCCACGACCTCGGACTGGCCGCGCAACTCGGCCATGGTTCCCTCGGCTAGGACCCGGCCTTCGGCCATCACGATGACCGGCTCGCAGAACTCGTCCATGAAGGCCAGCTCGTGCTCGACCAAGAGGATGGTCATGCCGTCGGCACACAGGTTTTGAAGGCTCTTACCAATCTTGCGGGCCAGCGTGGGGTGGATCCCCGCCATGGGCTCATCGAGGAGGAGAAGTTCGGGCCGGGCCATCAAGGCCCGCATGATCTCCACCAGCCGGCGCTGCCCCCCGGACAGATTGCCGGCGTATGTATCGGCGTATTCGGTGAGGCCGAACTGATCCATCAACTCCTTTGCCTGGTCGATGGCCGTCGCCTCCTCCTTACCCCAAAAGCGGCGCCCCCTGAGAGCGCCCCAGAAGGTGTCGCCGCGCTGGTGCGGGACCGCCGCGAGCAAGTTCTCAACCACCGTGAGCCGCTTGAACTCACTCGCCAGCTGGAACGTGCGCACCAGCCCAGAGCGCGCCCGCAGGTAGGTGTGCTCACGAGTCACATCGTGACCCTGGTAGAGGATCCTTCCTTCGGTCGCCCTGACGGTCCCGGCCAGGGCTGACAGGAGCGTTGATTTGCCCGCCCCGTTGGGGCCGATCAGACCGGTTAGACGAGCCCGCTCGATGCGGATGCTGACCCCATCGACCGCCTGTACGCCACCGAAGCTGACCCCGACCTCTTCGGTGATCAGTATCGGCCCCTCTTCATTGACTGCCCCGCCGGATGAGGACAGCCGGCGGACGCTTGACGGCGGGCTCGGCGCCAAGGCCTCCGACCCACCCGCTCGGGCCGCCAGGGCCTTGGCGAAGATGCGTCGCCGTGGCTCGGGGATGATGCCCTGGGGGCGAAACCAGAGGAAGGCCACTATCAGCACTCCGACCGCCACCCACTGCAGGGCCGGGATCAGTCCAGGTGCCCCGATCGCCGGGATGAAGCGTGTGGCCTCCTCGAAGCCCAGCGGTACGAGGATGGCTCCCAGGATCGCTCCTTTGTGGTTGCCGGTCCCCCCGATGATGACCGCGGCGAACAGGACGATCGTCTCGGCGTAGCCCCAGGCCCCCGGGGACCACAGAGTGATGAATCCCACCAGGATTCCCCCGGAAAGCCCGGCGGCCATGCCCCCCACCACCAGCATCGCGGTGCGCAGGCTCAGCAGGTCCTTGCCTAGGGCGTCGGCGACCGGGCTGTTGTCGCGCATCGCCCGCAGGCTGCGACCGTAGGGAGACTCGGTCAGGCGGCGAAAGAGGAAGTAAATCGCGACCGCGATCAGCACGCCGACCACCCCATAGACCCACTGGTAGGTCTGGCTCTGCGGATTGACTACGTTCTGCAGGGGTTGGGGGACGAGGGAGAGCCCAGCCGCCCCGTTGAAGAGGGGAACGAAGTTGTTCACTAGGAGGTTGGCCATGACCGCCGTGACCAGCAGTCCGATTGCCGCCACCTGCCCGGTGAGCCTCCTCCCGACCAGCAGCGTGAAGGGCAGGGCTACCAGTCCGCCCACCAGCGCGGCCCCGATCCAGGGGAGAGGGAACGGCAAACCCAAGCCGCCGATGTAGGCCTGGAACCCGCCGTTGGCGTGATCAGATGGCAGGGAAAGTACTGCCGCGGTGTAGGCCCCGGCCGCCTGAAAGATGATGTAGCCGAAGTTGCTGACTCCGCCCACGCCGAACTGCATCGAGAGACCGAGGCAGGCGATCGCGTCGACGCCTCCGTACACCAAGAGGTTAGCCAGGTAGAAGAGAGTGCCCTGGCTCATGAAGGACTCTCCGACTGGGCTGCGTCCTGCGGACGGCGCGCTCTTTGTCGTGTGTCGAAAGTTGAATCCATGGCGTCAGCCAATTGCCCCGGCGTTGAAGATTCCGCGCGGCCGCACCGCCAAGACCACGAGGAGAATTACGAAGGCCGAAACGTATTTGTAGTCCGAGGTGATGAACACGGCGCTGACCTCGGTGGCGACCCCGATCACGAGTGCACCGAGCATCGCTCCATACGGCTGGCCTGGCCCCCCGAGAAACACGGCGGCGAGGATCAGGACCAGAAAGAGGTCCGCGCTGGTAGCCCCAAAACTACCGGAATTGATGGCGAAAACCGTGCCGGCGACACCACAAAGGGCACCGGTGATGAGGCAGGCGAGAGTCACCACCCGGTCGGTTCGGATGCCGCAGTTGCGCGCCAGCGTCCGGTCGGCGGCGGTGGCCCGCATGGCCTTCCCAAAGCGGGTGTAGCGCAGCAGCAGGTGCAGGCCGACCATGAAGACCAGACTCAGCGCGATGATTATCAGTTGCACGCCGGTGAGGATCAGGCCCGCCGCCGAGTACGTGGCGCCCTGACCCATGGTGTAGGAGACGTTCGCCGGCCCTTCGATCGCCTGGACCGCAAATTCGATGATCAGCAGAATGCCCAGCGAAACTATGACTACTGCAGTAGGCGACGTACCGCGTCGTTGAAACGGCGCGTAGATGTATTTGTTAATGACCAGCGAGATGATGCCGCCAGCCAGCGCCGCAGCGACCATCGCCAACCACACCGACTGTCCGGTCTGGTTGATGAGGTAGGCGAGGTAGGCGCAGGCGATCATCACCGACGCGTAGGCCAGATTGAGCACGTCGGTGACCCCGAACTGCACGGTGAAACCAACGGCGGCGATCGCCAGCACCGATGCGGTGACGATCCCGAATCCGATGGAGGCTATGAAGAGGCTCATGTGGAGAAGAAGTTCCCTGGCCCGCAGTGGACCGGGTGGGGCGGCAGTCGCCCCACCCGGTCTGGATTCAACTGTGGTTTTCGGCTACTGGACTGCCCGGTAGTCGGCTGTGGTGATCCCGCCCACCACGGTGACCGCGCCGCTGGCCTTGTAGCCGTCGATCTGGAAAATGCCCGGGGAATCGTGGTAGCTGTCGAAGCTGGTTGGGCCCCCGGGACCGATGTAGCGGATGGCCTTTCCAGCGGCGAGGTCAGCCTTGCCTTGGGCGAAGCTGTTCACCACGACCGCGCCCTTCACGCCGTCGCCGATCTTCAGGATGTCCGGCTTGTAGGCGCTGGGGACCGTGCTCTTGGCCATGATCATGGCCAAGGCGGCGAGGTTCATTCCGTCAAAGAGGTGGACCGCACCAGGGCCGGAGAGCAGGGTTTGGAGGCTGCCGGCGTCATCGGCGGTGACCTGGGACTTGACCGCCTGCATGGCGTCGTTGAACGGTGTGAATTCGGGTCCAGCGGTGGCCGTGACCAAGTTGTCAGCGACGTAGTACTTGGCCAGCGTCTTTTTGCCGATCGCCGCTCCCACTGACGAGAACCACGACGGGTCGATGGTCGCCGAGGTGCCGATGACCGGGATCATCTTCCCGTGATTTAGTTGCTTTACCTCAGAGAGGAAGGTTGCTTCAGCTGACCCCAGGGCTTCGGTGAGGATCACGTCCGGATGGCTCTGCACAACCTGCTCGGCCTCGGTCCGGAAGGTGTTTGCGGTCAGGTCCAAGGTCACGTTGGCGGTGAGCTTCAGACCCGCCGCTTTGACGGACTTGATGGCGGGATTGACGAAGGTCTGCGACCCGATGTCGTTTCCGAACGCCAGCGCAATCTTCTTGTAGTGCTTGGTGTATTTGGCGATGGCGACCATGGCGTAGGACTCAGCCAGGTCAGGGGGCACCAGGCGGAAGAAGTACGGGTAGTGCACGTGATCGAACTCGGATTGTCCGGTCATACAGAACGCCACCATCTTGTGCGAGTTGATGATCGGAACCACCGATGCAGCCTCGTCCGAGGTGCAACCGATCACCATGGCGAGGTTGGGCGTGGTCGCGAACATTTGGTTGGCTGCCGGCACGGCGTCGGCCGGATCGCCTCTGGTGTCGAAGTTGGCACAGCTCAACTGCTGGCCAAGCACCCCTCCGTCCTTGTTCATGGCGGTGATAGCTGCCAGGCAGGAGGCTGCGTAGTACCCGCCCAGGGCGGCGTCGGGTCCGGTGAATGGGGCGAGGTCCGCGATCACCAACGGTCCGCTGGCGGCGGACACCGGGGCGAAGGCGATGGCTCCGCTGGTGGCAGCGGCCGCCACCCCCATGGCCACGGCCACCGCAGCGGCACTTAGCCGCCGTCGCCTCGCTGGCCGTCGCTGGCCGTCCTCATCGGAACCGGCATTCGGTGACGACAATCGGTTGCTGTCAGGTCGACGGTGAAGCCAAGTCATTGGGACCCTCCCCGATTACGGTGCTGTCGGTTCTACAGGCCCCGGCCGGACGAGGCGGCCGGTACCCATGTGCGCGATACCTGTTCGGGATCCTCGGCAACGACCCGGTTGCGGATCGTCCCGACCCCTTCGACCGTGATCTCGACGATGTCGCCGGGAACCAGCCACAGCGGCGGCTGGTGGCCCATGCCCACCCCTCCAGGGGTTCCGGTGGCGATCACATCTCCCGGTTGGAGTGTGGTGAAGGTGGAGAAGAACTCGATGGCCCGAGGGACGTTCACCAGCATCTGGGAGGTCCGGGCCGACTGCCTGACGTCGCCATTTACCGTGGTGGTGACTTGGACGTCAGCCACGTCGACCTCGTCGACCGTGACCAGCTCCGGTCCAAGCGGCATGGTGCCGTCGAAGTTCTTGCCGGGGGTCCACTGGGTGCCGGCCCGCTGCCAGTCTCTGGCTGAGGCGTCGTTGCAGACGACATACCCGGCGATCGCCTCAAGTGCGCGTTCGGCGGGGATGTAGCGACCGCCGCGGCCGATCACGATCCCCAACTCGCCCTCGTAGTCGAAGCATTCCGAAAGGACGGGCCGAATCAGGTCCGAGTACGGGCCGGTCAGACTGGGAGCGCCCCGCACAAAGCACTCGGGCCAGTTGGGCACCGTGCGCCCGGTCTCCAGGGCGTGCTCGCTGTAGTTGACGCCCAGGCACAGGATCCGTGGTGGCTCCGGGACTGCCGCCGCAAACTCGGACTCCTCGACCGGGCGCCCGTCGCGTGACTCGAGCGACCGGAGTTGCTCCCAGGCGCCCGGGCCGGAGCGTAGCGCCCCGGCCATGGTGGCCAGATCGGAGTTCCCGGTCTCGGCCCCAGCATCGAGGTATCCCAAGCGGCCCCGGACGTGCAGCCGCAGCCCGTCGGCGGTCGTGATCGTTGCCAGCCTCATAAGAACGGTCAACCTCCCCTGGTCCGGCGGTGCCCCGCTGGAGTCTAGTCCAAGCCTTCCGGTGCGCGGTATCGCGCGCTTCCACCTGGGGCCGCCAACCCCACTCGGGGCCGTCGCGTGCCACGACCGCGGGTACCTTCCCGCGATATGTTCGTGGACCGTACACCACCGGCCGAGCCTCGTCAAGGGGTACGTGCATTCGTTTGCACCAATTCAGCTCGCGCCCTTCTCAACTTATCCGATTTCCCTCTCGACTAGAGTGAATCGCGGGCTACACTGCCCGGACGACGGGGTCGGCTGATGACGCCGCACGGCCTGCAAGCCGCCGTTCCCAGAGGCGCCTTCCCGTCGGGATCCGAGGAGTTTCCGGTGAATCAGAACGTGGTCGACCTGCTGGCGCGAGGCGACTCCAACCGCCCGGCCATCACCGTGCCGGACGGGCCGGCGCTCACGCACGCCCGGCTCCGCCAGCTGGTGGAGGAGGGCGCCGCGAAATTGGCGGAGTTGGGCGTTGCTTCGGGCGACCGGGTGGCCATGGCCCTGCCCAACGGGCCCGAGGCGATCGTGCTCTTCCTGGCGGCGGCGCTGGGCGCCACCGCCTGCCCGTTGAACCCCTCATATAAGGAGGACGAGTTCCGCTTCTATCTGGGCGACACCGGGGCACGGATCCTGCTAGTGCCCAATGGTGAGGGTCAGGCGGCCAGGCAGGCGCTCGCCGACGGTGGTGTGGTGATCGAGGTCGAGATCGACTCCCGCGGCCAGCTCCACATGGAGAGCGCCCAGCCGGGAGGGGCGGGCCGGACCGCAAGCAAGGCCACCACCGACGATGTGGCCCTGGTGCTGCACACCAGCGGGACCACCAGCCGGCCCAAGAGGGTCCCTCTCCGACACCGCAACCTGGCGGCTTCCGTGAGCCACATTATCGACCACTACCAACTGACCGAGGACGACGTTTCGCTCTGCGTCATGCCGCTGTTTCACGTTCACGGGCTGGTCGCGTCAGCCCTCTCCGCCCTAGGCGCCGGCGGCTCGGTGGTCACCCCTCGCAAGTTCACTCCACTCGGCTTCTGGGCTCTGGCCCGGGAGTATCAGCCGACCTGGTTCAGCGCCTCACCCACGCCTCACCGGATGGTCCTGATGCGGACCTCGGAGGACCGGCCCAATGGCAGTCAGCGACTGCGCTTCGTGCGCAGCTGCAGCTCGGCGCTGAGTCCGGGCCAGTTGGCCGAGATGGAGTTGCGCTACGGGGTACCGGTTCTGGAGGCCTACGGGATGACCGAGGCCAGCCACCAGATGTCATCCAACCCGCTGCCGCCCGAAAAGCGACGACCGGGTTCAGTTGGCCGGGGAACCGGAGTCGAGATTGCCACCATGGCCGACGACGGCCAGCTGCTGCCGGTCGGTACCCCGGGAGAGGTGGTGATCCGAGGTGCCAACGTGATCGACGGCTACGAGGCCAACCCTGAGGCCAACGCCTCCTCCTTCACAAACGGGTGGTTCCGCACCGGCGACCTCGGGGTCCTGGACGGCGAGGGCTACCTCACCCTCTCGGGACGGCTCAAGGAGCTGATCAACCGGGGCGGGGAGAAGATCGCCCCGTTGGAGGTCGATGGGGTACTGGAAGCCCACCCGGCAGTGGCGGAGGCGGTCTGCTTCGGGGTTCCCCATCCGACCTGGGGCGAGGAGGTGGCGGCAGCCGTGGTGTTGAGCTCGCCCATCGACCAGAAGGCACTGCTGGCCTACTGCCGGGAGCACTTGGCGGAGTTCAAGGTACCCAGTCACCTCCACATCGTGGACGCGATCCCTCGCACCGTGACCGGGAAGGTCCAGCGACGCTTCGTGGCGGAGGCCTTCGCACCAAAGTGATCCGGATTTGAAATTCGTCGTCCTAGGCGCCGGGGCGACGGGCGGGCTCCTGGGCGCGCACCTGGCGCGGGCGGGGGAGGAGATCACCCTGATCGCCAGGGG
>Ga0307373_10008282_pt1 | contig 15886 bp, 16 predicted proteins | sample OX2MG_FD_202534 | JGI IMG/M metagenome (GOLD analysis project Ga0307373, IMG submission 202534) | Soil microbial communities from Risofladan, Vaasa, Finland - OX-2 | ecosystem: Environmental > Terrestrial > Soil > Coastal area > Acid sulfate soil | place: Finland: Risofladan, Vaasa | collected... | reverse complement strand
CGCGAATCTGGCGAGCGCAGGCGCCAAAGCGCTCGTTCGAGGCATAGCCGGAATCCACCGGAGGCAATGGCGATAGGACTCCTCTCCCGATACCGGCGGCCGCAGCGTACGACACTGGGTCGAGACCGGTCAATCCAGCCTGGATGTACCGAGGCATGGTCAACGAACAGGCGGGTTCTGTCGACGTCGTTTCCGCACCTACCGTCCGTCACCAAGAGTTCATATTGGGGTTACGAGGCCGTCACGTCGCCCGGACCAGACAAACCACAACAATGACGAGAGATGATGAGCAACAAGGAACCACAGCCGGCGGAACAGGGTCATTCTTGATGGCGGCACCCGTTGCCGTTCCACCAAGATCGGCTGCCGCTTTCCCACTCCGCACCATGGTGGCCATGGCTCTAGCTGCCGGATTGATTGGAATGGCCGTCTTCGGAGGGTGGGATCAGTCGCTGGCAGGGGCCGAGGTACCGACGGCGGCACCCACGGTTGGACAGGCCGCACTACCGCTGCCGACTGCGTTCACCGCCTACGTTGGAGCGGCAGGCCCGGCCGTCTTGCCGCCGCTTCATCCATCCTCGGCCAACAGATCTCGCTGGGCTCGGACAGCTTCGACAAGAGGAGTTGGTCGGAGATCTTCGATGACAAGTGGGCCATCGACGGGTGGAAGGGCTCAGGGGATCGGATGATCTGGGCCGTTCAGATGCTCCCTGCCCTGCACCAATTCTCGCTGGCGACCGGAGCGGCCAGCGACTACGACAACTACTTCTACAACCTCGCCGAGAATCTGGTGGCCGCCGGCATGGGGAACTCGATCCTCCGCCTCGGCTGGGAGTTCAACCAACGCAAGTTCCCGTGGTACGCGGCGGGTCAGTCGAGCAACTTCGTGGGCTACTGGCGTCAGATCGTGACGACCATGAGGACCGCGCCTGGTGCAAACTTCGAATTCGTGTGGAACCCCTCGCGAGGGGACAACGGCCCGAAGGATCAGGCCATGGGCAATTTCGCCAATTACTACCCCGGCGATTCCTACGTTGACATGATCGGCATGGATGTGTACGACTCCGCCTGGAAGGTCTATCCGGGCGCCGCGGCAGAATTCCAGAAAATTCTGACCCAAACATACGGACTCAACTGGTTGGCCAACTTCGCGGCGGTACCGTGCCGTGAAACATCCTGGATTACGAAGAGGGTCCAAGGGGTGAGTGTTCACGATCGCAGAGCCCAGACCTTCGCCAAGCAGGATCGATGGACCCCGCGCTCCCAGATCGAGACCAACATCGTGATCGGAACCGCCATCAGGGTGACTCGTTGCCGCTCGGTTGGATGGGGGTGGATGATCGAGCTGGACGACGTTATTCACAGTGTCCACGCAACCGCCGACCGCCGATGTTAAACATCACCCCCGTGGCCGACGAACCACTCGTTGCACTTGTGATGGCCGCGTACAACGCGCAACCGTTCATCAAAAGGGCGATCGACGCGGTGAGCAACCAGGATGTAGCGGACTTTGTGTGCTGCATCGTCGACGACGGTTCGACCGACGGAACCGGTGATCTGGCTCGACAGGTGACGGCCGAGGACCCGCGATTCATGGTGATCGAGCAGGAGAATCAGGGGCAAGCGGTTGCCCGTAATTTCGGGATGAGCCACCTACCCAATTCTACGTATGTCAGCTTTCCTGATGCAGACGACGAGTGGTGTTCCGACGCGCTCAGGACTCTCATCGAAGCCGCTGATGCGTTCGGAGGGTCCGGCTCCCACGCGTTGGCGGACAGGATCGACATCGGTGGCAATCCCCTGTTCCCCAACTTGTTCGCTCAGTTCGGACGCGACCGCTTTGTCACCCGACGCCTGGCGAGACACCTGATCCCCGTGCAAGCCCCGAGCAGCTTCGAAAGCTTGGTCGAATCCTGCACCGTGTACCCTCCCGGCCTTTGGCTCATGCGCCGGGACATATTCGAGAAGGCCGGCGGCTTCTCCCCGTGGTTTCAGAACTTCGAGGACTGGGATCTGCTTATCCGGGCATCGCGGTTCGGAGACTTCGCCTTCGTCGACAAGGTGATCCTTAAGTATCGTTCACATCCTGCTCAAATCAGCCTTCGACCGAACGACATTTTGGCGCTCATCGAAGTGAGGGCCAAAACGTTGAAATCTCCACTGAATACACCGGCTCAGCGCAAAATAGCGTCCGCCGCGTGGAGGACCGAGCAGTTTCGTTTCGCGCGTCAAGCGGTCGCCCGCATCTTCAAACGGCCGAAGAGCGCTCTCGCGTCAGTGAAGGCACTTGGTGACGCCGTCCTGAGGTTCTTCGCCGGGGCGGTCAAAATCCTCGTCCCGATCGATGACAACGACCTTCGTCGTTGAAGAGCACGTGAGGAGGCTTTCCGGTGGTGGCGTCGGCATCACGCGCGCGCTCCGGACTTCGGCGATCGCCTGGGCCGCCACTATCAGACGTGAAGTTCAACGACGTGAAAGATGAAGACGTCCTGGAGGCGGCGCCCGGATTCGAACCGGGGTACGGGGCTTTGCAGGCTGAAAAACGGCGTTCTTAGGGGTTCGCCAAAGTCCAGAAAGCCCAGTTCATAATACATATCCGTCCATGACCGTGACGGTACCCGAGACTCAACGATCTCAAGGCTCGACGTCTCGATTCACATTGGCCTGCTCGGCCATGGCGAAACTTAGGAGATGTGTGGGGTCAACTCCTCATAAGAGGGCGCGTCAGCGCTGGTCGGGGGATCGTTGGCCGGACATCGCAACGATACGCGCGTCGAACCCGCAGGTAGTGGAGGGTCCGGTCAGGGGACCTGAGCAGTTGCGAGATTTCTTCCCTCAGTAGCCCTATTTCGTCATGTCGTTGTCAGGATCGTTCCGCATGGTGGGTTTTGACAGCAATCAATACAGGTCACCGATCGGAGTTGCGTGACGGTTACTAACCCAGCTCTTAGTACCGATTCGGGGCCTTCTGCGTTGCCACCCCGGGCGACGACGGCTCAGCGCCTGAGCGCCGCTCTCCTGGTCGTCCTCCCCTTGGCCGCCGTTATCTTCGCCGTGGTGATTTTCTGGAGCCATGGCATCGGATGGCTGGATCTAGGTCTGGCGGTGTTCATGTATATCGTTACCGGGCTGGGGCTCAGCGTCGGATTCCATCGCCTCTTCAGCCACCGGAGCTTCGAGCCGGCCCGATGGCTGAAGGTCACTTTGGCCATCGCCGGCACCATGGGTGTCGAAGGCTCGGTGAGCAGTTGGGTAGCACAGCACCGTCGCCATCACGCCTACACCGACCGCCCGGGAGACCCCCACTCACCGGTGCCCGACGGTCCAGGGCTAGCCAACCAGCTGCGAGGTTTGTGGCACGCTCACGCCGGCTGGCTGTTCGTCCACAATGAGGTCAACGCCAATCGTTGGAACAAGGATCTCCAAGATGATACCGACCTTGCCTTCGTCACCGACACCGTCGTCGTGTGGACCGTCCTCTCGTTCCTTGCGCCGACCGCTATCGGTTGGCTGGTCACCGGCACGCTAAAAGGGGCCTTGCTCGCCGCTTTGTGGGCTGGTGCGGTGCGGGTGGCGCTACTGCATCATGTCACCTGGAGCACAAACTCGTTGTGCCATACGTTCGGCACCCAGCCCTATGGGAATAGGGATCGCAGCACCAACTTCTCTCCTCTCGCACTGCTGAGCTTCGGGGAGGCTTGGCATAACGCACACCACGCGTTCCCCCGCTCGGCCCGCCATGGCGTCGATATCGGGCAGATCGACATTTCAGCCGGGGTGATCAAGATCTTTGAACGACTCGGTTGGGCGACCAACACGCACTGGATCCGGCGCTCGGTGATGGACCGCCGCCGTACCTTCATAGGGACAGATCGGTTCGACGCGAGCGACTCGTCGCAGACGCGCGTTGCGACCGGTCACGATCGCTTCCCTTAAAGCCGAATCGGGGCTGATAAGCTCGGCTTCCGATCAGCGTATGGGTAATCTCGCCGATGATCCAATCGAATTTTGTGTAGAACGAATCACTATTGACCCGCCATGGCGTTCGCGTATCCAGCAACCAGAATTACCTCCCAGGGAGGATGGGGCCCGATGTCCACGCCGCGCATTGAACTGAGGCCGGCAGTTGAAGGGGAGTTCGATGAATAACGCATGTCCACGTTTGATCCCGCCCAATCTTGGAACAAGAGTTGGGCGGGATCCGCTCGGAACTGGCGACTCATCGGCGTCGGGGATACCACATGCGAACTGTTGGCCCTTCTGGGGTGTCAGGCGGCTCGAAGAAAAACCCCCTTTGGACAGCGACGATCTAGATCGGTCACGCCTTGGAACATATTCTCCAGTCGGGGGGCTGTCTCGCGGTCTTCATCCTCTGCTAGCTCTCGGCGATGGGGAATTCCCTTTGGCACCGAAGTGGCCAAAATTTTTGGAGGGGTTCTGGCCAGCGGACGGGTTCCTACGTCGGTTATGCGATCGGCGCCATTGGGGGTCGGCCGCTCGTTACTCGCCTTGGAAAGTTCGTGTTGCTCACTCATACGGACCTCGACCGCGCCGAGGCATGGTTCAGCCGCCGAGGTCACGCGTTTGTCCTATTCGGTCGGCTCGTTCCTCTCCTTCGGTCCTTCGTCTCACTGGCCGCTGGCTTCGGCGAGACGAACCTCGGCGTATATACCTTCTTCACGCTCATCGGAGTCGCCATTTGGTGCAGCGCGCTGGCCAGTGTGGGCTATAACCTCGGAAGTGGTTATCGTTTCGTGCTTAATGTCTTCAGTGACGCCGGGTATGTGGCAGGGCCCGTTTTCGTCCTCGCAGTGATCGGATTGTTCGCTCATCGGTGGCGGGCGGTCAGAGCTCAGGAGCATCAATGACCTCGATAACGCGGCCGTTGACCGAATGGAGACCCCGGTTGGGAAACTCTCCCCTCCATGAATCGGGCGTTCTCCGGGTATCCCCCGGTACAACCGTAGCGAGCGTGATGATGGCCATCTTAATTCTCCTCGGGGGGTCCGCACTGATGGCCTCACCTGCTGGGGCCGCGTCAGTTTCATCTTCCACCACGACCAGCCCGTCCACTCCGATTTGGCAGACGGCGTGGACGTCCCCTATGGACCTCGACGCTGGCGTGGCCGACAACGCCACAGCTCGGGACATCGCTCAAGTGCCAGTAGGAGGAACCTCGATCGAACTTACACTCTCTAACCTATGGAGTAGCACGGCAACCACATTCGGGTCGGTGAGTGTGGGCATCCAGCAGAGCGGGGTCACCGTCGTGCCCGGTTCCATCGTCCCGGTCACCTTCAGCGGTAGCCGTTCTGTCACCATCGCTGCTCACGCAAGGGTGACCAGCGACCCAGTGAACATGGCCGTCCACGCGGGCGAATCGCTTGCGATCAGCCTGTGGGAAATCGGAGCGGCGACGGTCAGCGTCCATTTCTGTTGCGCCGGCCGTATCGACTCGTATGCGACGAGCAATGGTGCCGGTGACCTGACCAATAGCCCCACCGGCACCGGCTTCAACCCCACCTTGCCCAACACCAATATGCGGTGGCTGTCCGCCATCGCGGTATCGGGATCGCCGGCCCAGGGCACGGTGGTGGCGCTCGGTGACTCCATCACCGAAGGGTTCGGGTACCAGAACAACGGCGTTGGTTGGCCGAGCGCGCTGCAGGCTCGCATTGCCCAGCTCGCACCCACGCAACAGATGTCGGTTGTCAACGAGGGCATAAGTGGAAATACCCTGACCGCCTTTCCGCCAGGCACCTCCTATGAGGATACGTCGGGAGGATTGCCCGGCGTCACCCGGCTCGCACCCGATGCCCTCTCACTCCCCGGGGTCAAAGATGTCGTGCTGTTCCTCGGGACCAACGACATCTGGTTCGGAGCCGGCGGAGAGTCCGGGCGGCCCATTGCGCCCTACGGCACCGCCGCCGCCATCGAGGCGGGCATGCAGGCAGTGATCACCGCGACGCACGCCCAGGGGGTGAAGATCTTCGGCGTCTCCCTGCTGCCGCGTGCGACTTCTACTGGGTACGAAAATGAGAATCCTGAGGCGTGGACCCCGGCCGAGCAGGCCACCCTGAGCGCCGTGAACACCTGGATGCTGGCACCCGGCTCGGGTTTTGACGGGGTCATCAACCTGGCCGCCGTCATGGGCGATGTCTACAACGGCGCCTGCCAGCCCACCATGCCCTACCCGCCGTACTACACCGGAGACAATCTTCACCCCAACGTCGCCGGGGAGACGGTAATGGCAGACGCCATTCCCACGACCCTGTTCGGCCTCCCCCAGGCCCGTCAGGTTCCCCAGTTGGTGGCGGCCACTCCGACTCCGGGGTGTCCGGGCGCCGTCCAAGCCGAGGAAGTCTTAGACCTCGCCCGTCAACCGGCGACCACCCCAACCACCTCGACCACCCCAACCACCTCGACCACCCCAACCACCTCGACCAAGGGCACCAACCCCCACGACCACCCGAGCGCGCGCCGCCTGAGCACCGGAGGCCCCCTTACGGCCGACTTCCTCATCGCTCCCGGTGTTTTGATTCTGCTGTCTATCGTCCTCCTATTGGTGGTGAGGCGGCGAGGTTCGCACCGACGGTCGCGGAACCGCAACCGTGGCACGCCAACCGGGACCCGGCGCCCCATTCACCAGATAGATAGGACCGGCAGAGAGACCGGTGACTTCAGTCGCTGATCCCCCTCGACCCCCCAGCATCGCCTCCATCGACGTCACTGGGCACGTCGACACCCAACGGGAACCTGTACCTGAGAAAAGCCTCCCCGCTCCGACTCGTCATTTCGCCGTCTTCGAGCCAACCCAGCCGCTCATAGAAGTTCCGAGCAGCCAAGTCCGGAGGGGTTACCAGCACGAGCTCGTCCACCCCGGCGACCCGCGCCGCCTTCACCGCGGCATCGAGCAAGGCGCGGCCGATCCCACATCCTTGACGATCGGGCCGCACCAAGACGTGGGTGACCTCTCCGACGACGGGCCCGACTCTCCCGCCTGATGATGCTCGACGACGCAGCGCGACGACGAGGAGCCGGGCTAAGCCACGGGCGTACCGGCGGCCCCGGGTCACGATCAGGTCCTTGGCCAGTGGCGGATGAACCAGGGCGTACGCCGCCAACCGTACGGCTAGCTGCCGCCCACGCCGGCGTACCATGGCGCGGGCGTGGGCCGCCGGATCAGTGGCCCCCAAGAGCGCGCCCAGCAGAGCACCGCTTTCGTCGACCGCCGCCACGGCAATCGACCCTGGCGCCTCGATCCATGCCTGGTAGTAGGTGCGCATGAACGCCAATCCGTAGCGCGACAGGAACTCCATATCGAGGACGCGGCGGTGAAGTACGGCGGCGGCGGTGAGGTCCACCCTGAGAAGCGGCCGAATCACCACGGCGCTATTCATGACTCCTGGGAGCGCAACCGACGCCGTAGCGGAGTGAGTCGGCTCCTGCCATTTCAGAGACCCTAACCAAGAGGTGAGAATCCCCATGGTCGCGCCAGCACCAACCGACACAATCGCTGCCACCCACCGCCGATACACTGCGCCCGTGTCGTCACGGATGCACCGCCGACGCCCGAATGTGCAGCGACGCCGGGCGCTGGCCGCGGTCGTGGTTGTCGTGGCCCTCGGTGTGGTGCTCCTAGCTCTAGACGGTGGATCCAAGACGCCCTCACCACCCGTCACCACCGGAACCACGACGACGCCCGTCACACCTACGTCTCGGCCACCCAGCCCTCCTTTTGCGGTGGGAACCGTCACCCTCACCCTCACCGAGCCCGCTGCACCGGGTGGCGCGGTCCGCACCCTTTCCACGACGGTGCGCTACCCGGCGAGAGGGGCGCCAGGCTCGCCCGACCAGGCGGGCGTCCCGCCCCTGCGAACCGGAGGTCCCTACCCCCTCGTGGTCTTCTCCGAAGGCTTCGGCATCAGCCCCGAGGCGTATGCCCTCCTCCTCGATACCTGGGCGGCGGCCGGCTACGTGGTGGCCGATCCGGTCTATCCCTTCACGGCCCCGACGTCTCCCGGAGGGCTGGTGCGAACCGACATCGTTCACCACCCTGCCGATCTGAGCTTTGTGATCAGCTCGCTGCTCGACGACGCCGCTGCCACCGGAAGTACGCTGTCGGGCCTGATCGATCCCGCCAAAGTCGGGGTGATCGGGCATTCGGACGGAGGGGACGTCAGCCTGGCTGCGGCCGTCAACACGTGTTGTCGAGACAGCCGGATCAAGGCCGCGGTCATTCTCTCGGGTGCCGAGCTGTCGTGGTTTCCCGGGACCTACTACACGACACCGGCCGTACCGCTGCTCGTCGTCCAAGGAACCGACGACCCTAGCTACAACCCGCCCTCGTGCAGCATCCAGCTCTACAACCAAGCCCCCCAGCCCAAGTACTACCTGTCCATGATCGGGCAGACCCATGAGAGTGCGTACCTCATGGCCGGCGCGCCGCTCGACGTGGTGGCCAAGGTGACGATCGACTTCCTCGACGGGTATCTGCGGCATTCGACGTCGAAACTGGGTGCGATGAGCAGGGATGGAACCGTGCCCGGGCTGGCCACGCTGACCAACACGTCGTCGCTTGGACCAGCACCTGGAAGCTGCCCTGGGGCCCCGCCAGGTTGAACGAGGCACGTCCACGATCACGCGCTGGCCTTGATCCCCTTTACAATTGCGGCCTCGGCAACTATGTTGACGCTCTCCACGTTGGCGAAGCCCGCTACTTCGAATAGTCGGATCCACGCCTCGGGCGTGATCGGGCGCTCGTGGACGCGGAACAAGTAGCGCCCGGCATTCTTGAGAATCCTCCAGTACCCGGGGATGCCCTTCTTCGCCATAATGCGGATTTTGCCCGCGATGAGCTGTCGGTCCCGCGCTGTGGTTCCACGTCCAAGCATCATGTCGGCCACAATCAACTGACCACCTGGTCGGAGCCACCCGAACGCAGCCCCCACCACCTTCTCCTTGTCGGCGTCGAGCAGATGATGCAGCGCATAGTTCGTGATTACGAGGTCGAGGCTCTCGTCCGCCGCGGTGAAGTGCTCGATCGGTGCAACCATTGAGCGGACCGTCCCGATGCCCTCGCTCAGTGCTTGTGATTCCATGCGTTTGATCATTGCGTCACTCACGTCCACGCCTAGGACATTGGCCCCCTGCCTTGCCAGTTTCAGGGCCAACCGTCCGCCGCCGCAGCCCAGGTCGACGCAGGTCATGCCGGGCCGGACATCGGCCATCTCCACCGCTTTGGCCGCAACCCTGGCCATGCCGACGTCGTTGTGCCTGTCCCAGGTGTCAGCCCGTCCGCCCCACTTACGGCGCTGCGTTCGGATCGAGACCTTCGTGGCCAGCCTTTCGCGCCTGGACGAATGCGTCGCCGCGTCGGGCAGATCGCCGTCTCCATTACCAGGCAGCCTCGATAGGGATTCTCCCCCCGTTCCCACTACTTCGCCTCCGGCGATCGATCGATCAATTGGTCGAAGGTATATCGGCTCACTATTTCGACTCGCGACCCGCCAGGTCGAATCCATTGCACCCGATGGCATCCTTGTGAGCGCCTTGCGTGCGTCCATCCCACGCCTCGTTCGTCGTTTGCCGAAGGCAAGGAGAGCAGAAACCCCGATGGGCACCAAACCTCGTCACCGGAAAGCCGTAACATTGACCACATTGTGGCCGATGCACCTGACGAATACGTGAAGATCCCTGCGTTACCTCGACAGTCTCGATAGTTTGGCTTCGGACCGGACGGCCGTCGCCGCGCGTCCGGAGAGCGTGCGCAGCGACACCTATGGCAAGTCCCAGCAGAACTGGAGACCCTGTGATGCAGCGCGACCACTCGTTTGCACCCGTCTGATGCCCCCGACGGACCGAGTACCCGTCCGACTTCGCTCCGTGCGGCTTGGGGCGGGTTCCGGGCCGATCCGACCTACTCTGAGAAGATATTTTGGACCAACAGGGAATTGTCGATTACGCCTCCCCAGGAACGGACTCGTCGATCCCGCCGAAGCGTGCGGTCATTCGGGACGTCCTGACCAAGGTAGCGAAGGCGTGAAGGACGATCCGTGATGCGCAATGGGATCCCTGTTCAAGGAGTCGTCTCCCAGGTACTGTCGACCCGAGCATGAAACTTTCTGCGACGAGACCGGATCGTTTGCCTCAGCTTCGGCACGGCCCGAATCCCCGACGTCGGACCGAGTTAGGCCTGCTGCTCTACGCGGCCGCTGTGATCTCCTTACTGTATGTAATCGCATCACTTGCTGGTAAGTCACGTATTCCGACGCATATTGCGCCTTTTCTGGGCATCACGTTGGGGCTGGCCCTCTTGGCGCATTTGGGCAACCGGTGGCTGGCCCCCAACTCCAGCCCCGTCCTGATGCCACTCGTGTTTCTCCTCAATGGCATCGGTTACGTAGTGATTGCCCGTTGGGATCCCGGGAGCGCGAAGGTCCAGGCGGGGTGGACCGCCCTCGGAATATTGATCTACCTACTCACGCTTTTGCTCGTCCGGCGTTCTCGTGACCTTGAGCGATACCGCTACCTACTCCTGCTCCTTGGTGGCATTCTGCTCATCGCTCCCCTCCTTCCGGTGGTTGGGAAGAACATCAATGGAGCCCGACTTTGGGTAGGAGTTGGTTCCCTCATCGTGCAACCCATTGAGGGCGCGAAAATATTGATCTGTATCTTCTTTGCGTCCTACTTCGCGGCCAACAAGGAAATTCTCTCGATTCCCACGGCCCGACTCGGCAATCGCCTCTTCTTGGACCCGCGTCCGCTGGTCCCTATCCTCGTCGCCTGGCTAGCATCGATGGCCGTTATTGGGGTGGAGAACGATATTGCCTTTGCCCTACTTCTCTTCACCCTCTTCGTCGGGTTGTTGTGGATCACCACCGGTCGAATCGGCTATTTGATCGTCGGCCTGGGAATGTTTGCCGGAGGTGCGGTACTCGCCAGCCGGCTGTTTACCCAAGTACACGAACGGGTCCTGATCTGGTTCAACGCGGGAAAGTACCCGTCAGGGGCCGGATACCAGTTGGTCCAGAGCTGGTACTCATTCGCCGCCGGAGGAATAGGGGGCACCGGCCTCGGCAGAGGGCTTTCTGGGAACTACGTGCATGGCTATGTGATCAGCGACCTGATATTTACTGGCATCGGTGAAGAGCTAGGGCTCATTGGCGCCGCCGCGGTGGCTATCTCATTCGCCTTGATCGTCGGTTCCGGCCTTAGGGCTGCTCAAACCGCGCGTTCGGACTTCTCCAGGCTTCTCGCCACGGGATTGACCCTTCTCATAGGCTTTCAAGCCTTTTTTGTCATGGCCGGTATCTTGCGCCTCTTGCCATTTACCGGGATTACGCTTCCATTCGTCGCCTATGGCGGCTCATCGCTGTTGGCCAACTACGCGTTGATGGCCCTTTTGATGAGGATCTCCGATGAGGGAGCGCTAACGCCGGCCGAGCTACGTTCGGGCCTGCGCCAACCTGGGGATCTGGCGCTGACCCGTCTAGATCGGACGTAGTACTCGTTCGATGGCCGTCTGGACGTAGTCCCGAGGTGGCCACCTTCTGGTGCTGGTTTGTTGTTCGCGTCCGGACTTGCCTTCCTGGCGCGCCATCCAAATCAAAATCCTTCATATGGGCACCTCCTATTGGTGTTTGTAATGCATTTATCAGTATCGATGCTCATCGCCGGATACTTGACCCAAGTAGACGATTTTCGATGAGCGGTTGATGACAGATCATCGGGAACAGCCCAACATCCGAAGACATTGAAGAAACAGTCGCTCCCGTCAACTTCTTACTTCAGCACCAACCCGGCGGGGACCACTCCGGTGCGGATCACAACATTGCGGTGCCCACAGAAGGCACGTTTTCATCAACGTTGGCCCCATTGGCGTCCCAACCGCATGCGTCCAACAGCACCTACACCCACGACCCGGACACATTCGTGAGATACTTCGGTGGGTGATGAGAACGATTCACTCCGTCGCTGCCTCCCTTTGCGCGAACTCAGCCGGCAAGGCGAACGGGAACCGTTCCGTCCAGCGCAATGTGCCGTCCCATCCGATGACGAGGGCCTCATAGCCCTCGAGCCTCTCGACAAACGCCAGGCCCGCTTCTCCAGCGACAGCCACTGCCGTGGCCAGAGCGTCGGCAAGTCCGAGGTCGGGCCCACTGACGCTTGCCGAGGCAACTCGCGCGGTCGGCCACCCCGAGTAAGGGTCGATCAGATGATCGCCACGTTCGTAGGTGCCCGAAGTTGCCACCGCCCCGGCCAGCTCGACCACACAGGCAAGTCGGCTCCGCGAAAAGGGGTCGACGATGCCGATCCAGAAGGGCTGGGCGTCCTCCGTGCACCCGAGGCTTGCGATATCGCCCGCCGCGTTCACGATTGCGCCGCAATGCCGATCCGAGACGAGTGCGCCGAGGGCGCGCTGCGCGGCCCATCCCTTCACGTAGCCCGTCGGGTCGACTCCTCCTGGCATCGCCCACGGATCGAACCATCCGCCGGAGATCTCGCGTGCTGCCGCGCAGCGTTCGAGTACCTCGGCCACCTCGGAGGGGGCCTGTTCGGGGGTGATCTCTCCTCGGCGCAACCGGCTGATCGGGCTGTTCGCCTTCCATGTGCTAAAGACCCTGTCGGCGCGCTGGAGAATAGCCCGCGCTCGGTCGAGTTGACTATAGGTCTCGTCTCCCGGCACATCATCGTGGGTGTAGATGTCAATAGTCACAACGGTACCCATCACATGCTCGAGGTGATGAAGATGGCGCGGGCCATCCGTCTGCTGCCCTGCACCTACCGGAGTTGACGTCACGAGAGACGGAGCTTTCCGAGTGCGGATTGAAGTGACTTCTGAAAGCCGGCGCCGGAATTCCTCGCGCGCCGGGCCTGCTGTTCGAAGATCAGGGTGGACTGCTGGTCACCGTCGACGATCGAGGCGGTGATGACGTTCGTGATCTTCTTGCCGCAATCAGCGACCGAAACGAACAAGGTGTCGTAGTTGTCGTGGACTGCACCAAGGGTATTTCCCATGGCCGAAGGATTAGTTGCAAAAGGTGAAAATGAGATGCACGTTGGACGCGGCGTGGTCGTCTTTGTGCCGCTTGAAGGAGTCCGTGACGAAAGTAGGGTGATTGAAAGAGACTCCGACGCAACACTCGCGCCATACGACCTGCGACCCCGTGATCCCCCGCCCACCGCCGATGAGCAAATGAAGAGCTCGTTCTGCGAGTCGCACCGTGCTTCGCGATCGGCGTATGAGCACCGACTACCCGAGGGATCCCCTGAACCAACGAGCGATGTGCCTGTCGGTGGCGCGGCAAGCTTCACCAATCCATCGCTTCCCATTACCGACCGTAGGTGCGGAGAAGAACGGACAGGGTCGTCCATCTCGGACATGCTCGACGTTTCGTCATCGCATTTCTTGCCCCCTCGTGTGACCATGGCGCGACGCTCCTGAGCTCAATTATACGGCTCGGACCTGACGTCAACATGAAGCACATCAAGGGCTCGGCGTCGGCCGCGATCCCGTTTCCCCATCAATATCCACATCAGGGATACGGCAGGGGCCAGTGCCGAGAATGATAAGTGCCGCCTTCGCCGCGCGATGGGAAGGGAAGGGCGATCGTTCCGTGGGCTCCGTCATGAGTTCGTCAGGTTTGGAGTTCAAATTGCAGAAAATGCTCCCCGGATGCCTGCTCGACGATCCTCGTTCTCAATCACTAGCACCGTGAGACTGCCGGTGATTGAGAACGACGCACCTCTTAGGGCGGTACCGGCTCGCGGACTGAAAGAGAACAAGCATCCAGTCGATGCCGTGGCCGACGGCACTACAGAGAAAGCGGGTCTTCGGGCGTACGAATACGATGTGGCCATCTTTGACTGGCGCATGCCCAAAGCCAACGGAGTCGAAGTGCTACGGATCATGCGCCACGGGGGTATTCGCACACCGACACTAATGCTGACCGCCTCGGAGACCCAACGAACAGCGTCAGGGGATTGCGCGTGGGCGCAAACGACTATCTCGTGATGCCATTAGACGTGTACGAGTTGTTGGCCCGGCTCAATGCCCTGCAGCGCAGACCACCCCTCGGCGGCGATCTGGTACTTCCCTCCGGGGACGTGGTCCTTGATCCGTCATTGAAACAGGTCAAAGAGACCGGACGGATTGTCCCGTTGACAGCGGCCGAGCTCGCGCTGCTCGAGCTCTTTCTGTACCGATCTCCGAGCGTCATCCCGCGTCAGACAATTGCCGCACAAGTCTGGGATGTTGAGGCTGAGGTAGTGGGGCCGAATACGATCGACGTTTTTGCAGGTCGCCTAAGGGCCACGTTCCTTAAGGGCCACACTCGGATCGAGACGGTCCCGGGAAGCAGATATCGATTGGTTGCGGTGTGATGAGTGGTGGATCTCGCCGATCACACGCCACCAAAGTGGCCATTGTGGCAACCGCAATTGTCATGGCATGCTTCGTGTTCGCGGCCCTGGTATTCAATCTTGTGGTGGTCCGTCGCCTTACCGCGCAAACCGATGTGCGACTGGCGGCGCAGCTCGTTGAAGTTGGGAAGCTCACTAGCTCCGGGAGCGGGTCAGTCCCTCGTTCCATACATTACGATCAAGAAGAGGAAGATGCGCCCATTTTCGTCTGGAGAGTGAGCTCTTCAGGAACGATCACGGGGTTGACGGCCGGTGCACCGTCGTTTCCCCATAAAGAGTTGACCCAGGGAACCAGTACGGTCGATATCGGCGGTACTGCTTTTCGAGTTGAGACCGCAAAATCGGGATCGGACACATTCGTGGCCGCAGAGAGCATTGGACAGATTGGGCGAGTCCGCAGCGACCTGATGACCCCCGAGCTCATCTTTGGTCTCGCGCTTCTCGCTGCGATGTTCGTCGGATCTTTGATCATCGGATTGAGAGCTTCAGCCCCCCTCGAGCTGATACGACGCCGTCAAGCCGAGTTCACCGCTGACGCGTCGCACGAGCTCAGAACTCCGCTTAGCGTGATTGAGGCAGAGGTCGATCTGGCGCTGAGACGCCCCCGTGGTTCAGACGAGTACCGGTCCATCCTTGCGCGCGTGGCAGGCGAAGGGCGTCGACTCCGACACATCGTTGATGACTTGCTGTGGCTGGCACGGGTCGACGATCGCGGCATGGAGTTCGCCGCCGACGCGAGCGTCGACGTGACGGAGATCGCCAAGGTATGCACCGATCGATTCCGCGCCGTCGCTGCCACGAGGGGAGTCGACCTCTCCTTTGTTGACAACGCGCCCGGACCACTGTGGGTGCGCGCTGAGTCAGAATGGATCGACCGATTGAGCGGCGTCTTGATCGACAATGCGTGCAAGTTTGCCGGAGAGGGTGGTCGGGTATCGGTGCGGATCCACTCGAGCGGGAACCGGATCGTGCTGCAGGTAGACGACAGCGGACCCGGAATCCCGACTGATCAACGCAAGCTCGTGATGGACCGCTTTCACCGCGCCGATGAAGACCGTCCCGGCACAGGCCTCGGGCTCGCCATCGCCGATTCGGTTGTCAGGGCGACACTCGGCACCTGGCTCATTGGGGAGTCCCCTGTTGGAGGAGCGCGAATGCAGGTCTCATGGCGCAAAACCTCGTCCCGCCGCAATAGCGGTTCAGGTGGCCATAATGAATTGGATGGTCCGTTGGGACCTGCGCCCGCAACACCAGTCCATTCGCACGGTTGAGGTCTTAGAACGTGTTTGATAACCCACTCTTTGGTTGACGCGCAGTTGTAAGCCAGAATCAGGGTCTCGTTGGCGAGAACTCTGGGGAATTTTCCAAATATTCGTGTGACCAGCGCGTTTGGCATCGCGTGGTGCTCGCGATCTGTGCCCGCACGCGCTGCAATGGTCGGAGTGCCGTCGAAGCGCAGGTA
>Ga0307373_10008281_pt1 | contig 15887 bp, 10 predicted proteins | sample OX2MG_FD_202534 | JGI IMG/M metagenome (GOLD analysis project Ga0307373, IMG submission 202534) | Soil microbial communities from Risofladan, Vaasa, Finland - OX-2 | ecosystem: Environmental > Terrestrial > Soil > Coastal area > Acid sulfate soil | place: Finland: Risofladan, Vaasa | collected... | reverse complement strand
GTTGCTGATGTCCAGCACGATGCAATATTCGCACTGCTCGGCGGCCGGCCGGTGCGCAATGGTGCCATCAACGCTCAGCGCACGATATCCGTCGTCGGCCGCGCCGGGCTCCCTGCCTGCGGTGGCGAAGCGCAGGTGATGACGGCAACCCGGGCAAACCGCCGCGCTCGCGAGCACAATCGCCTTGCAGTGCGGACAGATGCGCGTGGCACCGGGCTGGCCTGTGCGCGCGGTGCTCATACCGCGCGCGGGGTCCCCTTGAGTTCGACCGCGGCCGGCCGTTCGGCTGCACGCTTGTTGTCATCCCAGCCGAACTCGACATGGCCGCGCATGCGCGAGCCGGCCGCGACCGTGATCGAGGCGGCCTTGACGTCGCCGACGATGATACCGGTGCTGAGCACGTCGACCTGCTTGGCCGCGTCGATATTGCCCTGCAGCTCCCCGCCCACGATCACGACTCCGGCACGGACCTGGCCTTCGAGCCGCGCACCGGCGTCGATGCGAAAATTACCATCGACCTGCACGTCACCCTTGAAACGTCCAGCAATGCGCACATCCCCCGCGCCGATGATCTTGCCCTCGATGGTCAGCTCGGCGGCGATCACCGATTCCACCGCCGCGGCGCGCGGAGCGGCTCGGCGGGCGCTATCGGCGGCGATGGGCGCCTCAGCCACGCTGCGCTCCGGCGGCTTGGTGTGCAGTTCGGTTACGGTAGGGTTGGCTGCGGCGGGGTTGCCGCCCGCCGGGCTCGCAGAGCCGGTATCTTTCCATAGTGCCATGAACGGTTCCTCCGTCGATGAAGGGCAGAAAATGCAATCCCAGCACGGTACCGCCAATCGGGTGCGCAACACCAGTGTCTTTCGTCAGAGACAGCCGACGTGCGGTCTTGCCCCGGGGCCGAGCCGTTGGACCTAGAGTAACGTGAATGCCGGACCTTGACGACATGACCGCGTTTCATGCCACCGATCGCGCGAAGGCCCGCTCGCTGCGCCCGCTGCGGGCGCTGAAGCCCTTTCTTGCCCCGCATCGCTGGGTACTGGCGGCCGCGCTGGCGGCGCTGATGATCGCGGCGGCGGCCGCGCTGGTGGTGCCGGTGGAGGTGCGCCAGCTGGTCGATCAGTCGATCAAGGCCAAAAGCGCCATCCTGATCAACCGCTATTTCATCCGTTTCATGCTGGTCGGGGTGGTGTTCGGAATTTTTGCGGCCCTGCGCTTCTACCTGGTCAGCTGGCTGGGCGAGCGCGTGGTTGCGGACCTGCGCGAGGCGGTCTACAGCCGCGTGGTGCGCATGGATCCCACCTTCTTCGAGGTCACGCGCACCGGGGAAGTGCTCTCCCGGCTCACCGCCGACACGACGCTGGTGCAGGCGATCGCCGGGGTCAACCTGTCGATCTCGCTGCGTTCGGCGATCAACCTGGTCGGCGCTCTGGCGATGTTGCTGGCGACCAGCATCCGCTTGACCGGCATCATCCTGGTGCTGTTGCCGGTCGTGATCGTGCCGCTGATCTGGGTCGGGCGGCAGGTGCGGCGATTGTCCCGCACCACGCAGGATCGTATCGCCGATACCAGCAGCCTGGTCGATGAGACGCTCAACGCGGTGCAGACGGTGCAGGCCTTCACGCTCGAGGAGCTGCAGAGCCGCCGTTACACCCAGGCGGTGGAGCTGAGCTTCGTTGCCGCAATTCGCCGCACCCGGATGCGCGCGCTGATGACGGCGTTCGGCACCATGGAGGTGTTCGCGGCGATCGCCTACGTGTTATGGCTGGGGGCCAATGCGGTGCTGTCCTCGCATCTGATGACCCCGGGGCAGCTGTTCCAATTCCTGATCTACGCGGTGATCGTCGGCTCCTCGGCCACCTCGCTCACGGAGATGTGGGGCGAGATCCAGCGCGGTGCCGGCGCGATGGAGCGACTGGCCGAGCTGCTGTCGGCACAGCCGACCATCATGGCGCCGGTGCACCCGGTGCGGCTGCCGGGCCGCTCGCAGGGCCGCATCGCCTTCGAGCAGGTGAATTTCCGCTACCCCTCGCGCTTGGAAACCCTGGCGCTGGTCGACTACACGCTCGAGGTCAACAGCGGTGAGTCCATTGCCATCGTGGGGCCATCCGGGGCCGGCAAGAGTACCAGCCTGCAGCTGCTGCTGCGCTTCTACGATCCGCAGAGCGGCCGCATCTGCATCGACGGCCACGATATCCGCACGCTCGAGCCGCATGAACTGCGCCGGCAGATTGGATTCGTGTCGCAGGAGACCATGCTGTTCGGCACCAGCGCGCGCGAGAACATCGGCTATGGCCGCCCGGATGCGTCCGATGATCAGATCGAAGCGGCGGCGCGTGCCGCCGCGGCCGATGAGTTCCTGCGCGCCCTCCCGGACGGCTACGACACCTTTCTCGGCGAGCGGGGCACCCGGCTGTCGGGGGGCCAGCGCCAGCGCATCGCCATCGCCCGCGCAATTCTGAAGGACCCGCCGATCCTGTTGCTGGATGAGGCCACGAGCGCGCTCGACGCCGAATCCGAGCGGCTGGTGCAGGCGGCGCTGGCGCGGTTGATGCGTGGGCGCAGCACGCTGGTGATCGCCCACAGGCTGGCGACCGTGCTCAATGCCGACCGCACCGTGGTGCTCGATGCCGGCCGCATCGTGGCCGTGGGCAACCATGCGGAGTTGATCCGCTCGAGCCCGCTGTATGCGCGGCTGGCGGCGCTGCAGTTCGGGGTCGAGCAGCCGCGGCTGGCGATGGCCGCGACGGCCGCAGCAGCCACGGCCGGTGCCGCAGCCGCTCGCCTGGGTGCGGTGGCGGCCCGCTACGTCGATGACTGAGGACGCTGGCGCAACGCGTGCCTGGCCTTGACCAGGTCGGCGCCTGCGCGTGCTGTGCGCCTCACGGCGGATGCGGCACCAGCACCGCGACGGGAAGGATGTCGAACAGCGTGCCGGGCGACAACGCCTCGCCCGACGGCGACAGCACCCGTCCGGTCAGCAGCTCGCGCCAGTGCGCACGCTGCAGCGCTGCCGGCATGGTGAGCGTGGTGGCATCATCGAAGCCGCGCCCTTCGCGCCGCCGCGGGAAGCGGGTCACCGCGACGATCAGGGCCTCGTCATCAGCGGTGCGCGCGTACGCACACACCTCATCGGCCTGCGGTCCGGCAACCTGCAGCGGCTGGTAGTCGCCGTGCTCGTACAAGGGGCTATGGTCGCGCCGGTGCTGCAGCAGCGTGGTGATGAGGGCGAGCTTGATGGCACCATCGCGCCAATCGCGGAACAGCCGCGCGACGCAGCCGGCGCGATCGCGCCGCAGGGCCGGGCCGATGCGCTCGAGCAGCCGCACCCGCTCGGCGTAGTCGACCGCTCGGCGATTGTCGGGGTCCACCATCGACAGGTCCCACAGCTCGGTGCCGTTATACAGATCCGGCACGCCCGGTACGGTGAGCTCGATGACGGTCTGCATCAGGCTGGCGTGCATGCCGGCCGCCGCCAGGCGCTGCGCGAACGGCAGGAATGCGGCCAGAAAGGCGCCGGCGCGGCTGCCGGTCAGGGCCGCGTCGATCAGCGCGCCCATCGCCTCCTCGTACTGCGCATCCGGAAACGCCCAGTTGGTGTGCAGCCGCGCCTCGCGCATCGATTTGGTCATCGCCGCGCGCACGCGCACCGCAAAGGCGCCCAGCGCCTCGGCATCGGCCCCGGCATCCGCAGCCGCATCATCGCCGAGCAGCTCGCATGGCCAACTGCCCAGCAGCAGCTGGTAGAGCAGGTATTCATCGTTGCGATCGGGCCGCTCGAGCGCCTCGGGCTGCGCGTTGGGACCGCGCAGGATGCGCGACCATACCGGCAGCTGCGCGCGCCACTCCGCGGCGAACTGCGATAGTGCGGCCAGGCGCGCGCGCGCATCGGCGCCGTGCTTGGTGTCATGGGTGGCCAGCGTGAGCATCGAATGCGGCCAGCGCTGCGCGCGCAGCAGGTTGCTGTGGTGGAAGGCAGCGAGCGTGCCGCCGAAGCGGTCCGGATCGCCGCCGACCTCGTTCAGCGCCACCAGGCGGTGGTAGCGGTAGAAGGCCGTATCCTCCACGCCCTTGGCATGCACCGGCCCGCTGTACTGCTGCAGCCTCATCGCACAGCGCACCAGCGACGTGTGGGAGAAGCCGGTGCGCGGCCGCTGCAGCAGGCTGCCGGTGAGCACCTGCTCGAGAAACTCGAATACGCTCGGATCGATCTGCGTCTCGTAGCGCCGCGCGCGCGCCAGGGCCCAGCTCAGATCGCGTTGATTGGCGCCGTCCTGCACGCCGCTGCCATCGACGTAGGTGCGGTAGACCGGAAAGCAGGCGATCAGCTGCTTGATCGAGCGGCGCAACAGGTTCTGGGTGAAGTCGGCCGTACGCGGATTCTGCCGTGCCAGCCGTGCCATCTCGCGCGCGGCCATGTTGAGCTCGCCGGCCATCTCATTGTCCATGATCTGCAGCTTTGAGAGCCGCACGATTTCGGCGTAGCTGCGCCGCTCGCCGGTGAACTGCAGGTAGCAGTCAGTGAAGGCGGCCTCGGCCAGTGGGTCGATCAGCAGCGACAGCACCTGGTTCAGGAAGTCATAGCCGGTGGTGCCATCGATGGGCCAGTCCTCGCGCAGCGGCTCGTGGGCGGAGAGGATCTTCTCGACCACCACATAGAAGCCACGCTCGGAAGGCTCCGCGCCGAGCACCGCCCCGAGCCGCTCGTGCAGGCGCTGCAGGTAGCCCTTCGGGTCGAACAGCCCGTCGACGTGATCGATGCGCAGAGCGTCGATGGTGCCGTCCTGGACCAGCGCGAGGATGCGCTGGTGAGCGTGCTCGAACACCTCCGGCAACTCCATGCGCAGCCCGGCCAGATCATTGATGTTGAAGAAGCGCCGGTAATTGATGTCATCGGCCGCGACCCGAAAGTGCGCCAGGCGCCAGTGCTGCCGCTCGATGAGCTGGTGCAGCGGCTGCCAGCTCGCGTCCTCACCGACTTTCCCTTCGAAGCGCCCGAGCGCCGCGCGCACCGCCGCGAGCGCCTCGGGATGTTCGCGTATCTCGGCGGCAAGCTGCGCCTTGATCTCGGACGAGCGCCGCGGCATCTGCCCGCGGGAGTGGGGCAGCCATGCGAACGCGTCGGCGAGCTCCTCGAGCTTGAGCTGCCCGTCGGGCAGGATGCGGGCATAGTCCGGGGGCCAGATCGGCAGCTTGTGCGTGTCGTAGGCCCACAGCGCGAAACTGCCCTCCTGCTCGTCGAACTGCAGCCGCAGCACCCCGCGGGCGAGCTCGATGCCGTACTGGTCACCCAGCAGCGGCACCAGCAGCTTGTCATGCAGATAACGCCGCTGCGGGTCCCATTCGATGTCGAACCAGCCGGCGTGGGGCGCGTCCGGGCCCCACTCCAGCACCTCGAGCCACAGCGGGTTGTCGGCACCGCCCACCCCCATGTGGTTGGGAACGAAGTCGAGGATGTGGCCGAGCGCGTGCGTCTTGAGCGCCTCGGTGAAGCGGCGGAACGCGCTCTCGTCACCGAGCTCGGGGTTCAGGGCGCGATGGTCCACGATGTCGTAGCCGTGTGGACTGCCGGGCCGCGCCTTCAGATACGGCGACAGGTACGCATGGCTCACGCCCAGCTGCTGCAGGTACGGGGCCAGCCGCGCCACACGGTCGAAGCCGAAGTGGCTGTTGAGCTGCAAGCGGTAGGTGGCGCGTGGAATCATGTCGTGGATCACCAGCGCAGGCTGAAGCGCACGCTCCACGCCGCGAGCGTGGCATGATCGATGGCCAGCCCCTGCTGCCACAGCAGCCGCCCGGGCGGCTCGGTGAAGCCCGTGGTGGGCTCGGCGCGCAGGTTGACCGCCGCCGTCAAAACCGCCCCCAGCGTCGTGCGCCACTGCACGCTCACCGCCCCGGGGCCGAGCAGGTGGTAATCTCCACCGTGTCGCATCGTGGGCAGCAGCGGGGCGATGTGATGGCGCCTGACCGCGAGCAGCTCGGTGTACCAGCGCAACGCCGCCGCATGCGCGGGCTCGGCCAGCTTCTCCCAGTCGAGCTTGCTGTCGAGGAAGCTCGACTCGGCGCACGGGTCGGGAATGCGCGCCCGGGCGGCAGAGTCGCGAAATGCCGCAAAGCGCTCGAACTCCGCGCGCCGGCCGTGGCGTACCGAATCGGCCAGCTGCGCGCCGAAATCGCAGAAGAACTGGAAGGGACGGCCGCTGTGCCATTCCTCGCCCATGAACAGCAGCGGCACCTGCGGTAACAGCAGGTACAGCGCGGTGACGGCCCATAGCGCCTCGGGCGATGCGAGGCAGCTCAGCCGCTCGCCAAAGGCGCGGTTGCCGATCTGGTCGTGATTCTGGATGAAGGCCACGAACGCGGCCGGGGGCAGCTGCGCGCTGGGTTGCCCGCGCGCACGGCCGCGGTAGGACATGGTCTGACCCTGGAATGCGAAGCCCTGCGCAAGCGCGCGCGCGAGCGCCGTGCCGTCATCGTGATAGTCGCCGTAGTAGCCCTCGCTCTCGCCGCTGGCGGCCACGTGCAGCACGTGGTGCAGGTCATCATTCCATTGTCCATCGTACAGCGTGGGCTGGCCATCCACGTCGCGTTCGAGCCAGCACGCCTGGTTGTGCTCGTTCTCCAGCACCAGGTGCACCACCCGGGCGAGCGGCTGGTCGCGCAGCCGCTGGCCCAGCTGCTCGAGCAGGTGCTGCGCACTGGTGTCGATGATCGCGTGCACGGCGTCGAACCGCAGGCCGTCGAGGTGATATTCGATCAGCCAGTACAGCGCGTTCTGGATGAAGAACTCGCGCACCGTGGCGCTGCCCTCGCCATCAAAGTTCACGGCGGCGCCCCATGGGGTGCGATGCCGCTCGGTGAAGAATTGCGGCGCGTATAGCGGCAGGTAGTTGCCCTCGGGACCGAAATGGTTGTAGACGACGTCGAGCAGCACCATCAGCCCATGCGCGTGGGCCGCGTCGATCAACGCCTTGAGGTCCTCGGGCCGCCCGTAGCTGCTGTCCGGCGCGAACGGGAACGCGCCGTCGTAGCCCCAGTCGCGCCGGCCGGGGAAGTCCGCCACCGGCATCAGCTCGATTGCCGTGACCCCGAGGGTGACCAGGTACTCGAGCCGTTCGATCGCTGCGGTGAAGGTGCCTGCGGCGGTGAAGGCGCCGATGTGCAGTTCATACAGCACGGTTTCATGCCACGGGCGCCCGCGCCAGCCGGCATCGCTCCAGTGATAGGCCAGCGGGTCGATGACCTCACTGGGGCCGTGCACGTCCTGGGGCTGGAAGCGGGAAGCGGGGTCCGGCACCCGCGTGCCATCGGGGAGCACGAACCGGTAGCGCGCCCCGGCGCGTACTGCGGCCGCGGTCAGGCCGTGCCAGCCGCCGTGCTCGGGTTGCAGGGCCAGCCGGCGTGGCCGATCGGGCCGCTGTCCCGCCCCATCGAGTTCGAGTTCGAGTTCGAGTTCGAGCTCGATGCGCGGATGCGCCGGCGCCCACAGCCGGAAGCGCACCGCGCCGCCGTCCGCCAGCTCGGCGCCGAAGGCCATGCAATGCCGGCTGGGGCGGCCGGGATGGTTCATCCGTCGGAGGGATGCGTCACGCGTTCGTGTGTGGACGGCAGCGCTTGCAGCGCCTGCGGAAAATTTTTCAGCTCTTCACGGATGGCATACAACTCGCGCTCGACCGTGATGCGGATGCCGCCGGGCCGGCGCATTGCCTGCTGGATTTCGCCCTGGCGCTGCAGTAGGCGCTGCAATTGCGGCTGAGCTTGCATAGGGGCAACCTCGCTTTCAACTGTGGCCCGATCGAGCCATCGCTGCCGTTTGGTGCAAGATCCGGACCTGCTGCCTCAAACAGCAGCCCGGGCAGAAACACCGAGAACAGCAGATCCTTGGTCAGGTGGAGGGCGGGAAACAGGTGCAAGGCGCCGAGCACCAGCCCCGTCAGGACCAGGGCTACATGAAGCGGCGCCCGCCGCTGCGGGCCGTGGCGGCTATAGCGCCCGGAACAGGTCGCCGACCAGGTCCTGGCCGATGCCCATGCCGGCGCCCAGCCCCAGACCGCTCAGCATCGTGCCGAAGAAGCCGCCACCGCCGCCGAAGGAGGCTCCCTGCATCCAGCCGCGCGGCTGCACGGTCGGCTGCGGGTGCGTCTGCAGTTGTGCCTCCAGCGCCTGGATGTACTGAGCCATCTGCTGCAGCATCATCTGTGCGTCCTGGTTGAAGCTGTTGACGCCCATGCCGATCTCGCGCAGGTCCATGCCGAGGTCCCGGGCGCTGTTGTCATCCTTGGACTCAGTCTTGAGTTTGCCGGCCAGGGCCTGAAACTGTCCGGCGAGTGCCTGCATCTGCTGCTGCAGTTGTGCGCTCTGCTGCTGCGCTAGCTGGTAATCCATCACATCCTCCGACGATCAAAAGCGGTACGTTACTATAGACCAAACAGGCGCAAAAACGATCCACGGCGCCTGCTCGGACAGGCGCTCAGCGCGGGAAGGCTCGGGGCGTGCGCAGGTCGGTGGCCGTTCACACCCCTTCAAGTCCCGATCGCCGCGGTGCCGACGCCTTTATATCCGTTGCCACATAAGTGTAGATCACCGGAACCACGTACAGGGAGATCAGCGCACCGATGGTGAGGCCGCTCGCGATCACCAGGCCCATGCCGAAACGGCTCACGGCACCGGGGCCGGTGGCCAGCAGCAGCGGCACGACACCAAACACCATCGCGCAAGTGGTCATCAGGATGGGCCGCAACCGGATACTGGAGGCTTTTCCCACCGCCGCGCGCCGGTCGAGGCCCTCCTCTTGCTGGATCACGTTGGCAAACTGCACGATCAGGATGCTCTGCTTGGTGATCAGTCCGATCAGCGTAATCAGGCCTACCTCGGTATAGATGTTCAGCGTCGCCGCGCCCAGGTACAGGAAAACCAGCGCGCCGAACACCGACATGGGCACCGCGATGAGCACGACGAGCGGATCGCGGAAACTTTCGAACTGCCCCGCCAACAGCAGGAACACCAGCAGAATCGACAGGACGAAGGTGAAAATTACCGTGTTGCCCTGTCTGATGAACTGACGCGATTGGCTGGCGTAGTCATAGGTGAAGGTGGGCGGCAGCGTACGGGTGGCCAGTGCCTTGAGATAGCCGAGCGCCTGACCGAGTGTCGTGCCTGGCGTCATCGTCCCTTGGATGGTGGCCGAATTGAGCTGCTGAAACTGCGGTAAGAACTCGGGCTCCACGCTTCGCTTGACGTTTACCACGGTCGTCAGCGGCACGAGCGCGCCGCCGGCGGCCCTGACATAGTAACTGCCGAGCGCTCCGACATTGGCGCGCATGGCGTCGGGCACCTGGGGGATGATCTCGTAACTGTGGCCTGACATGTCGAAGCGGCCGACGTAGTTCTCACTCAGGAGCGAGCTCAAATCCCGGCCGATGTCGCTCATGCTCATGCCGAGGTTGGCCGCGACATTGCGATTCACATCCAAAGTGATCTGCGGACTGTCGTACCGCAAATCCGTGGTGAGATAGGAGAACAGGCCGCTCTGCAGGGCGGTGCCGATGAGCTGGTTGGCTGCAGCATAGATCTGCTGGTAATCGTTGGTGGACGTCAGTACGAACTGGATCGGCAGGCCGCCGGCGGACCCGGGCAGCGTAGGCTTGGAGAACGCGACCACCTGCAGGCCCGCGATGCCATTGAGCATCTGCTGCATCCGCGGCATGACCTGCATCTGCGTACGCGAGCGCTGCTTCCAGGGCTTCAGGTTGGCGCCCCCGAACACGGCGTTGTTGCCGGCGCCGCCCGATGGCGCGCTACCGCTGACCTGCCACACGAGCGCGGTTTCGGGAAACGCGGCCAAGACCTTGCGTATCCGGCTGTTATAGATGTTCAGATAGCGCAACGTGGCCGTCGCGGGCCCGGTGCCTTGCACCTGGACCGTGCCCTGATCCTCGGTGGGGGCGAGCTCGCTTTTTGCCCCGAGGAACAGCCACGGGATGCTGATGATCACGCAGGCGGTCGCCAGCAACGCCAGCGGGCGCAGATTCAACACCCCATGCAGCGAGCGGTCGTACGCGGCGCGCAGACCCGCAAAGCCACGATCCAGGATATGGGACAGTCCGTGTTCCGGCGTGCGCCGTAGCACCTTGGAGCTCAGCATTGGTGTGAGCGTCAACGCCACCACCATGGAGACCACCACGGTCGCCACCAGCGTGAACGCAAACTCCGTGAACAGGCTGCCGGTGAGGCCACCCATGAAACCGATCGGAATGAATACCGCCACCAGCGTGGTGGACATGACCAGGATGGGGCTCGCCAGCTCCCGCGCACCCTGCAGCGCGGCCGCGACCGGTTGCATGCCCAGGTCAATGTGACGCTGGATGTTCTCCAATACGATGATGGCGTCATCCACCACCAGGCCGATCGCCAGCACTACCGCAAGCAGGGTCAACAGATTGATCGTAAAGCCGAGCGCCAGCATGATGACGCCGGCGCCGACGACCGACAGCGGGATGGCCACCGCCGGCAGCAACAACGAACGCAACGATCCCAGGAATAGATAGATGACGACCACCACCACGGCGAGCGTGATGATGATGGTCGTGAGCACCTCGCGCAGGGAAGCGATGATGAAAGCGCTGCCGTCAAACGCGACATCGGCATGCAGGCCGGGCGGCAGCGACGCTTGCAGCTGCCTGAACGCCGTATGCACCCCGGCGGCCACGTCCAGGTCGTTGGCTTCGGGCGTGGGCTGCACACCGATGAACACCGCCGGCGTGCCATCGAAAAACACTGCCTGGTTGTAATTCTCGGCGCCCAGCGTCACGTCGGCCACATCCTTGAGCCGAATCTCGGTGTTACCGACATTCCTGACGATCAGATTTTCAAACTGCGCCAGATTATTGAGCGATGTGGTGGCGGTGATGGTCACCTGCCTTTGCGGGTTGCGAGTGCTGCCCACCGCGGAAATGAAGTTGTTGGCCTGCAGTGCATCGGACACGTCAGCGGGGGTGATCCCGTAGGCCGCCATGCTGGTCGGGCGGAGCCAGGCGCGCAGCGCGAAGGCGTCGCCGCTGGGGTCGCTGCCGGCCGGCACGATCTGCGCCTGGCTCACGCCCGAGACGCCCTGGATCTTGGGCTGCGCCACTCGCAGCACGTAATCGTTGACCTGCTGCTGGCTCAGGTCCTTGCCGGAGAATGACAGGTACATGAGCGCCGTGGCGCCGCCGACGGCTTCATTGATGATTGGTTGCTGGCTCTGAGCCGGCAATAGGTTCTTGACCTCATCCACCTTGGCCATGATCTGCGCGATGGCGGCGTTGGGGTCGAAATTCAGCCGCATGTTCACGGTGATCGTAGACACGCCTTTGGCGCTGGCGCTGGTGATGTAATCAATACCCGGCGCGCTGGCCACCGCCTGCTGTAGCGGCGTGGTGATGAAGGCCCTGATCGTTTCGGGGCTGGCGCCAGGATACGCGGTGGTAACCGTGATCACGGTGCTGGTGACTGTGGGGTATTCGCGCACCGTCATACCCATCCAGGCGCGCACGCCCAACAGCAGAATGACGAGACTGATGGCGCTCGCGAGTACCGGCCGGCGGACGAAGATGTCGGTGAATTTCACCTCAGTGGCCTGCCTTACGGCTGCACGCTGTTGTCGACGGCCACCACCGCGCCCTCATGCAGCTTGAGCTGGCCCGCGGTCACCACGGTGTCGCCGACCTTCACGCCCGTGGCGATGAGGGCCAGGCCATCACGCTGATCCTGCACCCGTATCACATGCTCGTGCGCGATCAGCTGTTGTCCGAAACCGGGCGTCACCAAATATATGGCATCACCGAAGGTGTTGTAAGTGACCGCCGCATCCGGGATCACGACGCCGTTCAAGGCATGACCGATTGCGAGCTGCACGTCGCCGTACATGCCGGGGCGCAGTAGCTGGCGCGGATTGTCGAGCGTCGCCTGCAGAGCGATGTTACGCGTGGCCGGATCCACCTGCGAACCGATGGCTGTGACGCGGCCCGCGAATGATCGGTGCGGATAGGCATTGACCGTGAACGCCACCGTCTGGCCCATGGCGATGTCGCTGACGTTATTCTGCGGCAATGCGAAATCCAGCAGCAATGGATCGTCACTTTGCAGATTCACGATAGCGGTGCCTGGCGAGACGTACTGGCCGAGGCTCACCTTGCGAATGCCCACCACGCCGCTGAACGGTGCCGCAATATCGAGTTTTCTCAGGATGGCCCGATCGCCCTCTACCGCGGCCTGGGCCGCGCCATTGTTCGCCACGGCGGTTTGCTGGTCCGACTGGCTGGCGGCGTGCGCGGCGTAGAGCTTCTGGGTGCGTGCCAGCGTGGCCTGCGCCAGCTGCAGTTTGGCCTGGTCGGAGTGCAGCAGCGCCAGCTGGCTGGAATCATCCAGACGCACGAGTAAATCGCCCTTCTGCACCCGCGCACCGGAACGCAATGCCACCTGGGTGACGTTGCCGGCGATCTGCGCGGTGATTTCGGTTCCTTCCACCGCTTCCAGGCTGCCCACCACGCTGATTTCAGAGTTCCAAGGCTGTGTGCGGGCCACCGCGGTGGATACCGCAATGGGTGCGATGTCGCGCGGGGTCGCGGCCGCACGATGATTGCTGTATGCCTTCGCGCCGAAGATCGCGCCGAATACCACGATCAGCAACAGCACCACCACTATCGATTGCTTGCGCATCATCACGGTACATCCTTCCATTCGCCGCCACCCAAAGCCACGTAGAGAGCCGTGGTGTCGGCGTAACGCCGCGCTTCGGCCTGCACGAAAGCGATGCGCGCGTTCTGATACTGGGTTTCGCTGGTGAGCAGACTCACGAAGTCGACCGCACCGGCTCGATATTGGGTCTGCACCAGCGACAGAGCCTGCTGCGCGTCCATCATGGCCCGGGACGCGGCATCCAGCGAGGTGGAGTCGTGCTGCAGCGCCCGCAGCACATCGGCCACACCACGGAATGCGCTCAACACGGTGCTCTGATAGTTGGCGAATACATGTTGGTATGCAGCTTGCGCGGCATGCTTCTGGGCTTCCAGGGTGCCGCCTTCGAACAGGGGCGCCGCCAGACTGGCGGCCAAATCCCATATGTGACTCGCGGGATCGAACAGCGCGCCTATGCGATTGCTCTCGCCCCCGAAGCCGCCCGTGAGTTGCAGGTTCGGATACATGCGCGCGACCGCTTCACCCACCTGGGCGTTGGCGGCGCGCAGTTGCGCTTCCGCGGCCAGGATATCGGGGCGCAGCTGCACGAGCGCCGACGGCAAGCTGAGCGGCAGCTCGGGGGGCAGGTGTAGATCGGCAAGCGCAGGTGCAGCCAGGCCGCCCGCTTCGGCGGGAAACTTGCCCAAATAAGTAACGAGCAAGTGCTGCGCCTGGTCACGGGAACTCTGAAATTGCTGCAGCTGTGCTTCGCTGCTGGCGAGCTGGCTTTCCTGCGTGAGTACGTCGAACTGGGAGGTGGCGCCGAGGCGGTAGCGAATCTGAGTCAGATCGAGGATCTGCCGCTGTCCATCCAGGTTTGCCTGTGTCGCCGCCACCTCGTCCTTGAGTGCGGCCAGGGCCAGCGCCGCATCCGCCACGTTGCCTTCGATGCTCAGGCGTGCGGCGAGCAGTTGGTCACGAGCCACATCCACCTGGGCGTGCTGGCCGCGCGCCACCAGCCGGTTTACTCCAAACACGTCCGGGTAGTAGCTGACCGACACCTGGCCTGTGTACAGGCTGTAAAGCCGCGCAGGAGCGCCGCCGCCGGTGAGGGCTCCGGACGTGCGGGTACGTTCGCCGCCGAGCCCCAGTGCGACCTGCGGATAGAACACGCCGCTGGCAGCCTTCAATTGGTATTGCGCCTGGATCAACGTCGCCTGGGCCGCAGCCAGATCCGGGTTGTGAGCCAGCGCCTGGGCTATCAGTCGATCCAGCGCCGCGGAGCCGAAGTTACGCCACCATCGCGGCCGGACCGTGGCTCCGCGCTCGAGTGTCTGCGCTGCGGCCACAGAGCGCGGAGCCGATTGCGCAGAAGAAATCGCCACTGGCGCGGCCGTGTACCCCCGTACATCCGGCGGCGCGGGCTTTCGATAAGCGGGCCCGACTGCACAGGAGGCGAGTGCAACGGCAGCTAGAATGGCGGCTGGTACACCGCAAATGGGGGACGCCAGGCGCGCGACGCGGCCCCGATGTATGAAGCGCATGGTGAATCTTGGCTACGTCAACGGCACAGCACTTTGACCTAAGGCCGCTCGAACCGCAGCCGCGAACAGGTCCCTACACGGAGGGCTGATTGTACAGTGCTGGCACGACAACCTGAAGAATATCGCGCACGCACTGTTGTGCACCTGTCCAACCACAGTCAGCGCTGTTCATTGATTGTAACGCTGGCCGCTGCCGGCGATGTATGCCATCCGCCACCGCCAGGATCGTCGTTCAGGCCACCCCGCAAGAAAAACGTACCCTCACCGCCAAGGCGCGAAATCTCGGCATGAGCGTATCGGAACTCATGCGTTCCGGCGCCGCAGCCTTTGACCCAGCGCCCAAGGACTTGCTTGCGCTTGCGCGCGCGATCTGGAAGACCTTGAAGTTGGTGATCCAGATGGAAAGCCGCATCGCGTATCTACACTCGCTGGCGCATGGCCTTGGCCAAACAGATGCTGCGATGGGCGTCATCAACGCGAGCGAGCAGAAGGTGCGGCGCATCTGAAGGGTTGGAGCGCGGCACCGGGCGGCCGGCGAGGCACTGTTGGCTCATTTGCAGGTGAAGCTGGCGGCGGCTTTCGGGTTGCCGCCGGTGTAGTGGGCGTACTTGGGGTAGGGGCATAGCGGGCGGGTGACGCCAGGCATCGAGGGGCCGCGCGCAATCAGGCGGTTGGGGGCGGTGCCGCGCTCGCTCCAGGCCTGGATCGCGTCCAGCGCGTCGAACTCATCGGTCGCGGGGCCGCCGCCGCAGTGATTCATGCCCGGCACCAGGAACAGGCGCGCCCAATCCTGCACCGGTGCGGCGTGCCCGGATGCGGGCTGCACCGATGCGGCGTCGTGACTGAGTTGCCGGTACCAGCGGATGATGTCGTCGGCGGAGAACACCGGATCGCTCATGCCCTGGTAGATCAGCATGCGCCCGTGGTGCGCGACGAAACTGGTCATGAAGGTCGAGGTGGCATCGTTGATGGCGGCCGTCTGTGCCACCAGTTGCGGGTCGCGATTGAAGTCGAATGCCGCGGCGGTCAGGTGCGGTTGTGGCGGCGTCAGGAAGTAGTCCTGCATGGCCTGCAGTCCGAGCGTGGCATTGATCGCATTGGACGCGGCGGACGGCGAGTTGCCGAGTTTCCAGGCGCGCCAGCCAGGGGCCGCCAGTCCGGCATCGTACGGCCAGCCCGGATACAGCGAATGGCCGGCCGAATCATGTGCGCCGCCGAACACCGCACGCAGCGCCGCGACCTTCGCGCCGCTCAGGCAGCCGCCGCTTGTGCCGGCCTTGCACTCGAGCACCGCCGGGTTGAAGCGACAGCCTTGGATATCGTTGATCATGCCGTCGGCCAGGCCGTCGAGGCGGTCGCACTGGCGCAGCACCGCGGCAGACACCGCAGCGAGCTGCGCATCGGTGAACGCGCCGCTGAGGATCGGTCTGCCGTGCGCATCATGCGGGGCCACCTTGGTGAACTGGTCGATATCCCAGACCTCCTCGACGGCGGCAGCGGACAGGTCGAAGCCGGGGTCTCCGGCAACGATGCCGTCGAAGTCATATGGGAAGCGCTGCGCTGCCATCATCGCCTCGCGGCCGCCGTTGGAGCAGCCGACGAAGTAGGAGTAGCGCGGCTGCCGGCCATAGAAGCGGTCGATGATGTGCTTGGCCTCGGCGGTGACCTTGCCGATGGCGGCGTAGGCGA
>Ga0307373_10008280_pt1 | contig 15887 bp, 15 predicted proteins | sample OX2MG_FD_202534 | JGI IMG/M metagenome (GOLD analysis project Ga0307373, IMG submission 202534) | Soil microbial communities from Risofladan, Vaasa, Finland - OX-2 | ecosystem: Environmental > Terrestrial > Soil > Coastal area > Acid sulfate soil | place: Finland: Risofladan, Vaasa | collected... | reverse complement strand
CCAGATTATCCCCGGAGCGGCCCATCGAGTCGTCGAGGGGCAGGACCACGGGGTGTTGCAGCAGCCGGACGCGTTGCGCGACGTGCTCGTCGAGTTCCTCAACTGATCGTCGGTTGGTGCCACGTAAACCTCTAAAAGGAGCAACCATGCGCATCAAGGCTCGTATGGGAATGAGCATCGACGGCTACGTCGCGAAGGTCGACGGCACGCCTTCGCTGGTCGCGTCGGCCGCTTTCCTTCCGGGCGAGTCCCACGGCTATCCGGAGTTCATCGAGGGCTGCGATGCCGTCGCGATGGGCCGGGAGACCTTTCTCCCGGCCCTCGGCGCCCCGGAGTGGCCGTGGCGCGAGATGGCGGTCTTTGTCCTCACGTCTCGGCCGCTGTCAGCGGGGGCGCCAGCTAGCGTCGCCACCTCTGCCGGACCGCGTGAGCTCGTCGAAAAGCTTCGATCGCGAGGGTCGGATGGTGATGTCCACCTGGTTGGTGGACCCCGCACGATCCGGGCCATTTACGAACTGGGAGCCCTCGACAGCCTCGAGGTCGTCGTGTTGCCCATGCTCTTGGGAGAGGGAATCCCGATCTGGCCCCGGGGTGTCCCGCTTCCCTCGCTCCGCCTGTCGCGCGAGCCTCGAATCTTCCCCGATGGGTCAGTCGAGCTCGCGTACGCACTGGAGGTGGCGTAAATCAGCCGCCGAGCCTGGATCCAAGTCATCTCGGTCGGAGTGATCTAGGGACTTACGCACCTGCGGATCGAGCGGGCCGGCGGCGGCGTCTCGGTACCGTTCCTCATGTTCCCCCAGGCGGGAATGGGATCGGCTATTGTCGTGCGGCTTGCCCTTCGCGGCGGCTCGGCCGGTGAGCAGCTCCTGAGCGCGTACGGCGTGGGCTGACCCCTGAGCATGCCCAGCTCGTCCGCCGCAAGCGAGATCCAAAACGCTGGCCCTGCTCCGGCGAGCACGGTCTGGAGCAGGCGTGTTGTTTTCGCCTTGCCACGTTCAAGCCGGAGTGCGCCGCACTGGCCTCTCAATTCCCCTCTGGGGGATTTGAGAGGTGGAGAAGGAGATGCTGATGCCCAAGGTGTCCGCAACTGGGGCCAGCGGCGGTGCGGTGCGAGGCTGCCCGTCCGCCTGCGCGCTCTCAACGTGCGATGAATCGCTCGAACCGTAGACAAAACGTAGAAAGTTTTGGGACGAAGACAGAAATTGATCCCCGACAATGAGGTCGAGATACATGACCACGTGTTTTTCAGATGCGGCCAGGGGTACGGTTGGGGATCACATTTTGTCTGGCCACACTGGCCCGGGCTACCGGCGAACTCGAGTTCGCCGAGGCCGCCCTTGATGGTGCCGCCTACCCACCGTCGATCGCCCGGACCGAGAGTGGGACGTGCGGTGTTCACCTGCACGAGGTTGAGGGGGCCGATCTCCAGATGCTCGGGTTTTGCAGCGACTCGACCGGGCGGGGCTGTCTCCCCGTTCGGCTGGACCAGATGATCGGGGTGGGGTCGGCCATGAGCGTTGTGCTGGCCGCGGATCGCCTTGGGTTCGAGCTCGCTCGCCGGGGGTGGGGCAATGCCGACCTCGCTCGGGCCGCACGAATATGGGCCGCGACCGTAACCGCAGCGCTGTCCGGAAGGCCGGTCGCTCCACGGACACTCATGAGAATCGCAGTCGCGCGGGCCGGCCCGCCCCCCGCCGCCGGGGTTGATGACATCCTGCCGAAGTAGCGGCCCGCGCCCGTGCTTCTGGCAGAGGTGCGCGGTCGCACTGTGCTCTCACGGTGCCGGAGATCGAGGCGGTGACCGTAAGACTGCGGCCGGACCTCGAGGCAGATGCTCCTATGGCCTTCCATTCAGTCTGGCCCGAGTTCGTCTGACCGGTCCGGAATACCGGAGCCAGATCAGGTCGGTCAGCCTTGGTCAGCGCCCAAACTCATGTGCGGGCCACTGCCAACCCAAGTGCCTCGGCAGCCTCGCACAGAGCCCCGTCGCCAGCGACCAGGACCGTCTCTTCATCACCGAGGGCTTCCGCTGCCGCCAGATGAACCGCGTCGTACCCGCGAAGAGAGTGAGCCTCAGCAAGAGCCCCCGCGCGGTGGACGATCGCCTCGGATGCTTCCACCAAGTCCATTTGCCGGTATAGCCGACCCAGCCCGCCGACCGCGACCCGGAGTGCTGATCGGCTAATTCGGCCGCCGCGGCATGCCATCGCCAGAGCAGCGCGGCCCTCGACATACACGAGTCGTACCCCGATGACACGGTCTGCCTCGGCCCAGAGCAGGCCGGCTCGTTCCGAACCTGACTCCTGCACCAGCAGTGGGATAACGGCCGAGGTGTCGAAGTAGGCGATCAACGGCGCTGATCTCCCACTAGCGTGCTTACCGGCGCTTTTGCGCGGATCCGTCGTGTCGGAGCAGTGCTCTTGCCAACGGGAGCCCTAGTGACGATCCCCTGGGCGATCAAGGAGTCGATGGTGCGCTCCTCGCCGATCGCGGTGATCCTGGCCACCGGTCGGCCACGATCGGTCACGAGGACGTCCACGCCCCTAGCCACTCCTCCGAGATACCGGCTGAGATTGTTCTTGAGATCCCGTACGCCCACTTCCACTGCCATCACAGGCCTCCTAGTAGCTACTCCGCCCCTGCAATTGTAGCCACCTCGCCCATGGAGCGGAGGCAGAGGCGCGTCCGGCGGGCGCCCTGCAGCGCTCGCTGATCTGGAGCCCGAATGCCTCGCAGAGGACGCAGGCGGTGGACGCGGATTCCAGCTCGACCAATCGCCCAGCCGCCGCCCTTCTCCTGGAGCACGGCCTGGAGCGGACCCGCGTTCTCAACTATTGTTGTGCAAACTGTTGAATGGGACGTCTCGGTAGGTATGATCCGAAGTCGAATGCGCAGGGAACTACCGGGTTTTCGGACCCGTGCTCTGCCCCCTGAGCTACCTCGGCGTGAGGTTATCTGATCTCGAAACAGGGCGGCACTCCCCGCGAGCGTCCGACTCATCTCGCCCCGGAGCGGCCCAATGGGGTACTTAAATCTAGGGATTCTGAGCGCGGGGCAGAGTGTGGCCGGTGAGCTCTGTCGGTGCCAAGGCAGTCACGGCGGCCCAGGGTCCCTGCTGCAGGGGAACGCCGGGGTGGCACCCCGCTCGCTGGTGGGACAGACCACTTTGTCCTGAGCATGTCGCCGAGGTGCTAGCCCCGCGCACTCTTAGCTGGGCGACGTGAAGTGGTGCGCGGTGAGGGCGTGGGGGTCGCTGGCCTCATGCTCGGCGGGGCTGGTGTGGATGATCACCGCGTTCAGGCGGCGCACCTCGTGGAGCAGCCGGTGGCGCGCGGTCTCGGCAACATCGTGGGCGTCGCTCAGGCTGAGATCGGCGGCAGAGGTGACCTCTGCCTCGGCATGGAGCTCGTGTCCGACCCAGCGCACCCGGACTCGTTCGACGGCCAGGACCCCAGGGGCAGAACCGAGCACGTCGGTGATCTGTTCGACCAGGCCCGGGTCGACAGCGTCCATGAGCCGGTGATAGATGTTCCGGGCGGCGTTCTTCACGACCATCAGGATGGCCACGGTGATGAGCAGCCCGAACACGGGATCCGCGGCCTGCCAGCCCAATGCGACCCCGGCGGCTCCGGCGACGACCCCGAGGGAGGTTATCCCGTCGGTTCGCGCGTGGAACCCGTCGGCCTCGAGCGCCGCAGATCCGATCTGGCGACCGACGCGGATACGGTACTGGCCGACGAGCTCGTTTCCGGCGAAGCCCACCAACCCGGCCACGATGACCAAGCCGATCTGATTGACCTGGTGGGGGTGGATGAGCCGGGAGATTGCCTCCCAACCGGCAACCACCGAGGAGGCGGCGACGATGGTGACTACGAAGATGCCGGCGAGATCCTCCGCCCGACCATAGCCGTAGGTGTAGCGGCGGTTGGCCGGCCGTCGCCCGATCCAGAAGGCCAGGCCCAGTGGCACCGCCGTGAGGGCGTCGGCGAAGTTGTGGATCGTGTCCGCCAGCAGGGAAACGGAGCCGGATAGGGCGAAAATTGCGACCTGGACGGCGGCGGTGGCCGCCAGCCCGATGAGCGAGATCTTGAGCGCGGAGATGCCCTGGCGGCTGGTCTCCAAGGCGCTGTCGATCGAGTCGGCCGCGTCGTGGCTGTGCGGGCGCAGCACACCGGGGAGCCAGGCGAGAGCTCGACCGAGGTGCCCATGGTGCTGGCGCCCATCGGGGCCGTGGGGCTCGTGATGCGAGCTGGTGTCATGGGCATGAGGCGAGCCTTCCGCGGTCACTTGCCCGGGCGCGCGGCTATCGCTTGGTGCCTTCAGGGTGACCTCCCAGATTCTCTGGGCCTGCCCCGGCGAGGTGGTCGGGGTAGGAGAGAGCTCGTTCGACCAGCCTCCGGACGTGTGCGTTCTCGGCGACGTAGAACATGCGATTCCCTTCCCGGCGCACCTGCACCAGCCGGGCCGCGCGGAGCTTAGCCAGCTGCTGGGAGACTGCCGGGGGGTGGGCGCCCACGTGGCGGGCCAGCTCGCCGACCGAATGCTCGCCGTGGAGCAGTGCCCAGAGGATCTTGAGACGAGTCCCGTCCGCGAGGAGCTTGAAGGTCTCGACGGCCAGCGCGAACTGCCCGTCGCCTGGGTCGGAGGTCCGGTTCTTCACCACTAGCTGCGTACTCACGCACTTAGCGTACTAGATTTGTGTGAGATCCCTCCTCCTCGAGGCGTCGCGTTGGTGGACTCCGACCGGCTGCCTTCACGCTCGGCGATCCCGGCCCCAAGTCTTGACCAGGAATCCGGTGGCGGCCCGACCGCAGCTGGCAGGGAGCGCTTGGTTGGTTTCTCGGCCGCGGGTGGCCGCCAAGCGTTGCCCAGGGACCTAACTCGGACGATGGGGGTCGCCCTTCAGGCGCTCGACTCGAGCTGGAGATCGCTGTCGAGGCTCACCACGCAGACTTGCTTGGTGGTGGACAGACGTCCGGCGTATGGGGCCCGATAGCTGCCCGAGAGAGGCGCCACGTCCGAGTAGTCGCGACCCACCGCGACAGTCAGGTAGGTCATGTCGGTCAGGCGATTGTGGGTCGGGTCCAGCGAGATGACCTGGGCGGAGCCGCCGCTATGCGGAATCAGGACCTCGACCCAGGCGTGGGAGCCACCGCTGCCGACGAGCTGACCCGATACATACCGGGACGGCATGCCCAACTCCCGGGTGAGGGCGAGCATCACGTGGGCGTAATCCTGGCAGACCCCACTTCGGATCCTGAAAGCGTCAGCCGCGGTGGTGCCGATTCCAGTCACGTCGTACTGGTAGCGCATCTCCTGGTGGACTCGAGCGCAGACGATTTCGGCGAGTCGAGCCTGCTCGATACCGGTGGTGGCCAAGTCCTGGGCGAGGTCGCGAAGGTCGGAATCAGCGGCGGTGAGCCGAGTCGGCGTGAGCAGCCTGGGATCGCGCAAATCCTGGCTGGCGGCGAGATGGGGGCCATGCTCGGCGTCGCGCTCGACGACGCTCCAGGATATGAAGGTCACCTCCTCGGGCACTACCGGGATCGCGATATCGACCACGTGATTCCCGAAGCCGTCGACTATGTCGGCCACCCTCTGGGGAGAGGCGTGCAGGACCTCGAAGTGGCGACGAAGTCGGCGCTGGTCCCCGTGCTGGGCGCGGGGCTGCACCACCAGGCGCTGTCGCAGCTGACGGACCGGGCCCTCGTAGCGGTAGGAGATGCGCTGGTGGATCAGGTAGGCGCTGCGGCGCACCGCTGCCCAGTCCACCTGCGCAGCATCAAGGCTCGCGGAGGCCAGCTGCTCCCCAAGCGCGGCGCCATCGAGGTCGAGGGGCAACTTCATCCCGACTCTGCTGGGAAGGTGCCGAGCACTGGGGGACTGGCGCTCGACCAGGGCACCGCCTCGATCGGCTCTGCGGTCACGCGCATTGCGATCAGAGGAGCCCACCCATAGGTTGTGAGCATGGCCACGTCGGCCGCGTCTCGGCCCCGTCCGATGATCACCCGGCCCGCGCGCCGGCTGTTGTTGCGCGGGTCGAATGTGTACCAGCGACCTCCCAGGAATGCCTCAAGCCAGCCGGCGAAGTCCATCGGCTCTGGGGCCGGGGTCACGTCGATGTCGGGAAGGTAGCCGAAACAGTAGCGGGCGGGGATGTTGAGAGCACGGAGGAAGGCGACCCCCAGCTGGGCGAAATCGCGGCAAACCCCCCGGCGCTGCAGATAGGTCTCGGTCGCGGTCGTCAGAGGGCCGCTGCTGGTTTGTTCGAAGGTGATGTTGTCGTGCACCCAGTCGACCACCGACTGGGCCCGCCGCCATCCCGCCGGGGCATCGCCGAAGAGTCTCCAAGCCGTGTTCCCGAGGGTGTCGGAAGCACAGAAGCGGCTCGGCAGCGTGAAGTGAAGGACGTCGCTGGGGAGGTCGATCATCTCGTGCTGGATCGCCTCCCGATCGACCTCATCGAGGCCGGCGTCGACCTCGACCTCGGCCTGGTAGCGGATTCGGGTCCGCCCTGGGCCGAGGAGAAAGCGTCGGCAGAGGTTGCCGTAGATGTCGATGTACTGCTCCATGGATACGGCCGGGGTCGTCTCCAGGTGGGCCCGGCGGGGGGTCGAAGACCCGGGGAAGGGCTCGACCTGGAGCACCGCCGTCACCGGCCACTCCAGGTCGTGAACGAACTCGCACCCGATCCGAAGCAGCCGTTGGGAAGCGGCGCGGTCGGACACGATCTGCAGTCTATCCGGAGGAGACCGTAGAAGGGGCACAGTTGTTCTGGGGCATCGATCTTGAATGATCGGACGAGTGCATCGGTTGGGCCATGGGCGAGGGACCCAAATCGGGAGGGCCCTGGCTCGGGCACTGGATACCAACCGCCCGCAGCGGCATCCGAGTACCGTCCAGGCTATGGCCAAGCGCCAAACGACCCTGCCCGCCACCGCCGACGAGTGCGTTGACGCGCGCGGGACCGCCCGCAAGCCCTACCGGGGTGTCCTCGACGCCGTGACCTCCGACCGTCGTGGCCTGGCCACGATCGCCCAGGCCACGCAGGCCTGGTTCGTCGATCGGGGAGTCACCTTCGGCGTTCCGGCCGGCGGCAGCGCACCCATCTTTCCCTTCGATCCGATCCCACGCGTTCTCAGTCCCTCCGAGTGGCGCACCATCCACCGGGCCATCTCCCAACGAGCGATGGCGCTGGATCACTTCGTCTCCGACTGCTACGGCGCGCAGCGCGCCCTCCGCAACGGCGTGGTCCCGGCGCGCCTGGTGTACAGCAGCACCGGCTACCTCCGCGATCTGGTCGGGGTGGGGCCTCCCCGGTCGACCTGGTGCCATGTGGCAGGGATCGACGTGGTGCGGGTCGACGGTAGCTTCCGGGTGCTCGAGGACAATGTGCGGGTCCCGAGTGGGGTCGCCTATGCCCTGGAGGCCCGCCTCGCGCTTGAGAGTCTGGCTCCTCGGTGGTTCGAGACCTCGGCGGTGCGACGCATCGACGACTACACCAAGCGTCTCCGCGACATCCTCCAGCGCATCGCGCCCCGGCCCTGGGAGGCCGAGATCGTGGTCTTGACTCCGGGCCCCTACAACGCCGCCTATTACGAGCACAAAATGCTCGCTGAAAAGATGGGAGCCACGCTGGTCGAGGGCCGCGAGCTGATCGTCTCCGAGGACGAGGTCTACCGCTTGGACGGCGAAGGTGAGGTCCATCGGGTCGACGTCATCTACTCACGAGTCACCTGCGAATGGCTCGATCCGCTGGTGTTTCAACGTGACTCGCTGCTGGGCGCCCCGGGGATCATCGAGGCCTGGCGGCGCGGTTATGTGGCGATCGCCAACGCTCCCGGGACCGGCGTCGCCGACGACAAGGCGATCTATCCCTACGTGCCGGCGATGATCCGGTACTACCTCGGCGAGGAGCCGCTCTTCGACAACGTCCCCACCTACGACCTCAGCGACCCGGTGCAGCTGGCGCATGTCGTCGCCAACCTCGCGGGCATGGTGCTCAAGCCGGTCGACGCCAGCGGCGGCTACGGCATCCACTTCGGCCGGCTGATGGGTGGGGCGGAGCGCCCCGAGTTCGTCGAGACAATCCGCGCCGCGCCGCGCCAGTGGCTGGCGCAGGAGGAGGTGGAGCTGAGTCGGGCGGTCTGCCTGCGGGCCGATGGCGAGCTCGACGCCCGGGCAGTCGACCTCCGACCCTTCGTGCTCCTCGATGAGCGTCCCTGGATCTTCCCGGGGGGCCTGACCCGGGTGGCCGCGAACTCGGAGGAGCTGGTAGTGAACTCGTCCCAAGGTGGAGGGAGCAAGGACACATGGGTACTGAGTCGCTGACCTTCGCGGTCACCCACCGCACCACGCTTCGGTACTCGGCAGATGTCTCTCTCTCCTACAACGAGGTGCGGCTGCGCCCGCGCGACCGCGGTTTGCAACGAACCCTGAACTTCTCTCTGGTGACTACTCCCGGAGCCGTCCCCAGGAGTCGGGTTGACTACTTCGGGAACTACGTGCACCGGGTCGACGTCGCCGTGCCCCATCGGGAGCTCAACCTGCTCGTCGACGTGGTCATGGAGAACGGCGAGCCGCGTAGGCGAAGGCTTCCCGAGTGGCCCGCGGGCGCCCTCGCTGAAGACTCGCGTCTTGAGTACGCCCTGCCCAGCCCCCGGGTGCCACTTCAGGAGTCGACGCGCCTCCTGTGGCGAGAGTGGAATGGCGAGGACCGGAGCTTCGACGCGGTCCTGGCCACCACCCAGCGCATCCCCGCCGAGTTCAAGTACGTGCGTGGCGCCACCACCGTGGAGTCGAGCATCGATGATCTCCTCGCCGGCGGAGCTGGCGTCTGCCAGGATTTCACCCACCTCTTTTTGGCCCTGCTCCGGGGGGCGGGCTGGCCGGCTCGGTACGTCAGCGGCTACCTAGGCCCGCTCGGTGTGGAGACCGTCTTCGATGGCCAGTCCCACGCCTGGGTCGAGGTCTGCGGCGCGGACGGTCGCTGGGTCGGGCTGGACCCTACCCAAGGGAAGTACGCCGGCGCCGAGCATTTGCGCCTGGCGGTGGGACGCGACTACGGGGACGTCGCCCCCCACCACGGGCTCTTCTACGGCAAGGCCCGCGGCTTACCCCCAGAGGTCAGCGTGCACATCACCAAGATGTCGCACCAGCAGGTGCTGGTCGTGGAGCGGGGGTCGGCGATGCACTGGCAGCAGGAGCAGCAGCAACAGGGGGCCAGTGCCGGGCGGCCCCGCTCAGCTTCGACTCGCCCTTCGGCCTGATCGGACCGGCCTGGGGGTCGGTGACACCCCGAGGCGCGGGGGTCAGGATGCGCGGGCACCAGTCGCGTGGCCGCGCGCCGGCGTCCAATTCGTCGCGTGCGCACGGATCGGTCTGCCTGGCGCCTCGCAACTCATCTCAGCGCTGACGATCGTGTGGGACGCGGTCCGGCGCCGCCCGTGGTGCCCACCCCTGACGAGGTCGCTGGGGAGTGGCGAATTCGGCGCGATCGAACCGACCCAGACGGCATAGAGGCACTGCCGCGAGATGGGTAGGCGGGGCACAGGACCCGGGGTCGAGTCCCCTTGTCCGGCGGACCGGCTCGCCGCGCGCCTGGGGTGCCCGGATGGCGGGCGCCCAGCCCAGCACCGAGTCGGGGCTTGACAAAGTATGGCGTATCCCGTATACCACCCACCGCAACCAGTCCAGGGGGGTCCAGGTGACCGGAGTCGCGCGTCGAGGCGGTGTGGCGCCAGATGGTTCGAAGTGGGCGCTGGGGCGCCCCCAGCAGGCCCATCGCCGCCGCGATACTTCCGCGCGAGGGCCTCGCTGGTGACAACCCCACTCTGGTCCAGACCGGGTCTCCCTCAGGTCACCCATTTCGGCTCGATCCCCGGGTTGGCGTCCAAACCCGATCCCATCGCCGTCGCTCCTCCCTGCCGCGCGCCCAATTCGCTGGGGGCTCGCCGGGGTCCGACCCCATCACATCACTCCGGGTCCGGCTGCTGCCGGGCCCCCCAGTTCCGAGGCGGGTCCGTCGCTGCCGGACCCGCCTCGCAGATTCCAGCCAAATAGCGAAGGTCAGAATGCGGGAGGGTTTGCCATGCGCGCGAAATCGGTAGTCAGACTCCGGACGGCGGCGGGGCTCGCCATCGCCGCCGTCGCGATCGCGGGTTGCGGGGCGGCCGCGACGAAGAACCAGCCCAAGCCACCGGTGACGATAGGCTTCCTGGGAGCTCTGACGGGAGCCCGATCCAGCCTTGGAACCGGCATGGAGCTGGGTGCCAACCTGGCCGTCCAGAACATCAACAGCCACGGCGGCGTGCTCGGCCATCAGATCCTGATGGTCGCCCAGGACACCGCCTCCGACCCGGCCGACGCGGTCCCGGCGGCGGACTTCGAGATCAACTCGGACCACGTGGCGGCCATCATCGGACCGACTGCCAACACCACCGCGGTGGTGCTTCCCCTGGCGGACAAGGCCAACATCCCCGAGCTGATGTTCGGAGGGGGCGCCGCCTTCGACCAGGAGACCGACCCCCACTTCTTCCGCCTCTCGCCGTCGGACACCGAGCAGGCCCAGGCCATGGTCTACTACGCCCACTCCAAGGGTTGGAACAAGGTTGCCTTGGCCTTCGGGGAGGCGGCGGCCTCGCAGTCGCTGGTCGCCCCCATCGAGGCGTCGCTCCGCCACCTGCACATGACCATCGTCGGCAACGTCAGCTTCACGGCCGGTCAGTCCTCGTATCGCAGCGAGGTGCAGCAGGTCTTCGCCAACCACCCCCAGGTGGTGCTCAGCCAGTTCAACAACACGACCGCCGGAATCGTCTTCGGCGAGACGGGCCAGGCCGGCTTCTCCTCGACGCCCTGGATCGGGACCAATCTCTGGTACTCCAGCGCCTGGGTGTCGTCGGTCGGCGCCGCGGCTACCGCCGGCAACGTCTACATCAGCAACTCCTCCTCGTTGGGAATGGCTGGGGCGACGCAATTCATCAGCCTGCTCAAGGCCAAGACCGGCAGCAGCATTCCCCCCAATGGGGCCGGATTCATGTACGACGCGGTCATGACCTGGGCGCTGGGGGCCGACGCGGCGGGTACCTGGGCTTGGCCCAAGATCCGAGCCGGGATCCTCAAGGCCTCCAATCCTCCGGGCACCGTCTGCGGCAGCTACCAGACCTGCTACTCCTTGCTCAAGAAGGACAAGAAGATCAACTGGGATGGCTCCGAGAGCACGGTCGACTTCAACAAGTACGACAACGTGTTCGGTCCCTTCGCGATCCTCAACTACAACTCCTCGGGAGCCGCGCAGACCGTCACCACCCTTACTCCACAGGCGCTCGAGGCAGCTTTCGCGGGATGACCGAGGTAGTTCCTGAGAGGGCGGAGCGCCTGCACTCGCTGTGAGGCTGGTCGGGAGCTCCTGGTGAATCTATTCGCCGAGGCCGTTGGCTTTGGGTTGGTCACCGCCGCGGTGATCGCCCTAGCCGCGGTCGGCCTCTCGCTTCAGGTGAGCGTCACCAACTTCGTGAACTTCGCCTACGGGGACTTCATGACCTTCGGTGCCTACGTGGCCTATGCGGCCAACGCGGCGGGGCTCAACTTTTTTCCCGCCGTGTTGGTCGGGGCCGCCGGCACCGGGCTCTTGGGAGTGGGCGCCAACCTGATCGTGTTTCGGCCCCTGATGCGGCGCAAGAGCCGCACCCTGGTGCTCCTCATCTGCACCGTTGGGCTCTCATTCATCGTCCAGAACGTCATCGTGCTGATCTGGGGCACCAACTCCGTTCACTACACGGTGACCATCGGCAACGCGCTCCACATCGGGCCCTTCCTGTTCACCCCAGGGGACCTGATCCTGATCGGAGTCGCCTTCGGGCTGCTCGCCCTGCTCCATCTATTCCTGCAGTACACGCGCTTTGGCACGGCGCTGCGTGCGACCTCCAACAACTCCGACCTGGCCCAGGCCTGCGGCATTGATACCGGCCGGGTGATCAACTGGACCTGGGCGATCTCGGGGATCTTCTGCGCCGTGGCTGGAGTGGGGCTGGCCCTGGAGACGAACACGCTGCGCCCGGCCCTGGGCTTCAACGAGCTCTTCGTGGTCTTCGGGGCGATCATCCTGGGGGGGATCGGGAGGATCTACGGTGCCATGCTGGGCGCCCTGATCATCGGCATCCTTACCGAGGTGTCGGGCATGTTCGCCGACCCCGCCTACAAGGGTGCGATCGCCTTTGCCGTGGTCGTCCTCGTGCTCTTGATCCGGCCCCAGGGCCTGCTGCCCTCGCGGGGACGGTCGGCCTAGGCCAGGCGAATGCTTTTCTTCATCCTCGACCTGCTCACTCTGGGCGCCATCAACGCGATCATGGCGGTCGGGCTAAACCTCCAGTACGGACAGGCGGGAATCCTCAACTTCACCTACTACACGTTCATCGCCATCGGCGCCTACATCGCCGCCGTGACCACGCTCGGTAAGCCCACCCTGACTGGAGGCGTCTACCAATACATCCTCCAATGGCGGCTCCCCTGGCCGCTGGCGCTGCTACTCGCGGGCGTGGTCGCGGCCCTGCTGGGGCTGGTCGTAGTACTGGTCGTGATCCGGCGCCTTCGCAGCGATTACCTGGCCATCGTGACGGTGTCGATCGGATTCATCATCTGGAACGTGATCACCAATTACATCCCCCTTTTCAACGGCTCCAATGGACTTTTCTCTGTCCCCTACATCCTCAACGGCGCCACGGTCAGCACGACCCAGTACACAGTCGAGGTGATGGTGGTCAGCCTGGTCGTCCTGGCTGGTTGCATCTGGGTGGCCCGGGCCATCTTCCGCTCCCCCTACGGGCGGGTGCTGCGAGCGATTCGCGAGGACGACGTCGTGGCCGCCAGCTTCGGTAAGTCGACCACCGCCAGCCGGGTCTGGGTCTTCGTGATCGGCTGCTTCATGGGGGGCCTGGCCGGGGCGATGCTGGTCTTCTACATCAGCGCCTGGAACCCGGCCGGATTCCTGCCCCAGGAATCGTTCATCCTGATGGCTGCGATCGTCATCGGCGGCCCGGGAAACTACTGGGGTGCGGTCCTGGGGACCTTCGTCTTCATCGAGTTCCTGAGCGAGATCGAGCGCTACCTGCCCAACGTCGGCAACGGTGCCGTGGTCGGTGCCGGCAGGGCGATCCTGATCGGGATCTTCCTGATCGCGGTCGTGCGCTACCGCCCGGAGGGCCTGATTCCCGAGCGCTGGCTGCGCTGGTACAAGGTCAAGGGGCCGCAGCCCGGGGAGCCGCCCGGCGGTGAGCAGCTGACCCCAGGCGGCGGCTCGGGCCGGCGCCGTTTCTTGGGGTGGGCCACCTCCAGGGTCAAGGGCTGATGCTGGAGGTCGACGACATCGAGTTCGCCTATGGAGGCAGCAAGGCGGTCGACGGCTGCTCCTTCGTGGTTGCCGACGGCCAGGTGACCGGGCTGATCGGCCCCAACGGGGCAGGCAAGTCGACCCTGCTGGAGATCATCGCGGGCGGCCTGGCGCCATCGCGGGGACGGCTCGTCTTCAATGGCGTCGAGATCCAGGGCATGAGCCGGGCCCAGGTGGCCCAGCAGGGGATCATTCGCACCTTCCAGACCACCCGCGAGCTCACCCGGCTGCCGGTTCTGGAGAACGTCGTCTTCGCCGCCCCCAACCAGATGGGCGAAAACGTCCTGGCCAGCCTCTTCTGGCGCCGTCGCTGGGCCTCCCAGGAGGCTCAGCTGCGGGCCAGGGCCGAGGAGCTCCTGGCGTGGGTCGGGCTGACCCGGCTCAGAGAAGAGCCGGCAGGCACCCTCTCGGGGGGACAACGGCGCCTGCTGGAGATCGCCCGGGCCCTGATGGCCGAGCCGAAGCTGCTCCTCCTGGACGAGCCCAGCGCCGGGGTGTACCCCGCGGTCCGGCACCTGATCGCCCAGCGCATCCGAGAAGTCGTCGGCCGGGGAATCACCGTCCTGGTGGTCGCCCACAACATGGCGTTCCTGAGCGAGGTCGCCGACGACGTGGTGGTCATGGCCGAGGGCCGGGTGCTCCGCCGGGGGCCGCTCGAGGAGGTCCGGGCCGACCAGGCGGTGGTCGCTGCCTACCTGGGCGGCGGTCATGTTGGGGGTACCTCATGACTGATTCGCCGGCGCCGCCGACCGAGCCCGATCTGCTGGTCCGCGACGTCACGGCTGGCTACGGGGGCCCGCCGATCCTGGACGGGGTCGGGGTCGAGGTGATGCCGGGCAAGATCTCGGTGGTGCTGGGGCCCAACGGGGCTGGCAAGTCGACCCTGGCCAAGGCGGTGATGGGCCTGATCTCCATGTCCAAGGGGGAGGTGATCCTGCAGGGTCGCACGGTCACCGGGATGGCTCCGCACCGGCTGGTCCGAGCTGGCCTGGGCTATCTCCCCCAGTTGCTCAACACCTTCGACGAGCTGACCGTCCTGGAGAACTTGGAGATGGGCGCCTTCAGCTTCAAGGGCGATCTGGCCAAGCGCAAGGAGCGGGTCTTCGAGCTCTTCCCGGACCTGGCCCAGGACCGTCGCAAGAAGGCGGGCCAGCTCTCCGGCGGGCAGCAGCGGATGGTGGCCCTAGCCCGGCTGCTGATGACGGACCCGGCGGTGGCGATCCTCGACGAGCCCACGGCGGGGCTCTCACCTATCTACGGAGATCGGGTCTGGGCCCAGATCGTCGAGGTGGCCCACTCGGGCGTGGGCATGCTGATCGTCGAACAGAACGCCAACGTGGCCATGGAGTTCGCCGACTACGCCTACTTCCTGGCCGAGGGCCGCAACGTGCTCTCCGGACCGGCCGCCGAGTTGGCCGGGCGAGATGAGGTCGCCGCGATCCTGGTGGGTTGAGCGGTCCGGTCTCGGCGGCGACCCCAGGTTTGAACATTCCACCTGCAATAAGGAGCGACCTGATGGGAGTGACCAAGGCGATCGCACGCTTCGCCAGTGAACTGGGATGGGACGCCATTCCCCCCGAGGTGGTTGAGATCTCGGTGGAGCACCTGGTCGACTCCTGGGGGGTGATGCTGGCGGGAAGCCAGGACCGGGCGGCCGTGATTCTTCGCCAGGTGCTCGGGCCCGGCCCGGGGGTCTCGCCGGTTCTGGGCACCGGGACGGAGGCCAGTGCCCTGACCGCCGCCTTCAGCAACGGGATCGCCGGCCACGCCCTCGACTACGACGACACCCAGCTCTCGACGTCGGCCGATTCTGTCTACGGCCTGCTCACCCACCCGTCCGTTCCGGTTACAGCCGCCGTCGGCGCCCTGGCCGTGGAGGAGGGTTCGGATGGCCGCCAGCTGGTCACCGCCTACGTGGCTGGGGTGGAGGTGGCCTGCCGGGTGGCCGACTCGATGAATCGGCGCCATTACCAGGACGGATTCCACAGCACCGGTTCGGTGGGGACGCTCGGGGCCGCTGCGGGCAGCGCCCGCCTCCTGGGCCTCGACCCCGAGCGCACCGCCACCGCCATCGGGATCGCAGCCAGCCTGGGGGCGGGGCTGCGGGAGAACTTCGGCACCATGACCAAGCCCCTGCACGCGGGCCGGGCGGCCCACAACGGGGTCCTGGCGGCGCGCCTCGCGGAAGCGGGGTTCACGGCCAGCGAGGAGATCCTGGAGGCGCCTCGTGGCTTCTTCCAGGCGGCGGCGGGAGGCTACGACCCGTCCAAGCTGGTCGAGCGTCTAGGTCGTCCTTTCTTCCTCCAGTCGCCCGGCGTCTCTATCAAGCCGTATCCCTCGGGGTCGCTCTCCCATCCCGCCCAGGATCTGGTCCTAGAGATCGTCGAGCGCGAGGACCTGGCCCCGGGAGATATCGAGTCGATCGAGGTGGGGACCAATTCCAATGTCCTCAATGCCTTGATCCACCATCGGCCCACGACCGGGCTCCAGGGCAAGTTCA
>Ga0307373_10008278_pt1 | contig 15889 bp, 13 predicted proteins | sample OX2MG_FD_202534 | JGI IMG/M metagenome (GOLD analysis project Ga0307373, IMG submission 202534) | Soil microbial communities from Risofladan, Vaasa, Finland - OX-2 | ecosystem: Environmental > Terrestrial > Soil > Coastal area > Acid sulfate soil | place: Finland: Risofladan, Vaasa | collected... | reverse complement strand
AGGGGATTCTGCCGCCGGTCGTACGAGTGCCGGGCGCGCGCCACAGAAGCCGTTTGTGCGAACGTTCATCTTTGACGAAGTGGATGCCGGCATCGGCGGGCGCGTTGCGGAGTGCGTAGGGCAGCGGCTGAAACGGCTCTCATACGGCGCTCAGGTGCTGTGCGTCACGCACCTGCCCCAGATCGCCTGCTTTGCGGACCATCATTATTACGTGGAAAAGATTGAGCGCGGCGGCAGGACGCTCGCGGAGGTGCGCCGTCTCGATGGGCAGAAGGAGCGCGCCGCGGAGCTTGCACGGATGCTTTCTGGCAGCCAGATCACTGACGCTGTTCTCAAGCACGCCGCGGCCATGCTGAAACAGGCGGCAAGTTAGCGCCGAATCGCGGCCTTGCCGCGCTCATGAAACATCCGGTCAGTTCTTGCCTGCATTTTGGCGAAAGCGCGCCTGCCCGGTTGCGTTTCGAGGATTTCGAACGACCGCCGGATGACCGCTTGAGCCGTCCGGCGGAGGTGATAGCGCTTGAGCTCGTCACGGCGCACCCAGCGGGCGTCAGTAACGTCTGAGCCATGGCGCAGCCGCCCTCCGCGTAACCGGCACGCGTAGTCGAGAACGGTGTAGTGGAAGCGCACACGCCCACTTCGGCGGACGATGCGCTCGAAGATGGCGGCCATCTCGACAGGCTCAACGCTGAGGCCCGTTTCCTCCTTAAGTTCGCGGCGGACGGCATCGCGGACGCACTCTCCCAGTTCCACCATGCCTCCGGGCAGGCTCCATTCGCCAAGGCTGGGAGCGCGGCCGCGGCGGATCAACAGCACGGACCCATCTTTCACCACCGCACCGCCTACTGCTAAAACAGGCTGGTCTGGATATTCGCGCCGAGGAGTGCCATTACTAGACGCTGCCGGAGAGGAAGAATCGCGCAAGCTTTTATGCTGCCTGGAAGTTAGATTTTTCGTTTCACTCAAAATGACATCCATTCCATCCGTTTGGCGAAGAACCAGAGCGCAGCAAGCCTCATGGATCCCTGAGCGTTTTGCGGTCCGTGGATAGGCCGGCGGCGCGCCGGGCCAGGGCGCAGAATGCAGACTCTGCGGTGCTCAACGTCTGGGCAATATCTTCTTCGGTGTGGGCGGCGGATAGAAATACCGCTTCGAACTGGGAAGGCGGAAGGTAGACGCCGCCCTCGAACACGGCCCGGAAGAAGCGCGCAAAGGCTTCGGTATCGGCACGCCGCGCTGAGTCATAATCCACAACGGGCTGTGCAGTGAAAAACGCGGTCAGCATGGAGCCTGCCCGGTTCACGGCGAGCGGCACACCGGCCTTGCGAGCCCGCGCCTCAAGTCCTTCCGCGAGCTTTGCCGAGAGCAAATCGAGCCGCTCATAAAAGCCGGGACGGCGAATCACCTCCAGCGTTTTCAGGCCTGCTGACACGGCCAAGGGATTGCCAGAGAGGGTGCCCGCCTGGTAGACGGGGCCGGAAGGTGCGACTAAATCCATGATCTCCGCCTTGCCGCCGTAGGCTCCCACAGGCAAGCCTCCGCCGATGATCTTGCCGAGCGTAGTGAGGTCCGGAACAATCCCATAAACCTGCTGCGCGCCACCGTAGGCCACGCGAAAACCTGTCATCACCTCGTCGAAAATCAGCACCGTTCCGTGCCGCGCGGTCAGAGCTCGCAGTTTTTCGAGGAAACCCGGTTGAGGAAGCACGCAGCCCATGTTGCCCGCCACCGGCTCAACGATGGCGGCTGCCAGTTGATCGCCGTGCGCAGCAAAAGCGGCATCGAGAGCGTTCAGGCCGTTATAGGGAACAGTGACGGTAAGCTCGGCCAGGGAGCGCGGAACGCCCGGACTATCCGGCAGGCCGAGCGTCGCCACTCCGGAGCCCGCCTTCACGAGCAGGCTATCCACGTGTCCGTGATAGCAGCCTTCAAACTTCAGGATCTTGTCTCTTCCTGTGGCGGCGCGCGCTACGCGCAGCGCGGAAAGCGTGGCTTCTGTTCCCGAATTTACCAATCGTATGCGCTCAGCGGAAGGAAAGGCTTCCCGGATTCGCTCCGCCAGCTCGACTTCGCCTTCCGTCGCGGCTCCAAAACTAGTGCCCGTCTGCAATACGCGAGCCAGGCTTTCCATCACCTCCGGATGGCAGTGGCCGAGGATGAGCGGTCCCCACGACATCACGTAATCGATATACTCTTCGCCATCCACGCTCGTCAGGCGAGCGCCCCGGCCGCGAGCTATGAACACCGGATCGCCGCCCACGGCGCGGAAGGCCCGTACGGGAGAGTTCACTCCGCCCGGCATCAGGCCGAGGGCGCGCTGAAACAGTTCCTGAGATTTTTTACCCATTTTTCGAATATATCCCTGGTTCGAGTGCGGCCTCAGCCGGAGGGCTTGAGGTCCGTCGTCACCGCGCTCCTCAACCCCGGCGGGGTTAAAGAGACTGCCTTGCATATTCGATCAGCAGCATGGAAGGACAGACATTCAGCCGTGCCGCCTGAGCCCTCACCCACCGCTTCGCGGTCCTCCCTTTGATCGTGGAGGATAGCACGGGGTCTCGGGTGAGTAAACGGCAGCCGCAGTGCGTCCGAGCGGGAGTCGTGGGATTCGCCTCCTCATGGTTTTGCCGGAAGCACCTGAAGAACCGCCTCGCCACGGATGGCATCATTCTTCAAAGAATTGAGGGCGCGATTTGCTTCGTGTAAAGGAAAGATCTCGATCGCGGTCTGTATAGGAATTTGGGCTGCGATGCGAAGGAAGCTTTCGCCGTCCTCTCGCGTATTATTCGCGACGCTGCGGATGACGCGCTCGTGGTAAAGCAATGAATAGTCCAGGGACGGAATCGGACTCATGTGAATGCCAGCAAGCGCCACCGTTCCGCCCTTTTTTAAGGCCTTCAGCGCAGCGGGCACAATCTCTCCCGCCGGCGCAAACACGATAGCGCTATCGAGCTTCACCGGAGGTTCGGCAAGCGTGCCACCCGCCCACACCGCGCCCAGTTCGAGCGCCAGCTTCTGATGCCGTGCATCACGGGTGCAGGCATAGACCTCCACGTTCCAATAACGCGCTACCTGTATGGCAACGTGCGCGGCCGCGCCGAATCCGTAGAATCCCAACCTGCCGCCAGGCTGAATTCCTGACAGGCGCAGGGCGCGAAAGCCGATGATCCCCGCGCACAGCAGGGGCGCCGCCTGTAAATCCGGAAAGCCCTCCGGGATCGGATAGACAAACTTTTCAGGAGCTAACGTGTATTCGGCATAACCGCCATCCACCGTGTACCCGGTAAAGGTTGCGTTGTCGCAGAGGTTCTCCTTGCCCGCCCGGCAATAGTCACACACGCCGCACGTCTGATGAAGCCATGCGATGCCGACCCGCGACCCCGCGCGGAGCTGCGCAACGCGCGGCCCGGTCTTTTCTACCACTCCCACGACTTGGTGTCCAGGAATAACGGGTGATTTGCGCGGCGGCAGCTCGCCTTCTACCACATGCAGGTCGGTGCGGCAAACACCGCAGGCTGCAATCCTCACACGCACTTGGTCGTCTTGAGGCTCGGGATCTGGAACATCGGTAAAATCGAGCGGATTTGTCTCGACGGGTGCGGGGGCATGGAGGACGCAAGCTCTCATAACTATTCTCCGCAATCATCCTGAGCATAGCCGGGCAGACAAGCGGCGGCAAGCGGTTGGTTTCGGGCTTGGCGCAGGCCTCTACAGGAATTGACCGCTAGCCGCTTCGTCTGCTAATTTATAAAGAGTTCCGGCAGTTCGGTTCGCAATCCGGCATGGAAAACATCCAAATCACTTTTCCCGACGGGAGCGCCCGTGAGTTTCCCCAAGGTATCACCGCCCTGGAAGTTGCCAAGTCAATCGGTCCGCGCCTGGCCGCTGAGGCCTTAGTGGCCAAGGTGGACAGTAGGCTAGTGGACCTTTCAACCCCCCTTGAGGAAAGCGGCCCGATTCAGTTCATCACGCCCGCATCTCCGCAAGGGCTGGAGGTTTACCGGCATTCTTCCGCCCATTTGCTGGCCGCGGCAGTGCTAGAGCTCTTCCCGGACGCTCACCCCGGCATCGGACCACCCACCGAAACGGGCTTCTTTTACGATTTTTATTGCGAGAAGCCGTTCACAGAAGATGACCTTGTGAAGCTCGAAGAGAAGATGGCGGAGCTGGTGAAAGCCGATTTGCCTTACGAGCGCGTCTATTTCCCTAAAGAAGAGGGCCTGAAGCTTTTTGAAAAGATGGGGGAATTCCTGAAGTGCGAGCTGATTCAGGAGAAGGCGGAGCCCGTCTTTTCCGCCTATCGCACCGGAAAGTTCCTGGATTTTTGCCGTGGCCCGCATATTCCGTCTACAGGACGGATCAAGGCTTTCAAACTGCTCAGCGTGGCGGGCGCCCACTGGAAAGGCGACGAACACTCCCGCCCGATGCAGCGCATTTATGGCACTGCGTTTTTCAGCCGGAAGGACCTCGATCAGTTTCTTGCGCAGATTGAAGAAGCCAAGAAGCGCGATCACCGGCGGCTGGGCAAGGATCTGGACCTGTTCAGCATCCAGGAAGAGGCCGGGCCAGGGCTTATCTTCTGGCATCCCAAGGGCGGGCTCATTCGCAAGGAGATCGAGGATTTCATGCGGGACGAGCTGCTGAAGCAGGGCTACCAGCTTGTCTATACGCCGCACGTAGCGCGCGTGGATTTGTGGAAGACGAGCGGACACGCTGACTTTTACCGCGAAAACATGTTCACGCCCATCCAACTGGAGGACGCCGAGTACCAATTGAAGCCGATGAACTGCCCATTCCACATCCTCATCTATAAGGACGCGCGGCGCAGCTATCGCGAGCTGCCGATGCGCCTTGCGGAATTCGGCACGGTCTACCGCTACGAACGCTCCGGTGTGATGCACGGACTGCTGCGGGTTCGAGGCTTCACCCAGGACGACGCGCACATCTTCGCCACGCCTGAAACAGTGGAAGCCGAAGCCGCTGCCTGCGTGGATTTTGCCATGCTCGTGCTGCGCACCTTCGGCTTTGATAAATTCGAGGTGGAGCTTTCCACCTGGGATCCCGAAAACCGCTCCAAATATTCGGGCGAGGCGAGCCTGTGGGAGCTGGCGGAGCGGACGCTTGAATCCGCGCTGCGCAGCCGGGGGCTTGAATTCAAGCGCATGCCGGGGGAAGCGGCGTTTTACGGGCCCAAGATCGACGTGAAGCTGGTGGACGCGCTCGGCCGCTCCTGGCAGCTTTCCACTGTGCAGTTTGACTTTTTCCTGCCGCAGCGCTTCGCCCTGGAGTATATCGGCGCGGACGGCCATTCTCACACGCCCATCATGGTGCATCGCGCGCTGCTCGGTTCCATCGAGCGCTTCTTCGGCGTGTTGATCGAGCATTATGCCGGAGCGTTTCCCTTGTGGCTCTCGCCCGTGCAGGCGGTGGTGCTGCCCATCAGCGAAAAGCACGCGGATTACGCTGGACGCGTGATGGAGACGTTACGCGCAGCCAAAATTCGTGTGCATCTGGACGGCCGCAACGAGAAGCTGAACGCCCGCATCCGCGATGCACAGATACAAAAAGTTCCCTTTATGCTCGTAGTAGGGGATCGCGAGGCGCAGAGCAACACTGTGGCCGTGCGGCGGCGGGATAGCGGCGACGCTGGCTCGAAGCCTCTCGAAGATTTCGTTCGTTGGGCTCGCGAGCTTATCGACACTCGCGCCGCAAAATGGTAACCTAGAGTGGCATCATCAGACAGGTGAATTGCTTGAGGAACCCCGAGCAATAATGACAGAATAGCGGCCCTAATGGCCGGGAGGGACAGACCCATCGCTGATCGATATACTCGTGTCAACGAAAGGATTCGAGCCAAAGAAATCCGGGTGGTAGATGATGAGGGCAATCAGCTTGGCATCATGCCGCCGTGGGATGCTATGAAGGTAGCCCGCGAGCGCGGGCTGGATCTGGTGGAAGTTTCGCCGCGCGCCAACCCGCCCGTGTGCCGGATTATCAATTACGGCAAGTATCTCTACCAGCAAAGCAAGCGCCAGCACGACGCGCGCAAGCATCAGCGCTCGATCGAGCTTAAAGAAGTCAAGTTCCGGCCGCGCATCGGCGGGCATGACTTCGAGGTGAAGAAGAACCACATTCTCGGATTTCTGCAGGAAGGCAGCAAGGTGAAGGCCACCATTGCTTTCCGCGGGCGGGAGATGGCGCATCGCGACATTGGATGGACCATGATGAACCGTCTGGTTGAGGAGATCGGGGAACATTGCGTGGTAGAAACACGCCCCAAGCAGGAAGGGCCGAATTTATCCGTGATTCTGGCGCCTAATAAGAAGCCCGGTTCCAAGCCCTCGGGAGGCCAGCCGCGAGCGAAAGTTGAAGCAAACGCTGCTCCTGCCCGGGCTGACGCGCCCGCGGCGTTGCCGGGCGGACCTACTGAAAATACCGGAGGATAGTTTTGCCAAAAGCCAAGTTGAAGACTCACAAAGGCGCCGCCAAACGTTTCAAACTAACTGGGTCCGGTAAAGTTGTTCGCGGCCATGCCTACGCGCGGCACATTCTGACCTCGAAGCCCAGCAAGCGAAAGCGCAAACTGGGCCAGCGCGTCGTTGCGGCCGCGGCAGACGTGCGGCGCGTGCGCGCGATGCTGCCTTACGGGAATTAAAAGCAGGTTTCAGGCGCCAGGGAAAGACGGAGGGTGTTCGCTTTTGGTGATCAACCCTCAGCCGGTCAGGTCCAAAATCCCGATTGTTCAGTCTTTCGCTAACACCTGAAACCTAGTACCTAACACCGGCTCTTATGGGTGCGGGAAGGCCAATGGCTGGGTGCCTTCGCGAGACACTCTCTCGCCACTATTGCCGCCCCTTACAATCCAGACGAAAGGAGCAAACCCATGCCTCGAGTAAAACGCGGCACTGTGCGCCGCGCCACAAGAAAAAAGCTTTCCAAGCTTACCAAAGGTCATTTTCTCAACAAGAGCAAGCTCTACCGCTACATGAAGGAGTCGGCAGACCGGGCCGGACGCTTCGCTTATCGCGACCGGCGGCGGCGGAAGCGCGACTTTCGCCGTCTATGGATACTGCGGATCAACGCAGCAGCCCGCCAGAACGATCTGACTTACAGCCAGTTCATGCATGGACTGAAAGCGCTGGGTTCCGAAATGGACCGAAAGTCTCTGGCGGAGATTGCGGCGCGGGATTCCGGAGCCTTCGCGGCGCTCGCTGCGGAGGTGAAGAAGGCCCTGGCAAATCCTTCTACAAGTTGAGCATGGCGGCTTCCGAGCAAAAACGCTCAATGTAGTAAGTGCGGCTGTGCCGCTTGCTGTGCGGGAAGCCTGTGGTTTCCCGGCACGCCAATCCCTTTTCATATCCGGTCCGGCAAGGCTGAGCCTTGCCGGACCTAGGTTCAGAGAGTCTGGCCGCTGCGGAATGGCAAAGCCATTCCGCACAGCGAGCGGCGGAGCCGCCTCCTGCAATGACGATTAACGAACTTAAGGAAAAGACCCAAAAGACTCTGGAGGAACTAGGCGCTTCCGACGAGCAAAGTATCCGTGCGCTCTTTCAGGATATTCAGGATACCGCTTTAAACGCGGACAAGAGCGAACTTGTGCGTCTGATGGGTGCCAACGACCCTAGCTATCCTGCACGCCACAAGGCCTTACGGGATCGCTGGCTCTCGCGCGAGAAAGGTATCATTACCCGCATTAATGAGCGCTGGCTGAAGAATGCTCCTAAACCGCTAATGGCCGTGGTAGGTCAGGAATTTAACAAACTTCGCATTTGGGCGACGGGTATCTTCGAAGGTGATGTCCCATACCTCATCAATGCAGCAGCAACGAATCTGCAGGCCGTCTCCGACGCGAGAGAGGCCGAAACTCGCGCGCACGCGCTCACCGATCTTACCCTTCCCGGTTATCAGCGCCCGCTTGGGTCGCTGCATCCTATTACGCAAGTACAGCGCGAAATCGAAGACATTTTCCTGAATCTAGGCTTTGCTATCGAGAGCGGGCCGGAGATTGAAAGCGTCTACTACAATTTCGACGCCTTGAATATTCCTGAAAGCCACCCTTCACGTGACGACTGGGACACGCTTTACATCAACTCGGAAACTGTGTTGCGCACGCACACTTCACCCGTCCAGATTCGCGCGATGCAGCGTCGCGGCGCTCCACTTTACATCGTAATTCCCGGCAAGTGCTACCGGAGGGATAATCCAGATTCCACGCACTCTCCGATGTTCCATCAGATCGAAGGGCTGGCCGTTGACACTGACATTAGCTTTGCAGACCTGAAGGGGACGCTGGATTTCTTTGCCCGGAAGTTCTTCGGCGAAAAGACCCGCACCAGCTTTCACCCAAGCTTCTTTCCGTTCACCGAGCCGAGTGGTGAAGTGGCGATTAGCTGCATTTTCTGCGGCGGCAACGGTTGCCGTGTGTGCAAGCACAGCGGATGGATCGAGGTGATGGGTTGCGGAATGGTCCATCCCGAGGTCCTGCGTCATGGCGGAATCAATCCCGAGCGCTATACGGGTTGGGCGTTCGGCCTCGGAGTGGAGCGCTACGCCATGATGAAGTATGGAATTAATGATATTCAGCTTTTCTATCAGAGTGATGTCAGATTTTTGGAGCAGTTTTAAGATGGATCATTCATGGCTTCATTGAGTCATTGGCTCAATGATTCAATCATTCAATCCTACAATGAAAGTTTCTCTCAATTGGCTCAAAGATTTCGTTGACGTTCCGGCTGACCCACGCGAACTCAAGTCCCGCCTGACGATGCTTGGCTTGGGCGTGGAGTCTTTCACGGCAGACGGTGAAGACGAGATACTCGAAGCCGAGATCACCACCAATCGCCCCGATTGCCTCAGCCATTACGGAATCGCGCGAGAAATCGCAACGACCTATCTGAAGCCTCTGAAGCGCCTGGATGTAGTTGTTAAGGAATCGGAACCTGCCGCCTCGGGCGAGATTGGCATTGAGATTCTGAATCCCGATCTTTGCGCGCGCTACTGTGGCCGTGTGATCCGCAATGTCGAGGTGAAACCTTCCCCACAATGGTTGGCTCGCCGCCTTCAGGCTGTTGGGCTGCGGCCAATCAACAATGTGGCGGACGTAACAAACTACGTACTCATGGAGCTTGGCCATCCGCTGCACGCTTTCGATCTGGCGCGCTTGGCTGAGCGGCAAATCGTGGTGCGGCGCGCGCGGCCGGGCGAGACTCTGAAGATGCTGGATGGCGCCACACGCGCGCTGACGGTAGATAATCTCGTGATTGCCGATGCCGGGCGACCCGTGGCGCTGGCGGGCGTCATGGGTGGCGAGGAATCTGCCATTACGGCGGCCACCAAGTCCGTGTTGCTCGAAAGCGCCTGGTTTGATCCGGTTACGATCCGCCGCACTGCAAAGATGCACGGCCTCCATACGGAAGCCTCACACCGCTTTGAGCGCGGAGCGGATATTGAGATGGCGCCGCTGGCGCTTGACCGGGCCGCCGAATTGATCCGTGAGTTGGCGGGTGGTGAAATTCTGCGCGGCTTGCTTGATGTTTATCCAAAGCCCCGAAAGCGCGAAAGAATCGTGCTGCGGCGGGGCGAAATCCTGCGCGTTCTTGGAACAGAAGTGCCGGGAGAAGATGTTGAAAGGATTCTGCCGCCGCTCGGCTTCGCGGTAGAACGCGATGGAAGGGAGGGATGGAATGTTATACCTCCCTCGTTTCGGCTTGATGTGACTCGACAGGTGGATTTGATTGAGGAAGTGGCGCGTCATTTTGGCTACGACCATCTGCCCGCGCGGCTGATCCCTGCCCCACCGCGCGCCGAGCGCGATTTGCTGCGGGAAAAAGAGAGCGCCCTCTCGCAGCGGCTGGTGAGCCTGGGCTACCGCGAGATCATCACAACTTCAATGATCGACCCGGCGGAGAACCTTAAGTTTAGCGGCTCGCAGTCCGTCGTGCTGGAGAATCCGCTCAGCCAGGAAGCCTCCGCGCTGCGGACCACGATGATTCCGAGCATGGTTGCTGCCCTCCGCTGGAACCTGGACCGCGATCGTGAAGATCTTCGGTTCTACGAGTTTGGCAAAGTGTACTGGTTCGCTCCGGATGGCATCCCGAAAGAGCGCAGAGTGCTGGCGATTGGCCTTACCGGGAACCGGCGCAGCATCTCAGTTCACGAAAGCGCGAAGGCGGCCGTTTTTTTCGATCTCAAGGGGGATTTGGAGAGTCTGTGGGAAATTTTTGACCTCGGTCAAGTGACCTTCATTTCTGAGGACGGCGGCGGATACGAACCAGGCATCCACGGCCGTTTTTCAAGGGGCGGCAAAGCGCTCGCGGCCTTTGGGCAACTGGCTGCGGAAGCGGCGGCGGCGTACAAACTGCGCCAGGCTGTTTTTGTGGCGGAAATGGATCTGGATGCGCTTCTGAATTGCGATTTAAGATCAAAAGCCTTTCGTCCGTATTCCAAATTTCCAGCCGTCGCGCGGGACTTTTCACTGCTTGTTCCCCATGGCATTTCTTACCGGCGTCTCACCGAAACCTTACAGAGTCTTGACTTGCCTGACCTTGTGGAGTTCAGACCTGTGGACTTATTCCTGGGTGGCGCGATAGGCTCCGAGCGCTATAGTTTGCTTCTCCGTCTCACGTTCCAAAATTCCACCCATACTCTAACGAGTGAAGAAGTCGCTGCTGCGGGGCAAAGGATTGTGGAAGCTCTTGAGCGAATCGGCGTCCGGCTTCGCGCTTGACAGCGGGCGGCCCTGTTGAGTCTGTGTGAAAACAGCGGCTGGTGCGGCGGTCTGTGACCGCCGGTCTTTATTTTTCAAGTGCTTCGGCGCTCATAGAGCGCCGCACCAACTCAAATACGGCTGTTTTCACACAGACTCTGTTAAATCCGGGCGTTCTGCCAGTAGTGCGAGGCTGATGCTGGGTTTGGGTTGTTTCCAGTATGGGCGAGATACAACCATGGAGCTGCTTGCCGCAACCGAGGGCTGATGATAGCTTCCGAATAGGCGACGATAGAGCCGGAACGACTCAATAGGGTTACGAAACGATGATTAATGATCCCACGTGGTCAGCTTGTATGGGGAGCGCATTCACGCAGTCGCCCTCTCGGTCCGTGCATTGAGGCCGATTTTGTGGTAAGTTTCTTTTGCCTGTGCGTGCGCGTGTGGTGCGTCTCGAATGAGTGCAGGTAGCGCTACTCGCGCTCGATTCTAGGCACGAGGGAGGATAGAGTTTCTTGAGCTATCCGGTGGAGGGAATTGAGGAGTCTGGCCGCATACAGGCCGAGCGGGCGGCCCATTCGCCGCGAAGCCACTGGTCAGGGGAAACCCGTTCAGGCCGGACATGGGAGATTTTCTGCGGAGACGCTAAGTCCGTGCTGAAGAGTTTGCCAGCGAACCCATTCAACTGTGTTGTAACATCCCCTCCGTACTACTGGCTTAGGGACTACGACGTTGCCGGGCAGACGGGAATGGAAGACTCCGTTGCAGATTATGTCAGGACGATTTCTTCGACAATGAACCAAGTCTTCCGGCTGCTCGCTAACGATGGCGTGCTGTTCCTGAACCTCGGCGATACTTACTATTCCGGCAAAGGGGAGTCACAGGGTAAGGACCCCAAGAGCGCTAAGCGGCGCTTTGGCTTGCGTGCAGTAGACAAGAGCGGTGGGCTGGGAATCGGCATTCGTCGCAAGTCAGTAATCGGTGTGCCATGGCGCGTGGCCATCGCCATGGCCAAGAAATGGGTGTTGCGGAGCGCGATCATTTGGCATCGGCCCGGCGCGCTTCCGGAACCGGTTAAGGACCGGCCGCGAAGAAGCTATGAGTACATTTTTATGTTCGTCAAGAGCCGCAAGTACCATTTTAACCGCGAAGCTATACGCAGAAAAGAAACGGAAGAAGACGTGTGGACGATACCGGCGAGGCCCAGAGCAACGAACGGAATTGATACAGCGCCGTTTCCGGACGAGCTGGTGAAGCGTTGCCTCGAATTGGGTTGTCCGCCACAGGGCAGGGTCCTGGATCCTTACGCAGGCAGCGGCACCACTCTTCGGGTCGCTCTCGACTCGGGTCACGATGCTGTGGGGATCGACCTGAACCCACGCTTCTGTGAGTATGCAGCAGCAAACCTGGAAGCCCTGGCTTAACGATGTATTTCGCTCAGGAACATGTCAGAGAGGCCCTTTCCCGCCTAAAACCCTTCCATCCATTTTTCGGAATGGACTTCCTTGTCGGAAAGCTTGGCAACTTGCCGATAGGCAGTACAAAGGCGTTTCCATACGACGGCAAAGTGGATGAATTTCTCAGGCAGTACTACAAGCCTGATCCTCGTTCTCAGCACTTTTTCCAACCCTTCAGAACCACAAGCAAGAGCAAGCAATGGCTTTCGCCGAAGTATCCCTCCTCAACGTCGCAAAGCACAAGAACAAAGAGTGATTTATCACCTGCATTCCTTCACGAAAAGGACATCCCCAAATGGGGATGGAAACCCGATTACGTCAGCGTTCTGTGGCGCAAACTTGAGCGAGACAAGAAAGGAAAAGTTCCGGCTTATTGGCTTGCAGTTTGGCTGTTTCGCTCGAAAGGTTGGCGAAAGGAAACAACGCCAAAAGCGGTTGTGCAGAACCTGATTGACGAATTTCACTTGACGAAGCTCGAGTGGAAAGAACTCTTTGACCCGAGCACTCCGGCCGGAACCCCGGGCCAAGTTTTCACGGATGAACCCTATTCGGACAAGGATCTCCTGAAAATCATCGGTGATCCGCCCGACGCCGTGCCCGAGCAAGGAGGGATTCTCAACTTTCTGGAGCTCGCGGGGATCGGACCGAGCAGGGAGCTACGCTTCAGTCCGTCGGAAAGACTGACGATCATCACCGGGGACAATGGTTTAGGAAAAACCTTCTTGCTGGAGTGTGCGTGGTGGAGCCTGACCGGACAATGGGCGGCTAGACCCGTACTACCACGTCTCGATGCCGCGAAGTCGGAGCCGAAAATTACGTTCGAGATTTCCGGTAGGGGTAGCACTTCAAAAAAGACGGCCATCGCTTTTGATTGGTCTTCTCAGTCGTGGCCAGTCCCGCGCGGCAGGCCGACAATTCCCGGCATCGTCGTCTACGCCCGAGTTGACGGCTCCTTTGCCGTCTGGGACCCTGCAAGGCATTTTCAATCTCGCGGCCCCAGCTCAGAGCCCGAAGTCGTTTTTCTCTCGAGAGACAGTATTTTAGACGGTCTGCCTAAACGTAGCGAGGGACTTCTGCTCGATTGGGTCAAGTGGCAGAACGGCTCAGACCAAAGGACTTTCGATACATTCTCACGTGTGCTGGGCCGCCTGTCTCCGCCGGACATGGACCCGCTTACGCCCGGGAAACCAACCCGGCTACCGGGTGACGTTCGCGAAATCCCCACAATAGTTCACGAGTACGGCATTGTCCCGTTTCTACACGAGTCGGCGGGTATCAGGCGCATCGCGGCTGTTGCGTATTTGCTTGTGTGGACATGGAATGAGCACAACATCCTGTCAATCCAAGCGAGGAAGCCTCCAGAGCGCAACATGGTAGTTCTGATCGACGAGATGGAAGCCCACCTTCACCCAAAGTGGCAGAGGACAATACTGCCCGCGTTGCTGGACGTCATTGGCATTCTGAGTCACGAACTCCAAGCGCAGGTTATCGTGTCGACTCATTCCCCACTGGTTCTTGCCTCGGTTGAAGAATCATTTTCAGACGAAACTGATGCCCTGTTTCATCTGGAAGCTATGCCCCATGCGGAACCGACACTCAAGGAGTTGCCGTTCGTTCGCTATGGCAAAGTGGATGCTTGGCTCACGTCTGACCTGTTTGAACTTAAGCAGGCACGGTCACGGCCGAGCGAAGTCGCTATCGAGCAGGCTAAGAGCCTCTTGGAAAAGTCCGAGGTTTCCCCTACTGAAATCATGGCCACTACGGAGAAACTTAAGAAGGCGCTGCCGTCCGATGACGAATTCTGGCCGCGATGGCTATTTTTCGTTCGGAGTAAGGGGCTTCAACCTTGATACGGGTTATTCTTCAGCCAGAGCCCGCGGGCTTTAACGCGACGGTGCGGGCGCCCGGCAACCATTTCCTCGCCAAGAAGCCCGCACCCAGCCGTCGTCAAATCAAGAGAGCTGGAGCAGACTACTGGAGGCTTTGTCTTCCTCAATTGCAGGCGGCGTACCGCGAGATCTGCGCGTACTCGGCCGTGTGGATACCATCCAGCGCCAGCGTCGACCACTTTCAGCCGAGATCTCGTTTTTATGCCTTGGCCTACGAATGGAGCAACTTCAGGCTTTCGGACCAGAAGATCAACCGCCGCAAGGATGACAACATCGGTGTGCAAGACCCGTTCGAGGTCCAACCTGGCTGGTTTGTAATTGACTTCGCAGCGTTCTATGTCCGGTGCGGCGATGGGTTGCAACCTGACGACGAGAACCGCGTCCTGTACACCATCTTGCTACTTCAACTGAATGGCGACCAATTGGTCGAGCAACGCCGCAAGGTCGTCGAAGAGTATGCCCGAGGTGCTCCACTAGAAGATGTCGAGCGGTACTACCCATTCATCGCCTTGGAACTGAAAAGGCAGAATCTGACGGAGACCATCAAGGGGCTTTTTCAGCTTTAGAGACCGGCACAGCCGAGCCATTCGGGCTGAGAAATGACCTTGGACCGGTGACACAGCAGTCCGCTGAGCCCCGGGAGCGCCCAGGCGGACCGTGTGCGAAACGGAGACATAGCCCGCCCCGTCAAGTTCGAGGATTACGGCGCACTCAGACACAATCCCCTTGGTCGTAACGCCCTTCCCATGACGGGAAAGCATGTGGCACGGGCTTCCAGCCCGTGAGCGCACGCGGCGCGGATTCACGGCCGGAACTGCCCCGCCACAACAGGAAAAAACACGTCCGGGAAAACAGTGGCCGTGGCCGCCGCACCAGACACCCCTTGACGCGCCCTAGGATAGCGTAGTACACTACGCTAGTAATAAGGCGGCATAAGAACATGACCCACCCATTCCACGTTTCACGCTCCCCAAAAACTGGGCAGAAAAAGGCTCCGAAAAGCCTCCACTTTCGCCGCGTTTTCGCCCACTGCGAAACGCTCTCGGGAGAGAGCGCGGAAGCGAAAAAGAGAATGTTTAACCTACCGAACCGAAATCCTATTGAAAACAAAGGAACATTAGAAGACCGAACCGGACCGAACCGGCGTTTTGAACCGGAGCGAAGCGGAGGAATGAGTTGAATTAAAACGAGATAGGTCGCGCTCCGCTTATCTCTTGTGGAATGAATAAGATGCCGGTTTGACTGGAGCGTCAAACCGGCGGTTTGCGGGCCCAGATTGGGGGCGCGGCCAGCCGTTTTTCCGGCTACCCGTCTTGCCCTGCAAACAAAGCGTGAAGCGGCATTTCATCGAGCCGGGAAAGCCGGTGCAGAATGCGTTCATCGAGAGCTTTAACGGCAAGATGCGGGATGAGTGCTTAAACGAGCATTGGTTTGTGAGCTTGACTGAGGCTCGGCAGAGGATCGAAATCTGGAGGCAAGATTACAACGAGGTCCGGCCCCACAGTTCGCTGGGGAACCGGACCCCCCAAGAGTTCACAGGCGGCGGGGCGGCTCTGCGGTCGCCTACGGCTCCCTTCGAGCCGCCCCGGAGAGAAGAACAAAAGCAAGACCAACCCCTGGAACTCACATTATGATTGGTACAAAAAATGGGGGCAGGTCACAGGATAGGGATTCTTGAATGCACGCCAATTATAACTGCTCCAACGAAGCCGGCCAAGGCCGTGTACTCGTCCAGTAGATTAGTGACACTCAGGTTCCTTTCGAGGAGATGAGGATTGAGCCAAGAACTGCTGGGGAGTGAGATAGCCCAAGGCTTGATGGGGACGGATGGTGTTGTAGGT
>Ga0307373_10008276_pt1 | contig 15894 bp, 16 predicted proteins | sample OX2MG_FD_202534 | JGI IMG/M metagenome (GOLD analysis project Ga0307373, IMG submission 202534) | Soil microbial communities from Risofladan, Vaasa, Finland - OX-2 | ecosystem: Environmental > Terrestrial > Soil > Coastal area > Acid sulfate soil | place: Finland: Risofladan, Vaasa | collected... | reverse complement strand
ACATGGGCTAGCGACTGCGACCTTCCGTCGGCTAGAATCGGGAAATCACTTCCAGGCAACGCTCGTTGATGGCGAGCATAGCGAGGCATTTCCGCTGATGAAAATCGAGATCAATGACGAGTGGCGCAGAATTCTGCACAATTTCAAGTGCCAGCTCCTGTTTTATGATGATCAAGGCCGAAATCTCGGGCGTCTTCTACCGGAGCCAATCACACGTCTGAAGACCACGGTCCTCGTCGACGATGCGTGGCGCAAGCGAATGCACGGTTTTGAAGACGAATTGGAGTTTCGCGATGCGAGCGGTCGTCGTTTAGCCTGGTACTTGCCCCTGCGCGCACCCGTCATTTACGATCGGGAGCCGCCGCCATTAAGTGAAGATGAACTACATCGCCGCTTGGCGGAACCCACCTACACGACGGCCGAGGTGCTCGCGTATCTGGAAGCTTTGGACTAAGACTAGGGCCACATGAAATACGCCATCATCATTCCCGACGGCTGTGCCGACGAGCCGCAAGACGTGTTGGAAGGCCGCACGCCCATGCAGGCCGCCAAGCTGCCGAACATGAACGCCTTGGCCGCGGCCGGCGTCGTCGGGCGGGCCAACCATGTGCCTGCCTCGTTGCCGGCCGGAAGCGACGTGGCCAATCTCAGCCTGCTGGGCTACAACCCGCTGGAACACTTCACCGGACGCGCGCCGCTGGAGGCCGCCGCCCAGGGTATTCCCTTGGCCGAAAACGACTGGGCCATTCGTTGCAACCTGGTCACGGTCGAAGACCAGACGATGCGCGACTTCACGGCCGGGCACATCTCGACCGACGAAGCCCGGCAGTTGCTGGCCGCCGCCCAAGAAAACCTCGGCAGCGAGCGATTGCAGTTCATCGCCGGCGTCAGCTACCGCAACCTGCTGATCTATCGTCCCGGCCAGCACAAGGCGCCGTTCACTCACGACACGCGGGCCACGCCGCCGCACGACCTGACCGACAAATCGGTGCTCGACGACTATCCCCGCGGTCCTGGAAGCGACTTGCTGAACCAGCTCATGAGCGACAGCGTCGGGCTGTTCGCCGACCATCCGGTGAACGTCGCCCGTCGGCAAGCAGGCAAACTGTCGGCGACGAACGTCTGGCTGTGGGGTCAGGGCAAGGCCCCGGTTCTCACGCCGTTCGACCAGCTTTATGGCCGTCGCGGCGCGATGATTACGGCCGTCGATTTGCTGCGCGGCCTGGCGGCGCTCTTAGGTTGGCAGCGGATTGAGGTGCCGGGCGCGACCGGCTATCTCGATACCGATTACGCCGCCAAGGGCCGCTACGCCATCGACGCGTTGCCCACCACCGACGTGATCTGCGTCCACGTGGAAGCGACGGACGAAGCGTCGCACGAAGGAAACTGCGCCGCCAAGATCAAGGCCCTGGAAGAGATCGACCGCCACATCGTGGGGCCGCTGTGGGAGGCGCTGAAGAGCGAGCCGGATTACCGCATTCTCGTGACGCCCGACCATCCCACGCCCTTGCGGACCAAGACGCACAGCCACGGCTATGTTCCCTTCGTGATGGCCGGCAGCGGCATCTCGCCCGACGCCGCCCAAACCTATGACGAAGTGGCCGCCGGCAAGAGCGAGCTGGCCTTTGACGAGGGCTGGAAGCTGATGGGGCATTTTCTGGGCAATTCCGCGTCGTCGCGGTGATCCTCCGTCCTTCGGCCAGGCCAGGCCGCCTGCCCCAGCCAGCACAGAAGCGGTAGCGCTGTCATGCCGTCCGGCTCCGCCGGGCGAGCGCGGCCCACTCCGGCTGACGATAATAATGACACAGCGCGATGGCCAAGGCGTCGGCCACGTCCGATGGTTCGGGCAGGGCCTTCAGGTTCAACTCGCGCTGCACCGCCCGCTGCACCTGGTCTTTCTTCGCGCGACCATTGCCCGTCAGCGTTTTTTTTACCTCGGTGGCACTATAGCTGATCACCGGCACGCCGGCACGGGCGGCCGCCAGGCAAATCACGCCGCGAGCATGACCCATCAGAATCGCCGTGCGGGGACGATCGTAATGACTGTAGAGCTGCTCCAGCGCCATCGCGCAGGGCTTGAGCTGCTCGATCACATCGACAAGGCCCTCGAACAGCTCGGCCACGCGGGAGGTGAGCGAGCGGCGGTCGCGGCCGCGCACCACGCCCGCCTCGCACAGCCTGGGACCGCCCACGGCCACTTCCAGCACGCCGTAGCCGGTGGTGTTCAGTCCTGGATCGACGCCCAGCACGCGTGGCGCGCGGCCGGAGCCGGTTTTATCTGGGATTTTTTCTGGACGGATCATGCTTTACGAATAGGTAGGGTGGGACCAGCGAGCTTGCGAGCGCCGGCCCACCGTTGGCGACGTCGATCTCGGTGGGCCGGCGCTCGCAAGCTCGCTGGTCCCACCCTACTTTCTTGTCCACTCCGTCCCTGTCGGCCGGTCTTCGAGCGTGATTCCCAATTCGCCGAGTCCCTGACGAATGCGGTCGGCCATGGCGAAATTCTTGGCCTGGCGCGCCTCCGCCCGAATGTCGATGAACAGCGACATCAGCTTGCCGACCAAGTCGTCGCCGGCCGCGTCCGGCGCCGCGATCGGCTGCCGGAACAGGCCGAGCGTGGCGGTCAGCTCGCGCAGCACCTTTGTGGCGAGCTTCAGGCTGGCCAGCTTTTCAGCCCCCGGTTTGGCGCCGGTTTCCCAGCCCGTGTCGTCGGCGAATTTGTTCAGCGCGCGGACCAATTCGTACAAAATGCCGATCGCACCGCCGGTGTTGAAGTCGTCGTCCATCGCCTCCAAGAACTGCTGGCGATGGCCATGCACCTGTTGCTCCAGCGGCTCAGTCGTCGGCGAAAACTCGCCTTCGTTGCGGCGGCGCGGCGGCTGGATGGCGTAAAAGTTTTCGCCGGTGATCCGCTCGTAGCGCTTGAAATAGCGATAGAACGTATCGAGTCCTTTTTCGATTTCGTCGATGCGTTCTTCGCTGTAGTCGATCGGCCGGCGATAGTGCGTCGAGAGCAGGAAGAAGCGGATGGTCTCGCCCCTGTATCTCTTCAACAGGCCGCGGAACGGGCTGGCGCCCTTCGACTTGGCGATCTTGCCGGCTTCTTGCGCGGCGTGTTCTTGGGCGGCCGGGTCCTGGGCCAAGGGGTCACCGGCGGCGATCTCGCGCGTGGCGCGGCCGCCGACTTTGCCCACCTCGTGCGAGGCCTGCATCAGCCCGTTGTGCAGCCAGTATTTGGCCTGCGGCTTGCCGTGGCAGGACTCGCTCTGGGCGATCTCGTTCTCGTGGTGCGGAAAGATCAGGTCCAACCCGCCGCCGTGAATATCGAACGTTTCGCCGAGCAAACTCCGGCTCATGGCCGAGCACTCGATGTGCCAGCCGGGCCGGCCTTTGCCCCACGGGCTGTCCCATGCCGGCTCGTTGGGCTTGGCGTTTTTCCAGAGAGCGAAATCGGCCACCGACCGCTTGCGCTCGGCCGTTTCGCCCCCTTCGCCCTGCAAGGCGGTCACGTCGCGGCGGCTGAGCTTGCCGTACTGCGGATCGCGGCCGACTTCGAAATACACGTCGCCGTTCGACACGTAGGCGAAGCCACGCTCGATCAGCTCCTTCGTAAAGCGGATGATCTCTTGGATATTCTCCGTCGCCCGTGGAAAATGGTCGATGGTATCGATGCCCATCGCTTCCAGGTTGCGGTGATAGTCGGCCGTCATCTCTTCGGCCACCGCCGACATCGCGATGCCGCGGGCCTGTGCCTCGGCGATCAGCTTGTCGTCCACGTCGGTGATGTTGACCACCAGCGTCACCTGGTAGCCGCAATAGACCAAATACCGCTTGATGGCGTCGAAGATCACCGGGCCGACCATGTGGCCGATGTGGCTCGGTTTATAGACCGTGGGACCGCAGAGATAAATGCCCACGCGGCCGGGCACGACCGGCTCGAACGTTTCTTTGGTGCGGGTGAGCGTGCTGTAAACGCGAATCGACATAGCCGAAAATCAAACCGAGGTGGGCATGCGCTCCAGGAGAACGACCGCTTCGGCCATCACGGCTTCCTGCCGCCCGACCGGCCCCACCCGCTCGCCGGTCTTGGCCTTGAAGCCGACGCACTCGACGGGCAGTTCGAGGATGGCGGCGATCCGCTCACGAATGGCCGTTTTATAGGCCGACAACTTGGGGCGTTCGGCAAACACGATTGAATCGACGTTCACCACACGAAAACCCGCGGCCGTGACGGCGTTGAGTGCTCGTTCGAGCATGTCGGCCGAATCGCGGCCGCGGTTGGCCGGATCGGTGTCGGGAAACAGCTCGCCGATATCACCCAGGGCCGCCGCGCCGAGCAGCGCGTCGGTGATGGCGTGCAGCAGCACGTCGGCATCGCTGTGCCCGACCATACTCTGCTCGTGCGGCACATCGATGCCTCCCAGCCGCAAGGGCCCGCCGGGCGCCAGGCGGTGGGTATCGTGTCCAATTCCAACTCGTGCGGCCAGCGTGGCTTGGTCCTCCGTAACTTGATGCGCAGTCAGAAGTTCAACCAAAACGAAGATTGTAGCCGATGGGAGGGCGGAATGACAATCTCAAGAGCGTGACGGGCGGTGAGTTGGGCACGGAACTGCGGCCTCATACCTCCCAGACGCTTAAGACGTACACCAGGCGATCCTGTTCAAGCACCTCAAAATCCACGCCAAGCGGCGCGACGGCGAGACTTCGGACGGTGTCGAAACGAACCTCGCCGATAGCAAGCGGATTCTGCTTCAAGAGCTGATCGATGGTGTTCGCCACGGATGAAACTCCATCGCGGTCGACGGCGTCAAGCCAAATTGCAGCCAGATCTTGTTCCGCCGCCATGGTCCAAATGACGGTGAATCTCATGACGGGAGTCTTGCAAGCACCTCGGATAGAGGCTTTCCGGTACGCTGCTGCTGGCGCTGGCGCAACTCGTCATCGGCAAAGGGTGACCGACGAACGTTTCCACCAGAACCAGTGGTCGCCGTCACGGGGTGAAAATACCCTAGCACGCGGCCCGATTCGTCTCGGATCTCGGTGAGATCAGCGAGGTTGCCGAGTTGGGATAACGTCCCTGAATCAACCGTCAAGATCGTCATTCGATTCCTCGTGTTTGACTCTTGTCGTCTTCGTCGCCATGCTGATGTAGATTATAGGCTATACCGCCGGTGGATGTAATCGGTGAGGCGTACATCAGCAAATCCTCTTCTGGGAGATAAACATGGCTCGTGGAACCAATCGGCGTCGATTTCTTCAAAGCGTGTCGCTGGCGGGAGCCGGCTTTTGGGTGGCCGGAAGTGAAGCCCGCGTGTTTTCCGACTCGCCCAACGGCAAGCTCCGCATCGCCTGCGTCGGCGTGGGCGGCAAGGGAGCCAGCGACACCGATCAGGCCGGCAACTACGGCGATATCGTGGCGCTGTGCGATATCGACGACAAGCGGTTGGCCGCCAAGGCCGAGAAGTTTCCCAAGGCCAAGACCTACAACGACTATCGCAAGCTGCTCGACGAAATGCACGCCCAGATCGACGCCGTGGTCGTGAGCACGCCCGACCACACGCACGCGCCGGCGGCCGTCCGGGCAATGCGGCTGGGCAAGCACGTCTATTGCCAGAAGCCGCTCACGCACACGGTGGCCGAGGCCCGCTTGATGCGCGACACTGCCCGGCAATATAAGGTGGCCACGCAGATGGGCAACCAGGGGACGGCCGACAAGGGCTTCCGCCAGGGCGTGGAGATTGTCCGCTCCGGCGCCATCGGCCCGGTGCGCGAAGTCCACGTCTGGACGAACCGGCCCTTCAAGTATTGGAAACAATCGCCCGACATCGTCGCCCGACCCACCGAAATGCCGCCCGTGCCCGAGTACGTCCACTGGGATTTGTTTCTCGGCACCGCGCCCGCCCGGCCGTATCACCCGGTCTATCATCCACACAACTGGCGCGGCTGGTGGGATTTTGGCACCGGTTCGCTGGGCGACATGGCTTGCCACACGACGAACCTGCCGTTCATGGCTCTGCGGCTCGGCTATCCGACGCGTGTTTCGGCGATCAGCGGCGAGATCAATCAAGAAACGTATCCGGCCTGGGCGACGATCACCTACGAGTTTCCCGCCCGCGGCGACCTGCCGCCGGTGAAGCTCACGTGGTACGAGGGCGCCCGCAACGGCGAGCGGAACCTGCCGCCTGCCGAGTTGCTGTTCGGCGAAACGCCGTCGTCGAGCGGGGCGCTGCTGATCGGCGAGCGCGGCGCCATGTTCTCGCCCAACGACTACGGCGCCCAGCAGAAGCTGCTGCCGGCGAAGCAGTTCGAGGGCTACCGCCCGCCCGAGCCGACACTGGCCCGCATGGACGGCAATCCCGACGACAATCAAAAGGGCGAGTGGGCGCGGGCCATTCTGGGCGGCCCGCCGCCCATGAGCAATTTCGATTACGCCGCCGTGTTGACCGAAACGATGCTCTTGGGCAATGCGGCCGTCCGCCTGGGCAAGGCGCTGGACTACGACGCCGAGAAGGTGCAAGTGACGAACGTGCCTGAGGCCGCCGGGCTGATCAACCCGCCGTATCGCAAGGGTTGGGAAATCTGACTCTCAGCCAGCGACCGAAGGCGGCGTCAAGAATTTTTCCAGCGCCTGGCTGCCGGTCATGCCGGGCTCGATGCCCAGGTCGCGCGCCGGCTCGCTGACGGCCACAATCCTGGCCTGATAGAGGTCTTCCGGCTCGCAAAGCGGCCGGGCCGGCGTGCCCTTGGCAATCGCCACGGCCATGCCGAACTCGGAGGCGACGGCAACGTCGAACAAGCCGCAGCCGACGATGCCGCGCACGGTGTGGATGGCGCAGTATTGTCCGCCCGGCCAGCGATAACTGGCGCCGATGGCCGGACCATGAGGCGTTTGCAACGTTCGTTGGACGGCATGCGGCAGCGACGCGGACATAAAAAGCTCCACTCGGCAGAGTCGGTCCCCACGTAGTTTAACGTCATGGCGTGCCGCTCCGCCAGACTTGCTCTTTTCCGCGGCGGTATTCCACGAAACGGTCAGCCGCGATCGCCTGTCGGGCCGCGGCCAACAGCCGCTGATAATAGGTCAGGTTGTGGATCGAAAGGAGCACCGGGCCAAGCATCTCGCGGGCCATGAACAGATGCCGCAAATAACCGCGGCTGTGCCGGCAAGCGGCACAAGGACAGTCGGCGTCCAGCGGCCGCGGGTCGCGCTCGAATTGCTTGTTCCGCAGGCGGATTGGCCCAAAGTCGGTAAAGGCCACCGCGTTGCGGCCGTTGCGCGTCGGCATCACGCAGTCGAACAGATCGATGCCCCGCTCGATCGCTTCCAGCAGGTCTTGCGGCCGCCCGACGCCCATCAAATAGCGAGGCTTGTTGTCGGGCATCGCCGGCACGGTGAAATCGAGCACACGATACATCTCTTCCGGCGTCTCGCCCACGCTCAGCCCGCCGACGGCGTAGCCCGTGAAGTCGAGCGCCGCAAGCTGCTCGGCGCACCACACGCGCAGCGGCTCGTCGAGACCGCCTTGGATGATGCCGAATTGGGCCTGGTCGCCGCGGCGATGGGCGTCGCGCGAGCGCTCCGCCCACCGCACGGTGCGCTCGGCGGCCTCGCGCACGGCAGGCGGTCCGCCGGGCAAGGCCACCACGTGATCGAGCACCATCGCCACGTCGGAACCAAGCGCCTCCTGAAGGGACACCGCCCGTTCGGGCGACAGCGCCACCAGGCTGCCGTCGATGTGCGAGCGAAAGGTGGCGCCTTGCTCGTCGATGCGGGCCATCACCGCCAGGCTGAAAATCTGAAAGCCGCCGCTGTCGGTCAAGATCGGGCCGCTGAAGCCCATGAAGGCGTGCAGCCCGCCCAACTCGGCCACGACCTCTTCGCCGGGCCGCAGCGCCAGATGATAGGTGTTGGCCAACACCATCTGCGCGCCGGTGGAGCGGAGCTGGTCGATGGCCAGCCCCTTGACGGTGCCTTGCGTGCCGACCGGCATAAAGGCCGGCATTTCGACGGCGCCGTGCGGCGTGTGAAACGTGCTGCGCCGCGCGCGGCAGCCGGCGTCCTGATGCAGCAGGCGAAATGCGAACGCTCCGGGTTCAGTCACCGCGCAGCTTCAACCCGTGTACGGTCAGCTTGTCGCGGACTTCGTTCAAGCTGGTGACGCCGAAGTTCTTGCACTCCAACAACTCGTCTTGCGTCCGCCGCACGAGCTCGCCGATGGTGCTGATGCCCAGCCGGATCATACACTTTCGGGCACGCACGGAAAGGTTCAGATCGGCGATCGGCTTGCTGAGCAGGGCCTGTTCGTCGGGCGACATCACTTCGGGCTCGTAGGTGACTTCGGGCACGCGCTTTTCGCCGGCGAACTGGCCCAAGCTGAGGCCCTTGGAGGCCATCATCTCCTTGATTTCCACCAGCGAGGTCTCGCCGAAGTTCTTGCTCGACAGCAGTTCTTGCTCGGTGGCGCGGGCCAGGTCGCCCAACGTCAACAGCCCCATCTTTTGCAGACAATTGCGGCTGCGGACCGAGAGTTCGAAATCGGTCACGGGCATCGTGAGCACCTGGCCCAGCCGGTCGCGGCGGCGTTGGGCGTCTTCATCGAAGAACATTTCGCCCGACGCCTGGGCGTCTTTGAAGAACAGCCGGGCGCGAGGGTGATTGGGATAGGCGTCGAGGATGCGCAGGTAGCATTGGCGCGCCTTCTCGTATTGCTGGCGGTCTTCGTAGAGGATGGCCAGGTTCAACAGGGCGCCAAGATGGGCGGGAAACCGCGAGGTCGACCGTTGATAGAGATCGAGCGCGGTCTCATCGTTTCCGCGGCGGTCGTTTTCGACGGCCAGGGCAAACAGGGCGCCGGCGTGCTTGGGATCGGTCTCGACGGCGCGTTCCAGCAAGGCCACGACTTCACTGGGGTTTCCGCCGATGGCGGCCACGGTGGCGCCGCGTTGATAGAGATAGTCGGCGGTCTGCTCGACCGCGCCGGAGAGGCTGTCGAGCACCTTCAAGGCGGCGCGTGCGTCGCCCGTGTAGCGGACGGCTTCGGCCCGCCCCAAGGTGCTGGCATCGCCGTCGTAGCCGGCTTTGGCGGCGGCCTCATAGTCTTGAATCGCGGCGCGGTAGTCTTCCAGGGCGAAGTGCGATTTGCCGAGATAATACTTGGCGACGCCGCCTTGGACCGCGGCGAGCGTTTGCCCGGCCAGGCGGAAGCGGCCCAACAAGTAGTAGCCCACGCCCAGCCGCAATTTGGCCGAGGCACCTTCCGCCGCCTTCTCCAATTCTTGCACCGCCTCGCGCAGCGGCCGGTAGTTCGTGGCGTCGGCGCTCAGGGCCTCGATCATCCGTCGAACGGCGGCGGCATCGAGCTGGCCGTCGGACAGCAACATTTGCTTGAGGTCTACTTCCAAACCTTGTGGCATTCCGCTTTCTCCCAATGCAAGTTCGAACCGTGGCGCCGCCCTCACCGAGGCGGCAAAAATATAGGCCCGTGAACACGCCCCCCGCGACCAAGGCGACGACCGCGGGCCGAGAGCCAGCAGTGGGAGTCGAACCCACAACCCCCGCATTACGAATGCGGTGCTCTGCCAATTGAAGCTATGCTGGCCAGCAAGGAAACGCCGAATGAACAATCTTAGCGAAAAACGCGCCGTCAGCAAGCCGCAGAAGCGAATGACGTGCGGCGACAGCCTCGGCGGCGGACGCAAGGCGCGGCCCTGATTCACTCAATGATCTTGGGCCAGGGGATGTTCGGGGTGGATGGCGAGCCAGGCTTCGACACGGGCGGCGATTTGTGCGACTCGCTGCCCCGACAAGGCGTGTGCCGCGGCCACGTGTTGTCGCGTCTCGCCGCGCAGGATGTGTTGTTCGTAGATTCCGCAATCGCGCTGGCTGGGCGGCCGTTCGTCCGCCGTCGTCCGGTTGGCAGGTCGCTGCGCCTTTCCTGGCTTGGGCATGGTGTTGGGTTCTCCGGGTTCGGGGTTCGGGGGTCAGGGTTCAGGGGCCGGTTTGCTTGTGAAAAACAAGAATCAAGCGCGCCGTCTGGGCCATCCAAGCTGGTAGGGGCCAGCAGTTTGCGACGATGCGAGGAAGCATCGACGCCGACTTGTACAAGCGCAAAACCGCCGGCTTGACATGGATGGCTCTGTACGCGACGGCTTCCGTGGCGTTCCGAGCTCTGGCGGCGCGGTGCCGACCCCGCTGCGCGGAACGCCACGGAGGGCGTTCCCGGCAGAGCGGTCCTCGTTCGTGCAAATTTGCACAAACGAGAAAAACCCGAGGGATTTCATCATCTCGTAGTTCCGAAGAGGGGATGAGCGATGAGGGATGAAGGATGGCCGAAATAAAGTCGCGAGTTCGGCGTTGAGGTGCGTTCCGCGGTCGTCCGGTTCCGTACTCGCACTCTACTCGCCGACTGGCTTGGGCGTGTACCGTAGGGATGCTGCCAGAAAAATTACCTGGCAGAAAAATGGGGAACGCGGCGGTCGAGTGAGGCGCCATTGGGTGGCTTGTTTTTCTGTCAGGTAATCTTTCTGTCATCCGTCCTTTGAGCGCGGTTCATCCCTGATGGCTCATCACTCATCTTGCACGGCCATTGGCTTGCACCGCTCTCGCGACGCGCTCGTCCACCGCTTCGCTGATTCCGGTCCCTCGTCTCTGATCCCTCGTCTTTATCCATGATTGCCTAATATATATGCACACAAATAGCCGCATGCGTACAGATTAGGCAGTCGCGCGGATTGCCCCTCCAATTAGGTACGAGATGCTAAAAAACGCCGTGTTTGACCGGCTATTGCAAATTTGCAAAAGCCGTGCGCCGAGGTGCCGCGTTGGACCCCGCGCGGCCCGACTGCTCAATTCTTAGGCAGTTGCCTTGGGCGCCAGGGTCGTCCGCACATCGATGCCGGCCTGGTTGGAAGGCCCGACCCGGGACCATGCACCGGCGCTGGCTCGTCTTACGCTGTCATCCCCCACCCTTTCTTCTTGGCCGAATGGCCCGACGACGCGGTCGCCGCCATCGTGTGGCTGCTTTTCTTTTGGCCGGGCCGTTGGCCTTGGCCCCCTCGCATCGGCACCCTGCGCGCGTGGCCATTCTATTCCGTTCGATTCGGTTCTATTCCTGTTCTATTGTGTTCTATTGTGTTCTATTCCTTGGCGGACTGTGCGGCTTAAGCCACCGCCGCGCCCCAGCACCGTGCCCCGAACCGTCAATGAGGTCGAGGCTTCGTAATAGGTTCAGGTCATTGCGGACTGCTGTTGGCGATGGCATCGGGTTGAGCTCAGCTCGAATCTCCCCCGACCGCAACGTGGCCCCATCACCGAGGACGTGCAGAATCCGGCGTTGCCGCTCCGTCAGATCGTGGCTGACGCGGTGCGGCGGCACATATCCGCTGGGGATAAATCGAACGACGAACTCGCTGGCCCGCTCTTCGAACTCGGGCTCAGGATGCCCGGCCCGCACACAGAGCTCCACGATTTTCTGCGTGCCCCGGCCCCAGCGCTCAATGAGGCCGCGCAGGTACTGTACCCGGCGGGCAAGGGTCGCGACGTTGTGCGGCGACATTTGGTTCAATTAGGTACTAACGGCCGGTTAGTACCTATTTAATGCGTATCGTACCTATATCCGCCGCCAGCTTGCGGCTGGCCCGCGGCCCAGGCATTCCAGCTTGCCGGCCCGCTTTTGGTCACGCAAAATGCGACGGATCAGGTCTACACCAACGGTGGGGCAGCGTTCCTGAAGCTGGCCGACGGTAAAAGGGCCGTGGAAGCCTCCAATGACGCTGAGCACCAACTCGGTCTTGGCCCCGCGGCCAGCGGAAACCATGCCCACGCGGCCCTCGAATTCGCGGTACGCCGCGATTAAGGTCCCGAGCAGGTACTCGGTCCACGGCGTCAACGGATGCCTTCCTTGGTGCCACCCTTGTGACGACTGATAAAGCGCGTCGTAGTAGGTTTCCTTGCTCGCTTCGACGATCTTTTCCAAGCTGATGAATCGACCGACTTCATAGCCGGCATGATAGAGCAGCAAAAGCGTCAGCAGCCTCGCCATGCGGCCGTTGCCGTCGCGGAATGGATGGATACAGAGAAAGTCGAGCACGTAGGCTGCAATCAGAAACAGCTTGTCCACCTCCTCTTCGCGCCACAGCCGATCAAACTGCCGGTGCAAGGTTTCCATGCCTTCGCCAACCAGGTGCGGGGCGAGCGGCTCAAACCGCACGACATGGGTGCCGTCGGCACGGATTTGCGATATGCGGTTGGCGGCTGACTTCCACTGTCCCCCGCGTTGGTCAGTGTACTTAAACAAGTCGCGGTGGAGCTGTCGAACCAGGCCCGGCGTGAGTTTCATCGCCACGCTGCCCTTCCCGATGGTCGTGCGAGAGGGAGTTACGGGCCGAGACCTCCGGCGCGAGCCCGCCCGCCTGGCTTCGCTGCCAAACGTAGCCGTAAACACGGTCAGCGAGGCCATCGGTCTCGCTGTCGGTGAAGGGCGGACGCGGCAAGGACTCGTACAGCCAATCGAGAATCGACGCTTTGACTTCAGCCTGTGTCTGGGCGTTGCGCGTCCAGTGCTCCATAGGAGCGAGGAGCTCGCGCAGACGCGAAAGCAACATTTTGCTCGCCTGCTTGAGCCGCTCCAGCTCGGCCTTGGTGAGATTCTCGCGACGGAGCAGGTCAAACAGCGCCAGTTCGCCTTCCGTCAGGCCCTCGTTGACGGCGCGTAACTGTTCTTCGTCGAGCTGGTCCGCCAGTTTCATTAAGGCAGCGAACGTCTGTTCAACGGTCGCGCGATCTTTCTCGCGGTTGTAGTCGGCGACGATCTCCTGGTACCGCCGATAGTAGTCCATTCGGGCCGGGTTGTTGTTGACCATCTGCTTCAGCTTCTGCTCGACGACGTCACGGATGTCTTTCAGCGTCGTGTTCTTCCGCTTCGACTTGGCGAACTCTTTCCGCAGTCTTTCAAAGTCGATCTGGCTTAGATCGACCGTCAGTCCGTCGGCGTGGTCTTCGCCAGGGCCTGCCGCGCGGATGGCGGCGTTGACGATCAGGTGCGGCTCCTTCAGAACCTTCGTCACGTCGGCCGTATCGCGCTTCTCCTCCAGCTTCTTGTAAATTGCCTCAATGTTGTCGTGCCGCTCGGCATACATGATAACGCTCGGCTCGGTGACTAGCGCCTTGAACCGCGAGAACACCTCGCGCGCCATAATCTCGAAGCGGCGCTTCTGCTCGTCGGAGGTAAGCAGGGCTTCCACCGCGTCGCGCAGGGCGGCGATGCGAGCGAAGCCCGTCGCGCCGACCAGCCGCCCCGGGTCGAATGCCAAGGCTCGCAGGTGATTCTCAATTGCGTTCAAGGCATCGACCAGCGCGGCCACCAAGGTCTCGATCGGCGCGACGATGTCGTCGGGCAAGCCGTCGTCGTCGCCCTCGACGGCGTATTGGGCCAGCGCCTGCCGCAGGCTTTTCAGCATGCCGTTGTAATCGACGATCAACCCGCAGTCTTTGCCCGGATAGACCCGGTTCGCCCGCGCGATGGCCTGCATGAGGGTGTGTGCCCTGAGGGGCTTGTCGATGTAAAGCGTTTGCAGGCACTCGACGTCAAAACCGGTCAACCACATGGCGCAAACAATGGCCACGCGAAACGGATGCTTGGGATCCTTGAAGGCGTCGTCGACGGGAACGTTCTTGTCGTCGGCGGCGACAAAACCCTTTTTGAGCCGCTGGGGGTGCGGAATGATGTCGAAGCCCCATTTGGCAAAGTCGCGCACCTCATTCTGTGCCTCGCTGATCACGATCTCCACAATCGTGCTTTCCATCCAGGCGATGCGTTCGCGGAGTTCTTTCAACTCTTGGCTGCGCTTTTCGCGTAGCTCGACGCTCGACGTGGCCGCGAGCTGTGCTTCGGCGATGGGAACTAAAGCGCGTAGCTCATCGGTCCGCGCCTGCCAGAGCGGCATGATTCGCTGATACATTCTCGCGCACGTCAGCTTGTCGATGCACACCAGCATCGACTTGCCGCATTGCCAGGACTCGTTCATGTAGTCGGTCAGATTGTCCTCAAACCCCTGGCGGATGTTGCGATAAACCGCCTTCAGCTCGATGAACACCAGCGGCAGGCCGTTGACGAAGCAGACGAGGTCTGCCCGTCGATGGTAGTGCGGCACGCGGCGGCCCTGCATCTTCAGCTCGCGCACGGCGATGAACCGGTTGCTGGGCCGGCCATCGGTCGAGCCGTTGCGAAAGTCGATCACCCGCGCGTGAGCATGCCGCGTCTGGCCGTCGGCGTCGTGCCATGCCACCGGCACCCCGTCGCGAATGAATCGGTAAAACTCGCGGTTGTGCTGCACCAGCGACCGCGCCGCGTCAACCTGCGTCAGCTTCTCAAACGCCTCCGCCAGTGCCACTTCGGGCAAGCCGGGATTCAGCCGCGCCAGCGCGTCACGCAACTCGCGCAGCAGCACGGCGTCTTGCACGCTCTCGCGCCCCAGCGTGCCGCGCGGCCCAAACGTCTCGTGGTTATAGGCGTAGACGTTCTCCCAGCCGAGCTTGTCGCGCAGATAATTCGCGAACGTCTCTTGAACGAGCCGATCTTCGCTGTTGATGTCGGTATAGGCCACGGATGGTTCCTGCTGTCCAGCCTCGCCGCGCGGCCATGCGGCCCGCGGTCGGCCCGGCGGCGGCATCAATCCATCATAGACGGTCGAAAGCTCGGATGCAGCCGGGGGACGCCGGTGGCGTGCTAAGGGTGTGGTGCTGGCGAGCTAGGTCGGCGGGTCGCCGTCCGCCGAGTCGTCATCGAGCAAAGATTGCTGCACGCTGCCGCCATACGCTTCGTCTTCCGGTGGCAGGTGAGTCGGCAAGGGCCGGATGATTATCCGCCCCTGGGCGAATGACTTCATTTGCTTATCTTCGGAATAGAGGCAGCTCGCGTTTACCGCGAGGGCGGACGCCAGTACGTTGATGTCGGCCTTGATCTGCTGTTTTGTCAGGCCAAACTCGTCGCCAATGGCCTTGAGCTTGTTCCAGTCTGTTTGAAGATCGGCCGCGATGACAGCAGCTTTGGCGTCGAATGGGGCTACCAGGAAGCCACGAGACAGGCGAGCGAGGCTCAGCCGCCGTTGCTCAGCGTCATATCCGACCAAAAACTCGGCCAACGATTGTGCCGGCAGAAAAATGCGTTGATGCTCGCGCTGGCATTGACGAAAGAACCTGGCCGCGCGGTCGATCATGTGCTGGCGGTCCGGGGTCGCCTGACGCTTGATGCCCCATATCAGAATTTGGGCGTCAACACTGATGGCCATTAGTCGGATTCGGCGCGAATGCTGGCGATATACTCGTCAGGGTCAATCTCATCCCAAAAGTCGCCGGCGATCGACGCCAAATCGTCCATGACATGCGTGATTCGTTCCGTCGCCTCAAATTCGCCGATTCCAGTAATTTTGAAGTCGATCAACGACCAATCGGCGCTCGTCCACCTTGCTTCGCCATCGACGCTTATGACGTGGTAAAGTTTCTCTCCAAGACGCGCGGCAAGCTCCTTGTTCGCAATTGCCGCCGTCAATCTCCGGCCATCAAGCAACAGCAAGTTGGCGGTCGGTTTTGGCGCTCCACCGACACGAAGCAATTGACCTGCAATCGAGCTTGGTCCAGAGAGGACGGAATCCGTGATAAAATCCGTGTCAGCCGCGATTTCGGCCGTGGGCATTCCCTCGCCGTCGCTAAACCGGATATGCCAATTCCGCGCTCTGGCTTTCGATCGGATGCTCAGCAGGCTATCGCGCGCTCGCTCCGGCAGTTCTGAAAGGTTCCGGTTGGCGACGGCGGCGGCGCAACGAACCGCGGCCCCATAGGCCGGATTGGCGATGGCAATAGTGCAATCCGCGCTGTTTCCCTCTTTGATGCCGACA
>Ga0307373_10008273_pt1 | contig 15895 bp, 15 predicted proteins | sample OX2MG_FD_202534 | JGI IMG/M metagenome (GOLD analysis project Ga0307373, IMG submission 202534) | Soil microbial communities from Risofladan, Vaasa, Finland - OX-2 | ecosystem: Environmental > Terrestrial > Soil > Coastal area > Acid sulfate soil | place: Finland: Risofladan, Vaasa | collected... | reverse complement strand
AAGACCGCACCGGCGGTGCTGGAGGCGATCGCCAAGCTGGCGATCGAGCTCGAGGTCGACGGCCACCGGGCGGATCTGGTGGCGCGCAAGGCCGCCCAGGCTTATGCCGCCCTGGAAGCCCTCCCCCAGGTGGGACTTTCCGAGGTGGCCGCGATAGCTCCCATGGTTCTCGCCCACCGGGTGCACACCCGCCCCGGCCAGCGGCCGCACGACATCGCCGGTTCGACCCGCCGCGTACTGGGCGAGGCGTGAGCCGAAGGGCTCGCTTGTCGCGACCAACTGAGATTGCCGTGACGGGCGGGTCGCGCCGCGATGGAATTGAGCTCCCGGCTGCTAATTTCGAACTGCCGGTCGTGGTTCGGGGACCGTCCTCCCACTCCGGTGGGACCTCAGCCACGGTCGGTTTTCGCTTCCTCAACCCCAGTGGCTGAGGACCGGGTCCTGGCCGGGCTGGTTCCGAGCGAGCCCGAGGAGTTGCTCATCCGGGGGGCGCTGGGCACTCCGGGTCGACTGCGCATCGAGGTGGGCCTCTCAGAACCGCGCTTCGCACCTCGGGCGGGGAGGCGCACGCCCAAGGCGGAGCTGGCCCTGCGCCGGGCTCTGGGCGGCGTCTCCTATCCTGCGGACCGGGACCGCGTAATCGCGGAGGCGGGGAGATGGCTTAGCCAGGACCAGCAGGCACGAGACCGGTTGGCGGGACTGCCCGAGCTCGTCTACGGGGGCGAACTGGAGGTGCTGAGACGGCTCGATGAGCTCTCGCAGCTGCCGGTTGAGCCCGGCTCGGAACCGACCCCCGGTCAAGCGGAAGGGTCTGGCCCAGACTCGGCTAACCCGGGGAACCAGGACGGCAGCCTGGCGAGCAGATAGCTGCGGGTCTCGACCTCGAAGTCGATCACTTGCAGCCCCTCGGCCAGGCGCGGCTCGAGACCGGCGCGCAGGAGCGCCTGAAGTGGCTCCACCTGGGTGGGCGGGGCCCCGGGGAGGACCGGCAGACCGGCCGGCACCGGCACCGCGACCAGGTCGCGGCGCCGCCTTAGGCGGAGCAGTTCCGCCTCTTCGGAGGTGCCCAAAAACCATTCGACGATGAGCCGGTCGGTGGGCAATCCGCGGCTGAGGGCGTCGCTGCGCTGGCCGTAGTAATCGCGCCGGAAGGAGCGGGCGACCGCTCCCAGCCGGCGCAGGTTGAAGTGGGCGTTGCGCACCTGGGCCGGGTCGAAGGTCCAGACGATCCGGTCCAGCCCGGCGGCTAGGGCCGCCCGGCGTTGGGCCAGCTTGAGAGCGCGGCCGACGCCCGAGTTGCGGTATTCGGCCAGCACCCCGGCGGCGTGGGATCGGAGGTAGTTGCCGCCCGCCGGCGTGCGGCCGACGAAGCCGTACGCGAACCCGACGGGGCGCCCCCCGGCTCTGGCGATGAGCACCGAGCCACCCGCCTCGGAGATGACCTGAAGCAGGGTGCCGGGAGCGGCGATCGCCGCCGATCCCCAGATCTCAGCCTGCAGGGAGCTGACCGACTCGATGTCGTCAAAGGTCAAAGCGGCCACCACCTCGAATGCGGCCGACCCAGCTTCCTCAGAGCTCTTCCGGGCGGGGGTCACGGCTCAGCCCGGAGCGGCGGCCGCCCGGGCCTGCCGGGGTGAGGCGAGGGGGCTCACGGCGCGACCGGCCGCTTGAAGAAGAGCCACACCGCACTGGTGAAACCCAACTGGGTGACCGGCACAGCGGCGACCAGCTCCCAGCCCCCCAACCGCCCCCTGGCGAGCTCTGCCTGGATTAAGGAGGACCGAACCGGTCCGCGGGTCCGCTTGCCGTTGGCGATCTCGACCTTGTGCTCCCACTCGGGCATCCTCGGGCTCCCATGAGGTGGTCCGCTCCCACCCCGCTGCCCAAGGGCGGCGGGGACGGGTCTGGTAGGGCTCGGAAGGCGGCGAATCGCAAGGCGGCCGGGGACGGGTGACCGCGGGCGGATAGGACCGGGACCATCCTACCCGCTGGCAGAGGACCCAAATTGGCCCTGCCGGGAGCGGTCCTGGCCAGGAGGCAGGCGGACACGGGAGCCCGGCCGAGCCGCGACGACTTGGCCCGGCAAGTCGGGGCGGGACCGCCTGCACCGGATAATCGCCAGGCAGATGGCTTCCCAAGCAACCGCCAGGATTCGCAATTTCTCGATCATCGCCCACATTGACCACGGCAAGTCCACCCTGGCCGACCGGCTGCTGGAGCTGACCGGGACGGTAAGCGCCCGGGACCTGACCGAGCAGATGCTCGACACCATGGACCTGGAGCGGGAGCGGGGCATCACCATCAAGGCGCAGGCGGTCCGGATGAGTTATCAGGCTCGGGACGGGCAGAACTATGAGTTCAATCTCATCGACACCCCCGGACACGTCGACTTCGCCTACGAGGTCTCCCGGGCCCTGGCTGCCTGCGAGGGCGCTCTCCTGGTGGTGGATGCCAGTCAGGGGATCGAGGCCCAGACCCTGGCCAACGTCTACAAGGCGCTTGAACTAGGCCTGGAGATAGTCCCGGTCGTCAACAAGATCGACCTGCCCCAGGCCGAGCCCGAGCTGGTGCGCGAGGAGATCGCCCGGGTGATCGGGATCCCGGCCGAGCGATCGATCCTTGCCAGCGCCCGGACCGGGGAGGGAGTCGACCTCATCCTGGAGGCGGTGGTGAACGGCCTGCCTCCTCCTCAGGGCGATTCCGAGGCGCCCCTGAAGGCGCTCATCTTCGACTGCAAGTACGACGCCTACCGGGGAGTCGTGGTCTACGTCAGGGTCAAAGATGGGCGACTGCGGTCGGGGACGCAGATCCGGATGATGGCCTCGCAGGGCACCTTCACAGTCGATGAAGTGGGCATCTTTCGGCCCGCCATGGTGGCCGTCGAGGAGTTGACCGCGGGCGAGGTTGGCTACCTGATCGCCTCGATCCGGAACGTCCGCGACAGCAAGGTCGGCGACACCATCACCGAGCTGTCCCGGCCCGCCTCGGAGCCCCTGCCGGGGTACCGCCAGGTCAGCCCCATGGTCTGGGCGGGGCTCTTCCCGGTCGATGGTGACGACTACCAGGGCCTCAAGGAGGCGCTCGACCGCCTGCAGTTGAACGACGCCGCCCTCACTTTCGAGGCGGAGAGCTCGGTCGCATTGGGATTCGGCTTCCGCTGTGGGTTTCTGGGCCTGCTCCACATGGAGATCGTCCAGGAGAGGCTGGAGCGCGAGTTCCAACTCAACCTGATCACCACGGCGCCGTCGGTCGCCTACCGGGTGGCGCTCCGGAGTGGGGCCGAGCTCGAGATCGACAATCCCGATCAGCTCCCCGAGGTGGGGCTGATCGAGACCATCGAAGAGCCCCGGGTCAAGCTCGAGATCGTGGTGCCTCGCGAGCACCTGGGGGGGATCATGGAGCTCTGCCAGGAGCGGCGGGGGGAATTCGTCCAGCTCGAGTACCAACCGCCGGGGGAGCGCGCGCTGCTCACCTATGACCTTCCCCTGGGAGAGATCATCCACGACTTCTACGACCAGCTCAAGTCGCGCAGCCGGGGCTACGCCTCGATGGACTACCAGCTGACCGGGTACCGCGCCGAGCAGCTGGTCAAGCTCGACGTGCTGGTGGCCGGCAACCGGGTCGATGCCCTCTCGGTCATCGTCCACCGCCAGCAGGCGAGCGGGCAGGGTCGAAAGCTGGTCCAGCGACTCCGCGAGGTGATCCCCCGTCAGCTCTTCGAGGTGGCCATCCAGGCGGCGGTCGGGGGCAAGGTGATCGCCCGCGAAACCGTCCCCGCCTTGCGCAAGGACGTACTCGCCAAGTGCTACGGCGGCGACATCACCCGCAAGCGCAAGTTGCTCGAGAAGCAGCGCGAAGGCAAGCAGCGGATGAAGCGGGTGGGCAGCGTGGAGATCCCCCAGGAGGCCTTCATGGCGGTGCTCTCTCTTGATCGCTGAAGCTGAGCGGGGGCCGGCTGCGGGGCTCTACCTGCACATCCCCTTCTGTGAGACCCGCTGCCCCTACTGCGATTTCGCGATCCACCTGGGGGATGACCAGCTCCACCGCCCCTACGTTGAGGCAGTCGTCCGCGAACTTGACTTCCTGGCCGCCAGCGGACGCCCCCCGGGGGGGCTGCAGACGCTCTACCTGGGAGGGGGAACCCCAGGGCTGCTCGCGCCGCCGCTGCTTGAGCAGCTACTGCGGGCGGCGAACCGCAGTTTCGGACTCGCCGACGGTGCCGAGATCACTCTGGAGGCGAACCCGGCGGGGCTGAGCGCGGCCCGAGCTAGGGGCTGGATCGAGCTCGGATTCAACCGGGTCAGCCTGGGGGTCCAGAGCCTGGACGATCAGGCCCTGCGCTGGCTGGGCCGCAACCACGACGGCGCGACCGCCGAGGCGGCCATCGGCGCCCTGGTCCAGGCCGGGCTGGAGAACTTCAGCTGCGATTTGATCTATGCGGTTCCCGGCCAGTCGACGGAGCGCTTCGCGGCCGGACTGAGCCGGGTGCTGAGCCTGGGGCCGTCCCACCTCTCCTGCTACGAGCTGACCGTGGAGCCGGGCACGCCCTTGGCCCGCTCGGTCGCCGCGGGGAGGTCCCGGAGTCCCTCCGAGATCGACTTTGCGGAGCAGCACCGAGTTGCTCGGGAGCTTGCAGGGGAGGCCGGGCTGGTCCAATACGAGGTGAGCAACTTCGCCCGACCGGGCCGGGAGTCCCGCCACAATCTGGGCTATTGGCAGGGCGGCCATTACCTCGGGGCCGGCTGTGGGGCTCACGGCCACCTCGGAGTTGGGGCAGCCCGGCGGCTGGCAATCGAGGCCGAGCCCAGTGCGGTCGGGGTTCGTTACTGGAACCTCCGCGGGGCCACCACCTATCTGCGGCAGGTGGCGGCCCGGGGCGATGGCCGGCGCGGGCACGAGTCGATCGCGCCCGAGCAGGCTGAGATGGAGCGGGTGGCGTGCGGGCTGCGGCTCCGAGCCGGGGTGGACCTCCGGGATCCGGCCCAGCTGGCCGGGGCCCGCCGGCTTGGCCAACTCGGCCTGCTGACCGTCGCCGGAAACCGGGTGGCCGCCACCTCCCGAGGGGTCGAGGTGCTGGACCGGATCACCCTGGAGCTCGTTTCCAGCTCACGCTCCCCGGTTCTCGCGTAGAGCGGGTATGACTCGGTCGGGGGCGCCTGGACCAAGATCAGGACCCGGCCCCCAAGCGGGGTCAGGCGGTCGGGGGGAGGTGGAGCCCGAAGGCGTGGGGGAGGAGGACTCCGAATACGTATCCCGCCAAGGCGGCGCCGCCCCCGACGGCGAGGACCTGAACCCCTCCCACCCACACCCGCTGGCCGGTGACCGCGGCTTTGAGCACCCCGACCGCGGCCAGACCGATCCCGGAGAGGGCCAGGGAGACCAGCACCGCCGGCAGTCCGGTCATGAAGATGTAGGACAGAATGGGCACCACCGCTCCCACCAGGAATGTCCCCGCCATCAGGAAACCATCTCGGACGGGAGCGTCGTGGATCTGGCTGGATATCCCCAACTCCTTCTCTATGTGGGTCTCCTCCCAGAGTTGCGGATAGCGCGCTAGCGAGCGGGCGATCTGGGTCGCCTCCTCGGTCGGGACCCCGCGCTCGGCCAGGATGGCCACCATCTCGGTGAGCTCCTCATCGGGCTTGCTCAGGAGCTCGCCGCGCTCCTTGTGGATAGCCTGGTGCTTGAGGTCCCGCGAGGCCGTCGTGGCCAGGTAGGCTCCGGTCCCCATCGAGATCATTCCGGCCAGAGCCCCCAGGAGCCCGGCGATCAGGATGGTGGTGTGGGCGACCGCCGTTCCGGCGGTCGCGGTGGCCACCCCCGTGGTCAGTCCCAGGGTGGTCAGAAGTCCATCCTGGACCCCAAAGACAACCTCGCGGATCCCAGTCCGGCGGGCCAGCCGCTCACGCTCTGATCCGGCGCCGACCCCACCCCGAGGAGGTGGATGCCCGGGGGCCTTCTCGAGCTCGGCAGGGGAGGGCGGGCGGGAGCCCATGGGGTGATGTTAGCGTGGCCAGGCAGCGGATCCGTCCGTATCAGTGAGCAGATCGGAGGGACAGAACGCCTGTGCTAGACTTCGGTTAGCACTCGGAACACCGGAGTGCTAACCAAGGGCTGAGGTGGAACTCAACATGGACCAGCGCAAAGAGCGGATTCTGCGAGCAGTCGTCTCCGACTACACCGAGACGATCGTCCCGGTCGGCTCGCACGCGCTGGCGGCCCGGTACTTCCTGGAGCTGAGCTCGGCCACCATAAGAAACGAGCTTTCCGAGCTGGTCGACCACGGTTTCCTGGCCCAGCCGCACGCCTCCGCGGGGCGGGTGCCCACCGATCGAGGGTACCGCTACTTCGTCGATTTTCTGCTCCCCCAGGAGGTGGTCGAACCCCAGCTCCGCCGTCAGGTCCGGCGCGGGTTCGAGGCGGCCGACCACGACGTGGAGGCGGTCCTGGAGGTTGCCGCGGCGATGCTCAGCCGGCTCAGTGAGAATGTCGCCGTGGTGACAGGCCCGGCCAACTCCACCAGCCGGCTCCGCCACATTGACCTGGTCCTGGTGCGGCCCGGGCAGGCGCTCATGGTCGAGATCGCGACCGGGAACGCAGCCTTGCAGCGACTGGTCGAGATCGACGTTCTGGTGGACCAGGAGCAGCTGAGCGCGTGGGCAGGCCGGCTCAACCAGATGTACCGGGGCATGGCCGCGGAGGAGGTCGAGTCGTCGCCTTTGGTCCCGGATCTGGCGCCTGGGGCCCAGGCGCTGGGACCCGAGATCGCCCGGGGGCTGCGCCAGCTCGCCACCAGGTCGGCGCTGGTGATCCACAATGGGGTTCGCAATCTCGTCCGCCAGCCCGAATTCGAGGATCCGGCCCGGCTCCGGGCCGTCCTGGAGGTACTCGAGGCGCAGCGGATACTCGGCGACGTGCTGGCCCAGCTGGCGCCCCAGGGCGGGATGCAAGTGCTGATCGGCCACGAAAACAGCATCGAGGAACTGCGGGAGTGCAGCCTGGTCCTGACCAGCTACCAGGCGGGCGATCAGATGTGGGGCACGATCGGAGTGGTCGGGCCCACCCGGATCCGCTACGGCCAAGTTGCCGCCCGGCTGCAGCTGGTTTCCCAGGCGACCGGAGACGCTTTGACCCGGCTCATGGCATGAGCTGGCGTCGCAATTTGGAGAGACGGTGAGCGTCCCGAAGGGACCGGCGAACGGGGATTCGGACTCAGCCTCCCCGGCCGAAACCCAGGGCCCCACCGCGACCGGGCGGGAGGCGGAACTGGAGGCAGAGTTGACCCGGGTCAACGGGGTCTATCTGCGCCTGGCGGCGGACTTTGAGAACTACCGCCGCCGCCGGACCCAGGAGGGCGAGGAGCAGGCTCGTTACGGTGCCGCCCCCCTGCTCCAGGCCCTGTTGCCGGGGCTGGACAGCCTGGCGCGCGCGGTGGCCCACATCCCGCCCGACGCCCGGGACGGGCTCGCCGAGGGACTCCGGCTCACCCTCAAGCAGCTGGAGGACGCGCTCGCCTCGCAGGGGATCCGGCGGATCGTCTCGGTGGGCGCCGCCTTCGACCCGAGACTCCACGACGCGGTCCTGGCCGTGCCCGCCGGCGACGCGGAGCCGGGTACGGTGGTGGCCGAGTTGTCCCCCGGATACCTGATCCATGATCGGGTGATGCGGCCCGCCCAGGTGAGCGTGGCCGAGGCCGGGGCCGAGCCGCCTCCGACCCCGGAAGGCGGTCCCGGGGTGGCCCCGGCGGGCGACCCCACCGATGGTCGGGCCGGGAGGTCACGCAACTAGGCGATGCCGCAGACCAAGCGCGACTACTACCAGGTCCTGGGCGTCGACCGGCAGGCGTCTCCCGCTGAGGTCAAGCGCGCCTACCGAGGACTGGCGATGCGCTACCACCCGGATCGCAACCCGGGGGACCATCAGGCTGAGGAGCAGTTCAAGGAGGTCGGGGAGGCCTATCAGGTGCTCTCCGACCCCGACCGGCGTCAGCGCTATGACACCTTCGGGCACGCCGGGGAGTCGATGGGGGCAAATTCCGGATTCAACTTCCAGTCCGCCTTCGACCTCTTCGACATGTTTTTCGCCGGGGGAGCCGCCGGGCAGCGCCGCCGGGGCGGGGGACCGCGCCGAGGCAACGACCTCCAGCTCCAGGTGACGATCGAATTCGAGGAGGCGATCCGAGGGGTGACTCGGACCTTCGAGCTCACCCGGCACAGCCGCTGTCCGGCGTGCAGCGGTTCCGGCGCCCAGCCGGGCACCGGGAGCGTTCCCTGTTCAGACTGTGGCGGCCAGGGACAGGTCCAGCGGGTGCGCCAGTCACTGCTCGGGCAGATGGTCACCGTGGAGACCTGCCCTCGCTGTCAGGGCGAGGGCCAGATGATCGATTCCCCCTGTGCCAGCTGCCACGGTCAGGGGCTGGTCGAGGGGCTCAAGGAGTTGGAGGTCAAGATTCCCGCTGGGGTGGACAACGAGATGCGGGTGCGGGTCCCGTCGGAGGGAGCCGCCGGTCCCCGGGGGGGACCCCCGGGGGATCTTTACCTGCTGGTCGCCGTGCGGCCCCATGAGGAGCTCCAGCGGCGCGGCATGACGATCGTCTACGAGTGCCCGATCACTATCTCCCAGGCAGCCCTGGGGGACACCATCGAGGTGCCCACCGTGGATGGCCCGGTGCCCATGGTGGTCAAGCCCGGCAGTCAGTACGGGCAGCAGGTTCGCATCCCCGGGCGGGGCGCGCCCGACCCTCGGACCGGGCGCCGGGGCGACCAGGTGGTTCGACTACGGGTGGTGATCCCGGCCAAGCTGAGCGAGCGCCAGCGCCAGCTGCTGCAGGAGCTGGCCCCCCCGGACGGCAAACCCCACCCGGTGCGGCGCGGATTCTTCGAGAACCTGAAGGACGCGATCGGGCTCTAGCGAAGCTGAAATCACCGACCGAGTGCTCCGCCAGCAGCCGTTTCCGGAGTCCTTGCGCTTCCGTGCCCGGGGTGTTGGTCCGGCCGCACCAGGCCGACCGTCCTCGTGCTCTCTGGGGTCGGCGCCTTCCCCCGTCAACCCGATCGGCACCACCCTTGCAGGACTCAGCAGGACAACCTCAATGCGCGTGAGCATTCGCCCCAGAAGCCAGTCGACCCGATGAGGTTTCTGGTGCTCGGTGGAACCGCGTGGCTGGGCCGGGAGTTGTCCCGGGCCGCCCTCGAAGCAGGCCATCACGTCACCTGCCTGGCGCGGGGAGAAAGCGGTCCGGTGGCACCGGGGGCACGCCTCGAAGTGGGCGACCGCAGCGCCGGCGCCGCCTACCAGGGGTTGGGGAACCAGAGCTGGGATTCCGTCATCGACGTCTCTTGGCAGCCGGCCTTCGTCCGGGAGGCGCTGGCTTCGCTCGCGCGCGCTGCTGGGCATTGGATCTACGTGTCGTCGGGGAGCGTGTACGCGGATACGACCACCGTGGGGGCGGACGAGTCCGCCGAGGTCGTACCCGCTAGTGCCGCCGATGGCGCCGACCCAGGCGAGTACGGTGGAGCCAAGGTCGCCTGCGAGATGGCGGTTCGGGAGGCGCTGCCGGAGCGGTGTCTGATCGTGCGCCCCGGTCTCATCGGAGGCCCGGGCGACACTTCGGGGCGTTCCGGTTACTGGCCGGCGCGGGCGGCGCGCGACCTCCAGGGCCCCATGCTGGTTCCGGACGCCCCCGACCTCCCGACCCAGGTAGTCGATGTCCGCGATCTTGCCGACTGGATCATCCGCTGCGCGGAATCGCGCACCACGGGAATCTTCAACGCGGTTGGCCCGGTGGTGCCCTTCGCGGAGTGGGTCCGCATCTGTCGAGCCGTGGCTCGGCACCGGGGACCGGTGGTGCTCGCGGATCCCGCATGGCTCCTTGAGCAGGGAGTCGCCGAGTACATGGGGGCGGACTCTCTGGCCATGTGGATCGCGGATCCGGGTTGGGTGGGATTCTCCAGCCGATCCGATGCCGCGGCACTTTCCGCCGGGCTCGCCCATCGTCCGCGCCGACAACTGGTCCAGGACGTACTGAAGTGGGAGCGCGAGCAGGGGTTGGAGCGCACCCGGGAGGCGGGCTTGGGCGCCGAGCGGGAGGGGCAACTTCTGGCTCTTCTCAGCACCCAGCCGTCGTCAATCAACCAGGGAGACAATCGCAACTGAGCCGTCCCCGCGTGGGGGAGTCTTAGTCCGTAGCAAATAAGTCGTGGCGACCTGGGGGAGAGGAGGGCGCCGAGCCGGGGCACGGGAATCGAGTCGGTCCTGACGGACGGCGTCCCGACCAGCACGGACTAGCGTCAGGTCGGGGCTAGCGCCGCGGGTAGGCGTCCCGCCGACGTGCTAGCTGGTAGCTACCGCGGCGAGCCCGGTCCCCGCCGCTCCCGGCGGCGCTGGCCCGTCCCGGGAGTCGGGCCGGGGGACTCCCCGAGGGTGCCCCAGCGGGTCCGGAGGCGCTCCGCCAGCGCCTCCGGACTGCGCACCATGAAAGGCTCGTCGAGGAGGTGCTGCCAAGCGGTGCTATCCGAGCCCTCGATGGCGGGATTGAAGAAGATCCGGGGCGAGAGGCGAGCGTGCAGCCAGAAATGGGGATTCGTGTCGCCGCCGGGGGCAGAGTAGAGGGCCAGGTTGAAGGCGCGGATGCCCTCCTCGTGGAGGGCCGCCAGGGCCATCGTCAGCCCCTCTGCGAACTCGGCGACGTCACCGTGGGAGAGCTCCTCGAGTTGGGCGCGACCCGGGAAAAGCGTCAGCACGTCCGAAACCACGCTCCGGGAGACGAACGCGGTCAGCCAGACGGTGTGCTGCCCCCGAGCGACGAAGCGCTCGCCGGAGGCCGCCTCGGATTCGGCCAGCTCCTTCCAGTAGGGAAGGTGGTGCCGCCTCCAGAAGCGCCGGCTGCAGCGCACCTCCTCCTCGAGCAGGGAGCCCGGGCGATTGGTGGAGAAGGCTTGGAGATGGGGGTGCACCTGGGTCGCCCCGGCGGGGGGCATGTAGTTCCAGGTGACGACCGAATGGCTCCCCCGGCGGCTCCCCGGGAGGGCTCGGAAGTAGGCCAGGCTGGCGAGCAGGCCGTCGGCCAGCTGGACCGCGGTGAAGCGGTCGGCGGCGACAAAGTGCTCCCGGGTCAGCGCCACCACCACGCTGTGCCGGTCGTAGGGGGAGATGTTGGGAAAGAGGGTCGCCTCGCCGCGCTGGACCCGCCCCCCCCGGGCGATCGCGTCGGGGAGACGAGGCGTCACGCTGAGGATTCGCTCGGGGCAGAAGGGGCAGCCCGGCCGGGAGGCGTCGATCACCCGGGAGAGGTCGGGGGCCACCAGCCGGAACCCCTCGAAGTGGGCCAAGCGCCCACTCCTCCCGGTCAAGGGATCGCGCCGCAGCTCTGAGGAGCGACGGACCGCTTGACCCTGGGAATGCCCCTCTGGCGGCTGAAATGTCGCGACTCGCCGCTCCCGAGTGAAGCGGAGCGTCACCCCTTGGGCCCGGCCACGCCCATCAGCCTCCTGGGGCCTCCAGGTCACCGGCCCGGGCCAGCAGAACGGTGAGCGCGACCACGGGGGCGAGGGTGGCGCGCAGGTTGCGGGGGCCGAGCGAGACCGGCCGCGCTCCCTGGCTGGCCAACTCCTGGACCTCGGCGGAGGTGAACCCCCCCTCGGGGCCGATCAACACCGCCGTGGGTCGCAAGCTGTCCCAGGCGGCGCTGTTGAGGCCCTGGCGGAGCTCGCCCTCATGGCAGGTGAACGCCTGGAGGGTGGGTTCGGCCCGGCCCAGGCTCTGGAGCGACTCAAGCACCGGAGCGACCGGTCGCACCTCGGGCACCCGGTGCCGCCCGGCGAGTTGGGCCGCCTCCCGGCTGATCAACTGCCAGCGCTCGACCCGGAGTGCGGCCTGCTCAGAGTTGGGCTGGGGCACGGTCCGCTCGGTCAGAACCGGCCAGATGGTGGCGGCGCCCAGCTCGGCGACCCGCTCGCAGACGGTGGCCATGCCCTGGCCCTTGGGAAGTGCCTGGAGCAGGTGGAGCTGCGTCTTAGCCTCGCGGCGGGTCCTCCGCGTGGCCACGATGACCCCGGTGACCTGGTCTCTTCCGAGAGTCTCCAGGCGGACGTCGTGCTCGGTACCATCCTCGACCACCACGGTCACCAGCTCGCCCTGCCGGGAGCGCAAGACCCGGCTGATGTGCCAGGCGTCCTTGTCGAGGATTTGCACTTCCCCGGAGGCGCTGACCTGTCCCGCCGGGACGAAGAAGACGGGCATCCCGGGAGTGTACCCAGCCTGGCTCGGCCAGCCTCAGCGGATAGCATGGGGAGGTGGACTGGCCCGCCACCAGCGAGCTTCGGATCTTCACGGCGGCCGACGGCGCCCAGCTGGCAGGGCACGTCCTGGGGGCGGGGCCGCCGCTCCTGGTGATCCCGGGCCTGGGCACCGACCATCACGCCCTGGTCTGGAACATCCGGGGGCTCTCGGAACTCTTCGAGTGCCTGGTATTGGACCAGCGTGGAATCGGGCGCTCGGAGGTGACTCCCGGCCCCTACACCATCGCCCAGCTGGCCGACGACGCCGCCAGCGTGCTGCGCGGCTGGGCACCCCGGACTGCCGCCGTGATGGGACTGTCCATGGGGGGCATGGTGTCCCAGCAGCTTGCCATCCGGCATCCCCAGCTGGTCGCCCGACTGGTTCTGGGCTGCACCGGCCCGGGCGGGGCCTCGGCGGTTCGGGCCGACCCCGAGGTGACCCGACGCCTGCTCGGGGGAGGCGCCAACGACCCAGCCTCCGCCTACCGGACCGCCTGCACGGTCCTCTACGAGCGCGGCTGGAGCGCGGCCCATCCCGAGGTAATCGAGGACGCCGTCAGCTGGCGCGCCCAGCACCCGGTCCGCCCGGGAGTCTTCCGGGCGCACTGGGAGGCGACCCGGCACCACGACAGCTTTGCCCTGCTGGACAAGATCGAGGCTCCGACCACGATCCTGCACGGCCGATCGGATCTGGTCATGCCTCCCGGCAACGCCGAGGTCCTGGCGGCGCGGATCTCGGGCGCGGAATTGGTCTGGTTCGAGGGACGGGGGCACATGTTCTTCCAGGAGGACCCTGGTCTGACCCTGAGCCTGCTGCAGTCCCGGCTGCTCGCCCAGGGCTCCCGGGAAGGTGCTCCAAAGTTCCCAAGGGGAGCGGTTCCCGATACAATCGCGGCCCGCAAAGGTGAGGACTGAGCGTCTGCGCCGGGGCTGGGACAGGATGGCTTGTGGAGGTGACTTTCGCTGTCGGAGGTAAAGCTGCGGGAAGGCGAGTCGTTCGAAAGCGCCCTGCGCCGATTCAACAAGAAGATCAAGCAGAACGGCGTTCTCACCGAGGTCCGGCGCCGGGAGTTCTACGAGAAGCCGAGCGTCCGCCGCAAAAAGAAGATCATGGCCGCGCGCAAGCGCCGGGCCAAGCAGGCCTAACCCGCTCACCCACCGCTCCGGCCGGGTCCGGGGTGATCGTCAGGTTCGCCTCCTCACTGACCAGGTCGGATCAGGAGCTGGCCGCGGGCGCCGGGGTGGACTCCCTCCTGACGCTGTGTCTGAGCCAGCTTGGGGTCTCGGGCTCAGGGGTCGGCTGTCGGCTGACGACCTCGGCCGAGGTCAGGGGTCTCAACCGGCGCTTCGCCGGACTCGACCGGGCCACCGACGTGCTCGCCTTCCCGGCGGCCCCGATTCCCGGCAGCGAGTTTCAGATTCCCCAGGCCGAGGCGGGCTACCTGGGTGACCTGGTGATCTCGGTCAGATACGCCGCACGGCAGGCTGAGCGGGCTCAGGCTGACCCGTCCGCCGAACTGCGACTGCTGGCGGTCCACGGCCTGCTCCACCTTCTCGGCCACGACCACGCGGGCCCGAAACCCGCCTCCCGGATGACCCGGGAGACGCGGCGGCTGCTGAGCGTAGACGCCGCCCAGCGCGGGATGGCGGCGCCCCCGGTGCCAGCTCTTCAGTCCCAGGAGTGACTCCGGTGCCGCTCCTGGTGATCGGCCTCGGCAACCCGGGAGGGGAGTACGAAGGCACCCGGCACAACGTCGGGGCGGAGGCGCTGGCGCTGCTGGCGGGTCGTCTCGGGGTCAAGCTCGGGGCCTACCGCGGCCCAGCCTGGCTGGCCCGCAAGGTGGTCGAGCAGCGGGAGCTGATCCTGGCCCGGCCCAAGACCTTCATGAATGAGTCAGGGGTGGCCGGAGCCCGGCTGCTCCGGGATCTCGATGTCGCCTTGGAATCGGTGCTGGTGGTGTACGACGAACTGGACCTCAGGCTGGGCCGCCTGCGGATCCGGGCCCGAGGCGGCACCGCCGGCCACAATGGGCTGCGCTCGCTGCAGGCCCACTGGCGGTCCCAGGAGTTCGCTCGGGTGAGGATCGGGATCGGTCGGCCCCCGGCGGGGCAGGACCCGGTCGAATACGTGCTGGGTCGCCCCGGCGCCGGGGACCGGGAGGTGCTCGACCGAGCCTGCAGCCGGGCCGCGGACGCGGTCCTGGCGATCGCCCGGGACGGGCTCGAGCTCGCGATGACGGAGTACAACCGGGAAGACCTCTTGGCAGGCGCCGATGCCGGCTGATCCGGTGCGCCGTCCGGGCGGAGCTGGGGCGACCTTGGCCCGGCCCCGCTCCGTGCTCGCCCGGATGGCGCAGCAGCCGCTCGGCCAGGGGCTCCGGGACTGGATGGGGCGGGGGGCGCCGGCGAGCTCCGCCGGAGGGGTGATCCACGCGGCGGCCCCGCTGCTGGCTTCCGTGGTGCGAGATCTGCTCCAGCTCCCGGTCTGCCTGGTGGTGGCCGAGCCGGAGCCGGTCTGGCAGGAGGTCAAGACCTGGACTGGGGAGTCCGACGTGCTCCTGTTTCCGGCCGCCGACGTGCTCCCCTTCGATCGCATCGCCCCCTCGGGAGAGGTGGTCCGTCACCGGCTTGCCACTCTGCGCGGCTTGCGGGCGACCACGCCTCAGATCGTGGTCACCTCACTCCCGGCGATTCTCCGCCCAACCCTCTCTCCGGAGCGGATTGGGAGCTGGAGGAGCGGGCTCGAATCGGGCGCTCGGATCCCCCCCAGCGAGCTGGCCACGCTCCTGCTCGAGTCCGGTTATCGGCAGGAGTCGATCGTCTCCTTTCCCGGAGAGTTCGCCCGCCGGGGTGGGATCGTCGACTGCTTCCCGATCGAGGGACGGCCCTGGCGAGCCGAGTGGGAGGGGGACCGTGTCGCCGGGCTCTGGCGCCTCGACCCGGAGACCCAGGGGTCGCGGGGGACGCTGGACTTGGTCGCGCTGACCCAGGCGCGCGAGTTCTCGTTGGACCGCAGCTCGTTGGCGGCGGCCGCCCAGCGCCTGGGGGGGCTGGATCTGGAATCGCTGCGTGACGACGTCCGCGAGCGCTGGCAGTCAGACCTGGAACTTCTCCGGGAGGGGGCGCTCCCCGATCCTGCCGACGCCCTGGGGCCACTGCTGGCTGATCCCGCCCAGACCCTGCTGCGCCATCTCCAAGCGGGCACCGTGATCCTGACTGAGCAGCGGGAGCGGCTGGTCGGCTTGGCCCGTGCCTGGTTGGCCGAGGTCGAGTCGATCCACCAGGCCGAGGTCGACCGCGCCGAGTTGCCCCGGGACCTCCTGGGGACGGTGGCCCCGTTGGATTCGATCGTGGCCGAGCTGGAAGGCGAGCGCTCTCTGGACCTGCGTCGGGAGCCGATGCCGGAGTCGCTGGTCTGCCCCGACGTGGAGATCGCGGCGGCGCCCACCTTCGCGGGTGACGTCGACCAATTCGCCGCCCAGGTCCGCGAGCTGCGCCGCGCGACCGGAACGGTCTTGGTCCTGGGCATGCAGGAGGAGCGAGTCCAGGAACTGACCGAGGAGCGGAGCCTGGAGCCGGTTCGCCTGGAGGACTTTTCGGTCGCCACCACGGAGCTG
>Ga0307373_10008272_pt1 | contig 15895 bp, 12 predicted proteins | sample OX2MG_FD_202534 | JGI IMG/M metagenome (GOLD analysis project Ga0307373, IMG submission 202534) | Soil microbial communities from Risofladan, Vaasa, Finland - OX-2 | ecosystem: Environmental > Terrestrial > Soil > Coastal area > Acid sulfate soil | place: Finland: Risofladan, Vaasa | collected... | reverse complement strand
CCGAGGTCAGTGCATCGAGCGAGAGCGCGGGCAGTCCTTCGATCGGGGTGATCTGTTCCTTGGAGGCGTCCCTGCTCCGCAGCGGGCGGCCGATGAGAAACTGCCAAGTCCGCGAGCTCGCGGTGTGTCGTTGTTCGGTCGGGTGACCCACCATCGCAATCTACTCCGCTACCTCTTCGCTGAATAGGCTCGGCGTTTTCACCCCCGTCGATCGTCTGCCGTGTCCGGGTCTCATCAGGTGGCCGAGCTTTCGTCCGAGCTTTGAACGGGTGGCTCGATTGTCAGCTCTCGAGATTGGATCGGCCTGTTCTCTGCGTGCCGGTTTGGGTGTCGCTAATATCGAACTTTCAAGGTGAGAGTCGCGTGTTCGGATCCCGTCCATGTCCACCGACGCCCGCTCCAAAGTGAGTCGAGTTCGGCGCGTTACTAGTGGTTCGAGAGGGCCTCTTGAGGCATCGTCGGGACGCAACGTAGTGCAATCTGTACGACGGGAAGACAGGTGACCCCAACCCTCTGGCGGTGGCGCGGTGACTCGGATACTCGATCTCCAACAACCCGAGGTGTCTCGAGGAAGGCAGAGGCTGGCCCCAGGATGTGCCCCCTGCCTGTCGGTCAGGTAGGTGCCGCTGCTCAGGAGCGCGCATCGCGGCGCCCCGTAGCTTTGATGGCGGCTTCGGTTGGTGCGCCTTTGAGAGGGTACCGGTGACACAAGAGGTTGACGGTTCCAAAGTGATTGGTCAACATGGACAGAGGAGGAGGCGGTTATGCCGGCAAAGGCAAGTGCGGAATGGAAGGGCGACCTGCGAACAGGTACTGGCACCTTCAGCGCTGGAGATACCCTCAGCGGTGGGTACACGTACAAGTCGCGCTTTGAGGATGGGCCGGGATCGAACCCCGAACAGTTAATCGCTGCGGCTCATGCCTCGTGCTTCTCGATGGCGCTCGCCAACGCTCTCGCCGAGTCCGGCCATCCGGCAGACTCGGTACATACGGATGCGACAGTCACCCTACGGCTAAGCGATGGGGCTCCCACGATCACCAAGATCGCGTTGGTGACTATTGGAACGGTCCCCGGCCTCGACCTCGCCGCGTTTACGAGCTACGCCGAAGCCGCGAAGTCGGGTTGCCCTGTGAGCAGGGCCCTGTCGGGCGTGCCGGAGATCACCCTTGAGGCTGCACTTGCTTAACAGTGGTCTCGATAGCAGTGGCGCCGACCAACCGCTGCTCAGGATTCGTCGATAGTCGCACCCGGGTTGCCAAGAGCGGACCCATCTACAAGAGAGAGGACTTCGTGGTGGTCCTACAGAACAGACGGAGGAGCATGCACGCGCCGACCTGGTGACGCGAGCGACGACAGGGACCGGGCCGCTGTGGCCCGCAGGCCAGTGACGCTACTCATCTCCGAGCCGAGCGAGGTGTTTCGTGCTTGAGGCGATCATCGCGATATGACCAAGCTAGCGGGGGACCCAAAGTCCGGGTCGTGAGGGGCTATCCGCGTCTTTCAGGACGCGACCCGATGCCCGAGAGCTGAACTTGCTTTTGCTTTTCAGAGTGTGAGATTGCCATAGCTCTGGGCAGTCGAAGGTCGCCAATAGATCATCTAGCTGCTGCGCCTCCGGCTGGGTCCCCGGCGATGCGGGGTGTTGATCACGAGGGGTCGTTGGTATGTGACGTTGGGATCGCTTCCGGGTTTGCGTTGGGGAGGTCGGTGCGGCTTGACGATCCCACTGCGTAGGTGGCGTCGCGTCCCCGACCAAGGTGCCGGGGGAGCGGTGAGTCGGTCGGCGAGGTGATAGGCGGCGTCCTCGTAGTTGACCCGCCATCCGTGAAAGTCTGGCCACGCATCTCTGGCAGAGCGTTCCATCGGGAATCCACTCTCAGCAAGCATGTCCACGGCGTCCTGGAACTCTTGAAATTGGAGTTGGATCGGTTTGTCGGGCTTGGGATCAAGATCGATCTCCCAACCAAGCGATGCTGCGATTCGGTTGGTCAGCGTGAAGCCCATGCGAAGGCAGAGCCGCGCCTGGGACGGCGCCGACGAAGGGCAGAGTGCCAACTGCATCGCGGCAGCGTCGAGTACGGCGATCAGACCAATGAGCCACGAGAGCCACGGGTCGGGTGAACGAAAGAGCAACAAGATTGGGTAGGTGCTGTGGCTCTCGGCAACATCCGCGGACCATGCCTCCCACTCTCTGTAGAGGTCGGGGAGGGTGTCGATGATGCCGACGAGTTGGTGACGCGCCAAGAGCTCCGGTCCCCACGCCGGAGCCCCGGCTCTGCTTTCGAGCAGAGCCACCAGCCCCTCGCGACGGCCGTAAGCGTTATAAAGAGTCGGGAGGTACCCGATCTGTAGGGCGACGCAGATGACCCAGACCGCGCCGGCCGAGACATCGATGGCGGTATTGGCATGACCACCGGCGTGTACGGTCCCAACGGTGAAGATGGCAGTCAGTGCCTGAAGCAGCCCCTGTGAAAACGAGTGCGTGGTCGGCATCAGCATGAGGTCGAATCCGATGACGAGTGAACCAGCCCAGAACAGCAGCTGCGCGAGAAGTGCCACCGGAGCGGTGCGTGCGAGGATTGCGTCCTTTCGCTCGTACGTTTTTGTCACGCGCGAGAGCGCAACGAAGAACAGCCGCACCGAACGACTCACAAAGAGTGCTACCCGCTCGATACCCGAGGGCTGGCGGGCCAGCACGAAGACGAAGAGGACTCCGGTAACCGTCACGATGACGATGGCGAGCCCGACGATGAAGGCGAGGTTATTCAAGGTTGCAGATAGCGTACCCAATTGACGTGCCGGAGGTCGACGCTCGCGGAAGTCACCACCTCGTCGCGCTCAACCGAAAAGACCCGTGGGGCCGACGCCAATACGACGACGTCGGCCCCACGACCGGAGGTCTTCTCTTTGAGCCTTATCCTTCCTTGGCAACCACCGAGGCAAGATTTGCCGGCGATACCGTGGATCGTATGATGTTGTTCAGGCTGGAATTGAAGCCGATCATCTGAAAGCCACTGAAGACGTTGTGGAACTTGTTGAAATCGTCATTGCCAGAGGCACCTTCGTAGTTGATCTTCTTTCCCGCCTTTATGAGCGCGAGACATGTCGCGTACTGGCCACACTTCGTGCCTGGAGGGTTCGAGACCTTGATCACGTCGTTTACCCAGACCTTCGGGTTCGTCGAGTGAGCAAGGGTCATGGCCAATGATGCGATGACGATCGAGTCGTACTCGTTGAACGTCGTCGGGAGGATCGTCGTGGTCTTCCATACCTTTTTGTAATCGGCAAGGAAGTGGCTGTACGCATTGTCAGTGCTCGTCGGAGATGCAGGTAGCGCCGCAGTCAACTCGGTCGCTGCTGTGGATCCGAACGCCTTTGCATATGCTCCCTGGGGAGCCGATTGAAGATCGTCACCGATCCAGGGCACGTTCATGTACCCGAGCTGCTGACCATCAGAGAACAACGTTGCCGCCGTCTGGGAGTCCATTGAGTCAAAGATGACCTTCGGCTTTCCCGCGAATGCCTGCGTCAGCTCCGTGCTGTAAGAAGACTGACCCGGCGTCAGCGTGATGTTCTGCTGGACGGTTCCTCCGAGTGCTTTGAATGCCGTCTCGAGCGGGGGAACGAACCCCTGTGAGTTCGCCGAGTTGTCAAAGATCAACGACGCTGTCTTCCAACCGTGGCTGATCGCGTAGTACGCCATAGCGATCGCCTCATTGGAATCTGACGACGAGGTCCTGAACACGTAGGGATAGTTCATGTTGTCAAGCGTTGTAAGTCCACCGACCATGAAGTCCGCGACGTCGTTGGATCCGAACTGCTTGATCACCGCTTCAATCGTTGGAGAGAACGGACCGACCACCATGGTCGGGTGGCTGAGCAAGAGCTTCCGGAATGCAGGAAGCGCATCCACCGAGTCGGCGCCATCGTCGACGTAGGAGGACTTCAGCTTGTGCCCGAGGACCCCTCCATGGGCGTTGACCTCGTAGATACCCACCGCAACACCGTGAGTACCCCACTCAGAGAGCAGGGACTTTGTTCCAGTGAAGGGAAACATGCCCCCGATCACGAGAGTCGACGAACTGTGTGACTTGGCCGCCGCGGTGCTCGCAGATGCCAGACCTGTGCTTGCAATTGGTACTCCGATAGTGAGCGCGAGGCACAGTACTGCGCCTCTTCGCCATCTGACTTTCCACATACGTAATCCCCCTATGGTTTTTACTCCTCGAGATGGGAACTTCCCATCTCGACGACCTAGCCCACGACCGATCTGCCGAGAAAAATCGAGGCCAGATCGAGTGCAGCGATCTCCTTTGCCGGCCCGTGGACGTGATTTGAACCCGCAACAAAGATGTGCACGAAGTCCGAATGTTTGATCGCTCGCTCGACGTTTTGTTCCACAACCAAAACCGCCGTGTTGAGCTTCGAAATCCGTTCGATCTGGTTCCACACGACATCGGTGTAGGCGGGGGAGAGACCGGCAGTGGGCTCGTCGAGCATGATGACCGAGGGATCGATCATGAGCGCTCGAGCGATTGCGAGAAGATTCTGCTGGCCACCGGATAGGTCGCCAGCCCTCTTGTCTTTCGCCTTGTCAAGGTCGGTGAAGATCGCGAGGATCTCGTCCATGCGCGCACCTGGTGTGTTGGTGCGCGAGGCGAACCCACCGATCTCCAGGTTCTCTCGGACGGTCAGACGCTTGAATACGTTGTCGACCTGGGGCACGTATACGAGACCGTTTCGCGGGATCAGGTGGCCGGGCATCCTCGTGATGTCAACGTCATTGACCCGGATCTTTCCAGACATGGGTCGGAGAATTCCAACGAGCGTCTTTGCAAACGTGGACTTGCCTGCGCCATTCGGGCCGATGATCGTCGTGACCGTTCCAAGATCGGCCTCAAGTGAGATGTCGGTGATGATGGGGGCTCGACCATATCCGGCCGAAACTCTCTCAGCGGACAGTGCCGGCATTGATCACCTCACCGAGATAGGCCTGCACGACGTCTTTGTTCTCGCGAAGTTCGCTCAATCGACCGGTGGCAAGCGTCCGACCCTCCGCGAGCACAATCACGTAATCGCAGATCTTCTCGACGACCTTAAGGTTGTGTTCAATCATGAGCACCGTTACGCCGTTGGCCTTGAGGTCGAGGATGTATCCGCCGATCTGGTCGATAAGAGCAGGGTTGACTCCGGCCATCGGTTCGTCAAGAAGGAGGATCGTCGGAGAGGCCATAACCGCGCGCGAGATTTCGAGGAGCTTTTTCTGGCCACCAGAGAGATCACTTGCGCGCAGATCGCGGAGCTTGTAGAGCCCGTAGATATCGAGGATGCCGAGCGCCCGCTCGGCATTCTCCCGCTCTTGTATCTTCACCTTCGCCGGGTGCAAGAACACGTTGCGGAGCGATTCTCCTGCTTGATGAAGAGGTGCGACCAGCAGGTTCTCGAGAACTGTCAATCCGCCGAGCTCTCGTGACAGCTGGAACGTCCGCATCAATCCGAGACGCGCGATGCGATGGCTCGGCCAGTTTGTGACATCAGTCGATCCGATGCACACGCGTCCGGCGTCACTGGTCATCGATCCTGAGAGGATGTTCACGACGGTGGTCTTTCCCGCACCATTGGGTCCGATGAGGGCCGTGATCTGTCCGTTGGGAACCTCAAACGTCGCGCCGTTGACCGCGCGCACACCCTGGAAGGCTCTTGTAAGACCTTCGCAACTCAGTGCCGAGATCGTGTCGCGAGGGCTTGAAGGAATTGGAATTTCGTCCTCGCTCAACACAGGTCTCTCCCGTTCTGTGACGCGCCGATCACCGCTGGTGCTGGTGTCGTTTCGACGACAGCTTCGTTGAACTCTGCGTTCTGGTCGGTTGCGCTACGAGATTCGAGGCCGAAGCTCGCGGTGAGCCGAGGTCGTTCGGGCACCGCGCCCTGGGGTCTGAACCAGAGCATGACCATCAACAGAATGCCGATCAACGCGGCGTCGATGTACTCGATGAGGCCGGGGTGACCGGGGATGGCAGGCAAGAACGCCGGCAGGTGAACAAGCAGCGTCTCGACGAGAAGGGAACCGACGAGCAACCCGATGTTGTTCCCGACGCCTCCAACGATGATGACGGCGAAGACGACAAAGGTCTCGCCGGGAAGCCAGGCCGTCGGGTTGAACGAGCCGCTGAATTGGATGATCAGTCCACCACCGATGCCGGCGTAGAACGATCCGATCAACATCGATCGCAACTTGTGTCGGAATACGTCCTTGCCAAGCGCGGCGGCAACAACCTCATCGTCACGAATAGCCCGGAAGGTTCGGCCCTGGGGAGATCGCATGATGCGACTCATGAAGAACCACATAATCAACGCGATCACTCCGGTCACGGCAGCGAAGAAAGGAATGAACGAGTTCGTCGTGAGCTTCAGAGCGCCGGCGAACGGCTCGGGAACGTTGTAGAGACCATCGGCGCCGTTGAAGAGGGGAACAAAGTTGTTGCAGATGTCGTACAACACGAGCGAGAGCGAGATGAGCACCATTGCGAGATAGTCCGTGCGGAGTCGCCGGAGGGCGATGAAGGCAACAATGACGGCCAACGCACTCGACGCGAGACCTCCGAGGAGCAGATTCACCGGAAACGGCAAATTGAGCCCGAGGATGTAATGCTGTCCCGTGCCCTTTGAGCTCGGAAGGCTGACCGCGCCCGTGACGTAAGCGCCTATTGCGACGAACCCGATGTAGGCGAAGTTCAGTACACCCGTCTCTCCGTACTGGATGTTCAACCCCATCGCGAGGATGAAGTAGTCAAAGAGAAAAAAGACAAGAGTGAAGATGTAATACCAAATGCCCGACATGGTGATCTATGCCCTCCTTCCCGACCGAGTGAACAGTCCGCTTGGTCGCAGGAGAAGGGTGAGGATAAGGATGACGAACGCTGTGTCGAGCTTGTACGCGGGATTGATGAACGCAGCGGAGACCTCTGTCGCGAGCCCGATGAGCACCGCTCCGGCCATCGCCCCGTAGATGCTCCCTACGCCTCCGGTGATCACCGCAGCGAAGATCACGAAGAGGAAGAGCTCTCCCGACGCGGGCGTCAGGTTCCCCTCGGTGATGCCGAGGACCGTGCCGGCAAGCCCGGCGAGTACTCCGGAGGTGAACCAGGTGATGGTCGTGATGCGCTTGGTGTCGATGCCGCTCGTCATGGCAAGTGTCGCGTTGTCTGACATCGCGCGCATTGATTTACCGAGGCGAGTTTTCGTGAGCATCATGTGCACGCCGTACATCAAGAGCACCGCGATGGCCATCACGATCAGCTGATACTTGGTCAGCAACATTGGCCCGATATGCATAGACCGGGCCAATGGCATTTGATAGAAGCGGACGTCTGCACCCCATATGGAGTACATAAGGTTCAAAAGGATCAGCGACAGTCCGAATGTGACGATAAGCACATAGAACGTCTTGTTGAACCGCCGAGCGAACGGGCTCAGGATCAATCGGTTCAAGATCACCGCGACGACACCAATTGCGAGTGATCCGCCGACGAGCGCGAGCCAGATGTTGAGATGCAGTACCTCGTTGTTCAACACGTAGGTGATGAACGCTCCGAGAGCCATGAAGTCGCCATAGGCGAAGTTGATGTAGTTGGTGATCCCGAACTGAAGACTCAATCCGACGGCGGCAATGGCCAGCACCGAAGCTGTTACGAGTCCGAACCCGAACGACAACCAGAAAAGCTGCACCCTCCCCCCTTAGTGGTTCATGCCGCGGGAGTAGCCAAAGCGCGGCACATAATCGGTTCTCGTCCTCAGTGCCAGCAGGGACCTTTCGAGCGCGCAACAAGGTGTCGAACCCACTGGCATCCGCCCCTTGTTCAAGGTGGCCGATCCACATGACGATAGAACTGACACCGGCAATACCCCCCCTGGGAATGTTCAACCGGGATGGTATAGATCGCATTCTGGCGCTCCAAGATTGGGAGCGTTTTGCCAGAGTTCGAGCAGATGATCTCGTTTTGCTCATTTTGCTCGGCTCCTGGGGCGACCAGGATTCCCCCCGATGTATCATTCGCTTCGGCATGTACCGAGGGTAAATCCGCAGGTCATGAATGCACGGCCGAAGCTGGCCTCACTGGTCCATGGGGGTGCCAATAATGCGTCGTGTCATTGCACGTCGGAGCCTCTCGACACAGATTCTCGCCATTCAGACGACAGTCCTCGTCCTCACGCTCATGGTCGGATTCGTGCTCGCGGTCTTGTACCAGCACAGTCAGCTGGACCAACAGGTCGAGCAACGGGCTCTCGGCGTCGCTGAGACTGTTGCGTCGACGACCTCTCTTGAGAACGCTGTAGCCGCTGGCGATCCACACGGCATTGTCCAGACGATGGCCGAGAAGATTCGACATGCAACTGGTGTGAGCTTCATCGTCGTGACCAATGCAAACGGAATCCGGTACTCACACCCCAACCCGTCGTTGATTGGAAAGTCCGTCACTGACGATCCAGAGCCCGCGGCCTCCGAGTCCTACCGCACAGGGCGGACGTGGGTAGGTATGCAAAGTGGCACGCTCGGCCCGACCGCTCGCGGCAAGGCGCCGATCTTTAGCCCAAACGGGCGACTCATCGGCGAGGTCTCCGTCGGCATCCCAGTTGCCGAGGTTCAGGGATACCTCGCGAGCGAGATACCGTCGATTGCCGCATACATGCTTGCCGCGCTCGCCCTCGGGGCCGTTCTCTCATTGCTGCTTACCCGGCGGCTGAAACGCCAGACCTTTGGTCTCGAGCTTGACGAGATTGCTGGTCTCTATCAAGAGCGAGAGGCGATGCTCCACGGAATCCGCGAAGGCGTGCTTGGTCTCGATCGGCATAACCGGGTGCTGATCGCGAACGATGAGGCAAAGTCGATGCTTGGGCTTCCGTCGGACTGTCTTGGGAGGCCGCTCGCAGATCTCGTCTCGCCGGGCCGACTCACCGATGTCATCACAGGACGCCAGGGCGGTGCCGATCAGCTCGTCGTCGTCGGGAACCGCATCGTGGTCGCGAACCGGATGCCGATCCAGGCGGCGCACCGGGGCCATCATGGCTGGATCGTGACACTCCAAGACCGCACTGAGTCCGAGGGACTCATGAGAGAGCTCGATACCGTTCTTGGCCTGACCGAGGCTCTGCGCGCGCAATCGCACGAGTTCTCAAACCGCCTCCATACGATCGCCGGCCTCGTGCAACTCGGTCGATATGACGAGGCGATTGCCTTTGTCATCGATGTGTCGACCACGCGAAATGAGCTCGCCGACCGGTTACTCAGCGTGCTGGTGGATCCGATGGTCGTCGCACTCTTGCTCGCCAAGAGTGCTGTGGCACTCGAACGGGGCGTCGAGCTGAGCGTCATGACCGACGACGGCTTTGAGGGGGAGTTCGTCGACGTCGGCGACCTGTTGACGACCCTTGGAAATCTCGTCGACAATGCGACTGACGCCGCGGCACTTGCCAACGCGCCGCGCTGGGTGGAGGTTGAATTCTCCGGAATCGGATCAGATCTGCTTATTCGAGTAGGCGATTCCGGCGGGGGCGTCTCCGAGAGCGACCTTGACAATATCTTTACCGAGGGCTGGAGCACGAAGGATTCAAAGTCAGGCGCGCGTCGCGGGCTCGGACTCGCGCTCGTGCGGCGGATCGTTGAACGTCGCGGAGGTTTTATCGAGGTCAGCAATCGTGGAGGTGCGGTGTTCTCGGTCCTTCTGCCAGGCTGCTTGCGAGTTGGATCTGGGGTGATCTGATGATCAAGACTCTGGTGGTCGATGATGACTTCCGCGTCGCATCGATCCACGCCGCCTATGTCGAAAAAGTGCCCGGTTTCGTTCTGGTCGGTCAGGCCCGTTCCGCCGAGGCGCTCGTCAGCAGTATCGGCTCACTCCATCCAGACCTCGTCCTCCTCGACCTGTACCTGCCTGACCACCACGGTCTTGAAGTTCTCAAACGTCTTCGTCAGCCGTCAAGCTCTGCGATCAATATCGACGTCATTGTGATTACGGCAGCGAACGACCCCGAAAGTGTCCGTACCGCAATGCAGTGTGGAGCGATCGCCTATCTCCTGAAACCATTCGGCTTTCCTGCCTTCCAGGAAAAACTCATTGCCTATCGGGAGATGCGTCGCCAGCTCGTCATGCTGCGCCAGGCCGATCAGGTAAGCGTCGATCGCCTGTATGCCTCGCTCTCGGGTGATCCGGGAGTACTGGCTAACCGACCGCATTCGACCCATACCCTCGACTCCATTGAGGCGGTCCTCGCCGAGGATGCCGGTGAACTGTCGGCGAGCGAGGTCGCCGCGAGGCTTGGTGTCAGTCGGGCCACGGCCCAGCGCTATCTCAGCCAGCTCGAGGCGTCGGGAATAGTTACAATGACGCTTCGATATCGAGCGACTGGACGTCCTGAACATCGATATAAGCATCGAGGCCATGTCGTATTCCAAGATGAATAGCAGCGCCCTGTAGTTCACAAAAGCGCGACCGTGGAAGGCGATGTGCAGCTCGAACTCCCCACATAGAGGAAGCCGGACCGGCAGTTCGGCGTGTAGCTACGAAGTGGTGCATACCTCCCAATTCGTACCAGGATCTCTTTCGGCCACCCCCGCCGCCCTCGTCATCTTGATGAAAGCCAGAGATCGCTCGGACCATCGAAGTTGCACAGAACCCACCATCAATGGAACCGATCGAGTCCTGTCATCGACCAGTTCTTTTGACCGTCGAGATCCATGATCTCTTGGTTTGACTATCTCCGGTGCTCAGCGCCGCGTTGCATCCAATCGCGCTATTTCCCGGCCCGGTCCGATCATTCGAGGAGGCTTGCGAGATCGATCGCAGGGTCGATGAGCGCCGCACGATCTACGGGTCGTTTCGCGGCGACGATCGCTGCGATCGTCTTCGAGACGTCCCAGATGTTGACGTTCATTCCAGCGACAAGCCGTCCGTCTTTCATCCAGAAAGCGATGAACTCGCGACTGTTTGGATCGCCACGGAATACAACCTCGTCCCAGTCCTTGGCGAACCCTGCGTACTCCATACCGATGTCGTATTGGTCTGAGAAGAAGTACGGGATCCGCTCATACGGCGTGGGGGTTCCAAGCATGTTCTTCGCCGCAACGGGGCCCTGATTAAGCGCGGAAGACCAGTGCTCGAGGCGGATGTGGCGGTCAAAGATGGGATGCCAGGCGCTTGCTACGTCACCTGCCGCGTAGATTCCGTCGGAGCTCGTCGCCAGGTACTGATCGGTGACGATGCCGTTGTCTTGCGCGAGACCGGCGGACTCGACGAGCTCGATACGCGGAGTGACTCCGATCCCAACCACGATGACATCGCCCTTGACGGACGTGCCGTCAGCGAGACGAACCTCCTCGGCGGTGTCGCCGCCACGGATGGACTCGACTCCCGCCCCGAAATGCAGCTCGACACCGTGTTCAGCATGGACATCTCGGTAGAACCGGCCGAGCTCCGGTCCGAGGACGCTCTCGAGGGGGAGATTGCCGACCTCGATCATTGCCACTTCGGCGCCGAGCTGGCGAGCAGACGATGCCACCTCGCAGCCGATCCACCCTGCCCCGATAACGATGACGCGGTTTGCCTTTGTAATGGCCGTGCGCAGCCGATCGGAGTCGGCCAGAGTCCGAAGGTAAAACACACCGTTCAGGTCGGCCCCGGGCACGGTGATGCGCCGAGGTGCGGACCCCGTGGCAATGAGCAGGGCGTCATAGACGAGATGTTCACCAGAGGCGAGGACGATCTCTTTGCCTTTGGCATCGAGGGTTTTGACGGAACTCGAAAGGCGCATGTCGATGTCATGATCGGCATAGAAGTTCTCCTCGTGCACGAAAACTTTGTCCATCTCGGTCTTGCCCTGAAGGTAGTCTTTTGACAGAGGTGGGCGTTCATAAGGGCGCACCGGTTCCTCCCCGATGAGGACGATCTCGCCCTCGAAGCCCTCTGAGCGCAGCGTCTCGGCTGCCTTTGCTCCAGCAAGGCTCGCTCCGACGATGATAAACCTTCGAGTTTCAGTCATGGCCAACTCTTCTCAATGGGCTCGGGAGACAAAATTGCCTCCGGCGTTGATACATAGGGACCGGTACTCGTTCATCAACTCATGCCGCGCTCGACACAAGACTCAAGAACTTACCTCTTGTCCGCTCATCATGTCGAACGAGGTCGCGCGGTGCGAAGTTACCGCTCGGGCGCTGTTGGGTCCAAGCCTCTCGTCGACCGTTTGGCGGTTTGTGAGCTCAAGCGCTCTTCGATCTGGAGTCGACGCGCGAGGTGTCCAACGACAAAGACGAGTGCCGACAGCCCGAGAATCGGTGCCGGCCGCACCCTGTGCTCGATGACCTCAACCTTTGGATGGCCGTTGCGGTTCATCGAGGATGCCTCGTGAAGAATTAGTTGATCGAATCTCCAACGGCGCTCTGAGAACATGAAGGGGGATCAGTGATGCTCCAACCGAGATTTGTCATAAATATTCGACGTTGTTGTGACTTTGAGTCGAAGGTGAGTACGTGGTGTTGAAGCACGGGAGCTCATGGTGGGCTGAGAGGGCGTCATTGTCGCCGACCGTTAAACCTGAACCGGGTAGTGCCGGCGGAGAGAGACCTATGTGCAAAATATCTCGCGTTCCAAGATTTTTAGAGGTGGAACCAGATCTGATATCCAAGTGCCGTTTTCCAAAGTTCTGTTCGATGCGATTGAGTCATGATTTACGCAAGGTTGCGATGGCGGGTGAGGATCCTTATCAAGTCGATCTACCTGGCGGAGGATCTAAGGAAGTTTCTGGCAGCCGCGAGATGTTGAAGTAGGTCGGTTTGTCCGCGAGGTGAATGGGGAACCCTCACGCGTGGACGCGATAGGTCCCTCGTGTTGGGCTCTCGTCAATGGTCATGTTGTTGAAGAGTTCCGGGGTCATGATGGCACAGGTCGAGTCCCTTACAGTCAGTGCACTTCCTGGTCGCGAACTTGATGTGCTCTGAGCTCGAGATCAGATCGTCAACTATCGCTAGGCGCTTGATGCGTCTTTGACCTGAAGATCTCCCACAAATTCGCGCAGGAACGGATCTGGATGCCGGGCATTTGAAAGGAGGAGTTCAGAGAGATCTTCTGCGGGCATTGGACGCGCGAGAAAGTATCCCTGGACAAAGGGGCAGCCCATCTGCATGAGACGTTCGAGTTGGTCCTTTGTCTCAACGCCTTCAGCAACGGCGGTCATTCCTGTGATGCGCGCCAGTTCGACGACGGCAGCGACAATCGCGGTATCCATGACCGATTCGCCGAGATCTTGAATGAATGATCCATCGATCTTCACCATGTTGACCGGGAATCGCTTGAGGTAGTTAAGCGATGAATAACCGGTACCGAAATCATCAATTGCGAGAGCGACGCCGATCGACTTCAGATGCGTGAGAATTGAGATCGAACGCTCGATATCAAAGTGCGCAAGGCTCTCAGTGATCTCGAGACACAGCTGACTTGGAGCAATTCCGCTCCTGGTGAGCACGCTTTGGATCTCGTTGACGAGATCCTCTGCCTGGAACTGGCGTGCGGAAAGATTCACTGCCATGTTGAATGGCGTGCCGAGTGAGTCTGACCAGATCATTGCCTGCCTTGAGGCCTCATCAAGGACTTTGCGGCCGAGCTCGAATATCAGGCCGGTGTCTTCTGCAAGACGGATGAAATGTGATGGGAGCAAAAGACCGCGCTCTGGGTGATTCCATCGAACAAGCGCCTCTGCCCCGACGATTCCTCTGCCCTGAGTGCTGAACAGCGGTTGGTAATAGACGGTGAGCTCATCGCGCTCAAGTGCAAGGCGGAGCTGAACATCGAGATCGATCTGTTCCGCCGAACGTGAGTGCATTTCGGCCGAGTCGTAGACGGCGAATTGTCCTGAGCCACGGTGCTTTGCTTCGTACATTGCAACGTCTGCGTCGTGGAGAACATCATCTGAGGCCATTCCGTGGTGAGCGATCGCAATTCCGATGCTGACACTTGCGATCACGGTCTTATCGTTCATCACCGGAATCGGGGTCCTGACAAGATCGAGCACGGCCCGGGCAACTTCTTCAGCGTTCTTGCTGGAGCCGATGTCTTCAAGCAAAAGTGTGAACTCGTCACCTCCAAAGCGGGCGAGTGTGTCACCTTCGCGGACAACTTGCCGGAGATAGTCCGCTAGCGAGATGAGGACCTGGTCACCTGCCTGATGACCGAGGCTGTCATTCGCCAGTTTGAATCGGTCGATATCGACAAACAGGAGAGCGTGTACCTCACCCTCTCGACCACGTCGATCAAGAGCATGCTGGAGCCGGTCGAGAAAGAGGCGCCGGTTTGGTAGCCCGGTGAGTGAATCATGGAACGCCTGAAATGCAAGTTGCTCTTCGAACGCGATGTTCTCCGAAATGTCACGAAAGGCAATAACGACTCCGTTGACTCCTTCAGTCGAGCGAATCGGAGAGCAGGTGTATTCGACATGAAACTCATCTCCATCACTGCGCTTGAATGACACCCCGCGCTGGCTCTTGATCGTGGCGCCGATCTCTATCGATTCGCGTGCGGCATTCCAGAGAAGTTCGAGTTCGGCGGGGACCACCTCACCATGTCGAAGCACCTCTGCAGCGTTGAGCCCGAGCAGGTCTGCTGATGCGGGGTTGAGAAATGTTACGTGACCGTTGCCATCAAAGGCGCAGACTCCCTCGCCAAGCGAGGAGGTAAGTGCCGCAAGATTCTCCTGTTGATGCTGTCGCTCTTGATACAGCGATGCATTCTCAAGCGCAACAGAACCGACGGCAGCGAGCGCGTTGAGCAAAGCGCGGTCTGCATCATCAAACGGTTCCGCGCGACTTCGTCCGCTTATGACAAGCCAGCGTGACCTTCCCTGCACCGCCATTTCGGCCGCCATCTCGTCGTCATTTGCTCGGTGATCGATGACGCGGACTTCAGGTGAACGCAATAGATCAGAGGTGGCGGCCGCCAAAGAGGCGATCACCTCTTTTTCCCCCATTGTCCGGTTCACGTCGAGGGTTGCATCAAATAGGCCACGCAATCGAGTTCGGTCATGTCGTGCGCGGAAGTGACCGGCAAGTGTCTGACGGAATGCCCAGAACGGGAATGCACAAAATATCGCCGCCATCGAATAAGAGCTGACTGCAAGAGCGCACACAAGTCCTAGAGCTACCGAGGCGGCTACAAGCAGCGCTCGGATCTCCAATCCATCGATGAGCGATTCGCGAAGTTGCACAGCTCCAATTGCCGCGAGGACTGAGGCAACGGCAGTCGAGTTCACGAGGAAATAAACAAGTGCACCAAGGATGCCGACACCGAGTTGTTCGAGGGTCAAATGCTGTGACGGAGGGTCGACGAGATGCATGATCCCGACTCCGGCAGTTGATGCGAGCAGTATCTGAGCAACGTTGAAACTTGATTTCACGAAAGGGCGATGTCGGATTGCCTGGGCCAGCACGGTTGCAATTCCGAAGGCAATTACGACCCCTATCGGATTCATTGTCAGTGCCAGTATGACGAAGATTCCCTCGTCGAGATGATGCGCCTGGGAGGACTCGCCCTGATACATCACAATTGGCCAGAGCCAACTTGCAAGGATGAAGACGGTAAAGACTGCCAAGAGCCACAGCGAACCGATACCACGATGCGCATAGTGAATGCAGAAAACAGTAACTACGGCCGCGCTCAACGCAATTGTCAGAATTACGATTAAATGCGCCCGTGGGGGCAGTCCTGATTTTTGATCAGACACTACGGCAAAGATCCCAAAGGGGTCTAGTTGTATGCATCAGAGTTCCACGCGACACCGTTCCACGCGACACCGTTCCACGCGACACCGTTCCACGCGACACCGTTCCACGCGACACCGTTCCACGCGACA
>Ga0307373_10008269_pt1 | contig 15898 bp, 16 predicted proteins | sample OX2MG_FD_202534 | JGI IMG/M metagenome (GOLD analysis project Ga0307373, IMG submission 202534) | Soil microbial communities from Risofladan, Vaasa, Finland - OX-2 | ecosystem: Environmental > Terrestrial > Soil > Coastal area > Acid sulfate soil | place: Finland: Risofladan, Vaasa | collected... | reverse complement strand
TCGGGCTCTCGATGGACTACGACATATTCATCCTCACCCGCATCCGTGAGGAATACGACGTCACCGAGTCGACCGAGCAGGCGGTTGTGGTCGGCATCGGCCTACCGGTCGACCGGTGACCAGCTCCGCGCTTATTCTCTTTCTGGCGTTCGGCTCGCTGGCATCCGGCCCTGAGACCACCATCACGATCTTCGCGACCGGCCTGGCGGCCGGCATCCTCCTGGGTGCGACCGTGGTGCGCGCGCGGCTGGTCCCGTCGCTGACGATGCTGTTCGGCCGTTGGCACTGGTGGCTGCCCAGGATGCCCGCACGGGTCCCCAGGCTGGAGCCATCGCCGGCGACCGGCGCCGAGCCGGTCGCCGGCGAGACGTAGTCCCCGCTGTGCGCGACGGTGGTGATTCCCCCGCCTCCGCCGCATGCCGGCCGGCGCCTTGCGCCCCCAAAGGCGGAGCTGTAGAAGTACGGAGCCCGGCGATGCCGCCGGGCGGCACAGATGTCAGCGAAGCCGGTGCGAATCCGGTGCTGTCCCGCAACTGTGATGCCCCAGTCGGACTGGGGACAAGCCAGGTCGCCTGCGCTGTGCCGACAGTAAGTCCTCGGGTGAAGGGCTGCTTGTCGGCGGAGGCAACGCCCCGCTCTCGAGCTTCCTTTCATCCTCCACCTCACCTGGAGGATGAACATGATTAATCGGATGTTCCGGCGCCGGTATCACCTGGCGGCGGTCCTTGGCGCGGCGGTTGCGGCGGTCGTCGTCGCGATTCCCGTGCTCGGCCGCGCGGCCGCCTCGACCACCCGGTGTCCGACGCGCATCGTGTCGATCTCGCCAACGGCGACCGAGAGCCTGTTCGCCATCGGCGCGGGCAACCGGGTCGTCGCGGTCGACAGTGACTCGAACTACCCGCCCTCGGCGCCCCGGAAGTCCGGATTGATCGCCTTCTCGCCCAACGCCGAAGCGATCGCGGCGAACTACCGGCCCGACCTCGTCGTGGTGTCATTCGACGCCAACAAGGTGATCGAGAACCTCAAGCGCCTCGGTGTCCAGGTGGTCTTCCAGCCGACGGCGAAGAATCTGGCCGCCGCGTATCAGCAGATCGCGACCCTCGGTGCGGTGACCTGCCACAAGTCCGGCGCGCGGCACGTCGTCGCGACGATGCAGCACCAGATCACGGCGATCCGGCACACCGCATACGCAAAGTCGAGCGGCCTGACCTATTACGACGAGATCAGCGCGCCTCCGTTCGACTTCGCGGCCTCGTCGAAGTCGTTTATCGGTCAGCTGTTCAGCCTGCTGGGGATGCACAACATCACCAATGACTCATCGGGGTTCCCGCAGCTCAGCCAGGAATACATCATCAAGTCGAGCCCTCAGCTGATCTTCCTGTCCGACAACCGGCCAAATGACGGCGGGGTTACCGCGCACGCCGTGGCGACGCGCCCCGGCTGGTCGCACATCCGTGCCGTCACGAACCACGCGATCTACGGCCTCAACGACGACGCCGCATCGCGCTGGGGCCCGCGGGTCATCGTCCTGATGCGCCAGATCTCGAACGCGGCGTTCTCGTACCGTCGCGCACATCACTGACGCGTCCGTGACGACCACGCCCCTCCCTGATGTCGTTCTCCCCGCGCCCGCGGTGCTGCCGCGGGCGCGGGGGCGCGACGCGCTCTGGCTCGGGGCCGGTGTGATCGTCCTGGCGCTCAGCATGCTCGCGGGCCTGTTTGTCGGCGCCGTCGACATCCCGCCGCAAGACATCGTCGGCGACCTGATCAGCCGCATTCCGTTCGTGCACATGCACTCGCCACTGAGCAGCATCGATGCGGCGATCGTCTGGCAGCTGCGCTTGCCGCGGGTCGTGCTTGGCGCGCTCGTCGGCGGGATGCTTGCCTTGTGCGGCGCCGCATACCAGGGGATCTTCCGCAATCCCCTGGCGGACCCATACCTGCTGGGCGTCGCCGCCGGAGCGGGCCTGGGCGCGACGATCGCGATCGTATTCGCGATCGACATCACCGTTGTCGGAGTCCACGCCCTGCCGATGTTCGCGTTTGTGGGAGCGATCGTTGCGGTCGGCCTCGCGTACATTGTCGGGCGGTCCGTCGGCGCGGGGCGCAGTTCGACCACGCTCGTGCTCGGCGGGGTCGCGGTCGCGGCGTTCCTCACGGCCATGCAGACGTTCCTACAACAGCGCCACACCGACCAGCTCGCGCTGGTCTACAACTGGATCCTCGGCACGGTTGCCACCGACGGATGGTCCGAGGTCATCACGATGTTGCCCTACGCCCTCCTCGCGCTGGTGGTGATCCTCTTGCACGGTCGGCTGCTGGACGTCATGGGCCTCGGGGATGACGCCGCCCGAACACTTGGCGTGCGGACCGCCCAGGTCCGAATTGCGGTCATCGGCGCCGTGACGATCGGCACCGCGGCCGCCGTCGCGGTCACCGGGCTGATCGGGTTTGTCGGGCTGATCATTCCGCACGTGGTGCGCCTGTTGGGTATCCGTACCCACCGCACCCTGCTCCCGCTGTCGATGCTTCTGGGCGCCTCGTTCCTGGTGCTGTGCGACTTGGTCGCCCGGACCGCCGTCAGCCCCTCAGAGCTGCCGATCGGCGTCGTCACGGCGGTGATCGGCGCGCCGGCGTTCGCGTTGGTGCTCCGCACCAGCCGGGTCCACGGATGACCCGGGTGCTGCTCGAACGCGTGAGCGTCGCCCGCGGCGATCGCGTCGTGGTCCGCGACGTGTCGCTTGATGTCCCGAGCGGTGCATGGGTGTGTCTGATCGGCCCCAACGGTGCCGGCAAGACGACCCTCCTGCATGCGCTGGCTGCGCTGATTGTGCATTCCGGCACGATCCGGATCGGCGACGGCGAGCTCTCCCGGATGAGCCGGCGCGGCCGGGCCCAGCAGCTGGCCCTGGTCCAGCAGGATTCGCAACTGCCGACGGGCCTGCGTGTCGCCGACTACGTGATGCTCGGACGGACCCCATACATCAGCTATTTCGGCCGCGAGGACCGCAACGATCGCCTCGTGGTCGCCGAGATCCTCGAACAGCTCGACCTGCTCGGGCTGGCCGATCGGCTCCTGGGGCACTTGTCGGGCGGCGAGCGGCAGCGGGTCGTCGTCGCACGCGCGCTCGCGCAGCTGCCGTCGATCCTGCTGCTAGACGAACCGACGACGGCGCTCGACCTCGGCCGTCAGCTGCAGGTGCTCGAGCTGATCCGCGAGCAACAGTGTGCCCGCGCGCTGACGGTCATCAGCGCGACACACGACCTGACCCTCGCCGCGGCGTACGCCGACCGGCTGGCGCTAATCAGCTGCGGGTCGCTCGTCGCCGAGGGGACCCCGCGGGAGGTGCTGACCACCGCGACGCTCGGCGAGCACTACGGCGTGTCGCTGCGTGTCATCCACGACGAGGACGGCAGCGTCGCCGTCATCCCTGTGCGCCCCCCGTCGGTGACCCGGAGCCCCGGCGAGGCCTGACGCGGCAGCCATGCGACTCCGTCGGACGCCGTCCCGGCATCCACCGCGGCACGGTACTGCGCCGCGAGATCGCGCGTACGCGGGCCGACGGCACCGCCTCCGACCGGCGCCCCGTCGATGACCGTCACCGCGCTGACGCCGCCAAGGGCGCTGACGACGAAGATCTCGTCCGCGCGGCGCCAGGTCGCCGGGTCGGCCGCCTCCTCGACGGCGACGCCGGCGAGTTGCATGATGGCCCGGCGCCCGATCCCGGGCAGCAAGCCCTCGACCGGCGCGGTCCGCAGAATGCCGTCGGCCGCCACGAAGACCGACGCTCGGCTCGACTCGCCCAGATGGCCCGCCTGGTCGGTCATCAGCGCGATATCGGCCCCCGCCGCGGCCGCTTGGCGTTCGACCCGGCCCCAATGGCGCCGATCGGTGCGCTTGTGCTCGGCGTCGGCATCGACAGGCACCCACCCACCGGTCACAGTCATCGCCGTGCATGCGCGCGGGCCCTCCGGAAGCGGCTCGATCGGGGCAATCTCGACGGCGCAGGCCTCGCGCGCGCCGACGACGAGCCGCACACGGGCATCCCCCGGCGGGATCGCGGCTAAGGTCAGGTCGAGCGATCGGGCGATGGCGTCGGCGTCCGGCGCGTCGTCCGGCCCAACTGTCCGGATCGACGCCGCAAGGCGCGCCAGATGCCACGCGCGATGCGCGATGCAGCCCTCCCGCGCGCGCATCGTCTCGATTAGGCCGGCCCCCACGTGAGCATCGAGTTCCGCACGCGACGGCGCCGCGGCTCCCCGGTACACGCTTCCTCCGATCATGACTACCCGCACCCAACCGCCTCGAGGAACGGCCGGGCTTTCACCATGGCCTCGGCGTGTTCGGCCGCCGGGTCGGAATCCCAGGTGACCGCGCCGCCGCTCCAGTACGACACCCGGCCGTCATGCAGCCAGGCGGTGCGAATCAGGACGCTCGCCTCGATTCCGCCGTCCTCGCCGACCGCCACCATGCTGCCAAACGCGGGACCGCGCGGCACGGGCTCAAGCTCGGCGATGACCCGCATCGCCGCAAGTTTCGGACAGCCGGTGATCGAACCGGCCGGAAACAGCGCGCCCAGGACCTCGGACACCCGGACGCCCGCCACGAGCTCGGCGCGCACCTCGCTGACCAGGTGCTCGACGTAGCCGGTGGTCAGCGGCACCAACAGGCGCGGCACCGACACGCCGCCGATCCGCGCGACCCGGCCGAGATCGTTGCGAACCAGATCCACGATCATGACGTGTTCGGCGCGGTCCTTGGCGCTGTTCACCAAGGTCGCGCCACGGCCCAGCGCCGCGGTCCCCTTGATGGGCGCGCTCACCGCGACAGCATCGCGCACCGCCACAAGGCGCTCGGGCGAGGCCGAGACGAGGGTCCCCTCCGGCGTCGCGAAGTACGCCCGGTGCGACGCAGGGCCCGCAGCCGTCCAGAGGCGATCCGCGAACGTGAGGGCTTCCCCGTCCCATACCGCGGACAGGCGTTGGACAAGGTTCACCTCTGAGCAATCCCCGGCACGGATCCTGCGGATGATCTCGGCGGCGCGTTCGGCATATGCGCGCGCATCGAGGGATGCCGCAGGTGGTGGCGTCCGTCGACGCGCCGGGACAGCCGGGAGCGGCGCGACCGCGGCGGCGATCGCCGCCAACCGGCGGGCGTCGGGTCCTTCGCCCAAGATCCGGCAGCACCCCCCGGGTGCGATTTGGGCGATCGCCCGATAGCGGCACAGCACCGCGACGGGCGGGTGGTGGTGTGCGGACTGCGGCGGCGCGGCGGGGCGCTCGCGTGTGCCCAAGTCGTACCCGAGATACCCGAGCCAGGCCCCGCTCGGCACCGTCGTCGTGGAGCGCACCGTGATGTCCAGCGCGTCCCAGACGGCGGGGCCGGTCACGACCTCGATCGGGTCGGCCGCGACAAGGGTCGTGCCGAGGTAGCTGGTCATCACCGGGTACGGCCGGTCCGCGAGCGCGGCCACCAGATCCTCAGGGCGCACCGCGGCGCCGACAGCGATCACGCCCTGGGCGGCGCGGCGTGCCGGCGGCGGGATCCGGGCGGGGGCGAACGGATGCTGCGGCATCCCTCGAGCGTACCGGTTCGCATGCGATCGCCCTTGCGCCTTGCGGACAGTCTCGCCACCGGAGCCCGAATCGTCGTAGAGTTGCACCTGCCCGACGGCGCACGCCGACCGCGCCGCCGCCTGACCCCGACCGAGCCAATCGCCCGTGACACCACTCTCGTTGCTGGTCGTCCATCAGGATGAGATGGGAATGCGCTTCGGCGGCGACCATCCGACCGATCAGCGGCGGCATCAGCTTGCCGTTGCGCTGTGCCGAGAGACCGGGCTGTTCGCACTGCCCGGCGTCGCGTACGAGCCGCCGCCGCCGCCGCTGGACGACGCCGCCCTCGCGCGGGTGTTCGCTCCGGCGTTCATCAGGGCCGTCCACCGGTACAGTGAGAACCCGGTGCTCGCCGCGGCGCCCGACGCGTCGCAGTGGGGTATCGGCGGCGACAACAACGCGTACCCCGAGATGCACGAGGACTCGGCCCGGGTGTCGGCGGCCGCGGCCGCGGGTGCCGCCGCCGTCGCATCCGGGCGTGCGCGCCGGGCGTTCGTGCCGGCCGCCGGTGCCCATCATGGCACCCACAAGCGTGCGTGGGGCTTCGGCATCTACAACGAGACGGCCATCGCCGTCCAATGGCTATTGGACGCCGGGCTCGAGCGGGTCGCCTACATCGATCTCGATGTCCATCACGGCAACGGCACCCAGTGGATCTTTTACGAGAACCCGCGTGTGATGACGGTCTCGGTCCATGAATCTGGACGACATCTGTTTCCGGGTTCGGGCTTCCCGCAGGAGACCGGCGGCCCGGGCGCGCCCGGCTTCTCGGCGAACCTCGCGCTGCCGCCGTTCGCCGGCAACGACGCCTATCGGCGCGCCCTGGCCGAATTCGTCGTCCCGGTCGTCGCGGCGTTTGGGCCGGACGCCATCGTCACCCAATGCGGGGTCGATCATCACCACGCGGACCCGCTGGCACACATGCTGACGACGATGGAGCTCTATCCCGAGCTCTGGGCGACGCTCGACACGTTGGCGGACGACGTCTGCGACGGGCGCTGGATCGCCCTGGGCGGAGGCGGATACAACCCGTGCGTGGCGCCACCGCGGGCGTGGGCGGCGCTGGCCCACCGGATGGTCGGCAGCACGCCGCCGGACCCGCTCCCAGAGCGCTGGCGTGACACCGCGCGGAACCTGGGCTGTACCGAGCCGGCACGCACGTGGACCGAAGACACCCCACCGCCGCCGGAGCCCGACCGCGACCGGCACACGGCCGCACAGGTCGATGAGGCAATCGCGCGCTCGCGTCTGTGCCTAAGCCCGTTCTGGTCGACGTTGCGCTAGGCACGCGTACGGGTGCGCGCCGCGCGCACCACCGCTGCGGGCTGCGCCGGGGCATCCCACATGAGGATGTGTCCGCTGTCCACATCGACCTCGACGAGCCGCGGTCCACAGTCCTGGTGCAGCCGGTACCGGAGCCCGTCCGAGACGAACGGCTCCCTGCGTGCGGTGGTCACCAGGGTGACCGGGCCTTGCCACGTCCCGAGGCCGCCGACCGGGTGGGCCATCTCGCTCCACGTCCCGATGGCCGCGGCGCGTGAGAAGCGCAGCCGGTACCGGCCGTCGTGTCCCCGCACCAGAAAGGCTGCCAGATCCTCCTCACATGCCCACTGGCCCTCGGGTGGACGGACCTCGCGCCAGGCTGCACGGGCCGCCTCGACCTATGCCCAATCGGCCGCCCGCCCCTCACCATGCAGGTCCGCGGCCGCGGCGGCCGCACACCCGTTCCGGTGCCTGCGCGGCAACGGCACAGGCGATCAGCCGACCAAACGAGTGCCCGATCACCTCGATCGGCTCGCCGACGTCATGCCCAGCCAGCGTCTCGAGCACGTCTGCGACATGCGTCGCAACGTCCCACGGTGGCTCCCAGCCGGATCGTCCGTGCCCACGAAGGTCTGGTGCGATCACCCGGTCATCGGGCAGTGCGTCCTCGGCAAGGCGCCGAAGGCGACCGCCGTGGTCGCGCACGCCATGCAGGACCAGGACGGGCGGTCCGGCCTGAGGTCCGTATGTCCGGGTATGCAGGAGCATCCAAGCCAGAATTATGGACGGACGGCTGGATCAGTGGCAACGGCGCCCAACGGCTACGGTACGGCGAAGCCGAACCGGCGCAGATAGGAGCGGCCGTTGGGGCCGGTGAGGTAGCCGACAAACGCCAGCGCCGAGGCCGGGTGCGGCGCATTCGCCAGCACTGCGGCCGTATCGCTGATCACCGGCTGCGCGGATGTCGGGATGGACACCACGTGGACCTTGGCGCCCAGCACATGAGCCTGGCTGGCGTATGCAATTCCCGCATCGGCATCGCCGAGCACGACCGTCGTCGTGATCGTGGCGGCGTCCGCGGCCTGCTGCACCGCATTCCCCAGCGCCGCACTCGCGTGTAACTGGGCGAGCGCCTGCCGGGTATAGCGACCGATCGCTGATCCTGGACTACCGATGACCAGTCGGACCCCGGGGCGCGCAAGATCGGCGATCGAATAGATCCGTGCCGGATTTCCCGATGGCGTAATGATGACGAGCCGGTCGTGGGCAATCACCGCCGGAGGCCCTGTCAGTCCCTTGGCATGCAGGGCGTCGGCCGTCGCGCTGTCGGCAGCCACCAGCACGTCGGCCGGGACGCCCTCGATGACCTGGGCGGCCAGCGCATCCGCAGTGCCGGAGCTGATGCGATCGAAGGGCGCCATCTCGGCGACGACCGGCGCCAGGGGCGACGCGACCAGCACCGACACCCCTGAGGGCGCATGGCCAATCGACGGCGAGGTGGAACTCGTCGAGGGCGAGGTCGCACGGACGATGATCGTCCCGAGGCCAATCAGCACCGCGACCGCCACCAGCCGCACGGCCCCGCGGACGCTCATCGCGCACCCCGCGGGATGGACCGGATGGGCCCATGGGCCCATCGGCCGCGACCGGATCGCCGGTCACGAACAACGCACCTCAGGCGCGCGACGGCAGCCCCTCCAGCGCCAAGCCGATGCGTGCCACGGCCTCGCGCAGCCGATCGACCGGTTGGGTGTATGCGATGCGCAGATGCTGTTCGGGTGCGGCGTCGCCGAAGTCCCGACCGGGCGTCAGCGCGACGCCCGTCGTCTCCAAGAGCCATTCGGCGAAGCGGAAACTGTCGTCGGTGAACTCGGAGACGTCGCAGTAGATGTAGAAGGCTCCCTGCGGGCGGGCGCGCACCGCGAACCCAATCTTCGGCAGCTCGGCGAGCAGCACGTCGCGCCGGGCACCCAACTCCGCACGCCGAGCCTCGAGCACTGCCAGCCCCTCCGGGGCGAGCGCGGCAAGCGCGGCGTGCTGGGCCGGCGTCGGTGCACTGATGTAGAGGTTCTGCGCGACCTTCTCGATCTCGCGCGTGCATCCATCCGGGACGACCAGCCAGCCGAGTCGCCACCCGGTCATCTGAAAGTACTTCGAGAAGCTGTTGACGACCCACACGTCGTCGGCGACCGACAGGACGGTCTCCGGCGGTCGGTCATAGACCAGCCCCTGATATATCTCGTCGGCAATCAGCACGCCGTCGCGCGCACGGCAGACCGCCGCAAGCGCCGCCCACTCGGTCGGGTCGAGACACGTGCCGGTCGGGTTCGACGGCGAGGCGGCGATCGCCGCGCGCACGCCCGCTCCCCATGCGCCACGGGCCAGCGCTGCCGTCAGCTGATACCCGTCAGCGGGCCCGCTGGGGACCAGCACCGGCTCCGCGTCAAGAAACCGCACGAAGTTGCGGTTGCACGGGTATCCCGGATCCGACATGAGCACCCGCTCGCCGGGATTGACGAGCGCACCGAGCGCCATCAACAGGGCCGCACTCGATCCCGCGGTGACGACGATGCGCTCCATCGGCACGGTGACGCCGAAACTTGCCGCATACCAGCCGGCGATTGCCTCCCGGAGTTCGGGCATCCCGACCGCCGAGGTATAGAACATCGGCCTGGTCGCGAGGGCCTGCCGAGCCGCGTCGATCACGGGCTCCGGCGTCGGAAAGTCGGGCTCGCCAACCTCCAGGTGAATGATGTCCCGCCCGGCCGCCTCGAGGCGCCGCGCGGCATCAAGGACCTCCATCACCTCAAACGGGGCGATCCGAGCCATGCGCTGCGCGAGATCGGGACGTACCGGCATCACCGATATGCTCGCAGTTCCGCGCGACGGATGTGACGGGCCACGCGGCCCCGTCCGCCGTGCGCGGCGGCGCCACGGCCCCCGGCTACGACGCCCGGGTGGCGCCCGCGAGCGCGCCGGCGAGTTCGGCGCCATACGCGTCGAGTGCCGCGACCGCGGCCGCGTGGGTGGGTGCCTCCTCGATCATGCGCACGAGGTGGCTGGCGATGACGACGCCATCGGCGAATTCGCCGATGGCGCGTGCCTGGGCGGGCGTGCGGATCCCGAATCCGACCGCCAGCGCACCCGGGATGGCACGACGCGCCCGATCAACGAATCCCCGCAGCCGATCGTCGACAGCGACCTCGCCGCCGGTCACGCCGGCGACCGAGACCAAGTACGTAAACGCATCGGCGCGCGCCCCGATTGCCGCGAGGCGCTCGTCGGTCGTCGTCGGCGCGGCCAACGGCACGATTGCCACCCCCGCCGCAGCCGCGGCCGCGCGGATCGCGTCGCCTTCCTCCAGCGGAAGGTCCGGGATGATCACCCCGGCAACGTCTGCGTCAGATGCCCGGGCAAAGAACGCGTCGGGGCCCGCGGCGAGGATCAGCGTCACGTAGGTCATCAACACGACCGGCGGTCCGCCGCGCAACGCCCCGGCGATGTCGATGACGTCGCCGGGGCGCGTACCCGACTCCAGCGCCCGCTGACCGGCAGCCTGAATCGTCGGTCCGTCAGCCAACGGATCCGAGAACGGGATTCCCAGCTCGAGGATGTCCGCGTGACCCGCGAGCGCACGGGCGTAGTCGAGACTCGCGGCGACGGTCGGGTAGCCCCCCATCACATACGGGATCAGGGCCGCGCGGTCGGCGGGGAACGCGGCCCGCAGCCGCGCCGCGCCGTTAGACATCGATGCCCAGCGCCGCGCCGGCCTGCTCGACGTCCTTGTCGCCACGCCCGGAAAGGCACACCACGACCGGGCCCTCGGCGCCGAGTGCGGCACCCTCACGCGCGAGGAAAGCAAGGGCATGCGCGCTCTCGAGGGCCGGAATAATGCCCTCCGACTGGCTGAGGGCAACAAATGCATCGAGTGCCTCACGGTCGGTGGCCGACTCATAGCGCACACGCCCGGTATCGCGCAGGTAGCTGTGCTCGGGTCCGACGCCGGGATAGTCGAGCCCCGCCGAGATCGAATGCGCCTCGGCGACCTGGCCATCCTCGTCTTGGAGCAGGTAGCTCAGCGACCCGTGCAGCACGCCCGGCCTACCGAACTCCAGCGACGCCCCGTGATGGCCAGTGGCGATCCCCTCGCCCGCCGCCTCGACCCCCACCAGGAGCACCGACGCGTCGTCGAGGAACCCGCGGAACATCCCGATCGCGTTCGAGCCGCCGCCGACGCACGCAACGGCCGCGGCCGGCCGTCGACCCTCAAGCGCCAAGATCTGCTTGCGGGTCTCGCGCCCGATGACGGATTGCAGCTCGGCGACGATCTCCGGATACGGGGCCGGGCCGACGGCCGAGCCGATGACGTAATGCGTGTCGACGACGTTGGTGACCCAGTCCCGGATCGCTTCGGACGTGGCGTGCTTGAGCGTGCCCGTTCCGGCGTCGACCGGACGGACCTCGGCCCCCAGCATCTTCATCCGGATCACGTTCAGGCGCTGCCGGTGCATGTCGGTGCGCCCCATGTACACGCAGCAGCGCATTCCGAACAGCGCCGCCGCCGTCGCCGTGGCGACCCCGTGCTGCCCGGCGCCGGTCTCGGCGATGATCCGCTGCTTGCCCATGCGTTGAGCGAGCAGGACCTGGCCCAAGGCGTTGTTGATCTTGTGCGCGCCGGTGTGGCACAGGTCCTCGCGCTTGAGATACAGGCGCTCGATGCCATAACGCGCCCCGAGCCGCTCCGCCCGATACAGCGGTGTCGGACGCCCGACAAACGACGCCAGCAGGCCGTCGAGTTCCGCGACGAACTCGGCATCCTCGCGGTACCGGGAGTACGCCGCGCCGAGCTCGTCGAGTGCCCCGATCACCGTCTCCGGGACGTACCGCCCGCCGTACGGACCAAACCGCATCGCCAGTTCAGGCACTGCGCACCGCCGTCATGAAGGCATCTACCTTGTCGTGGTCCTTGAATCCGGGCGCGGACTCGACGCCGCTCGAGACATCGACTAGCGCGGGCCGCAGCAACCGGATCGCCTGCGCAACGTTATCCGGTCGCAGGCCCCCGGCAAGCCCGAACGGATAGCCGGGTCGATGCGCAGCCAGGGCAGCCCAGTCCAACCGCACGCCGGTCCCGCCGTGCAACCCGGGAACTGCCGCGTCGAACAGCACAAGGTCGGCGGCGCTCGCGCCCGCCCGCCCGATCGCGTCAGGACCGGTGAACGGCATGCCCAGGATCACCGGCAGCCCGGTCGCCCGGCGGGCTCCGGCGACGTCGACCGCACCGTGGAGCTGTACGTGGGTGAGCCCGATGCGATCTGCGGCGCGCTCCAGGTCCGCCAAGCCGGCATCGATGAACACTCCGACGCGGGCGACATGGTCGGGGACCTCGGCGAGAACTTCCGCCGCGCGGGCGATGTCGAGATAGCGCGGGCTCTCGGGCGCCAGGATCACACCCACCGCCCACGCCCCGGCCTCCACACAGGCCTCCGCCTGACGAGGCCTCGTCAGGCCGCAGATCTTGACCTTCACCACCGCTCAGGCGCCGATGGCATCGGGCGGGTCCGGAGGACTCCAACGCGGCAGGAACACACGCAACGTGCACCCGTCGCCGGGCGCACTGATCATCTCGAACGTGCCGCCGAGCATCGCCGTGCGATCACGCATCCCGTGGAGCCCGTAGCGCGCGATCGACGACCCGAGCACGGGCTGTGTGAAGGCGACCGGATCGAAGCCGGTTCCGTTGTCGACGACGGTCAACCGCGTCCCGGTCTCATCTTCGCCGAGCTCGACCAGGATCGCAGTGGCCTGGCCGTGTCGCTGCGCGTTGGACAGCGCCTCCTGGAGGACGCGGTAGAACGTGATCCGTTGGGTGACCGACACCCCGTCGACGACGAATTCCCCATCGGTGACGTACTGCACCTCGATCCCGTTGCGGGCCTCAAAGGTAGTGACGACGTCGTCCAGGATCTCGTTGAGCCGACGACCCTGGAACCGCACCGGACGCAGATACCCGATCAGTTCGCGCATCTCCGTCAGCGCTCCGCCGAGCGTCTCGTAGATCCGCTCGACCGAGGCTTCGAGCCCGTCGGAGAGCACGACACCGGCCGCCGCGGCGTCGCCGAGCTGGGCCTGCAGCAGTTGGACCTCCAGCAGGCCGACCGACAGGTGCTGGGTGGGTCCGTCATGGATGTCGAGTCCGATTCGCCCGACCAGCCGTTCGTCCGACTCGAGGATCCGGGCCAACGTGTGGTCGAGATCGGCCCGCACGCGGGCGAGTGCCAGCGCCGAGCCGGCGCGATCGGCGGCGATCCGCATCGCGAGCCGGATCTCCGAGGTGGCAGGATCTCCGCTGAGACCGACCGCCACCAGCACGCCCTCGCCGGGGATCGCGACGCTCAGCACCCCAGATCCCGCCAGCGCGTCGCCTGCCGACCCGGCCCCCTCGGTCAGGCGCGTCGCCTCGACGCCCGCCCGTGCCCAGTGGGCCCGGACCTCCGGCGCATCAAACGCACCGACAACGAGGCCGACCGCATCGGCACCGATGGCCTCGCCGAGTGCGCGACACAGCTCCGACAGGGTATCCGGCACACCGCCGGGCGAGATCTGGCAGTCCACGATGCCCAGGAGACTTTCGGCGTCGAGGTGGTCCGCCTGTGGCGTGGGCTCGGTCATCCGCCTCAATAGTACCGCTCTGTCGGGGAGGGGCAGACGCGCCCCCAACCGGACCCGTCACGGCCAAAGACTTGACTGCCGTATAGCAGTCATGACGGCGCGGGCTGCGTAGCGTTATTTAGGTCAGATGCCCGCCGTCATGCGGCCGGGTTCCCCAAGGGACGTGGATGCCGACCAACTTTCCGATTCGCGTAATGCTCGTGGACGACAACCCTCGTTTCCGAGCCGTCCTTCGCGCGCTCCTTGAGCGTGATGCGGGCATTTTGGTCGTCGGCGAGGCCGACCGCGGCGACATGGTTGTCGAGCTTGCCGAACGGCATGAGCCGCACGTCGTCCTGATGGACCTGTCGATGCCCGGTATCGACGGGCTCGAGGCGACGCTCGCACTCAAGAGTCAATTCCCCGGCATCGAGGTGGTGATGCTCTCGATGACCGACGACGCCGACGGCATCGGCTCGGTGCTGGCCGGTGGCGCCTCGGCATTTCTGAACAAGGCGACGCCTGCCGCGGAGATCGTGCGCACGCTCAAGCAGCGGGCTCCGGCGCGACGGACGCCGACCACCTGGCTGTAAGCGGACCTCGATGCGTCGGCGCACCGCGGTTGGGGCGTCCCACGAACTGTTTCACTTCGGGGAGCGCCGCAATCCTGGCTATCCGAACGTCTAGGTCGTAAGCTACCCGCACTGGGGAGTCGCGACGGCGTTCGCGCCGCTTCCATGGAGAAGGTCCACCGCATGACGCACACGTGGACCGGCGTTGCCGACAGGTCTTCGACGGGAAAGGATTCCGGTTGAAATTTGGTCACCCGACACCCGTGTGGGCGAGCGGTGCCGTCGACGGTTCCGCGCGTGATCCGGGACGTGTCTGGGGGTATGCGTCCCCGGCGATATATAGGAAAACTTCACTCCTCGAACGCCGTCCGGACCACACTCCCCAGGGGCCTCGTGGCACACACGTGCCGCGGCCGTCGATCACGACGGCGCCCTGGCGTCCCCAATCGTCAAGGACCGACCGATCTCGACCGATAGCATCGACATGACTACCACCGCGCCCGACGACAGCGCCCCTATGGGCAGACAACCGATGCGCGTCGCGATCGCCGACGATCATCGACTGATGCTCGACGGGATCAAGCGCGCGCTGGAGTCCGCCCCCGACATCAAGGTGGTCGGTGAGGCGATGACCGGTGAAGACCTCGTCGCGCTCGTGCCTCGGGTCCGCCCGGACGTTGTGATCCTCGACATGCGCATGCCCAAAGGCGACGGCCTGGCCACCCTGCAGGCGCTCCAGAAGTCCCATCCGGACCTCAAGGTCATCATGCTGTCGATGTTCGACGACCCCGAGCACATCGAGAAGGCACTCGGCTACGGGGCGGCCGGTTACGTGGTCAAGTCGATCAACCCGCTCGACCTGCCGTCAACGATCCGCGGTGTGTTCGAAGGCACGGTATACCACCCGCGCGGCAATGCCGGCAACGCCGGCTCGTCCGACGCCGCTCCGCAGGCGACTCCCGGAGGCCTGACCAACCGCGAGCTTGCGATCCTGAAGCTGGTCGCCGAAGGTCTGTCGAACCTGGACATCGCCAGCAAGCTGTTCGTCACCGAACAGACGGTGAAGTTCCATTTGTCGAACATCTACCGCAAGCTCCACGTCGGGAACCGCACCGAGGCGACGCGCTACGCCTACAAGAACGGCCTGATCGACTGACCGCCCGCTCGGAGCCGCCCGAACGGGCGCGGCTCGCGTGATTCCCGGGCCGGCAGCCGGACGGCTCCGCTGGCGAGTCCCTAGGATTGCGGGCAACCCCACTGTCCATGCGGTTTTCCGCATGGCTGCGGCGATCTTGACCCGCTCAGGACCGCTGGAAACCGCCTGAGAATGTGTTTGACTGCTACACGACTGCTACACGGCGCCTACTTGATCCGCGTGATGCGCGGCCGCGTCTGGGCCGTTGCCCGGTCGTAAGGCCGGGGCTATGGTGTCGCCCGATGACGTATCTGACCGCCAAAGCGCTCGGCACCTGACCAGCTGAGTGTCGGACAAGGACATCAAGAAGCTCGTCCGGGAGCTTCAGAAGGCGGGCTTCACGGTCGATCAGTCGAAGACGAACTACTATCAAGTCAGGACCGCGGACGGCCGGTTCGTCGTGACGATCTCGTCGACGCCGAGTTCGCCGCGGACCATCCGCCGCATTCGCTCCACTCTGCGCAAGCACGGATTCGAGGGATGATGGACGTCTACGAGGTTCAGTATTCAGTCAGCCTCGTCTTCGCCGACGAGACGCCGGTTACGGACCTCGCGAAGGTCGCGGGCGCGCTGATGGCGGTCCTACTGGCGGACGAGACCG
>Ga0307373_10008268_pt1 | contig 15899 bp, 17 predicted proteins | sample OX2MG_FD_202534 | JGI IMG/M metagenome (GOLD analysis project Ga0307373, IMG submission 202534) | Soil microbial communities from Risofladan, Vaasa, Finland - OX-2 | ecosystem: Environmental > Terrestrial > Soil > Coastal area > Acid sulfate soil | place: Finland: Risofladan, Vaasa | collected... | reverse complement strand
CTGCAGCTCGGCCACGCGGCAGAGGCGCTCGAGCTGGCGGTGGCCTACGCCAAGGAGCGCCGGCAGTTCGGCCAACCGATCGGGAGCTTCCAGGCCGTCAAGCACATCTGCGCCGACATGCTGGTGCGGGCCGAAGTGGCGCGCAGCGCCGTGCACGCGGCGGCCTGCCTGGCCGACGAGCCCGACGTGGTCCAGCGGGAGGCCGAGACCGCCGGCTGCCCGCCCGAGGATCTGGTGGCCCGGGCGGTGATGGGCGCCAAGCTGATGGCCGACGAAGCCGCCATCGCCAACACCCGCGCCGCCATTCAGGTCCACGGCGGCATGGGCTTCACCTGGGAGGTGCCGCTCCACCTGCACCTGAAGCGGGCGCGGGTGCTGGCCACCACATTCGGGACCCCGGCACAGCTGGCCGCCGCGCTGGGCGCCCTGCCCTGAGCCATCGTCCGAACGGAGGAAGCGCATCATGACCGACCCCACACTGCTCCCGGCCCACGTCGTGCAGGCCGTCCCCGAGGGGGAAGTCGTCTACGGCATGCAGCTGCCCATACAGTCCCAGTCGACCCTGTACGTGTCCGATTGGGAGAAGAAGGCCGGGCCCGAGGAGCTGGGACGGATCGCCAAGGTGGCCGACGGGGCGGGGTACTTCTACCTGGGGGTCTGCGACCATACGGCCATCCCCGAGCGCCTGGCTGATGCCATGGGCACCGTGTGGTACGACACCACGGCCACCCTGGGCTGGTTGACCGCGTTGACCACGCGCACCCACCTGCTCTCCCATGTCCTCATCCTGGCCCAGCGCCATCCGTTGCGGGCGGCCAAGGAGCTCTCGACCCTGGACCTGCTCTCGGGCGGGCGCCTTATCGTCGGGGTGGGCGCCGGGCACGTGCCCGAGGAGTACGAGTTGCTGACCGGTGGGTTTGCCGAGCGGGGGCGGCACACCGACGAGGCCGTGTCCGCCCTGGCCCGGTGCTTCACCGACGAGTTCCCCGTGCTCCCCGGGCCGCGGTTCCCCGCCGCGGGCATGGGACTGGCCCCTCGCCCGGCGCGCCAGCCCCGTCCCCCCATCTGGATCGGCGGCTCCTCACCCGCCGCCCTGCGCCGCACGGCCGCCCTCGGTGACGGCTGGTTGCCCCAGGGGACGCGCCGGCGGGACCTGCCGGGGCAGATCGCCCGCCTGCGCCAACTGCGCGAGGAGTTGCGGGGCGGCGCGCCCATCGACATCGGCACCATTGTGGAGCCCATCCACCTCACTTCGGGGGGATCGGGCTGGGATCTCCCGGGCTACGTCTTGCAAGGGGGCGCCGAGGAAGTGGCCTCCTCGCTGCGCGAGCTGGTCGCCATGGGGGTGAACCATCTGCAGGTGCGCTTCATGGCCCGCTCGTTGGAGGAGTTCTGCCAGCAGACGGCCGCCTTCGGGGCCGAGGTCGGGCCCCTGCTGAAGAGCTGACGGGCGCCCACCCGTAAGGTGGTCCACGGTGTCCCTCTCCTACGCCCTGGGCGTCCTCGTCGTCATCCTCGTCCTCATCCGCCAGACCCGGGTGCGACCCGTCCCGCGCTTCTTCCGGCCGCGGCTGCCCGTCTTCCTGGGGGTCCTCGGGCTCTTCGAGCTCTTGGACTACACGGGAGCGCACCACCTCGCCGGTGGCGCCTCCCTGTGGTTGGCCGGCACCCTGCTCGGGGGGGCCGTGGTCCTCGGAGCCGTCCGGGCCCTGAGTGTCAGGGTCTGGACCAGCTCCCGTTGGGTGGTCCGCCAGGGAACCACCATCACCATGGTGCTCTGGGTGCTCTCCCTCGGGGTGCACTTCGTCGGTGAGGGCGGGAGCGCCCGCGCCGGCGGTGCGACCTTGCAGGGCGCCAGCTTCCTGCTCCATCTGGGTCTGACCCTGGGCGTGCAGGGCTATGTCCTCTACCGGCGCGCCCTGCCCCTGTGGGACGAGCTGGGCCCAGAGGCCGGCCGGCGCCTGCAAGTGAACTTCGGGCAGGGCCCCAACGCCTTCTTCGGCACCATCTTCACCAACTTCGGCGACGGGGGGCCGGCGGGACCGGGCCGCCCGGCGGGTCGTCCCGACGTCATCGACGCCGAGGTGGTCGAGGACGACGAGGAGCCGCCGGAGCTCCCCCGCCCCCGCTGAGCGTTCCTCCCCCCGATCGTCATGCCGGCACCGCGCACGTTCAGCCAGAAGCCATTCAAGGGGCCGGCCGGCTCAACCGAGCTCCTCCTGGTGCGGCACGGTGCGTCAGCCGACGCCATCGAGGGAGCGCCCTTCGCCCTCGTCGGGGGCCATGGTGACCCACCGCTCTCGGAGGTAGGCCTGCGGCAGGCCGAGCTGGTGGCGCAGCGCCTCATGCGGGAGGAGTTCGAGGCCATTTACGTGAGCAACCTGCGGCGCACGGCCCAGACGGCGGCACCCCTGGCCGCGCGCAGCGGATTGACCCCGGTCGTCGAGACCGACCTCCGAGAGGTCTTCCTGGGTCAATGGGAAGGAGGACTGATCCGCCAGAAGGTGGCGGACCGGGACCCCTTGGCACTGCGGGTGTTCGCCGAGCAACGGTGGGACGTGGTCCCGGGCGCCGAGCCTGCAGCGGCCTTCAGGGCGCGCCTCCGTGATGCCGTGGGGCGAATCGCGGCGGCCCACGTCGATTCCCGGGTCGTCGTCTTCTCCCACGCGGCTGCCATCGGCCAGATCATCGCCCAGGCCAGTGGGGCGGAGCCGTTCGCCTTCACCACGGCGGACAACGCCTCCATTACACGGCTCATTGCGGCACCCGACCGCTGGTACGTGCGCGGCTACAACGAGATCACGCACCTCATGGACTAGCGGGCACACTGTCACGGTGACCCCGACGGGAAAACGCCCGCGAAAGCCGAAGAGTCGGCTCCCACCGGTGCCGCACTACGTGCGGCCGCCACGGCACGGCCGCTACTGGAGGTTGGGCGGGCCGCTCACCAGTGACCACGAGGCCGAGGCACTGGCGGCCGAGCGCGCCCGCCCGCCGGGTCGGGTGGGCCGGTTCGTCCTGCGCGTGCTGGGCGGCAAGGGGGGCCGGGCGGGCGGGCCGGGCGGGTAGTGCGACCCCGGCTCGGGTACCCTCCCGGGCTCGGGGCTCCCGTCACCTTGACCCGATCGGATCCCGGATCGAGACTCGCGACGTGTCCGTGGAGGAGATCGACGCGTACTTGGCGGCCCAGGAGGAACCGAAGCAGTCGACCTTGCGGGCGGTGCGTCAGTCCATCCTGGAAGTGGTGCCGGAAGCCGAGCAGTGCATTTCCTACGCCATGCCCGCCTTCAGGGTCAGGGGGAAGATCGTCGCCGGTTTCGCGGCGTTTCAGAACCACCTGAGCTACTTTCCCCATAGCGGATCCGTGATCCCCGAGCTGCACGCCGAGGTCACGGCCTACGCCACGGCGAAGGGAACCCTGCAATTCCCCGTTGACGTGCCCCTGCCCAGGGCGCTGGTGAAGAAGCTGGTGGAAGTGCGCCTGCGTCAGGCCTTCCCCGAGGGCCGACCCTGAAGCACGGGGGTCCGAGCGCCATCCCGCCCTGTATCGTCGCCTGGTGCTCCATACCCGCCTGACGCAGATGTTCGGGCTCACCTACCCGGTGATGACGGCCCCCATGAATCTGCACAGCGGCGGGACCCTGGCCGGTGCCGTCTCGGCGGCCGGCGGGCTCGGCTCCTTCGGCGGGATCCACCTCTCGGGTGATCCCGACTGGGTCCACGAGCAGGCGGCGATCGTGCGCGCCCGCACTGACCGGCCCTTCGCGGTGGGCTTCGTGACTTGCTTCATCCCCGCCGTCGAACCGCTGTTTGAGGCCGCGCTGGCGGAGCGGCCGGCGGCAATGGCCCTCTCCTTCGGCGACCCCGGGCCCTACGCCCAAAGATGCAGGGCGGCCGGGGTCCGGGTGATCTGCCAGGTCCAGAGCGCCGACCAGGCTGATGTCGCGGTGGCGGCGGGAGCGGACGTCCTGGTGGCCCAGGGGAACGAGGCGGGTGGCCACACCGGGACCATGGCCATGCTGCCACTTCTCGCCGCCGTCGTCAGCCGGCATCCGGACATCCCGACCCTGGCTGCGGGTGGGCTGGCCGATGGCCGATCGCTGGCGGCCGCCCTCACCGCAGGGGCGGACGGAGCGTGGCTGGGCACCGCCTTTCTCGCCACACCCGAAGCCATTGAGGTCGACGACGCCTACAAGCAGTCGATCGTCGAGAGCGATGGCACCGACACCGTCTTCACCCGGGTCTACGACATCATGGGCGGGCTCCCCTGGCCCCCCGGCATCGGCGAACGGGTCCGCCGGAACAGCTTCACGGACTCATGGGGTGACCGCGAACCCGAACTCCGGGCCTGCCGCGAGGAGCTGGTGGCCACGGCCGCCGCGCTGCCCGAAGGAGAGCGGGACGACCTGGCGAATCGGGAGATCCTGTTCGGGCAGTCGGCACGATCCGTCAGCACCATCCGACCGGCGGCCGAAGTGCTGCGCACCATCAGCGAGGACGCCGAACGCACCCTGCGCGAACGACCCCGGCTACTCCTCGGCTGACCCCCAGCCCGAGGGAGCGGAAACGGCGGTGCTACCCGGCGGTCCCCGGAAGGGAACGCTCGATCACGTCGGTAATTTCGGATCCGACCAGCTCGTCGCGGTCGAGGAGCGCATCGCGCAGGGCTTCCACCACCTCAGGGTGCTGCGAGACGATCGCCTTGGCCGCGTCGCACGATCCCATGAGGAGCGCGTCCAGCTCCGCCCGGGCTCCCTTGTCGGCCAGCACCTTGTCGACCAGTCCGCCGCCTTGGAAGCCGTTGCCCGCCGCGGCGACGGAAATCAGTGACGCGCCCATGCCGCAGGCACCGATCATCTGCGCCCCGATGGTCGTGGCAGCTGCCAGGTCTGACGCCGGTCCGGTGGAGACCTCGTCGAACCAGTGCTCCTCAGCCACCATGCCCCCCATGGCGATCTGCAGCAACGCGTGCAGTTCTTCACGGCTCTGGGTGAAGCGCTCCTCTGTGTCGGAGTGCTGGAGCAGGCCCAGGGAGTCACGCCGCTTTACGATCGAGAGCACGTTCAGCTGGCGGGTCTGCCCGACGAAGTAGGCCACGGTGGCGTGCCCGGCCTCATGGGTAGCCACCCGGTCGCGCTCGCCGGGGGTGTAGATGGTGGCGTCGGTCACACCGAGCTCAATGAGCATCTTGGCCTCCGAGACGTCGGACATGGACATGGCCGAACGGCTGTGGGTGAGGGCGATGACCAGGGCCTCGTCCATCAGGCGCTCCAGCGCGGCCGGCGAGTACCCGAAGGTCATTCCGGCCACCAGGTCGACAGCGCCGTGCTCGTCGAGATCGGCAGCGTGTGCCTTCTTCCCCAGGTAGTAGGCGATGATGTCGGCGCGCGCACGCCGCCCGGGCAGGCCGAAAAAGATGGAACGGTCGAAGCGACCGGGGCGCACGAGCGCGGGATCGAGGGCGTCCTTGCGGTTCGTGGCCCCGACCACCAGCACGTTGGCGGGCTGGACGGTGGGCTTGGGCAATTTGCTCTCATCGGGCAGGTAGCGGTTGATCATGTCGATCCACGCGCTGCGGAAGCGTTCCGCCCGCGACGGGCTGTCGAAGGACTGCAGCTGCACCAGGAGCTCGTTCACCACTCCCGAGACCCCTTCGGACGCGCCCGAGCCCAGCCCGCGACGTGAGGCGCCGATGGCATCGATCTCCTCAATGAACCCGATGGCTCCCCCTTCGGTGCGGGCGTACTTGCGCAGCGCCTTGAAGTAGGAGCGGATCTTCCGGTTGGTCTGGCCGTAGTACATCGATTGGAAGGCCGAGGCGGACACGAAGAGGAAGGGAACCTGTGCCTCCTTGGCCATGGCCTTGGCAACGAACGTCTTGCCCGTCCCGGGAGGGCCCTCGAAGAGCACGCCGCGCCGTGCCGTGCCCCCCATGGTGTCGCGGAAGGTCTGGTGGGCCAGGAAGAGGTTGATGGAACGCACGACCTCAGCCTTGATCCCGTCGATGCCCACGACGTCGTCGAGCCCCACGTTGGTCTCGCCGGGCCGGATGAGGGTATGCGGCGAGCGGACGGCGCCGAGGAACGGCAGGGCAACGACGGCACCCAGCAACAGGACGATGATGAGCATCGGCAACATGGGCCCGACCCAGTGCGGCAGGGTCACCGACGGGAAGATCCCGTCCCCGGCGATGTTGCGCATGACGATCCAACCCAGAACGAGGCTCCCGAGGGCGACGACCCGGCGGAGCCGGATGTGGCGGCGCCGCTCCCGGGCCCGTGACACATCGGCGCTACCCAGGATGGTGTCGCCCACCGCGCCCGACATGGCGTGCGGGGGCGGCGAAATCACTGCCGGCGCTTCCGGCGCGCGCTCTTCTGTGCCTGGTGCCGCCCGGTAGCTCAGTTCATCCCTCATGTAATTGGGAATGCCCGAGGGGGGGGAACCTTGCGTGGGCCAAATGGCCCCTTTTCCCTTCCTAGGGCGATGGGCGTACCCACACCGGCAGGAACACCTCACTCCCGTCGGGACGCAGGCGAGGCGAGAAGTCCACGCTGACGCGCTCGCCGATCACGATGGTGGCCGGGTCGATCTCGTTGATGGCGCCTTCCGGGCCACTGACCAGGTTGCCCACCATCCGCAGGGCGGGACTCTCGTCCAGGGTGACCGTGATCACCGGGAAGGGAGCGAACGGGGTGTACGCCGGCAGCAAGGGGGGATGCGGGACCACATAGGACCAGATGGTGCCCTGGCCCGACACGGCATGCCACTCACGCTCGACGGACTGGCAGTGCGGGCACATGGCCCGGGGAGGGAAGCGGAGCTTCCCGCAAGCCCCGCATGCCTGGATCCGCAGCTCACCGGCCGCCGTGCCCTCCCAGAAGCCATCGGACTCCTCGTCGCCGAGGGGAACGAGGAATCCCTCGGTCCCGGACGGTACCGCCACTTTCGCCATGAGGCCCAGTCTCCCCCCGGGACCCCACCCGGGGCCAAATGTCCGGTCACGATGCGTCCGAACTGCGACTTTGGCGGCGAGCAGCCCCGGCGGATCAAGATGTGACGCACCGTCAGATCCCCTGGCACAGCCCGAGAGGGAGCACACATGGCCGACACCGCACCACGCAACGAGCACCAACTCCTCATCGGGGGGAAGTGGGTCGATGCCTCGGACGGTACCTACGAGATCATCAACCCAGCCACCGAGGAAGTAGTGGGACTGGCTCCCCATGCCAGCGCGGCCGATGCCCAAGCTGCCGCGGCGGCGGCCCGGGAAGCCCAGCCCGGTTGGGCGGCCTGGTCGGCGGAGGACCGGGGTGCCCTCATGCGCGAGGCCGCCGCGGCCATCAGGGCCAAATCGGCCGAGCTCCTGCCCCTGGTCATCGCCGAGACGGGCGCCACGGCCACTGTCGGCTCCCGCATGCAGGTTCCCGTGGCCGCCGATCGCTTCGAGCGCTACGCCCGTGATCCCCGCCTGGTGCTGCAGACCCCGCTGCTGCCCCAATCGGCTCAATCCACCCCCCTGGCTCCGGGCGGGATCATCGGAGGCATGGTCAATCGGCAACCGGTCGGCGTGGTGGCCTGCATCACCTCGTACAACTTCCCCATGGTCAACATGGCCGGCAAGGTCGCGCCAGCCCTGGCCGCCGGCAACACGGTCGTGGTCAAACCGGCGCCGCAGGACCCGCTGGCCGTGGTGGAATTGGTGCGGATCCTTCACGAGGTGGGCTTCCCGCCGGGCGTGGTCAACCTGGTCAATGGCAACGGCCCGTCCGCCTCGGCGGCGCTGGTCGAGTCCGACGCGGTCGACTGCCTCAGCTTCACGGGATCGACCCAGGTGGGCGTCATCATCGCCGAGAAGGCGGCTCGCACCATGAAGCGCCTCCTGCTCGAACTGGGTGGCAAGGGTGCCTGCGTGGTCTTCGACGATGCCGACATTAAGGCAGCGATCGGTTGCATCGGTTCGACCTGGTCGTTCCACTCGGGTCAGATCTGCACCGCCCCCACACGGGCTGTCGTGCACCGGAGCATCTTCGACCAGGTGCGTGACGGACTGGTGCAGATGGCCGGGTACCTGAAGGTGGGTGACCCGACCGACGCGGCCACCATCATCGGGCCGGTCATCTCCGACGCCCAGCGCGGTCGCATTGAGGCGCACATCGCCACGGCGGCCGAAGACGGTGGCGAGGTGGTCCTCGGGGGCGAGCGCCCAGCCGACCTGCCGAAAGGATTCTACGTGGCACCGACCTTGATCACCGGCGACAACTCCATGCGGGTCGCCCGCGAGGAGATCTTCGGTCCCGTCATCACGATGATCCCTTTTGACGACGAGGACGAAGGGATCGCGATCGCCAATGACAGCGACTTCGGCTTGTACGACTACGTGTTCTCAAGGGACGGCGCCCGGGCATTGCGGGCGGCCAAGCAGCTCAAGGCGGGCCATGTCGGTATCAATACAGCCCAACGCAACCATGACGCCCCCTTCGGCGGATTCAAGATGAGCGGTGTCGGCCGAGACGGAGGCGACTTCGGCCTGCTGGCCTACACCGAGCCGCAAGCCATCATTTGGACCTCGTAGCCCGATGGCTCCAGTCGGTGCCCATGGGCGGGTTCAGGGAGGCCAGGTGAGCGCGCTCCACGACCCATCTGTTCCCGAAGGATGAGGGTTTACCTGCTGCCCCACTCCGCACTTCGAGGTCATGCCCTTGGATATGACGGCGTCAAAGTGGGATACCTCGTTATTCGCTGCACCGTCTCCGTCAATGGACATTCCCCGGTTGCCGACCCATACTGGGTCGACAACGCCGTCGGTCGCGATAGATCTCTCGAACGGCTATCTAGCAGAATGCATTCTGAGCACTGGAGGTCGTAGTGGAATACGCGAGGAGCACCGGGGCAGCGCGTTGGAACCGTATGGCAACAGGCGCGCTCGTCGCATTGGCGATCTCGGTGCTCCCATTGAGTGCCGCAAGCGCCTCAGGACCGAAGAAGCATTCAGTCACTTACTTCAATCTCCACCCCTGTTCGCTCCTTTCGCCCAGCTTGGTTCAGAGTGTCATTGGCACTGCCGTGGGTCCGGGACAAGCCACTCCGAGCCGCTTTGGGGGTGGCCAGTGCGAGTATCAGACGACGACGAATTTTTCGAATGGTGACTCGGGCTCAGTTACCTACTCGTTCGCCACGGAATCGGCGTCCAAACTTGTGCAAAACATTCAAACGACAGGGCCGATCGTGAAAGAACCTTCGGTGGGCCACGGAGCTGTCTGCCAGGTGCGAGGTGGACTGTTTGTCAATGTCCCCAAGTTCAAGGGATCAGCGGAGAGCCTGAACATTGTCCCTTTGGTGGCCACAGCAAGTGAAAGCTGCGCCGACGCTGTCAAGCTGGCCAAGAAGGCCCTGCTCGCTATCTCCTGACTCCTCCACCTCGTTGAGCCGGTCCGAGGTCTTCTTCGACGCGGCCGATGCTTGCACCCGTCTTGAGAGACTGGAGCCAGGTGTGGCCACCCCGCGAGTTTTGCTTGAGGCTGCCAAGCGCCCGCCGCAACAGTCCGTCTCCCAGGCACTTGCAACTGTGCCCCTGTCCGGGATCGGCCCGATCTGGACACGCTCCGAGCGCCCCCTCGTGCCCCTTACACGGTTGGTCTTGGTCAGCTCAAGTCCAGGCGGCCCCGATAGAAAGCTGCACTCACGGCCAGAATCCAAATGAAGAACGTTGCGGGGACCCACACGATGACTCCGCTCTCCAAAGAGAGGAATGCTCCGTGACTCAGAAAGGACGCTGTGATCAGGAGATGGGCGCACGCACCCACCGCAGCAAGGTATGCGGTCCACCTCGGTAGGCCGCCACGTCGAAACACCAGTGCCGCATACACGGCCAGGAAGAGGGCGGTTGGAATGCCTGAAAGAGCCAGCAGCCCGAAGGTCAGATCGCCCAACAACCCGGCGACGCTGGCAGGTTGGCTCCTGTAGGCAAGCACGTACGTAGGCACGAAGCCGGCCAAGATCAAGACGGTCGCCGCGACGGTTGCCAAGCCGAAGATCGTCGACAGTATTTGGGGCGCGCCCTCTCGATGCCGGAGCCAACTCCACAGGCCAGCAGCGAAGCAGAGAAACAGGCCCATGGCCAGGCTGTAAACGAACAGGGCGAGTGTGATCCTCGTTGCATTGTGCTGCCCATAAAGTGCGACGGCCGTAGCCGACGACCGCGTACCTGGGGCACTCCACAGTGGTGGAGAGATGAAAATGGCAGCCACGATGAGGTCGAAGCTGAGCAGTCCCGCCAACCCGATCAATCGGGTCGTGGCGGGGGAGAACCCACTACCCGATACGAGTTGGCGCTGCGATTCGTCTGCGATCCTCGGTGATGATCCGAGGACGCCAAGGTCCGCTCCCACTGACATTTCGTTTCTCCTCCCGGGGGGTGTCCTCACTCATGTTCTGCGTTGAGGAGCGCCACGTCGATTACCTCTAGGTAATGGAGGATCTGACGTGCTCCAGATAGCATCAGTTTCGTGGCTGCCCTTGATCTCGGAGCGGATGTCGGATCATTGCTGCGGGAGTGGCGTGAGCGTCAACGGTTGAGCCAGCTTGCACTGTCCCTTGATGCGGGAATCTCAGCCCGGCATCTCAGCTTCATCGAAACTGGGCGCTCCAAGCCCGGCCGAGAAGTGCTGCTCCGCCTCACCGAGTGCATGGAGGTACCGCTGCGGGAGCGCAACGAACTCCTGCTCGTCTCCGGGTATGCGCCGGCGTTCCCCGAGCTACCACTTCAAGACCCAATGCTCGCACCGGTACGAGAGGCACTCGATGTCATCATTGGTGGGCACGAGCCATATCCCGCGGTGGTCGTCGATCGCTATTGGAACGTCGTTGCCGCCAGCACCATGATGATCTTGCTCGCCCAAGTGGTTAACTCGAACCTTCTTGAGCCTCCGGTCAATGCCATGAGGGCCGGGCTGCATCCCGAGGGCCTCGCACCGTGGATCATCAACCTGAACGAGGTTCGCTCCTACTTCATCGGGCGGCTTGAGCGTCAAGTGGCACTAACGAGAGATTCCCAGCTGAACGCGTTGCTCCAAGAGGTGGCGAGCTATCCGGTTCACGACGACCTTTCCGTCGGACTCGAGCCGTCGGAACATGTTCACTTACTCACCCCTCAGCTCCGCATGCGGCTGCCCGATGGTGGTCAGTTGGCGTTCTTCGCCACAGTGCTCACCTTCGGCACCGCGGTGGATGTCACTGCTTCTGAGCTCTCGATTGAGCTGGCCTTTCCCGCTGACGAGTTGACCGCAGAGACGCTCAATCGCTTCGTTGGCAACCTCGTCGCTCAACCGCGCCCGGGGCCTGTTTGAGCGCGCAATTCGCCTTGGATCGCTGCGGATGAGCGACGGTTCTCGCAACGTCGCCGCCATCATCCCCTCGTCTGGTGGGTTAGGGTTCCTCGTGAGTTCGCAAGTATCCCAATCGGCCGGCTTGGAGACACGGCCAGGCCTGATCTGAGCCCTCTTCGACGTGTCCATCGTCATGCGCCTGCCGGGCGGCCCGCGGAGGCAGGTGGCAATCCCCTACGATCCAGTCACCCGGCCGGCGGACTCGGGGTCGCAACCATGGGGATACTGCATGCTGAGGTTGGACAGCCAGGCCCCTCGTCCATCGGTCCATCGCGGGCGTTCGTCAGCCGAGCGGTTGGCGAAAGACTGCCACTGCTCGCTCACGCCCCAACGCGACTCCGGGCAGGCCTCGATCTCGCCCATTCCCACGCCACTGGGCCGCGGATGGCTCACTCTTACTCGGCCTTCGCGCGACCCCCGTGCCAGCCGGACTCCCGGACGAGCCGAGCAGAATCTCCGAGGTGGCATAAACGCTCCGGGGCGCGTTTCGGAGACACCAGCCTATGATCGCCGCGAGGACCCAAAGGAGTGGACGTGGACATAAGACGAGTGACAACAGGCCATGACGAAGAAGGAAAGGCTGTCTTCATCAGCGACGAGCTGGTGGAGCCGGTGACGCTGGCACTCCTTCCGGGCAGTGAGTTCCACCGCCTCTGGGGCGCCGACTCAATCGTCACTTTTCCCGACGATGGATCAAGGCCCAGTACGCAGCACTACTTCCCTCCCGTCGGGGGGTTCCGATTCGGCTTCTTCACCATTCCCCCCGACGGAGGCACGGGCGCACCTGGGGATCTCGATTTCGAGGCTGCGCTCGCTGAGCTCGAGGAGAAGCTACCGGGCTTGGCCGAACACCTCGAGCCGGAGAACCCTGGGATGCACACGACCGCCACGATCGACTATGGGGTTGTGGTCTCAGGAGAAGCCGATCTCGAGCTTGACGGCGGGGCCAAGGTCACCCTCCGGCCAGGCGACTCTTACATCCAGAACGGAACGCGCCACCGCTGGTCCAACAAGGGTGACGTCCCCGCTGTCATTTCCGTCACGCTCATTGGCGCGAACCACACCAAGGTCGGCTGAAAGGTCAGAGAATTCACCAGTGGTCGTCCCTGAACGACGAGAAGCGGAGATTGACAGAGCGCCCTGCGACTCGCTACCTCTGGTGGATCGTTGGAGAAGTCGGCGATTCGACTCAGCGCCGGATAGGTCGCGTCTCCGTCGATAAGGAACCCTTCCAAGCCAAGGACCTTGACACCTCGTCGATTGGCCTCAGCGATCAAGTCCGGAGCAGCCTCCGAAGCGACGAACCACTCGTTGCCATGACGGAGCACGGCCTCCGGTCGGCCTGCTGCGAAGTCGTCCATAACCGCCGCGGATCCATCTTCGCGTCAAAGGCCAGAGACTGCCCCAATCCGGGAGGGTGGGCAGCTCGGAGCTCAGCCGTTGAAACCGTTGGGGCGGCACGCTGTGCCCGGGTCGCAATGTTCGATGACGAGGGACTGGTGACCGGTCGGCGTGGATGACGGTCGCAGGTACGCTGCGTTCATTTCCAAGCCAGACATCACCGTTCGGAAACCAAAGGAGATCCCCCCATGTCGGCAACGCTGAAGATGACGCATAAGGCAATTGGAGCGGAGGTGCGTCGTGGCGCGTACGACATCGTGATTGACGGTGAGAGGGTCGGGTCGGTCGAAATGAACGAATCGATCGAAATACCAGCCGAGCCTGGACGTCATACCCTTCAGGTCCGCAACGGCCGAAAGTCGAGCAGTACTGAAATATTCGACGCCGTCGAGGGCGAGATCGTCGCTTTCCGATGCACCGGAAAGAGGTTCTTGCCGATCTTTCTGGCCTCCTTCATCGTTCCCAAGTTGGCGCTGAAGCTCGTCCGCGATTGAGTCGGCATCGCCGTTTTGACGCTCTCAACACGGTCGTCATCGCCGCCCGACTGGCCCGAGTGGGGGTGAGCCCCAATGCGCCGGGTCGATGGGCAGATCGGCTGCTTGGGGCAGTGCCGGATAGATCTTGATAGACCAATGAGCCATGAGTTTTCCCCTTTCGGCAATTTCCCCTGACGGGCGCTCGACCGATAAATTTGCGGCACGAGCCGCGTCAAACTTCATGAGCTGCGAAGAGTAACTTGGCAGGCCAGGCCAGACTGGGCCAGCGCAGGGCAAGAGCGCAGGTGTGGAGCGACAGAGAGGACTGAACCATGGCAGGAGAAAGCAAGCCGGTCGAAGTGTCACGCAGGATCGAGGCCCCAGCAGCCCGTATCTTCGAAATCCTGGCGAATCCGCAACGCCACATCGATTTTGACGGGTCCGACATGCTCCGGGGAGCCGTCTTCGACCGTGCCATCACCGGTGTCGGCGACGGCTTCACTATGAAGATGAATCGGCAGGGGACCGACTACCTCATGCTCAATTATGTGGTGGAGTTCGAACCGGACCGGCGCATCTTCTGGAAACCAGCTCCGGGAGACCTCCCTCCGGCTGGTGGTGAGCCATCTGCGGTCGGCATCCCTGCGGGTTACCGGTGGGGCTACATCCTCACCCCCGACGGTGACGACACCACCATCGTCACCGAGGTCTTCGACTATGGCCACGCTCCTGAGGAGATCCGCCAAGCGGTGCACCAGGGTGGGGAGTGGGTTGAGGCCATTACGGCCAGCCTTGAGAAACTCGAGAAGCTCTGTACCCAGTAGGACCTCCGCCGGAGCGTATGTTCTCGCTCCATGGGAAAGGGTGTGCCTGATCTGGTCGGTCCGGATCTGCGCGTGCTCTTCAGCGGGATCAATCCCGGGACGCTCTCAGGTGACCTCGGCCTGCATTTCGCCCGGCCGGGGAACCGGTTCTGGAAGTTGCTCTGTGGGGGTGGTTTCACCGAGTCTGTTCTCTCACCCGCTGAGCAGCACACCCTGCCCGGGCTCGGCATAGGCATCACGAACCTGGTGGAGCGGGTGACAGCCGTCGCCAGCGAGCTCAGTATCGCCGAGCTGCGTGAAGGCGCAATGCGGCTTGAGGTTAAGGTGAGGATGCTGCAGCCCCGTTGCGTCGCGGTGCTCGGTTTGCAGGCGTACCGAACGGCCTTTCTAAGACCGGGAGCCGTAATCGGTCCCCAGCCCGAGCTCCTCGGCGGTGCCCTTCTTTGGCTTCTCCCTAACCCGAGCGGCCTTCAGGCCCGTTATCAGCTGCCCGAAATGAATGAGATGTTCAAATCGCTCTTCGCCAGCACTGACGCCGCCTGACGGGATTGTCTGATTCTCTATCCTCAAAGAGGACTTGGCCGACCTCACATCGCCTCTTCGGTGTGACGCCTTTGATGTACACGGGTGTCCCCGTATGTTCATCGATCACGGCGCCCCAGGGTCGCCCCTGCGCCGGCTTGGGGTCTCTCATTTCTTAGTCGTCCGCCTTCGCTCAATCTCCTACCCAATAGCGTCTGGTATCGGTCGACATCCGCACATTTTGGCGTGCTCAAGGTGCCACTGAACTCGGTCATCGAGACGGGCACCTTTACCGAGGCGGTGCTCATCGTGCCATTGTTTGTTGAACGTTGGGGACACAACCCATTATCCCTCGTCGAACAGCAAGTTCATCACGCCAAACCGAGGGTCGCCCCGTTTGCCCGTTCTCGGTCAGCGTGCGTTCGTCAAGCTATCGGTCCGGATCGACAGCCAAGATGAAAGCCTGAGGTGTCGATTCATGATCAAGTTCGGGTTCGCGTAGCGTTTGGGCGCTTACCTGTAGCCCGGCAGCGGCCAGCGTTCGAGCGACGTAATCAGGACTATGCCTGTAATTGGTCAAAGTGAAGCCAGTCCCGTATGCGTCGTCCCGACTCACAGCCTCACCGTCGCCAGCCTGGAATGCCAACAAGAGATGACCACCTCCTCTGAGTACCCGACCAAGCTCGGCGAAGACCTCACCGAGGTGGTCTGGTGGGGTATGGATGATCGAGTACCAGCAGACGGCGCCAACTAAGAACCCGTCAGGAAACGGGAGAGCGCTGAGGAATCCCTCCTCAAAGCGGATTCCAGGGTGCGCTTGTCGGGCGACGCTGAGCATTGCCTGCGACGGGTCCACGCCAACAGTTTCGAGTCCACGAGCCGACAGGAAAGCCGTTGCCCGTCCCGGCCCGCACCCGAGGTCACCAACCAGCCCAGATTCCACCCCTACCAGCTCGACGAACGCTGACAGAAATGCCAGGTCGAGCGGACGCTCGTAGAATTCGCTTAGTTCGCTCCCAACGACCTGCGCATATCTCTCAGCCGTTGCGTCGTATACGGCTCGAACCGTCGCAAGATGGTCTGTGTCCGTCACGCAACAGACTCTATAGAGGCGGGATTCGATCACCGGGGCTTTCAAGGCAACAACGTGACCAGCCCTGTCCCACTTCACCGGCCCGGGGCTACCCCAGCCGAGTCGCGGTGATCAGGACGGTCTCGAAGTTCATGACGAACGAGCCGCCATGATCGTCGATAGCCGCGCCGATGCCTTCGAACAGACGGTCTCGGAC
>Ga0307373_10008264_pt1 | contig 15903 bp, 21 predicted proteins | sample OX2MG_FD_202534 | JGI IMG/M metagenome (GOLD analysis project Ga0307373, IMG submission 202534) | Soil microbial communities from Risofladan, Vaasa, Finland - OX-2 | ecosystem: Environmental > Terrestrial > Soil > Coastal area > Acid sulfate soil | place: Finland: Risofladan, Vaasa | collected... | reverse complement strand
TAGGCCACCTCGGACTAGATCCTCAGCGAATGTTTCGATGTGGAATCGGAGTTCCGTATCCATATCGCTCTCCATGCGAGAGCGCCCCAGAGTTGTTCGCAACCAAGAACGAAAGCGGCTCCAGAGAGTCATACTTCCTCCGGTGTGGTATGCAGGATTCCGGCGATGACGTCCGCCATGCGATTCCAGTTTTCGGTTTCCCGTTGCAGCCTGCGCCTGCCTGCCGCGGTGAGGCGATAATATTTCGCCTTGCGGTTGTTTTCCGACTCGCCCCACTCACCGGTGATCCAGCCCTGGTGCTCGAGACGATAGAGCGCCGGGTACAAAGAGCCTTGTTGAATTTCCAGGCGATCTTTCGAAATCTGCTGGATGCGTAGCAGAACGCCGTAGCCGTGCAATGGGCCGAGGGACACAGCCTTGAGGATTAGCATGTCGAGAGTGCCCTGCAGAAGATCGAGTGGTTTGTCCACGGAAACGGTCTCTCCTAGAACACCTAGGAATATAAGCAGAGATTCCTAGGCTGTCAAGGAGAAAAAGAGAAGTGCCGCACTCAACCGCCACATTACAAGCGGATTGTCGGCCATGCGGAACTTAACTCCCGGTTAGTTCGGCAACACTTCCCTAACCGGATTGTGAAAGGAGTTGGTGTCCCGAAGTAATTTTCAGGTGCTTGTTTTCGAATTGCGCTCCCCGTTCGACTCTTTAGTGTGGCGCTTGTGCATGGCCGTCGAGTGTGTATAATTCACGCCCAACAAGGAGGGCAATGTAGTGAAAACTGCGGCAGGAAAGAGTGACGAGCAAGTGATCAGAGAATTGGATACTGAATGGTCGCGAGCAGCGGAGAGCAAGGATGCCACGAAGTTCGCGAATTTCTACTCAGAGACCGGGTCAGCTTTGCCATTTAACGCGCCAATCGCGACCGGCAGGAACGAAATCCAACAATTATGGGCCGGCCTCATGGCCAAGCCTGGATTTTCGTTGCATTTTGCTCCGACGCATATCGAAGTTGCTGGTTCCAAAGATCTAGCGTATGACGTCGGAACTTTTGAACTTAAACTCAATGATGACAAGGGAACTTCGCTGACCATACCGGGAAAGTACGTGGTTGCCTGGAAGAAGCAGAAAGACGGCCAGTGGAAGGCTGAAGCCGATATTTTCAATACCGACAAATAAAAACCAAAAACTCAACTCCCGTTCAAGTCGGCAATACGGAAGGACACTGTCTCAGATCGGGGGTTCACTTCATCAAGCACCCCTCCATCCGTGAGCGGTTACACCGAACCCCTCTCCGGAAGATGAACGACGAACAGTTGAGGCGCTTCGGGGAAGCGAGTCGCTCTCTGTGCCGAGATAAGAATCCGCGGCGAGTTTTTGTGATTCAGCTTGAGGAAGCGCGAGCAGAGCGGCGGCGTCAGCATCTGAAAATGGTGGGCTCGCAAAAGCCAATGCCGTGCGGCCAAGACATCAAGCGGCCCGTGACAGAGTAACGACCAGCAGGACGAGCGTAACGACAAGCAAAAGTTTTTGTCCCTGCTTAAGCTGCTCGACTCTCTTTTCTAGCCGCTTCTCTTCCGTCCTCTGACCGCGCCATTGAAACAGAACCTTGAACAGCAACGTCAGCAACGACTGCTCCCAGGCGCTCGGCAAAAAACCTTCTTGTGGCACTAGGTTCATAGACCGACTCCTCACACCGTGTGTGGAATGATGTGTGGAAGAATCGTAGCATGGTGGTGGAAACCGCATCAACGTCAACACCACATGCGATCTCAACCGCCTTGATTGCGAGGGGGGGACGTGAAGCCACCTGCGTGCTGGTTCTTGCATCCTTAAACGATGGGAGAGAAAAATGACATCCGTGGCCGGGTGCGGTATACTGTTTTCTTCCGCAGTCTATGCCAGATGGGTCGTATGCCAGGAGCTGTATCTAGCCGGGGCCGTGGGATGGCGCAGCTTCGTGTCTCATTTGTGGAAATGAAGTCTCAGTTTGCGTCACTACTGCTGACCAGCGACTCTTGTTTTCAATAACTTAGAGATGGCATACAACGTGCACTTGATTCGAATGGAAGGGTGTAGGTGTTTCAGTCCAGAGCCAAGGGAACGCCCCGTGCTGTCCCCGGACTTGCAACACTACTGAAAACGAAGTACCATCCCCGCCGAAAGGGCGGCAACAAGTAATCTATGTGGCGTGCCGGAATGTCACTAGGTAGAGAGGAGGGGAAGTCATGGCAGCGGCTGTACTACCTCTGAACGTTGAATATTATCAAACCATGAAGACCACTGAACAGGCGCGATTGTGCGTCGTTCGGTCTGAGCGTCACATGCGATTCCTCGCGGGAGCCATGCTTTGGTATCCGTTTATCGCGGTGACGCGCGCTACAACCAAATTCGTCTCCCTATTGGAGGAATTCGAGGCACAGCCTGCGTCGGTGTTATTGGAAGAAGATTCCGCAAAAATGCCGGAGGAACTTCAGGAGTTGTTCAAGAAAATATGTCTCGTAATTCGGAAGATTGAACTCGTCGGCCTAGGTGACGGCCTTTTTCTCAGAAGCAGCATCAACAAGCTGAGCAGCCTAAGCCAGCAAATTAAGGGATACGCCGATAGATTTGCGGACGCGCAAATTAAACTGCGCAGCCGTGTTCCTGAAGAACAGGTGCAAAGCTACCAAGAATCTTTCGCGGCCTACAGAAACTGTGAGTTCACCGCCGAGCCCTTCGTCGAGGACGACAAGAAGAGCCAGCTTCTGCGCTTCTAAATCTCGATGCCAATCGTAGCGAAGGATTGGTATCAGACCGACTTCGACGTAACATCGTTTTATCAAGGGGACGTCATTCGTGATGTCCCCTTAATTTTTCTGCCAGACAAAGTTTCGAAATGGTTTGTTCTCCGCCCTGGCCTGAATAGCAAGAAACACATCGATGCTATTCTGGGTGGCGAAATATGCAAGTGGTTCGAAGCGACCCCTGAGGGTCAATTGAAGGATGCATGGCAGCACGGTCAGAAAGAGGAATTTGTTGCCGCGCGGGCCATTCGTGTTGACGGCATCATTTTGACGCAGACTTGTGACATAGAAAACCGCGGTTACTATCAGGTTGCCCCTGTCTATCCTGAGACAAAGCAAAAAGAATCAGCTTTAGCGCCGCTGCGCGAGAACGAAATAGGGTCCGCGTTTTACCTTCCCGCAGTGGCACCTCACATCGTAGAGAACAGCTACGCGGACTTGTCACACACATGTGTCATTCCTAAGGCATATTTCCCCAAGAACGGTGTCATCCAGATGCTTTCTGCTCGACTCACTAACCTGGCGACGGCCAAACTTCAAGTGCATATTGCAAACTATTTTGGTCGTCCGTTCGGCTTCAGTGCGAGAGACAAAGCGAGCGTCACGGGTGAATATGCTTGCGTTTCCTGCTTTTACCACTCCGGTACCGCGGTCAGGGCGACATTCCAGGCGGGTCTGCACTTCACTCCGTGCCACAACTGTACCGAAACGTTGTGGATTCGCATCACGGAACAGTAGTAATCCAGAGCGCGGACGCTTCCTTGTTGGCATTTTGTTTCGCGACGTTGGACTGAACTCTTGAAGTGAGAACAATCTTCTGCCTCCTAATGGACCGTGCCCGCGCCCGGCTTTTCGGCTGGCGCGGGGTTTTTCTTTTTCCGTCCGTTTTCGCTGCCGTATTTTATTTGCGAGCGCGCTATCGGCGGAACGTTCGTGAGCCCACAAGATCACCTGAGGCTAACAAGGCAAGAGCTTCACAACCTCGTGTGGGCCAAACCCATGACCGAAGTTGCGAAAGACTTCCGGATATCTGACCGAGCCATGGCAAAGATATGTGCCCGAAAACAAGTCCCCGTCCCGCCCCGTGGTTATTGGGCCAAGAAAAGCGCCGGCAAGGATGTTCCCAAACCGTCGCTTCCCGAGTTTGTCGCGAAAGCCCCGAAAGAAAAAAAGGCCGAAGCAAAGCCGCAGCAGCAACCGCCAAAGAAACCCAAAGTGGGCGGCGTGTTTGAAGAAAGAAATCAGAAGATAAGGAAGTCGCTTAAGGAATTGCGCAATGTCTTATCGAAAGCCGTCGACTATACCGCACGCATCGAGAGCTGGAACTGCGATTACAGCTTTGGCCTAAATTACTCCTATAGTCCGCTGCGTCGCGACAATGATGTGTCTTTCCTTTACGAGTCGCCGTTGAGCGAATATCGGGATCTCGTCTTGACAGGCGTTGTTCTTGAACCTAGGCAGCTGAAGGAGCGGAAATTTGAGGCTCGCTTCACGCGCCGGCCTCACCTTGATCAAAAAACCGTTGAAGAGGACCTACATCGTTACGAGGAAGCGCCACCACAATTTATCGGAGGCTTCTACAACCAGGGCAAATGCATAATGGCCTACGTTCCTATTCCCGAAGATGCTTTTGCTCTCGTACTTCAAAACGCGATGTCCAATAAGATCAAATTCATGACGCTCCGGGGCGAGAGGTTGCGATACGGGCGCGGGCACATTTACGGTTATTCCCTGCAGGAAGAGCATAACGAGGAACAGCTTTAGCTTTCGCAAAACGCACATATCATCGTGTCCAGTGCCTTTGAAGTGGGCGCGCGACGGGGAGCCGTCAGCCAAGTCGTCATCATGTGGCCTGCCTATTGCGGAAGTTGAAATTGCACAAGAACATCCAACAACCATGAGCGGCGATGTGCTGCTCAAAGCGCAAGTCGAGCATGTTCGACACGCGCTTCGTTGGCGGCTCGGTCAAGTCGTTGATATTCCTCTTTCGTTGAGGTGCCCATTCTTCTGCGGAGCTCGGCGACCGCTTGTGAAAACTTCATCGTGGCGCTCTCGTATTCGTTGGCAAGGCGCTTTTTCTCTTCACAGCTCATCATTTCTGTTTTCTCAACGCCGCCGAAAGCGCCCCTTTGCAAGCTCACTACCCTCAATCGCCTTCCCCAGCAGGCAGAGCCTTCGGCAACAATGCAAAACGTCCCAGGGTTCACTGTCAGGGATTTGGTCAGATATTTCTTCGGCTGACTTCTCACGATCGGACAGCGTTTCTAGCACTCGCTGCAAAAGCTCGTCCTCGCCTGCTTCGGCTTCGTCCATCCACCATTCACCGTATCGTGCTCCAAGCATCAAAATATCATCACGCCATATGATGAAATGGCTTTTGCAGTCGGTGTCGCGCCACACTGAAGGGTAAATGCTCGTGCCCTTCGGCGATTCATAGACGCGCCATGCCGGACCGGCGCGCCTGTCAAGATTCACAAGCACTTCAGCATGGCACCCGCAAGGACAAGACAGGACCAACCATCGCGGTCCTTGCCGATCCACGATGACCGCATCTCCAGGCCGTTTCAAATACGCGCTCGCATTCGCGCGCGAGTTTACTCTTGCTCGGATGGTAAAGCGTTTGTTTCTCATCGGCTTAGTTGACTAGCTCACGCAGAATTCTTTGGCCAAAGAAAAACGCGATTGCGCGTGCCGTGGTGTGCGCTTCCGCGTCAAGGCCCTCATGGGCGTTGCAACCTTTGCGAATAAGACATAGCGCGAGCGTCAATGCATACTGGCCAGCCTCGTTTTCCGCCGCCCAGCTCAAGGTCCGGATTTGGTTGACCGCGTCGTAGTACCATTCCGTGGGATCTCCCCGTCGGCAGTGCGTCGTCCCGCTGCCTTTAAGAGCAGATTGCTCATAAAGTGGTTCGATAAGCTCAACGAGCTCGTCCCGTTTGAATCTCTCCTTTTCGAGATCCTTTATGAAGCCTTCGACCAAAAGCCCTCCCTCCAAAGACGCCGGGTCGTAGGTTAGCGGATAGTCCGCTTCCAATTTCTCGAAATCTATGAGAATGGCATCACCATGGCGAACAAGCACGTTCTTCGCATGCATATCACCATGCGCAGGTGCGATCAGAGCTGGTGTCGTTCCGTGATTCTCAAATATCGTCTTAAGCGACGCGATGTCGGTATCTCCCCCAAGCTGGCGAACGATTTCCGCCCGCGCAGGCGGCACCGTGATAAGGACATTCGAATCGTCGGCGAGCCATTTTTTCTCTAAATAGGAACTGAGCAGCCGATTCGTGTCGGGACGCTTCTGTTTACGCCATCCGCCAAGCGTCTTATCGAATAAATTCGAAATAGCATGCCCACAGCGGTCTCCCCGTGCGCATGTTATCAGCGACTCTGCACCTCCTACAAAATCGCCCACAAGGATTCCCTGCGTAGATCCGAGATTGCAACGGTCCAGACGCAGACGTGGCCGGAGATAAAAAGGCACATACTCAGATATGTGCCAGCAATATTTGTCGTACTCGTCTACGATTTTCTTGCGAGCCCCAATTTTTACGAAATACAGATGCGGGTAAGCAGCTCCCGTCGCATTCCGTTGCACTAATCCGGCTTCTAGCGAGGCGTACGCTTTAAAGACGGGCGCGCCGGACATTCCGCCATCAAGCAATGCCAGCTGAAGTTCTGAGCAATTCGAGAAAGCTCGTTTGAGCAATATAACGCGTTCCGCGTGTCCGTTCGGTTCAAATCTGTCGCGAAGAAATTGCTCATCAAATTTCAAGTCCGATTTCGGCGCTGGACCAGCGGGTCGATCACAGACCACGGTCGCAATATCCGGCCAGGACAGGTCCGATTCCAAGATAAAGACGCATGGCATTAGGAAGCTATTCTCTCTCTCGCGACGGCTTTCCGGTATCGTTTGCCATTCTTCCGGTCGAAGACTTGCCACGGGAATCGCGCCCTCTATCAGCGTGTTCACGACCAGGCTGCGGGCTATTGCGCGACGGATATAGACACGGACATCGTGGTCCAGCAGGTTAGCGGCAATCGTTCGCAGTTCTTGCGACAAAGTGCTAGGCTTTTGCGGATCCTGAGTCCAAATTACGGCATCCAGTTGGGGAGCATATTCGGCACGGCGAAGCTCTTCCGGTGTGCACGTTTCGCACTTAAAGTTCCGCTTTTCAAACCAGTTCAAGAACTCTTCTGGATAGTCCCCGACGAAAGCGATTTTCGCACGCGGCATGTCCTCTGGCGAAAATTCGCGTATGGCCATCTCAATCGTCCCGCGTGAACAGGGGTTGTGCTTCTCCTCGTGCGAGGACGCCCCGCGAAGAACAAATGTAGCAATTAGGATTTCTACTAAACGATACGGCTCGCAGCGATGGAGTGCGTGCGTTGTAAAGGATATGTCGGCCGTCGCTAGGAACACCTATTGTCATGGCCAGAAACATTGTCATCGCGATCGAGGTCACGGTCCCGTTGATCGAGATGACGGCCGGCGCAGGCTCGTGCATGCCTGGGATGTACGCATCCCGTCGGCGCTCTTCAGCGTTCATCATATCTCGCCGGACCTCTTCGGAATCCAGTAACTCACAGCAGGTGAAGCATGGCAGTCCAGGCGCGAGCGCCTGCACGCGGCCATGTATACCCACGATGTGACGATCGCTTGCCGAGATGACTGAACCCACGTCGATGCACGGAATGAGGTATTGATACGCAATCTGTTGAATAACCGCCCGACTTCCGTGCGAATCGGTACAGGAGAAGATGAAATCCGCACCCCGCAGTTCGCGGGCGACTCGCGTTCTTGTCACATCTCCCGCGATCCCCTGCGAGACCTGGTCAGGAGCGATTCGCGCGATCATGTCCACCGCTACGTCCGTCTTGAAGCGCCCGACATCGCTCGCGCAGGCCCCGACCACTCGGTTCAGATTACTCACATCGATGCGATCGGGGTCGATGAGAATGAACTTACGTACACCCAGATAGGCGAGTTGTTCGGCAGCTATGGAACCGGTGCCACCCATGCCGACTATGGCCACAGTCAACGATTCAAGATGCTTCTGTCCCGCCGCACCCAATGCACGCACCTGGCGGTCGAATTTCAGGGAAACAGCCCCTTGAGCATTGTTCGAGTCGAACAGAATCTGCAGCTGCGCTCCTACAGAAATAATTCGTACGGGCTTCTCTGTGCCCAGACATCGTGCCCGCCAGCCGCCGACGCTGACCACTACGGCGACAGGCTTTGTACCTGGAGCGCGTACGGACAGGAATCTTGCCAGATGAATCTCGCCTTGGTCGTCTGTGCGGGAGAACTCTGGCGGTGCAGATCCCGGATGCGAATGTACGAAAACGATGGAAAGATTTTCACGCGCTGCTACTTTACCGATACGAGCAATATAATCCGGCTTCAGTTCCGCACTGAGTGGGCTCCGGTCTGAATAGCTATCATCATCGGGATACTCTGCGCGGGTGACGATGAGACGCTCCAGACCGTCAGATGGAGCTACGTGCGATGCAAGTAGGATGGCACATCGCTCGGTCTCCCTTCCGACGAGTTCGCCAACGATTCGGCTAACATCACCATCTTGAAGCCTAAGCTCGATCATCGTGGTGGATTCAATCGCTGAACGATCGCCCGATAAAAATGTTCAAGCCGACTACGGTTCGGATCCCACATCTGAAGGTGCCAAGAAAACCACGTCAGACGACGTCCCGGATTAAGGTCGTACGGCAGCGGAGTTCCTTCGTTCGCGCTCTGCGGAATCGCGCCATTGGAGAGGCGGACCGGTGGAGAGACCCAGAAGCAGTCCGGCCTTGCGGCAGGATACCCTGGCGGCGCGACGAAAAAGACGTCAACTTTCCGAGGGTTCCAGCCAGACGGCAGATCGACCCCTTTGATTGTGATGAGATACGAGCCATCTGCGCGGCGCTGAATATCGGCACCCTGATTCTTGAATTCCTGTAAATAACCCTGAAGTTCTAAAAATTGTTCGCTGATCATCGGAAACCGAACGTCGCTGGTGGGACAGCGAAGAAATGCTTCACGCGCTCAGTAATATCCACCGCTTCACCGTCGGCAATACCCTTGTCAGGTCTGTCGCCCTCCTCTTCAAGGAAGAGCTGATAGTTTGGAGCAATGTTGGCAATCGCTTTTATCTCGGCCCCAGTGAGCGCCGTCTTCGCCGTTTCGTAACGTTTGGCATCCACAAAGAACGGATGGAGTGACTTGTCTGGTTCGGGCATATATTGCTCCTTTTGCGGTTTTCATTTGTCGTATTTCACCTCTTCGAATTGACTGTGATTGGCCCACACGATCGGCTGATCCCCCTGAGCTCGGTCGATGCGTAGGTGTCGTACAAAATACGAAACCAAGGCGCGCCGGATCGTTTTGGACAGCCTTCCATCCACCATGCCAAAATCGTTGATGACAGATTCTCTTTGGCTGATAGTCAGATTTGGATTGGGCTCAATTTCAACCACGACGAAAGTGTGCCATTCCACATCGTCTTCTCGATTTACGGTACCCGCGCGGCGTCCGTGAATTTCTTCGAATCGCGTCAAAACGAAGTCGCGAAATCGAGAAGACCTGTGACACCACGCGCGAGCGTGCCAACGTGTGCCATCGAAGGCTAGCGAATGCGGAGCAATCCATTGACGCGTCGGATCGGGATTACGCATCGATTGATACGTTGTATCGATTTCTGTGCCATCACGCATCGCCCATAGAATCGGCAATAGCATTTCCGTGCGGACGCGTCGGGCCGGCAAAGTTACGACGTCGCATCGCGGCTGAGCGCCGACAAAGCTGAACGCCCGCGAAATTGTTCCTGTAGCGAGTCCTGAAAGTTCATTGAGGTAGGTCTGGGTGTCGGGTGCGATGAAAAGCGGTGTAAATTGTTTTGTCGGGCGATAGACCTTTTCGCGCCTGTCATATTCCATGTTGTTCTTGGCTAGGGCCATGTATTTCGCGAAGTCCAATGAAGCGTGTTGAATTGACACGTTGAAATATTTCACCACTTCGCCGCGATTGATTTTCCCTTCCCACAACAAGCGAAATTCGATGAACTCCAGTCGCCGATCTTGACCCCAAGGCCGGGGACGCGCGCTGACCTGCCCGTCTAAGTCTTGGTTAACGAGTGTGCCGAAATCAATTGTAGGTCGCATATCACGATGAATCTTATAATACGACGTATCTGATTCAAAGTCAATACCCCCCAATCCTCTGAGCAAGATTCGGTGCTTCGCGGGCTATGCAGCTGCAGAACTATTCACGCAGAGAGCGCTGAAGTGTCGTTTTAACGTGCCCCTCTTACTGTTTGCGTTTGCTGTTCTCCCCGCTCCAACATTGTCGCGTCCCGGCCTTTGATTCGCTCGCCTCCCGTCTCCACTAGCACCTTTCGCGCCGGCAAAAAACCGCCGTCACTCAAGAGTGCGGCCCGTTCCGACCTGGACGCGCCAATCTCTCCGCTTCTGTCCTCTGTTTCGTGTCCTCGCTCCCCCGGCTGTGGGTGAAGGGAGCGAGGACTCCCCGAAACAGGAGGACAGGAACAATGAAAGTCGAACAAGCAAAACAGATCGCAAGCAACGCAATCGAGCAACTCCGGCAGGCTCTCGAAGCGGGCCACAGTGAACGGCTCAAGGAATATCTCGCGGCGATGGCGCGCTTCCGGCGGTACTCGTGCGGTAACGTGATGCTCATCGCGTCGCAGAAGCCGAACGCGACGCACGTGGCGGGCTTCCACGCTTGGCACAAGCTAAGCCGCTTCGTGAAGAAGGGCGAGAAAGGGATTCTGATTTTCGCCCCGATCATTCGGAAGAAGGCCGAGAACAACGACGAAATCGAGCCGGACGAATCCTCATCGGCTGTTGGATTCCGCGCGGCCTACGTGTTCGATGTCACTCAAACTGACGGTCAGCCGTTGCCGGAAATCGGCAGCGTGAACGGCGATCCTCGCGAGTATCGTGATCGGCTTGCGAAGTTCGTGGCTGACCAAGGCATCGCGCTCGAATATTCCGACGAAATCGCGCCAGCACGCGGCATGTCGCAAGGCGGCAAGATCACATTGCTGCCCGGTCAGTCTTCGGCTGAGGAGTTTGCGACTCTAGCGCATGAGATCGCGCACGAGATGATGCACCGCGACGAGCGCCGCAGCAGCACAACCAAGCGCGTCCGCGAAACCGAGGCGGAGGCCGTCGCGTTTGTCGTGTGCAGCGCAATCGGCCTCGAAACGGGTTCAGCCGCACAAGACTACATCGGCTTGTACGACGGTGACGCCAAGCTCCTCAGCGAAAGCCTCGAATACGTCCAGCGAACATCAACTCAAATTCTCAATGCTCTTGGCCCGGATGATTTCTCCCCGTCACCCGCCTAAACACAGCAACGAGCCAACGCGGCAAAGCGACCACTGCTTCGATTTGTGCGAGGCTTGTTCTTCGGTGATAATGCCGCATGTGCGATCTGACCTATATTCGCAAACTGATGGGGGATGCTTGGGTCGATGCTGAAGTGTACGGTGCGAACTCCTCACATTTGCTCGGCCAATACTACAAAAATGAAAAAGCACGGGTTTGGCTCAGACACACGGAGGGATTGGTCAAAGACCTTCTGACGAATCCGAAGGTCAAATTCGACGCCGAGGTTCTAGTCGATAAGATCAAAGACCCTTTCATCTCGACGCTTGCTGAAATGGAATCTGCGGCGTTTTTAGCCCGACAAGGCTTTGGGATTGTTCTCGAACCGAATGCACCTAAAAAGGGACCGGACATTCGCGCTGACTGGGAGTGTGTTTCGTATTTTGTCGAGGTTCGTGCTGCTGGATTTTCCGAGGACGAAGAGCGTCGAGAGCGAGTGACGAAGCAAATTTTCACAAAGATGAATGAAACACCCTCGGCTTACTCTGCATCATTCGTCATTGGAGATGAATACCATGCCGGTTCAGCTCGCACTAAGGCTGCAATTGAGTTGGTAATCGAAGTCCTTGGCGTATTGAAGGAAAAGGAAATTAAGAAGGCGACGCTTTACTATGAACCCCCAGACGGAAAAGTGCTCCTCCCCGAAGGCGTCTACTCTACAGACGTTCAGGTCAATGAAATCATCCGCAAGGCTGATCTCGTTGTCCGGTTCGAACATCTCGGGAAGGAAATGACGGGGACCGAGGCTTCGCTTATGAAGAAAATGAAATTCCCGCCGGAACCTGTAAACGATCACGAGCGATTGAAGACAATTTTGAACGAAAAGCGCAAGCAATTGCCGAAGTCGTCGCGTGGAATCATCACTCTCGAAGTTTCAGAACAGTTCATGCTCTCGGACTTCTCTGTTGAATCGGCGCTCTATGGTGATTTGGGATTTCGATTCCGGCGCGTCGATGGAGTACACGAACCAGTCGGAGAGCCCATTGCGAGGAGAAACAATCGAGGTTTCTTTCGACAAACTTCACGCGTTTCCGCGATTGTGATTCAGAACCGACGAGCTGAAGGTGGCCGCGTCATACTCGAACGCAAAGTCTATCCGACCAATCGAGCAAACGACGATACGATTCGATTAACTCTTGCTGAATTGCGACACTTCGGCGAACTCGAAGACAGACAGCATCTCACGGCTGAGCACGCGCCAAATCACGTTGACGAGGATCTCGAAACCGAGTAGGCCCGTCATCTAGCCGCCAATTTCCAAGCAGAGCCAAAAGGAGCTTTCTGCCCTTCTCTTCGATGTGGCCCAGCAGCCTTCTGAAATGTGAGACATAGCGCGCGCCGTTGCCGGAGCTTCCCCAGGCAATCTCATCCGCTGTTTTGCGCTTCGGCAGATTCTCAAGTTTTGGCGGAGCCTCGCCATCGTAAAAGAGGCCTGTACATCGGCACTTCGAGCGCCCGCGCCATCTTCTCCAGCGTTTCCACTATGGGAACTGTGTGACCGTTCTCCACGCGCTAGATATAGCAGCGCAGGAGACCTGTGCGTTTCTCAATGTCGCCCTGTGACAGCTTTTTTCCTTCCCGCAACTCTCGCAGACGGTCGCAGATCACCATGCCTTGTGCCTCCCACAGATCTCCTTCGAGGACGACATTCAACCACGACGCGCCGCAGAACGGAAGCTTTGCGCTTCGCCCCATCAAGCCAGTTTCCGAGCAGCCGACGATCCACTCAGGGTCTTCGCGGCACCCGTCGAAGATGGGGCGTTCTCCGTCGAATTGACGGCGTCAGGTGGGCTGGCGAGAACTTGACCGAAATGCGGGAGTGTGGCTTCCTGAAATTATGTCACTTCCTGACTTCCTCCCATGGATGGAGAGCGTTGACGCGAAGATGGTCAGGGCAAAGGAACACCTCGATACCCTCCATGCCGAAGCTCGCGTGTTCTTCGAAAGCACCAAGCGGAATTTCATTCTGAAGTCGAACGGACAGGAGGCGTGGATCGTCCACTACATCGAGGGTTCCATCCCGCCGATTCGCCTCGGCGTCCTCTTGGGCGAGTGCGTCTTTAACATCCGGTCGGCGCTCGATAACCTTGTTTGCGGCTTGATCCGGACCGCGGATTCATATGCACCGTGCAAAGGTACCCAATTCCCCATTTGTTCCGCCGAGGAGCAGTGGGAAAAGAATTGGCAGAAGTACCTCAAGGGTGTTGAGCCAGCGGCGCAGAAAATGATCCGTGACCTTCAGCCGTGCTTCCACATGTCCGCCGTACCCGCGAACGACCCGTTGAGCATCTTGAACGTCCTCTGTAACAGCGACAAGCACCGCGCGGTGACTCTCACGCTAGCGTACAGTCACGACCTCACGGTCAGGGTGCATGCGAATGACGGGAAGGTCCATTTCTGGAGGGCGACGGAGCCGCTTTATGCCGGGGATGTCCACACGATACCACTCAATCTTGACCCCGCGAGCATCCAGCCGAGCGCCCGCGTTGAAGCGAGCGGCACAGACATCTTGATAATCCGGGAGATTGGCCCGTGGGGACAGCGTCCGGTTTGGTCCGTCCTCACCGACCTATATGAATACGTCAGGGATGGCGTAGTGATTCGGCTGAAGCCGTTCTTCGTCGCTCCCCATTCTAGCTCCCCATAGACGAGCATAGAACAGCTCAGCGGTCCGAGCCGCATGCGTTTCTGTGGACGGATGACGGGCCATACGGAAACTGACAAATTGCCCGCCCCCCCGCGACCGCCACGGGCGTTGCCTCAACGCATGCAACTGACGCGGTACGTTTTTCCTTTTCCGCCGCGTATTTGCTTGAGCGCTGCTTCGGGAGAATTCCCACGCCCGGCAGTCCCGTAGCCGGGATGCAAACAGCGCACTTCCCGGCTTCTGCTTTCCCGGTTCCTCCCGAACCGCGCGGGTCCCCTCCCATCAAGTAGCCGCTCGTATTGGGAGCGGCGGCATTGAACCTCTCGATCAACCATCCTCTGAACACGCTACCGCGAAGCGGCCCGCTCATACGGTACCTTCAGGATGTCTCTGAGTGAACGTCGGCGAACAATGCATTTATCATCTCGGCTGCCAATGACAGATGGTCCGCCGCCATCCACGGAGTCAAAATCGTGCTTTGTTGCTGGTGCAAGAATTTGTTTCTCAAAATCAGCATCATTCGCCACGCGTATTCCGCGTATGATTGCTGAGGCTTTGCCTTGGTTTCGTCCGTTTTATGGGCTTGATCTCGATCAGGTTCGTCGGCGTGCCACCGTCGTGAGCTTGGCAGGGTATCATCTCGCACCAGCCCCGCTTTTCGAGCCGCTTGGATCAATGGCCTCATCGTCCGGCTGTCCCCACCGGTCACAGGAAAGCGTGCGCGCAATGCCATTTCCAAAGCAGTACTAGCGAGAAATACCGCGTGTGTGTACAAAGGATAGTGAAACCAGCCGAAAACAGCCAAGTTCTTGATGGATTCGAAATAGCTTCGGACATCCTCGGGAACGTTTTCAGCGGTGGAGATTTGACTGACAATCCCATATATGTCCCCCAACGCCACAGGCCCTATGCTGCCAGTCTCAGCGTCCATCTTCCCGAACATCGTATTCGTTGGATCGGGCTGCAATAATTCCGCAAGCGGCTTCAGTTGTTGCATAATGTCCTTCTCCTGTTTTGCTTTGATTGAACCATGACAGAACTTATCTGGGATGGGAAGTACAAGGACGGTAAAAAGCAAGGGCCGGTGCGGATTGCGCTGCCGTTTCAGACCATTGAGACGGTCAACGAGAGCACACATGATCGGCGGCGAAATCTTGAGCTTTTTGCCAGCGGGCGCGACACGGAGTGGCGTAACCGGCTCATCTGGGGAGACAAGAAATACGTCCTACCGTCTCTGCTCCCGGAATTCGCAGGCAAAGTAAAATTGATTTACATCGACCCTCCATTTGATATCGGAACCGATTTCTCATTTACCGCAAGTATTTCTGACGACCCCGACGCACCTGAAGACGAAGCTGTTACTTTCACCAAAGAAGCCTCAATCATCGAGCAAAAAGCGTATCGCGACACGTGGGGCAGGGGCCAGGATAGTTACTTGCAATGGCTATTTGAAACGACAACTCTTCTTCGTGAGCTTCTAACCAACGACGGGAACCTGTTCGTGCATCTTGGCGTTAATGTGGCGGCTTACGCTAGGCCGCTTTTGACAGAAATTATGGGGCCGGACGCTTACACAAACGAAATCGTGTGGAAGCGTTCTGCCGCACACAGCGATATTGGGCAAGGCGCTCCCCATCTAGGCCGCCTTCACGACGTTATTTACTGGTATAGGAGTGGTGACGCTTCAACCGTGAACATGCAATATGAGCCCTACAGTGAGGACTACATTAGGACGGCTTACAAGCATTTGGAGCGCGAAACTGGAAAGCGCTACAGAATCGACAATACGAGTGGCCCTGGCGGCGCTAGAAAGGGAAATCCCTACTATGAATTTAGAGGAGTCAAAAAGTACTGGCGATATTCCCAAGAAACGATCCAGCGACTGTACAAAGAAGGGAGGCTGATTCAGACCAAATCACGCGGTGACTGGGGATACAAACGGTACTTAGGGGTCGTGCAAAAATAAATGCGCAGAGTAAGGCACATTGCTAACTCTATAAAGCTTCCTTGATGGAGCACGCAGGGACCTCTGTTGAACGCAATTCTGGGCTGGAAATCGGGAGAGAATTG
>Ga0307373_10008263_pt1 | contig 15906 bp, 13 predicted proteins | sample OX2MG_FD_202534 | JGI IMG/M metagenome (GOLD analysis project Ga0307373, IMG submission 202534) | Soil microbial communities from Risofladan, Vaasa, Finland - OX-2 | ecosystem: Environmental > Terrestrial > Soil > Coastal area > Acid sulfate soil | place: Finland: Risofladan, Vaasa | collected... | reverse complement strand
GTGCGAAGCGCTCCGAAACCACACCAACTCCCCGGCGAAGTCTGGATCAATAAGCCGGACCAGCACACATGAAAAGCTCACTAAATTCCGTGAGCACCTGTCTCAAAGTCGTTGACACGCGCCGCCGCGTCGCAATCCTGAAAGCACGGCAAGTAACACCATCGTGCGATAGGGTTCCTCCAGCTCCCCGAGCAACGCACGAACCTGCTCAGGGGTGAGTGTTTTCTTTTCCCGTGTGTTTACGAGCGAAGGCACCTGCACGTGGCGCGTTGGATTCCGCTCCAGGTACTCCCACCGTTGAGCCGTGCTGAAAATCTTGGAGAGAATGCTCCGAAGCTGATGCACGGTCCACGGTGCAAATTGCTTCGATTTCTCTGCAAGGAATTTCTGCACTGCGGCGGGGCCGATCTCCGGCAATCGTAGAGTTCCGAAGAACGGAGTCAGATGCCGCCGGATCATGTAACCGTAATTACGCGCGGTTGAGTAGCGAAGCATCGGAAGGATATTCGGTTCCCAACGCTCCACGACAAACCGCTCGAAAGTCATCATGAGTTCCGGCTTCTGCGTGCCCTGGTTGATCGCTGCCAGTTTTGTAGACAACAATCGCCGTGCATCGCGCATTCCGAGTTCTCGCACCGATCCCAAAACGACGGACCGCTGCCTCCTCATGTGCGTGCCATTTTCTGCGATTGCGTCTTCTCGATACCGACCGACCCACACGGGGTTTGTTTTACCTCTCTTCAAAAGCCAGCCTGTTTGCCATCTTGGTCGAGCCACGGATAGTGAATCTCCTTTCTCCGTGGCCTGCCTTGTTTCTGCGGGTGGCAGCATAGCACGAGGTTCAGACTGAAGCGCAGGGTCCATAGGTCGCCGCTGCGAATTGTCTGAACCCAAAAGTGAATTTCGCGTTGTACTCGTGACCGTCATCCCGTGCGATCCAACACAGACTGCTGTCGCGCTTCGCGTAACCACGACATCACTTCGTCCGCACTGAACCGCCAATACTTTCCAACGCGGTATCCGGGAATTCGCTCACGAGATCGTTTCCGCGTGTGTCCATACACCCATGAGACAGGAACACGCAGCAGATCGGCCACCTCTTGAACGGTGAGGAGTTGTCCTTCCCGTCGGGTTTCTCCCTCTGTGGTTCCGTTCGCGGCATCTTCCGGCGAGAGATTCAACTCCTCGCCTGTGGAGAGAACTGGCGGGAACGAACCGCCCACTTGAGAATCTCGAGTCCGCGGATCGGACCTTGACGACGAATTCACTGCAAGGCGCAAGCCATGATCTCTTGGCGAGTCTGGATTCTTGCGCGCGCCGAGTTGGGCCGTGCGGGGTTTCATTTGACTTTCTCTGGCTTCTCCCCTACTCTCGTATTCAGCTTGACTTTCTGTGGACATTGTAATACGTTTGCAACCATAAAGTCAAGATGCAACCGCAAGGCACAGGGTTGCATCCTACGAATGGGAGGTATCCACGGATGCCCAAGAAACAGGAGAACGAAGAGAGGCCCTTGCAGCAGCAAACTATTTCGCTCCGCATCAGCGATGCGTTGCGCGCTCGGCTGGACAGGGCCAAGGAACTTATGTCCTCGAAGACCGGAGAGGCTGTCACCACTTCCGATGTCGCCAAGCAATTCCTCGAATCAGCTCGCGAAGACCGCCTGGAAGTTGTGGACCTGATGGCCCAGCCAACCGAAACGCTTCTCCAGATTCGCAGGAAGGGAGAAGCACAGCACGTTTTGTCGCGGGCGGAATGGACCGTCCTCGCCTACTTTGTGCAACAAGGTTTGGAAGCCTTTTCCGACCGGACACCGAATCCTGTTTCCCGTGAATCGCTCATTGCTGTTCTCGACGCATTCCTTGCCGTCTACGAACTGCGGAAGGAACACACCTCAAAACTGGACGAATATTACGTTGGGAATTTGCCAGCCGAATTCCGCTCCGCAAAGACAAAGGGCGCTGACGATTCTTTGAGTTCAGAAACCGTGCGGCGGGCAGTGCTGGAAACTCGCAAGCGATTGAGCGACGCGGGAATCAAGTCGGAGCCGTTGCTGGCCGCTCGGAATCTCTATGTGATTCTGGACGAAGAAAAGCTACCAGGGGCCGAAGCTATCGACCGTGTTCTTCGCCCCTTCTGGCCGGTCCTCTGGCGGCTAGCGGCACGCGGTCACTACTTCCTCAAGCACGAGCCATTGCGGGCCGCATCCACTCACAAGGATTCCTTCTACCAGCCTCCGATCCCATCTGTTAAGGAAGGGGAATACTCGCTCTCCTTTGCCCGTGGAGAGGCCAGCGAGTTCTCCCTGCTCCTCAGCTTCCCCGGCCCTCGCGGTCCGATGTACCCGATTAGCAGTTATCCGAAAATCACGGAGTTCCGGGCGATGCTGGCCGCGCTGACGACCGATGGCTTGGCTCGCTGGAACGGCGAGTACTTTTTCGGATATGTCGCGCCATCCGAAGAGGGCAAGGGGAAAGACGTGTGGTTTCGTGCGCACGCGAACGGGATTACGTTCGGCTCCTCGGAGAAAGAGTGGAAGGCGGTGCAAGTTTTGTTCCGCCGTGCCTGGGAAATCCCCGAGGCGCGCATGGCATGGGATGAACTGGCGCTCGAATACGGTGAACTTTGAAGATGCGCTGCTTCGCAGCGGGAGTTTTGTGGACACGCCACCCCAAAATGGGTGCTGCAAAGCGCCGCGCGGCGCTCCTGGTTAACGTGTTCTCGCGCTGCGAGTTAGCGAATCGCGGGCGCTGGCGGTTAACTTCCGGCGCTCTGCGTTAACTTACTGATTTTACTCGTCGATGCGTGAACGGCTTGTTTTCGATGAAGCTTCCTCCAGGAGGTCCTTCCTATGCCAGCCGATCAACTGCGGAACCACACTGTGGGCTGCAAGACGAGCGATGCCGAATATGAACAGCTTCTTGCCGTCGCGGAGCGTGAAGGTTTGACGCTGGGCGAGTGGTGCCGTGACGTGCTGTTAGAGCGAGCGAATGGACGTAAAGCAAAGCCGGTCGAAGAGACCGTGCTGGCAGAAGTGATTGCACTGCGGACGATCCTCCTGAATGCGTTCTACAAACTGGCCCAGGGAGAGGCGCTGACACCAGACGAAATGCAGCGGCTCATCGAGCGCGCAGATCAAGACAAATTCCGCAAGGCGCAGGAGCGTCTCGCGGCGGCTGCAACAGGGGGTGCGGAATGAGCCGGGAATGGGGTCGAAATCAGTACGCGGGCGAGTGGCCGAATCCCAACGCCGCATGGACGATGGTCACACTGTTTCTAGCATTACTCAGTGTCGCTGCGATCTGCGCCTATCGCTATGCCTATGTGCTGACACCCTTGCAGCACTTCTATTTGAAGACGTATATCCGCAGCGGACTCCGCGCCGAGATTAACCTCTCAAAAACTGACCGATACGTGTTGCTGAATGTCGTGAACCGGAAAGGCAGCCGGATGGCGCTCGACGAAGAGGTAATCCCCGTAACGACGGCTACCGGCGAGAGCACGTTTGCACTCACGGACGAGGCAGTGAGAATGGGAGACCGGCGGCTTGTATTCCAGCAGGGGCAATACGACAACGCAAAGCTGCATGCGTTCTTGGGTCATTGGATTTATCGCGATCAGACCTTCATTGGCTTCTTGAGGCCAGGGCTTTGGGGAGGTTTGGGCGTGTTCATTGTGGGCTTGCTGGTAGCCATCCCGAGGGATGCGGCCCGCACACGCGCGCGGAAAGAGGGGCGACGACTCAAAGGACCGGAGCTTGTCACCGTGCGGGAGTTCAATCGAAGAAATCAGTCGCACGGCATCGGCTTCGAGCAGAAGCAGACTCTCTTACAAAGAGTGTTTGGCAAGGTGCAGACTCTGAGGCTCCCTCGGGCTGTTGAGCCGAGCCACATCCTCATCATGGGCGACACCGGAACTGGCAAGAGCACTCTCATCCGAAGAATCTTGTTGCAGATTGAAAAGCGCGGCGAGACGGCCATCGTCTACGACCCGGCGCTCGATTACACGCCGGAGTTCTACAGTCCCGAACGGGGCGACGCGATCCTCAATCCGCTGGATGCGCGGATGCCCTACTGGAGTCCGGGCGACGAGTTGAGGCACGACGCCGAGGCGCTGACCTTAGCTGCGTCCCTATTCCCCGACCGGCACAACGAGAATCCGTTCTTCGTCGAAGGCCCAAGAAAAATCTTCGCGCACCTTCTGACCTTCAGGCCAACACCCGAGGAGATGGCTTGGTGGATGTGCCATGAGGAAGAGATTGACCGGCGAGTGAAAGGAACCGAGTATGCGGCGATGATCGACCGGCAGGCACCGGCGCAGCGGAGCGGCGTGCTGGCATCTCTCAATATGATCGCCGATACACTGAAGTTACTTCCCTCAGAAAAGGAAACGACGGCACGATGGAGCGCGGCGGAGTGGTCGAAACAGAGAAAGGGTTGGCTCTTCCTCACGAGCACGCCCGAAACGCGCAAGCGCCTTATTCCTCTGACCAGCTTATGGCTTGACACACTGGTATTGCGTCTCATGAATCAGGGAACGGGGAACCAAGGGCAAACGAGGCCAAGCAAGGTCTGGTTCGTTTTGGACGAACTCGCCAGCTTGCAGCGGTTGCCGCAACTGCATACGGCGATCACCGAAAACCGCAAGTCGAATAATCCGGTTGTGCTCGGCTTCCAGGGACGGAGCCAGCTTGAAACGCGCTACGGGCATGAAGCCGAGGCCATGCTGTCGCAGCCCGCGACGAAAATCTTTTTGCGCACCAGCGAATGCCGCGCAGCGGAGTGGATTTCCAAAACCATCGGCGAGATCGAGATCGAACGCTTGCGGGAAAGCCGTTCGAGTGGACAGCTTGGACGGCAGCGGAACACCAAAAGCTACAACCTGGAACGGCAGGTCGAGCCGCTGGTCATGGCTTCGGAGATCAGCGGCCTTCCGTCGCTGCGAGGCTACCTCAAGAACGAGAATCTCGTGGTGCGAATCAGTTTTCCCTTCCTCGAACTGCCGGGCAAGCAACCGAAATACGTCGAACGACCGATCAAGATGCGGACTGACGCACCGCCAAAAACAGCGGCGGCAGCAGTTGGAACGACCGAGACGCCCGAGCAGAAACTCACGCAGCATGAAGTAAAACAAGACCGGGAGCGTCAATTGACGCGATCCGGCCCGAGTCAAGAACACTTCTTCGAATAGGCAAATCCATGCTGACCATCTCGAATCCGCTGAGCGCGAGCCAAGCCCAGGCGTATCACGCCGAAGAGTTCTCGAACGCGCGCGAGAACTACTATACGCAGGGCGATCAGATACGCGGCGAATGGCACGGAAGGCTTGCCGAAAAGTGGGGCCTCAGGGGTGACGTGCACGGGGGCACTTCCAACGGCTATCGGAAGGCCAGCACCCGACCACCGGCGAGCAGCTCGTACGCCACAAGGCGGCACGGGAATACGTGAATGAGCGCGGAGAAAAAATAAAAACGATGGAGCACCGCGCGGGTTGGGATGCGACGTTCTCTGCACCGAAAAGCGTATCGCTGACCGCGCTCGTTGGCGGAGACGAACGAGTTCGCACGGCGCATCAAGAGAGTGTTGCCGTCGCCCTGGACGAACTGGAGCGATACGTCCAAGCCCGTATCGGGGGAAGTCTTCCGGCAGAGACCACCGGCAAATGGGTTGCAGCGAAGTTCGAGCATGACAGCGCAAGGCCCGTAGATGGCTACGCCGCCCCGCAACTGCATACGCATGTGGTTATCTTCAATCTCACGGAAACCGAGGATCGAGAAACCTACGCGCTACAGCCACGGGAACTCTACAAGACGCAGCAGTATGCTACGGCGGTGTACCGCTCGGAGTTAGCTGCACGGCTCAAAGCAATGGGCTACGAAATCGAACACGGAAAGAGCGGCCAGCCGGAAATCAAAGGCTACAGCGAAGAATATCTTGCAGCATCGAGTCCGCGCCGCCAACAGATCGAAGAGCATCTGGCAAAGGAAAATCAGCGAGGGGCCGACGCCGCGCAAATCGCCGCACACAAGACTCGGGAAGCGAAAGCGGGAATCTCGCGGGAAGAAATGCAGCGGCGGCACCGCGAAATGGCAGAAGTCTTCGGGAATCAACCGGAGCGTGTAATCGGAGTGGCTCGGGAAAGAACACTACAGACTGAGCGAGATGCTCCCCACACAACCGCACAGTCTGCGGTGACATTCTCGAAGCAAAGGAACATGGAGCGTGAAGCCGTAGTCGAAGAGCGCGAGCTATTGCGGGATGCTCTGAGGCGTTCGATGGGAGACGGGACACTGACTGACGTTAGGTTCGAGTTCGAGAGACGCATCAACGCTGGCGAATTCATCGAACTGGAAAAGAAAACGGGCGCACCAGGCCGAGTATTCACAACCCAAGAGATGATTGAATACGAGCGGGACACCATCCAACTAATGCACGAGGGGCAGAACAAACACTCGGCCATTGTGAGTGCCGATACGCGCAGAGAAGTCGAGAAAGACTATTCGCATCTGAGCGAAAGCCAACGGCGATCTGTCGAGCAAATCCTCGCGAGCCGGGACCAGATCATGGCACTGGAAGGCGTCGCCGGCACAGGCAAGACAACTTCTCTGACCGCAATCCGCGAAGCTGCATTGCAGGAAGGCTACAAGGTTGAAGGGTTCGCCCCAACATCACGCGCGGCTCAGAAGCTCGCGGAGGCGGGAATCGAATCGAGTACGTTGCAGCGGCACCTTGCACGGAGCGACGAAGAACACGACGGACAAAAGCGCCTCTACGTTCTGGACGAATCTAGTCTTGCGAGCACGAAGCAGATGAACGAATTCCTGCATAGCCTCAAAGAGAGAGACCGTGTGCTGTTGGTGGGAGATATACGCCAGCACCAGGCTGTCGAAGCCGGAACACCGTATCAGCAGCTACAGGAAGCCGGAATCCAGACAGCACGGCTTGACGAGATCGTCCGGCAGAAAGACCCGGCGCTCAAAGAAGTAGTGGAGCATCTCTCGCGAGGCCAAGTACGAGAAGCAATCGAGAAGCTCGACACCCAGGGCCGCGTGCATGAGATTCCCGACCACAAGGAGAGGCTTGCAGAAATCGCCCGCGAGTACGTGAAGAAACCGGAAGGCACGCTGGCGGTGTCGCCTGATAATCAATCGCGGATGGAAATTAATGCAGCGATCCACGAAGCAATGCAGAGCACAGGCCAGGTGGATCACAGGGAGTACTCCGTGAAAGTGCTAATCGCGCGGCAGGAGATCACAGGAGCAGACCGAAAATGGGCCGAACAATACGAGCCGGGTGACGTGGTGCGCTACACCAAGGGCAGCAAGACACATGGCATTCATGCGGGCGAGTACAGGCGCGTCGAACGTGTCAATGTGAAAGAGAATCTACTCACGGTCAAGCGCGACAGCGGGGAGGAAGTCAGCTACGATCCGCGCCGTCTGCAAGGCGTGACGATCTACCGCGAGACAGAGCGCAGCTTCGCGCAAGGCGACCGCATACAGTTCACCGCGCCGAATCGAGAGCAACACGTCGCCAACCGCGAGCTTGGCACAATCGAGAAACTCGACGCGAGCGGCGATCTGCGAATCCGCCTCGACTCGGGCCGCGCTGTTGCGTTCAACGTCAGAGAGAATCCGCACCTCGACCACGGCTATGCGGTCACGAGCCACAGCAGCCAGGGGCAGACTGCCGACCGCGTGCTCATTCATGTAGACACCGAGAGTGCCGGAGAAAAACTCGTCAATCGGCGATTGGCTTACGTGGCACTGTCGCGTGGGCGCGACGATGCGCAAATCTACACGAATGACAAAACGCATCTTGCCGACCAACTCTCCCGCGAGGTGTCACACCGATCCGCGATGGAGCCAGCCGCACAGAATATCGAGCAGAATTCCACTCCGGCTCAGGCAGTACAACAAGCCGTCGCACAAGGGCAAAGCATCGAACGTTGAGGCGAGTCCCCTTCGCTCTCGCCACCGTCAAGAGGCATGCCCGCTGACGCGGCTCGCTACGTTCGCTCTTGACAGCGGCTTGGCTTCGGGAATGCCCCGGCTATGAGAGGCATGCGCCTCTCTGCACTTAAATTTCCGAAGTTCAGTAGAAGCAAATATCGCAGGTTGCTCACCATGACTTCAGTCTCAGCCGCTAAGGGCCACCTCGATTGCAATGGAACTGAGGCGCGCACCAAGATCATCCGCACCGACAATTAAGCAGTTTTCTTTCTTCCAAATGGCAATCCGAAGCATCGCAATATGCGTACTCGAAGCGGCGGCATTGTGCCTTCGTGTTTGTGTTAGCATTGCCGTATAAACCGGAATGTTGCGCCGCATACAAGCCGTGAGCGTTATCGGCGCGTTGCTGGCAGTGCCACTGACGCTTGTGGCCCGCGCCTATGCTTGCGGACCGCAGGAATGCACCATGATGTGCTGCCTGCCGCACGGCGGACATGCGGCGCATGCGATGAAAATGGATTGCCAGCAATCAGGCTCCGGCGCTTCGGCGTGCATGATGCGATGCAGCTCCCGCCGCAAAATCGATTACGGACTGGCTTCGCCGATCGCGCCAACGCAACTATCGGCAGTTCCCGCGTTGCCCGCGCCAGAATTGGCTCGCGCAAACGCTACCGCGATATTTCCCGCGATTCTGAACGGCTTTCCGCGCATTCCGTTTGATCCTCCACGGCTGTAATTTCCAAGTCCATTCATCTTGAAAACAAAAAGGCTTAGGAGGTCATGCTGTGCGTGTATTCCGAGGTTTTGTGTTGTCTGTTTCTTTATTTTTGTGCGCGGGAGCTAGTCTCGCAACGATATTCGGCACCGTGCAAGGCATCGTTCACGACCCGGACCACAGGCCGATTGCCGGAGCGACGGTGATTGTGAAGTCGGCGACATCGGATTGGTCGCGCACGACAGAAACGAACCAGAATGGCGAATTCAGGATTGAAGCCGTGCCAGTGGGCGATTATATCGTGACGGCGAGCAAGGCGGGTTTCGATGCGCTCGAAGAAAAAATCACGCTGTTGTCGGATTCCTCGCCCATACTTCATTTTCCGCTGGAAATTTCCGGCGTCAATCAGAAGGTGACGGTCTCCGCGCAGGCGCAAACCGCCGACGTGGAATCGGTGACGCCGACAACGATGGTGAGCCGCAACGATATCGCGCAAACACCCGGCGCGGACCGCACGAACAGCCTGCAAATGATTACCGATTACGTTCCGGGGGCGTATGTCACGCACGACCAACTGCACGTTCGGGGCGGGCATCAAGTCAGCTGGCTGATCGACGGAGTTCCCATCCCGAATACCAATATCGCCAGCAACCTTGGCCCGCAGATCGATCCGCAGGACATCGATTACCTGGAAGTGATGCGCGGAAGCTATGACGCGGAATACGGGGACCGAACGTACGGAGTCTTCAACGTCGTCCCTCGGAATGGGTTCAATCGCAATAAGGACGCGGAACTTGTCACGAGCTTCGGAAATTTTGACCAAACGAACGACGAACTCAATTTCGGGGGACATACGGACAGGTTCGCATATTTTGCGGCTCTGAACGGCAATCGAAGCAATCTCGGCCTGCAGACGCCGGTCAGCCAGGCGTTTCACGATGCCGAAAATGGATACGGCGGATTTGCATCGCTTATATTCAACGCGGATCCGAAGGACCAACTGCGGTTCGTGACGTCGCTGCGGCGCGACTACTATCAGATTCCTTACGATCCGAATCCGAACGATTCCGAGAGCCAGCAATTCAATAGCAGCGGGCTGCGCGACGGCCAGCATGAGGCCGACGCGGTGGTGGATTTTTCGTGGGTGCGGACAATTCGCTCGAACATGCTGCTGACGGTTTCTCCCTTCTATCACTACAACAGCGCCAATTATGCCGGCGCGCCAAACGATTTTCCGATCAGCACCACGGACGACCGGGCGTCCACCTATGCCGGAGCACAGGCGACGTTCAGCGTGAGCGTAGCCAAAAATGACGCGCAGGCGGGATTTTACGGATTCGGGCAGTATGACAGCCAGTTCTTTGGCCTGACGTTCAACGATCACAGCAATCCGAATTTCAACGGGCGCGAGCCGGCATCGGGAGGCCTGGAGGAGGAATTCATCGAGGACAAATTCAAGATAACTCCGTGGCTGACGCTGACAGGCGGCGTCCGGCAATCGCACTTCTCTGGCGAAATTACCGAGAACGCCACAAGCCCACGGATTGGGGCGGCGATACGGGTTCCGCGCCTGAATTGGGTGTTTCGCGCTTTCTACGGCCATTTCTATCAATCGCCGCCACTGCTGACCGCGTCTGGACCTCTACTGGCCTTCGTTACCAGCCAAAACCTGGGCTTCGTTCCGCTGCGCGGAGAACGCGATGAAGAACATCAGTTCGGCGTAACGATTCCGATTCGTGGATGGTTTCTGGACGCCGATACGTTCCAGACACGCGCGGAAAATTTCTTCGACCACAACAACGTCGGCAACTCGGACGTGTTCTTCCCGCTCACGATTCAGCAAGCCCTGATTCGTGGATGGGAGACGACCCTTCGCTCACCGCGGCTCTGGCGGATTGGGCAAATGCATCTCGCGTATTCGAACCAGGTGGCGGAGGGCGAAGGAGCGATCACCGGCGGCCTTACAAACTTCGCGCCACCGGCTGGATACTTTCCGCTCGATCATGATCAGAGGAATACGCTAAATGTGGGCTTTGATGCGAACCTCCCATGGCGAGCCTATATGTCCACCAACGTCTATTATGGTTCGGGCTTCACGAATGGCCAGTTCAATCCTCCGGCCGTTCCTAATCTTTACTTGCCCGGGCACACAACCGTGGATATTTCGCTGGGGAAAAGTTTTGGGGAGCGCTTTTCCGCTTCGCTGAACGCGCTGAACGTGGCGAATCGCCATCTGCTCACCGACAATAGCGTTACCTTCGGCGGATTTCACTGGAACGATCCACGGGAAATTTACGCGGAGCTACGCTACCGGTTCCACTACTGAACGTGGCACAGGCTCCCAGCCTGTGCGATTGTTTTTGGAGCTGCCTCGCGGACTCGCGGAGGAATCAACCTACAAACGAATGAGGACACGCGCCCGTACCGTTTTGGTGAGTTCGATATTCTTGCAGTGAATATGCATCCGTCAACGCGTGAGTGGAACAGGTTCCTGTTTACGTTGAGCAATTGGTTGATTCCACGAAACGAAAATAAGGCGCTGATCGAGATTTTTCAGCCTGTTCCCCGTGCGCCGAACGCTGCGTGGACGGACAAACTCGAAACATGCCTCCAATGGCTCGGCACCGGAGAACAGAAGAGAATTTTTGACATCGCGTCCGAACTGCTGAAGCGGCGAACCAAAAAACGCGGTCGTCAAGATAGATAAAGAACCAAAGTGAGATCGTTTCTCGACGATACATCGTCAATAAGCTATGTCTTTTTTGTGAGCCCTCGGGCTAGCTTTCCGCAAAGGCTTTCTATCGGAGTGAGGGATAAATTTCCGCGATGCGCGTGATACCGACGAGGTAGCTCATCAGCGGTCGAATCTGCGTCCCAAAACGTCCATTCCGCCTGCGACGCGAACCAGCCCAAACCAGCATCTTTGACGCACAATAGAACCAATCGATATACTCCTGGAAGTCATTGACCCGGCAAGCCGGGCGGCGTACAAGTGATTCGCAAGAGGCCACTGTGGACCGACAGACGCTGCTTTCTCCTCGCGATGCTGCAAAGATTCTGGGCATAAGCTACCCAACCTTGAAGCAATGGATTTACAAGAAGAAACTTCAGACCATCAAGACAGCTGGGGGCCATCACCGAATCCCGGAGTCGGAGTTGGATAAGTTTCTGCACGTGCGGCCCGGACGGAGCCCAGTACGTGAGCGCCGCCAGAACTTCCGTCGAATTAGTGGAAGGAATCAGCTCGTCGGACGCATCACTGAAATAACTATAGATGGTCTGCTTGCGCAAGTGCGTCTCTCCATCGGTGGGCAGCAGATCACCTCGATAATCACTGCAGATGCCGTACGGGAGATGCGCTTGAAAATCGGCGACACGGTTGCAGCTCTCATCAAATCCACTGAAGTAATGCTCGTCCGGTCCTAATCCTTGGTATCAGTGAACCCCTCAAACGCCGACCGCCAGACGCGCCCACGCCGTAATCGTAATAAGTCAAGTTGACATCACTGTTCTAAACGTATTAAAACGTCAAATTCGTTTGAGCCGACTGCCAGGCAGCATGTGTCGGTGTCTGCTTATTACTTTAAAGGGGGCTTCGGAAATGAAATTGCGTTCGCTCACCGCGGCTTTACAATATCGACGCTCGTGTTCATGGCGCATCCATGCTTTAGCGCTTATTTTAGTTGGCTTTTTATGTGTACCGCCGGTTTCAGCTCAAGTATCAGCCAGTCTTTCGGGGACCGTTACAGATCCGTCTGGCGCAGCTGTCACCGCCGGGAAGATAACGGTTATAAATGTCAATACCGGAGTAACCCGCAGCACGGTCACGGACGGCACGGGTCGATATCAAGTGTTTTCGCTTTCTGTCGGCGAGTACGAAGTCCGCGTTAAGAAGCAGGGTTTCGCTGAAGAAATCAGGACGGGAATTCATCTGGTCGTTGGCGAGGCTGCCAGCGTCAATCTGAGCCTCCGTGTCGGGGAAGTTAGCCAACGGGTGACGGTGAACGCGGATGTTCCTACGGTGAGTGTCACAACCACGGACATCTCAGGGCTGGTTGGCGAACAACAGATCAAAGATCTGCCTCTCAACGGAAGAAGCTATGACGAACTGCTGACGCTCAATCCAGGCATCGTCAATTTCACATCGGAAAAGACAGGCGGGATCGGTGTGTCTAACTCTACAGTTGGAAATAACTTTGCTGTCTCGGGCAACCGCCCTCAGCAGAATCTGTTTCTTCTGAATGGCGTGGAATTTACGGGAGCGGCCGAGAACAACATGCAGCCGGGCGGTACCAGCCAACAGTTGCTTGGCGTGGATGCTGTCCGTGAATTTAATGTGCTCCGGGATTCCTATGACGCGGAATACGGTAAGAGGCCCGGCGCTCAAGTGTTGGTGGTCACGCAAGCCGGGACAAACCAATTACACGGGAGTTTGTACGAATTCTTGCGGAACAACGCGTTCGATGCTCCGAACTATTTCGACAAAGGCTCCGCACCGCCATTTCAGCGTAACCAGTTCGGAGGTTCGCTCGGTGGTCCAATCCAGAAAGACAGGACCTTCCTTTTCGGGAATTACGAAGGATTCCGCCAACACCTCCACCAGACTGGAGTCGATCTGGTACCGGACACCAATGCTCGCAACGGGATGTTGCCGTGCAAACTCGTCACGCCCGCACCAAACCCGTGCCCAGCGTCCGGCCTCGTAAACGTCGGGGTGGCGCCAAGTGTTGTACCGCTGCTCGCGGTCTGGCCGTTGCAGAGCCCGAATGCTCCCGACTTCGGCGGAATCGCGGAAGCTTTCAACAACCCGTTGCAAACGATCCGGGACGACTTTGGGACCACCCGGCTCGACCACATCTTTTCCGGTAAGGATTCTCTAAGCGCGGCCTACACGATTGACGACAGCGCCGACTTAACACCTACCAGCACCAACCTTTTCAGCACGGACCTGGAAAACCTTCGCGAGCAGGTCTTGAGCTTGGAGGAGACTCACATCTTTTCGCCAAGATTGCTCAACATCGCGCGCTTCGGCTACTCCCGCGCGAGCTATTTTTATAGCGGGGAGCCGACTCCCGGAACACCGGCAGCCAGTCTTTCGGGGTTTGTGACCGGACACCCTGTAGGCGCAATCGTAGTTGGAGGCAGCGCGGCTGCGAATCCGGCCGCCCAGGTCAGCCTTGCGGGAAGCAACATCGGAAGCAATTTGCGCATAGCTCGAAATCTCTTCACCTATGAAGATACCGTAACCTTAACGACGGGTCGTCACCAATTCAGTTTCGGAGCCTGGTTCCAGCAAGTTCAGGCCAACGAGGACCTTGCGCTCAGTCAGTATGGACAGGCAACGTTTAGTGGCTTGCAGCAGTTCTTGCAAGGCACTGTCGGAAATTTTCTCTACGACCCTGCGCCCACCGAGATGAACTGGCGTTCGTTGCTCGGAGCGTTGTACGCAGAAGACGTCATGCGCGTGACGCCGAAATTGACATTGTCACTGGGATTTCGCGATGAATTCACAACCGGATGGGACGAAGCGCACGGTCGCGCCGCAAACTTCATTTTCAACAACGGGTTGATTCAAACACAGCCGCAAGTCGGCAGTTCCGCCTTTACGGTCAACAATGCGAAGTTTCTGCCGCAACCTCGAATTGGCGTGGCTTGGAGCCCCTTCAGCACCAAAACGGTCATTCGCGCCGGGTTCGGAATGTACAACGATCTGCAGGATGCGCTTGGTTACCGGATGGACCAGAATGCGCCCTTCAATCCATCTTACGGCATTGCCAACCTCCCCGTGTCCAGTCTCCCTTTACCAACTTCTCCCGTTCCGGCAAATGCGAGGGTGTTGCCTGGAGGAGTTCAACCCAACATGCAGACTCCGACGTTGATCTCCTATTCTCTGAGGGTCGAACAGGAATTGTCGCCGAATACGGTCCTGACTGTTGGATACGTGGGATCTCATGGCTACCACGAAATCGTGAGTTTGAACGACAACGAACCCACTCCCGTAATCTGTCCGGCGTCGCCATGTCCGGCTAACTATCCGAGCAACTTTCCCGTTCCGCTGGCGGGGACACCTATCCCGGCGGGCACGTATTTCATCCCTGCCGGAACACCGACGGCGAATCCAGCTCTCGGTAGCGCGTGGGCGTGGTTCTCGGTCGGAGACAGCTCCTATAATGCACTGCAAGTTGATGTGAACCACCGCTTCAGTGGCGGTTTGGCGCTACGCGGCGTCTACACCTGGTCGAAGGCGCTTGATGACGGAGATTCGCTCAACGCGACCACGGCGGGAAATGCGCCAGGACTGGTGTCCAACCCGTTCAACTTGCGTGCGGACCGGGGACCTGCTACCTACGACGTGAGAAACGTCGGCGTGATTAACGGCACGTATGAGCTGCCGCTCGGACACGGCAGACGTTATTTCGGTGGGCTGAGCGGTATCAGCAATGCAATCGCAAGCGGCTGGACGGTGAATTCGATTGTGACCTTGCAATCTGGCTTCCCGTTCACGCCGCAACTCAGTTACAACCCGTCGAACAACGGGGACACGCGAAATCCGGTGCGCCCATTTGTAAACCCCGCATTCTCCGGCCCAGTGATTCTTGGCACGCCGAAAGAATGGTTTAATCCCGCTGCATTCCTTGCGCCTCCCAACGGCAGTGGATTTTATGGAAACCTCGGGAGAGACACGCTGATCGGTCCGGGACTTGCTACGTGGGATTTGTCTTTCCTGAAGGACACACCGATTCACGAACGTCTCACGTTGCAGTTCCGAGCCGAGATTTTTAACCTCTTGAATCGGGCGAATTTCAACACGCCCAATTCGATTGTCTTCACTCCAGCCGGTGTTTCGCCCACAGCCGGAGTGGTCACAAGCACATCCACAACCTCACGGCAGGTTCAATTCGGGCTGAAACTACTTTGGTGACGAGATGATGCCGTCTAAATCCTCTCGACTGTTTCGGGGAGTCCTGCTGACAGCCTATTCTTGCCGCAAGCTAGACAATCAGGAATCAATTGAGGGAGCAAGTTTGAGAGCAAAACGGCAAGAAAACGTGCCAAATACCGTCGAACACTATGCACGTAAGTCGCAGAAAAACAAAGCAGGCCACGCATGAGCTAATACTCTGTCACATCTTCTAAGCAGAGGGTCGGGGGTTCGAATCCCTCCGGGCGCGCCATTCCTCATTTTTGGCATGGTGGAAGATCAGGTCGAAGGGCTTTCTATATGTGGGGTAAACACTTG
>Ga0307373_10008262_pt1 | contig 15907 bp, 10 predicted proteins | sample OX2MG_FD_202534 | JGI IMG/M metagenome (GOLD analysis project Ga0307373, IMG submission 202534) | Soil microbial communities from Risofladan, Vaasa, Finland - OX-2 | ecosystem: Environmental > Terrestrial > Soil > Coastal area > Acid sulfate soil | place: Finland: Risofladan, Vaasa | collected... | reverse complement strand
GACGACCCGCCCGGCTATCCCGCCGGGCGCAGCTCCATCCACTCGGCGGGCAGGACGACAGGTCGTGGACCTGGGGAGCCAATCCCCCCTCCGACACGCACGAACGCTCTGTTGCACACGCGACAGGCCGAGCGGAATTGCCCCGGGGCGGTCGGCCTAGTAGCCGGCGGCGCGGGTCACCGCCCTCGGACTGCGACCGGACAACGGGCAGCTTCAGCGTGCCGAGTTACCGTGATGCCCGACCGTCGAGCAGGACACGCGCATCAGCGGCCAGTCGCTTCATCCCGAGCTCTTCGGCGCGCCCGATGGCCTCGGACAAGAGCTGTTCTCCCTGGGCGCGATCACCGGGACCACCGCGGCCCAATAGGAACCGCGCGTACCAGTAGCGCGTGCGAGCGGCGAAGGGAGGCGCACCCATGCGCTCCTCCAGGTCCAGCGCGCTCCGGTAACGGGCCTCGGCTTCTTCGTCGTGACCCTGGGTAGCGGCCAGCATCCCGAGGAAGCGGTCAACGGATCCAAAACAACAGGCCCCCTGTCCGGCGCAGACGACATGGCCGGCGTGGGCTCCTAGGAGGTCGCCGAGCTCCCCGGCTCGGCGGACATCCCCGAAGACGGCGCAGACCTCGGACAATAGGCTCAGCCACAAGGTCCAGAGCTGGTCCTGGGGGTGGGATGCCCCGAAGCCGGCGGTGGCCACCTCCTCGAAGCCCGCCCGCGCCGTGTCGGCATCACCGGCTTCGAGTTGGGCCAGGATCGCGATGGCGCGCATCGCCCCTACTCCCGGGTTGTCGGCGGCATGGCCCTCCAGGATCGGAAGCAGATCGCCCAGGCGCCCTGCCTCCCGGTGGAGCACGAACTGTTGGCCGGCGTAGACGAGTTCGCTCACCGGATCGGGACGGCCGGTCCAACCGGTGGCGATGAACTCATCGGCCATGCGCGCCGCCAGCTCGAAGTGGCCCTCCACCAGAGCCAGGGTTACCTCGGTGTAGCTCCGAGTGTCTGGCGCGCCCAGTTCCGCCAGGATCGCCTGGGCCTTTACCCAATCGGCCTTGGCGCCTTCGAGGTCGCCCAGCTCCAGTCGGGCGCTGGACCGGGTCTCGTAGGCGCCCCACATGGCCGCCCCGTTTCGGGGCCGTCGCGCCAGAACGATTATCTCGTCCATGAGGGCGATCTGCTCCTCCGGTCGGCCGCTGCCGGCCAAGGTGAAGCCGGCGCGCGATAAAGCCTCACCGAGGGTCGCCTGATCGCCGGAGGCCCGGGCCAGCTCGATGGCCTCCTCGGCCACGGCCCGGGCACCGACGCCCAGGCCGTTCCAGGCCAGGTATTGCCCCAGGGCGCTGAGCACGCGGGCCCGGAGGGCCTCATGGCCCTCACCCAGGCCCGCCAGCGCCTCCCGACACAGGAGCTCCACCTCCGGGTCGAATCGACCGAGGTCTCCGATCTGGGCTACGGCTTCGCCTACCCGGGCCAAGAGCTCCGGGTCGCCCAGCTCCCGGGCGATGGCCGCCGCCTCGGTGTCACCGGCAAAATGGTCGACACGGTCGCCCAGCTCCCCGGGCCCCGGCCGACCTATAGCGTCCGAGCCCGCGCGCAGGATCAAGAGCTCGGCCCGCAGGCGGCGCTGTCCGGGTAGGGTCACCTCCTGGAGCTGCAGGGCCTGCTCGATGATGGCGTTCGCCTCCCTGAAGGCCATATGAGCCGAAGCCTGCTCAGCGGCGGCCAGGGCGCAGTCGAGGGCCCTGGGGGCCCCGCCGTCGAGGGCACCCGCCGCGAAGTGGTGGAAGAGGATGGCCGGGTTCCGTTCGTGCTCGGGCCGGGCCTCCAGAGCTTCGCCCACCTGGCGGTGCAGCCGGGCCCGGCGGGCCGAGGACAGCTCCCCGTAGACGACTTGTCGGACCAAGGCGTGAGAGAAGGCGAAGCCCGGGGGCTCCTCGCGTACCAGCCCGGCTCCCATGGCCTCGTCCAAGGCGTCGAGACAGTCGGCCCCGGTGACGGCCTCGATGAGGCCGAAGGAGAAGGTGGGCCCGATCACCGCCGCGACCCCCAAAGCCCGGTTGGCTGCCTCCGACAGGCGCGACAGACGCCGGCCGATGACTTCGCGGACCCCTTCGGGCAGGCCAAGGCTGGCCGGAGTGACCCCTTCAGCCGCGGTCCAGCGACCGTCCGGGCCCTGGAAGATGGCGCCGGTCTCAAGGAGGTGGGCCAGCACCTCGCCCACGAAGAGAGGGTTGCCCTGGGTCTCTTCGTGCAAGGCGGCGGCCAGTTCCAGACCCCGCGTGTCCAACTCCTCGTTGGCCGCCGCCTGCAGGTAGTCGACGACCGCCGGAGCCGACAGGCCCCGGACCGCCAGCCGGTCCACGCCGGTCTCGGCCCGAAGTTCCGGCAGCGCCTCGGCCAGAGGATGGCTTCGGTCCAACTCGGTGTCGCGATAGGTGCCCAGGATCAACACCCGCCCGGCGCTCACGCGGCGCAACAGATGGGACAACAGGCCCAGGGTGGCCCCTGACGCCCAGTGCAGGTCGTCCGCCACTACCAGGACGGATGCCTGCTCGGCCAGGCGCTCGAGGATCCGGGCCAGGGCGTCGAAAGCCCAGTGTCGCTCCGTGGGGGCGTCGCCGCGTCCCGGGACGGCCATCCCGCCGAGGCCCGGGCGGGCTCCGTCGAAGCCCAGCTCGGGCAGGAAGAGGGACAGCGCCGGGGCTTGGGGGCCCAGAACCTCGCTGATCTGGACCGCATCGAGGGGATCGAGCAGGGCCCGGAGCGCCTCGATGAAGGGCTGATAGACGACGGCGCCTTCGGGGTCACAGCGTCCATAGAGGACGATGGCGCCGTCTTCGTAGGCGTGCCTGGCCACTTCGGCGGCCAGGCGGGACTTGCCCACACCGGGCTCCCCGGCCACCAGCACGGCCCGGCGGTCCCCGGCCTTGGCCTCGGTCCAAGCCGCCCTGAGACGGGCCATCTCGGCGTCGCGGCCTACGAAGGGGCCCAAGGCGAGTCCACCCAGGGCCGCCGGCAGGGAGGGACGGTCCCGTTCGGCTTGAAAGGCGCGGATCGGCGTGGCCCCTGGCCCGCCCGTGTCAGCGCCAAGCTCGAGAGAGACGCGTTGTCCGGTGAGGACACCTTGTCCGGTGGGGGACTGAGCCGTGTCCCGGTCAGGATCGGCGTGGGCGGGCTCCAGCCCCTCGCCGCGCAAGACGTAAAGGTCCTCGGGGCGCGACATTCCCCGCAGGGAACGCCGGCCCAGGTTGAACAGAGTGGTGCCTTCGGGGGGTCGGTCGGCCACCAGTCCGGCGGTGGCGGCGGATAGGAGGATCTGTCCGCCCATGGCCTCCGAGCGGATGCGGGCAGCCCGGTTGACGGCGGGACCGAAGTAGTCCCCGGCTCGCTCGTGTGCCTCCCCTGTGTGCAGCGCCACCCGCACCGACAGGGCCAGGGACCCCGGCCAGATCTGGGCCCGCCATGCCCGTTGCAGGCCGGCCGCGGTGGCCGCCGCGGCCGAGGCCCGGAGGAAGACGGAAAGAGTGGCGTCACCTTCGCCCTTGGTCTTGATCACCACCCCGCCCCCGGCCGAGACGACTTCGTCCACCATGGCGTCGTGGTGGGCCAAGGCCAGAGCCATGGAATCCGGGTCGGCCTCCCACGCTTCGGTCGACCCCACAATGTCGGTGAGAAGGAACGTCACCACCCCGCTCGGCAGCCCCGCCGTTGCGTCCCCGCCACCCTGCACTCCGGAGGCGGTGTCATCACCACCGGGGACGGCCGAAGGCGCCGCCAAGGTGGGATCCTGGGCAAGGATGCGCGCCTCCAGGCGGGTCAGCTCCGGGGAGGGTTCGATGCCCAGCTCCTCGCCGAGGCGGCTGCGCAGAGCCTGATAGGCCCGAAGAGCATCAGATTGGCGGCCGGAGCGGTAGAGAGCGACCATCCGCGCCGCCCAGAGCCTCTCCCGGAGGGGATGGACGATGCAGAGGGCGTCGAGCTCAGCGGCCAGGGCGGCTTGGTTTCCGGAGGCCAGCTCGGCCTCCACCCGATCCTCCATCACACCCAGACGGGCCTCTCCCAGCCGGGAGGCTTCAGCCTGGGCCCACTGGGAGTCGGCCAGCTCCACGAAGGCATCGCCCCTCCACAAGGAAAGAGCTTGGCTGAACGCCTCGACCCCACCCCTGTGGTCATTACGGGCGACCAGCGCACGGCCCCGAGCCGCGGCGTCCTCGAACAACAGCGCGTCGCTCTCGGTGCGGTCGAGGCGCAGCGCGTAGCCCGAAAGGCGGGTGGCGATGCGGTTGTCTTCGCCCAAGGCTTGCCGGAGGCGGGACATGTGGGCACGCAGGGTAGTCACCGCCGTTGCCGGTGGAGAGCCGGCCCAAAGCTCATCGGCCAGTCGGTCCACGGAGACGACCTTGTTGGCTGAGATGACCAGGAGTGTGATCAGTCGCGCCTGGACGACGGGCAACTCGAGTCGCTCCCCGCCATCCGTCTCGACCTCCAACGGGCCCAGCACCCGGATCTGCACCCGGTCTCCTGTCAGTCGCCCCGGCTCTGCCGGCCAGATTCTCGCATCAGAAGGGTCAGGCATGCGGGCTTTGGCTCATCGACCAAGCTCAGGGTGGAGACCATGAGTCAGGGGCCTTCGGCCCCGTCGCGCGTATCGATGGCGCCGGCGGCTTCAGCGGCCACCCCGGCCATGCCGAGTTCACCGGCCAGCATGCGGGCCCGCTCCAGGTGGTCGAGGGCTTCACTCCGCCGCCCGGGCTGCAGGAGCAGTAGCCGGGCGAACCAGAGATGGGTGCGGGCGGCAAAGGGTCGAAGTCCTCCTTCCTCCTCCAGTGCCAACGCCGATCGGTAACGCCGCTCAGCTTCCTCAGCGTCACCGGTGGTGGCCGCCAACATCCCCAGCAGACGGTCAGCCGAAGCTAAGCAGATGGCCCCCTGTCCCGAATTGAGGAGATGCCCGCCGTGGGGCAACAGCAGCCCGTAGAGCTCGGCGGCCCGGGCCCGATCCCCCAGACCGACGCAGGCTTCGGACAGGAAGGCCAGCCAGCTCGGCCAGAGGTGATCCTGGGGGTGGGACCGGAACCCGGCGGAGGCCACCGACTCGAAGAGTTCCGTGGCGCCGCCGAGGTCACCGATCTCCAATCGAACCAGGGTATTGAGCGCCTTCAACACCAGAACCGAAGGATTGTCAGCGCTGGACGCCTCCAACAGCGGCGCTACATCCGGCAGCCGGCCCAACTCCCGGTGCAGGACCAGTTGCTGGCCCATCCCGACCAAGGCATAGGTCGAACTGGTCCGCGGAAGGTTGATGAAGTCGCTGGAGAGTTTGTCCGCTTGTCCGAACCGGCCTGTCATAAGTGCGTCAGTGACGTGTTCGTACGGCATGAAGTTCTGGCCGATAAATTCGGGGAGCCGTAGGTCCACGGATAGGTCGGAACGCCACCCGCCCAGGTCGCCCAGTTCCATTCGGGCTCCCGAGCGTTCGATGACCGCGTTCATCTCCATGTATCGGTCACCGGTCCGACGGGCCAGAGCGACCCGCTCCTCGGCCAGCGCCAGCTGCTCTTCGGGCCGGGCCCCTCCGGCCAGGGAGTAGAAGGCCGCGTTCAGAGCGACGTGGAGCATGACGGGATCACCGGCCTCCCGGGCCAAGATCACGGCCGATTGGGCCAGGGGGTAAGCGTCCACTCCGTGGCCGTGCCATGCCAGCAACCTTGCCAAGGCGCTGAGGATCCCGACCCTCAGGGCATCATCATCCTCCCCGAGGGCATCCAGGGCCTCCCGGCAGAGTGGCTCCAGATCGGGATCGAGGCGGGCGACCTCGGTGCGTCTGGCCCGCGCCAGCGCGGCGCGAGCCAGTAGCCGGGGATCCTGCAGCTCCCGGGCGATAAAGACCGCCTGGCGGCCGCTCTCTTCGGCCTCGACGATCGGGATGAGTGAATTGGAGGCCTGATAGGTGAGCAACTCGCCCCTAAGTCGCCTCTCCTGGGGAAGGGCCATCTCCTGAAGCTGGATAGCCTCATCGAACACCGGACCCGTGAGTTCGTCCAGGTTGCGGCGCTCCAGTTCCTGGAGAGTCTGGATGGCGTACTGCAGGGCCTTGCGGGCTCCCCCGTCCAGAGCCCCTTCGCCAAAGTGGTGGAACAGGACCCGGCTATGGGCATCCGGGGCGTGACTGGTCTCCATGGCTTCTCCCACCTGACGGTGCAGCCGGGCCCGCCGGAGGGAGGACAACTCGGTGTAGACAACCTGGCGGACCAGGGCGTGGGCAAAGGCCAGGCCGGGGGACTCTTCTCGCAATAGACCAGCGGCCAGGGCCTCATCGAAGACGTCCAGGCAGTCGGTTCCCACCACCGCCTCGACCAGGCTCGGCGTGAAGACCGGACCGATCACGGCGGCCACGGCCAGTGCCTTGTTGGCCTCCTCCGACAGCCGAGAGAGACGTCGCCCGATGACCTCCCGGATGCCTTCAGGCAGGTCCAGCGCCCCGGGGCTGACTCCGGCCTGGGCCGTCCAGTGCCCCTCCTCGTCCCGGAAGATCACTTCTGTCTCGATCAGATGCGCCAGCACCTCCTGGACGAAGAGGGGGTTGCCCTGGGTCTCGGCGTGAAGGGCGATGGCCAGATCCAGACCCCGCTGGTCCAGGTCCTCGTCGGCCGCTGCCTTCAGGTAATCGACCACGCCCTCCCCGGAAAGGCCGTGCAGGGACAGGCGCTCGACGTCGGGCTCACTGCGCAATCCGGGGAGGGCCTCGGCTAGAGGATGGGTTCGGTCCAACTCGGTATCCCGATAGGTGGCGAGGATCAAGAGGCCCCCGACGGCGCGTGCTCGGATGAGATGGGCCACCAGGGCCAAGGTGGGCCTGGGCGCCCAGTGCAGGTCATCGATGACCAGGACGACGGGAGCCTGTTCACTGAGGCGGGACAGGGTGCGGGCTACGGCGTCGAAGAGCCAATTGCGTTCCATCTCGGCGTCTACCCGGCTGGCGCCCGGAGCGGCCAAGCCTGTCCCCGAGCTTTGGCCATCGGCCAACTCGGGCAGGATCATGGAAAGGGCGGGAATGGCCGGGCCTATTACCTGGGCGAATGCCTGGGCAGGCAACGCATCAACCAGAGCCCGGAGAGCTTCGATGAAGGGCTGGTACACGATGGCACCTTCGGGATCGCAGCGACCGAGGAGCACGACCGCGCCCTGGTCGTGGGCGCGCCGGGCCAGCTGAGCGACCAGGCGGGTCTTGCCCACTCCGGGCTCCCCGCCGATGAGGACGACCCGATGGCCCCCGTCCTTGGCCTGGGTCCAGGCCTCGTCCAAGACGGAGGATTCCTTGTCCCTCCCTACGAAAAAGCCCAAGGCCAGGCCGTCGAGGGCGGCCGGCAGAGGGGGCCGGAAAACGCCGGGACCACCCGCCTGGGCGAGTGAGTCAGGAGCCTCGACGCCTTCGGCGTAATCAGTCACCACCTCAGGAACGGACAGCCCCTCACCCTCCAGGGCGTAGACGTCCTCCTGGCGGACCATGCCCCGCAGCCGTTGGCGGCCCACGGGGCGAAGAGTTGTCCCGTCCGGGAGGCGGTCGGCCACCACCTCGGCGCTGGCGGCGGAGAGGAGAACGTGTCCCCCGAGGGCCAGGGAGCGTATGCGGGCCGCCCGGTTTACAGCCGGACCGAAGTAATCCCCGTCCCGCTCGTTGGCCTCCCCGGTGTGAACGGCCATGCGGACCCGCAGTGCTAGAGGATCCGGCCACGCCTCGGCCTGGATGTCGTGTTGCAGCCTGGCGGCGGTGCTCACCGCGTCAGAGGCCCGACGGAACACCGACAGGGTGGCATCGCCCTCGCCCTTGTTCTTGAGCACCACGCCCCCGCCCTGCTCCACGGCCTCGGCCACCAGGGCGTCGTGGCGGCGCAGGGCCACATCCATGGCCGCGGGGTGGGCTTCCCAAGTCTCGGTGGAACCGACGATGTCGGTGAGCAGAAAGGTGACCACCCCGCTCGGCAACGCCCGCTCAGGACTGGGGGTGGCTACTGGCGACGACGCCGGCACGGACTGGGCAACGGGAGCGAGCAGGGCAGGGTCCTGGGCGAGGATCCGCGCCTCCAACTCCCGCAACTCAGGGGACGGGTCGATGCCGAGCTCGTCACCCAGGTGCTGCCTGAGTACCTGATAGGTCCGCAATGCTTCGGCCTGGCGTCCCGAGCGGTACAAGGCGATCAGGCGCGACGCCCACAGAACCTCCCGCAGGGGATGGGCGGCACAGAGGGCTTCGAGCTCCCCGATCACGGCGGCATGTTTGCCTTGATCCAGTTCGATGCCGATGCGTGCTTCCACCGTGGCCAGGCGGGCCTCGGTCAGTCGGCTCACCTCGCTCAGGGCCCAAGGCGAATCGGACAGCTCCTCGAACGCCCCTCCCCGCCACAGGGCCAGAGCCTGGCCGTAGGTATCAACGGCGGCGCGCTGGTCACCCGCCGCCGCGTGCTTCCTCCCCGAGGCGACCAACTGATCAAAGAGAAGCAGATCGCACTCCTGCGTGGTCAAGGCCAGGACGTAACCCTGGCCGCGGGTGGATATGAGTTCGTCCCGGCCCAGGGCGCGGCGCAGCCTGGAGACGTGGGCCCTCAGGGTGGTCACTGCGCTGGGCGGGGGAGCGCCCGACCACATCTCCTCGGCCAGACGGTCCACCGACACCACCTGGTTGGCCCCGACCACGAGCAGGCCGAGGAGCCTGGCCTGGGAGGCGGGCAGTTCGACCCGCTGTCCCTCGTCCCTCTCGATCTCCAAGGGCCCCAGCACCCTGACCCGCAAAGTTGCCCCCTCGGGCGGCGGGCCGCCACTCGGAGTCACGCGCGACGCGTTGACAGTCCTGAAATCCACTTTAACGTCCCTCCGCTCCGACCCGGGGGTCGAAGAAGCCGGCGGCCGCTCTCTTTCCGAGGTCGGCTGGCTCGAGGCAAGTATCTGGCTGAGCCGATGCGCTCGGCACGCTGCGACCCAGTGAGTGAAGGGGAGTCAAGTGTGGTGCGGCCGAACGGGACGTGGACCACAGGTGCTACATCCCGACCGGCAGGGCAACTCGCCCGTCCTGGGCCGCCACGCGCTTGGCGGCCGGGTGGGCCCGCAGGTCGATGACTTGGCGTTGGTTGGTCTCCCAGAGGCGCTCGGCCGAGATGGTCTCGAGCAGCTCATCCACGCTGGGCACGAGCACGGGTCCGGGCTCTAGCGGATCCGTCCCACAGACCGCGCCGGTCAGGGCTTCAAGAGCGGTCAGGGCGGCTGTGGGGTCGAGGCCCAGGTCATGGACGTTGGCGGGGACGCCGAATATCCGTCTGAGCCCGCGCCCGTCCGGACGGAACACCCGCCGAACACCACACGCCGGGACCCAGGGGTCCCCGATGGCATAGACCGCGATGGCGGGGATGGTCAGCCCAGCCATCTCCCGCACGGTGCCCTCGATGCTTCCCCAGCCGTTGTGGCACTCCGCGTGCAGGGCGTGGGGTCGGATGCTGTGGATCTCGAAATCGACGGTCTCGGGCAGAGCCGCGGACTCCCCGGTGATCAACCCGGGCCCGATGACCTCGCTGAGCGTGGCAACTACGTCGACCACCCCTACGAGGCTGACCAGCCGTCGAACATTGGGTGCATAGGCGGCGCGAAGCGCGGCCCGGGCCGACATGCTCACGCCCACCACCGTCACCGGGCACCAGGCTTCATTGGTCCTCACCACGCGAAGCACAGCCCGGTAGCTCTCCAGCGTGGCGCCCAGGGTGTAGTCGCCGATGTTGCCATCGGACAGACCGACATGGTCGAGGGGGTCGAAGCGGTATGTCGTAACGCCATTGGCGGTGAGGTAGAGGGAAAGCGAAGCCAGGTCGGCCATGGTCCGGCCGAAGCCGGGTGCTACGACAGCTATCGGTCGACCCGGTGCGCTCTGAGAGGGCGTCGAGCGCCATACCGCCACGCGACGGCCCGTTTTGGTCATGGTATCCAGACGGAGTGTGTTCATGGTCTTCCTCCTTCAGCGCAATGGCTGAGTTGATCGAAGCGATAGGACAAGCTGTTCGTGGTATGCGGTGTATCCGAAGGTGGTCTGTGTCTGAGCGTCGGTGACGGAGTTGAAGACGATCGGCAGCTGGTTGGTCAGCGCGAACCACATGTCATGTGAGCGCGTTCCTTTGGTAGCCCCGGTCAACCTCTCTTGTATCTGCACGTGTACCGCAGGAACGGCGGCGCCAGCCACGGCCATGGTTCCTCTCGCCACCACCTGGCCGGCCATCGACACGGCCGCGGCACCCCCGCCACTGGTACAGCTACCCGCGAAGGTTGCCCCTGTGGTCTGATTGGGGGGCAGCAGATACGTCCCCGGCGCGCAGTCGTAAGTACGCTCGTCTACCTGTCCGAAGAAATCGTGGTAGGCGGTGTAGGAGACCATGCGGAGGGCCGAGCCCTCGACGCAGAGGTCGTATTGGTCCCATCGCTGTTGGAGCCCATCCCAACGCAAGTTGACGCCACACCGTGTATTGGTGAAGGTGATGGTCGTCTGGCTGGGATAGTCGTGGCGGGACCCACCCAGGGCGCTTACGGTCTCGTAGCCGGAGGTGGAAAAGACATACACGCCGGGCGGGGGCCCCGGTGTCCCATTGCCCGACCCGGGTCCTGCTGTGGCTGTACCTGGGCCCGCCGCACCGACCGTTCCCGGACGACCGGCACTGCTACCCGCTCCGGAACCGGTGGTCTGAGCTGGTGCGGCCATGGGGCCCGAGCTGCCGGTCATCCCCATGGCGGCTCGAACCCCGACGGAGCCGGCGGCGTTCGGTTGCGCGTAGATCTCACCGGTCTCCGCCCGTGGCGCCAGGTCCGCTGTTCGCGATGCGGCCGTCTCGAAGTTGGTGACCCCGCTCAGAGCCTGAACGCTGCGGAACTGAGCCAGCGCGTCTCCAACGGTGACCGGCCGGGTGGACTGAGACACCACGTAGAAGGCTCCAACGTTGGCCAGCACCAACATGGAGATGGCCCCGGCGGTGCCGCGGCGCAGGGTCCGCCTACCGCTCAGGAGAGGGGTCATGAGACGGTCTCCAGGGCATCGTGCTGGGCGGCAGACAGCCGCCGGGCCAGCTGGATGGCCACCCCCCGTGCAAAGCCTGGTTCCTGCATTAGACCCATCAGGGTTCGGACCGGCATCACGATGGCGTCAACCGGGGTGAGGGCGGTGGCCTGGGCTCGGATCCCCGAGCCCTGGGAGATCAACAGGTGATATCCCAGCAGGTCTCCGGAGTCGAGCAGTCCGACTCTTCGTCCCTGCCTGGTGAGCTCGACCTCGCCTCGAGCGATGACAAAGGCCTCGGGGGTGACTGAGCCCTCTCTGACGATCACAGTCCCCTCGGGGAACTCGACGTGGTCGACCCACTTCGCCACCCTGGCCAGCTTTCGATCGGGCAGGCGCCCCAATCCCGGATGGGTCTTGAGCAACTCGACCTTGGGGTCATGAAACTGCATGGTCGTCCTCTTCCTGATTCGGGGGTCCTTTTGTCCCCATGTCCACGCAGCCTGAGGTATGGCGATTGCGGGCCGGATGCCGGCTGATTGTCGGCGGATTGCGGCCGAGGGGGCGACACCTGGGCACGAGATTCCGGTCGTGGCCAGGGCGGGGTGAGGGTCAACCACCGTGAGCGTTTCTGACGCCTGAGCTGGGGCCTCGGCCCTGGTCGAGACCTCGGCGGAGGCCTAATCACCGGTCGGGTGCCCGGGCGGATGAGACGATGGCCGGGCGCCAAGAGGCCCTCGGTCACCTCCATCTCGATTGCTTGCTGGACCGTCAACTCACCGGGACAAGGAAAACCCGCCCTCGCGGGCGGCCGCAACGTCGCCGCAATGCGCTCGCCGCGGCTTGGCAATCGGTCCGTCGCAGGATGGGGGCACGACGGCGAACGAGGAGGCACGATGGCGGTCGAGGCGCAATGGCTACCTACCTGGGGCACCCGCAGCAGATGACCTCGCGGCCCGCTCCGGTCAAGGGAACAGCTCTCCACCGCGGGTCCACGGGGGAGGCCATCTTCGCCGGCGCCGAGCTCTTCGGGGAGCTCCCGGCAACCACCCGGCGCCGCCTGGCCGCCCTGGTCGAGCGGCGCTACCTCGCCGCGGGTGAGGTGCTTGTGCGCCAGGGCGAGGCCGCCGACTCCGTCTTCGTCGTCGTCTCGGGGAAGTTGCGAGCCAGTGTCAGCCAGGACGGCCAAGAGGTCGCACTAGACGATCTGGGGCCGGGCCGCCTGGTCGGTGAGTTCGCTCTCCTGAGCGATCGCCCCCGCTCCGCCACGGTGCAGGCCGTGCGCGATAGTGAGGTGCTGCGCCTCTCATCGACGGCCTTTCACCAAGTGCTCCGGGCCCATCCCGAAGTCGGCCTCGCCCTCTCCCGCCGGCTTATAGAACGGGTGGCGGGGCGGCCGGGACCCAAATCCCCGAGCGGGGTGCAAACGGTGGCCGTGCTCGGCGCCGGGCCCCGCCCGATAGCCCTCGGCCCCTTCTGCCGGTCTCTCGCCCGGGCCCTGGCCGCCCTCGGCCCGACCGCCCACGTCGACGGACCTACCGTGGACCGGGCCCTCGGTATCGGCATGGCCGAGCGCGGACCCGGGGCACGCCACAGCGGGGAGTTGACTTCGTGGCTACACCGCCTCGAGGAGGACCACCGCTTCGTTCTCTACCAGGCCGACGGCGCCCCTACCGAGTGGACCCGCCGCTGTGTCCGCCAGGCCGACGTGGTCCTGTTGGTCGCCGATCCACGGGGCGGGCCCGCCGTCGGCCCCGTCGAGTCAGAGGCGTTGAGCCGGGACACGACCCGTACGGAGCTCGTGCTCGTCCACCCCGACGCCAGCCCCCCGACCGGGACGGCGGCCTGGCTCGAAGCCAGAGCCGTTCAAGCCCACCATCACTTCCGCGCCGGCAGCGACGCCGACCACAGTCGGCTGGCCCGCCGCCTCGGCGGTCAGGCGGTGGCGGTGGTGCTCGGAGGGGGCGGAGCCCGGGGCTTCGCCCACCTCGGAGTGTTGCGGGCCATTGAAGAGTTCGGGATCCCGATCGACGCCGTTGGGGGTACGAGCATCGGAGCGATCATGGCGGCCAGCGTCGCTATGGACTGGGACGCCGGTACCCGCCTCGAAAAGATGACGGCGGCCTTTGTTGGCACTCGCTTCCTGGTCGGCCTTACGCCACCCGCCGTGGCCCTCTCGTCCTCGCGCAAGCTGACCGGCCTGCTTCGTCACCCTGATCATTTTGGGGAACGGGCCATCGAGGACCTTCGGATACCGTTCTTCTGCGTCTCGGCCAACCTGTCGCGAGCCGAAGCCGTGACCCATGAGCGGGGGGCGCTGTGGTGGGGGTTGCGGGCGAGTATCGCCCTGCCAGGCATCCTGCCCCCGGTATGGGCCGACGGGGACCTCCTGGTCGACGGGGGGGTGCTCGATGACCTTCCCGTCGGGACGATGCGTGCCCGTCTCGGCGGCCAGGTGATAGCGGTGGACCTCCATGCCGACGTGGACCTGCGGGTGGCCGAGGCCTTCTCGCCGACAGTCTCGGGCTGGCGGCTGTGGGGCCGGCGGCTGCATCCGTGGCGAGCGTCCCACGGCCTGCCATCGGCCATCGAGGTACTGCTGCGGGCCAAAGAGGTGGCCTTCCGGCGCGCCCAGCGAGAGTCGCTGGTCCAGGATGCGGCCGATGTTCTGCTTCGGCCCCCGATCGCTCAGTGCGGCTCGCTTGACTTCCGTGCCGGGACGGCGTTGGTGGAGCCGGCCTACCGTTTTGCGTCCGAGGCGCTGGCGCGCTCGCCGCTGGCCATCAGCCACTCGGAAAGGACACCATGAGCCCCGGTCCTGGTGAAAGCATCGCTCATTCGCCTCGAGGCTGAGCATGGTCCGACCACCGATGGGGACCGGGCGGATGCCGCGGCCTGGGCGGACCGAGTCCTTGGGCCTAACAGCCGCCGTCGATTGGCGTGACAGCGACGACGTCGGTGGATCCACTGTTCTGTCTAGCGATCCGAACGACCTTCGGGCCCTGGCCCGTCACACGACCAACCAGGTCAAGGTCGGCGCGGGCTGACCAATCCGTCCCGTCGACGCGGCGTTCATCGGCGGGAGATGGTACGAGGGGCATTTTTCTTTTTTGGCGGTTGACCTGGGTAAACGCCGCCCACGGACAGGCCTGCATATCCCCGGACAAGGGTTCGATTCCCATCGCCGCCTCCACCCGGGCAATCCTATGTGGTACTAGATTCTGCTGGAGATGTACAATACCTGGTGTGACCAGCATCAGCGTCAGCGAAGCCCGGGAGAATCTGGCCCAGATCATTGAAGCGGCCCGGACCGAAGCCGTGATCCTGGAGCGTTACGGGCAGCCCGCCGCCGTGGTGGTCAGCCCTGAGCGCTATGAGCAGCTCATCGAGGCCTTGGAGGAAGCCGAGGACCTGGCCGCCTTCGATGCGGCCCTGGCCGAGGACGGTGACAACATCCCCTGGGACCAGGTCCGGACCGATCTCGGCTGGACTTGAACTCTTTCCGGATCGAGGTTCGCCCAGCTGCGCTTCGTGCCCTGAGGAAGATCAGTCCGGACGTTCGACCTCGGATGGAAGGCGCCATTGCCCTCCTGGCCCAGGACCCACGACCGCCCGCGTCCCGCCCGCTGCGAGGCCGGCCCGGATACCGGGTGCGGGTCGCGGACTATCGGATCCTCTACACCGTCCAGGACGACGTCCTCCTCGTCGTAATGGTCACCATCGGTCACCGCCGGGATGTTCACAACTGACAACGGTCCCCACCTCTCTACACCCGCCTGTCGGCGAGTGAGGTGTGCTGTCAACGCGAGACGTTCGGCGTTATGGGCGCAAGGCCAGCTGCTGCGCTGGTGGAGTTATCCGGGCGGCCAGGAAGGGCTGCAATCCCCTGATGCTCGGGATTATGAGCTACCTCCTTTGGGGACGATCGAGAGCAACCCGGGGCGGTCTATCCGGCATTCGGCGCTGCCCAGAACGATGCCTGGACAGAGCGCGTGACCAAGCAGGTAGAAGCGGTCCGCAGCGAGCGGATCGTCGAGACCCGCCACTAGCCCAGCCGGGTCGCGGTGATCAGGACGGTTTCGAAGCTCATGACAAATGAGCCACCATGGTGATCGATGGCCGCGCCGATGCCTTCCAATAGACGATTTAGGACCTGACGATCGAGGGCGGTGTGGTCGCTCCGAGAGAGAAGCTGGCCCAGCCACTCGTCCCGCTGGTAGGACCGAGTCCACGGGAACCACTTCATTGTCAACCCACCGAAATCGGTCACCGCTGACACGGCGTCCAGTTCCGATTCCAAATCGGTCTTGGCGTCGATTGACCGGTTGGCCGCATACCCCCGGAAGACACGGTGGCCGCCCTCCGGCACCGTACTCGCGTACACGTCCTCCAGGGCGTCGGCCAGACCATCGGGCTGCCACCCGGCGTTCCAGACCAGGCACAGTCTGCCGCCCGGCCGAAGCGAAGACGCGGCCTTCGAGGTAGCGAGAGGCAGATCGAGCCAGTGCCAGGCCTGCGCCGAGACCACACGGTCAAAACTGCGACCAGCAGCGTCCCAGACTTCGAAGGCACCGAGCTCCACCTCGATGCCGTGAGTACGGGCGATTTCCGCCATTCCTGGAGCGAGTTCGACGCCCAGCACCCGGGCACCGCGCTGGGCTATCTGCCGTGAAGCGATTCCGGTCCCGCAACCAACGTCAAGAACTTCCAAACCCGCCGGCTTCGGACCGAGCAATTCATCGATCGCTGCATCGGGGTACATCGGCCTGAACCGGTCGTAGCGCTCGGCTTCCTGGTCGAACAACTTCGAACGTTCGTAGGCCAAGGGTCGCACGGGACGTCCTCTCGTCGAGCTGATCTACGGAGACAGCGCGAGGACGTCGT
>Ga0307373_10008261_pt1 | contig 15907 bp, 11 predicted proteins | sample OX2MG_FD_202534 | JGI IMG/M metagenome (GOLD analysis project Ga0307373, IMG submission 202534) | Soil microbial communities from Risofladan, Vaasa, Finland - OX-2 | ecosystem: Environmental > Terrestrial > Soil > Coastal area > Acid sulfate soil | place: Finland: Risofladan, Vaasa | collected... | reverse complement strand
GGCGTCGAATTCCTTGCGCAGCTCTTCGACGGGGACGTTGTGGCCGACATGCGCGCCCGTTTGGAAACGGACTCCTTCCTCGAGCATCTGTTCGAGGCGCCTGTCAAGGACGCGCTTTTCCATCTTGAAATCCGGGATGCCATAGCGCAGGAGCCCGCCGATGCGATCGGCTTTTTCAAAGAGAGTGACCCAGTGCCCCGCGCGGTTCAACTGCTGCGCGGCGGCAAGGCCCGCGGGGCCGGAGCCGACGACCGCGACACGCTTGCCGGTGCGCGTTTCCGGCGGCTCGGGCTTGATCCAGCCCTCCTGCCAGGCGCGCTCGACGATGGTCTTTTCAATCAGCTTGATCGCTACCGGAGGCTCGTTGATACCGAGCACGCAGGCGGCTTCGCAAGGCGCCGGACAGATGCGGCCGGTGAACTCGGGGAAATTGTTGGTGGAATGCAGGACGCGAATCGCGTCCTGCCACTGGTCGCGATAGACGAGATCATTCCAATCGGGAATGATGTTGTTTACCGGGCACCCCGTGTGGCAGAACGGAATGCCGCAATCCATGCAGCGGGCCGCCTGGGTGCGCACCTTATCATCCGAGAAGGGCTGATAGACCTCGAAGTAATCGTTGACGCGCTCGGCGACCGGGCGGCGCGCGGCTGTTTCGCGAGCGTATTCCTTAAATCCGGTGATCTTACCCACGGATCACCTGCCCGCCCGAGGGCTTCCGCGTTTCGGCGAGAAGAACGCCCGAGGAAACGCGGGGGATGCCGAGCACGCGCTTGTATTCGTGCGGAAATACTTTGACGAATTTGGGGAGCGAACTTTCCCAATTCTCAAGAATCCACTTTGCCTGCGGGCTGGCCGTGTATTCGCCGTGGCGCGCGATCAACTGGTAGAGCTTCTCAATGTCTTTGGGATCGGTGACCGGATCGAGGTCAACCTCCGTGGGGTTGCAACGAACCGAGAAATCGCCGCCCTGATCCAGGACGTAGGCGATGCCGCCCGTCATGCCGGCAGCGAAGTTCCGGCCCGTGCGGCCGAGCACCACCACTAATCCATTGGTCATGTATTCGCAACCGTGATCGCCGACGCCCTCGACGACGGCGACGGCGCCGGAATTGCGAACCGCGAAGCGTTCGCCAGCCATGCCGCTGAAGTAAGCTTCGCCGCTCGTGGCCCCGTAGAGGCAGACGTTGCCGATCAGGATATTTTCTTCCGGCACGAACTCCGATTTGCGGTCGTGATAGACGATCAGTTTGCCGCCGGAAAGCCCTTTGCCCACGTAGTCGTTGCCGTCGCCTTCGAGTGTGAGCGTGATGCCCTTGGCCAGGAAAGCGCCGAAGCTCTGCCCGGCGCAGCCGGTGAACTGCACGCGAATCGTGTCCTCGGGAAGTCCCTCGGAGCCGTAGCGCCGGGCGACCTCGCCGCTGAGCATGGCGCCGACGGTGCGATGGATATTGCGGATCGGCATGCTCAGCGAAACGGGTGCGCGATTCTCCAGGGCGTCGTGGGACATTTCGACGAGCTTGCAATCGAGCGCCTGGTCGAGGCCGTGATCCTGCGGCATCGTGCAGCGGCGGCTCACATGGCTCGGCACAGGAGGATTATAAAGAATCGCCGAGAGATCGATGCCCGACGCCTTCCAGTGGCGGACATCCTGGCGCTGCGCCAGGCAATCGACGCGGCCGACCATTTCATCGACGGTGCGGAAACCGAGGTCGGCCATGAGCCGGCGCAGATCCTCCGCGACAAAGAAGAAGAAATTGATGACGTGCTCGGGCTGGCCTTCGAATTTCTTGCGAAGCTCGGGGTCCTGAGTGGCCACGCCCACCGGGCAAGTGTTGAGATGGCACTTGCGCATCATGATGCAACCCATGGAAATGAGCGGAGCGGTGGAGAATCCGAATTCCTCCGCGCCCAGGAGAGCCGCAATCGCGACATCTCGGCCGGTCTGCAGCTTGCCGTCGACCTGAATCCGCACGCGGCTGCGCAGATCGTTGAGCACCAGCACCTGCTGCGTTTCGGAAAGGCCAAGCTCCCAGGGAATGCCCGCATGGCGAATCGAGCTGATGGGCGAGGCTCCGGTGCCGCCATCGTAGCCGCTGATCAGAATGACGTCGGCGTGGGCCTTCGCCACACCGGCCGCCACAGTGCCCACGCCCACTTCGGCGACGAGCTTGACGGAGATGCGCGCCTGCGGATTCACATTCTTCAGATCGTGGATGAGCTGCGCCAAATCCTCGATGGAATAGATGTCGTGATGAGGAGGCGGCGACACCAAACCCACGCCCGGAATGGAGTGGCGGACGCGCGCGATGACCTCGTCCACCTTGTGGCCGGGCAACTGGCCGCCCTCGCCGGGTTTGGCGCCCTGCGAAATCTTGATCTGCAAATCGTCGGCATTCACCAGATAGTTGGTGGTGACGCCGAAGCGGGCGGAAGCAACCTGCTTGATCGCGCTGCGACGAAGATCGCCATTCGGGTCCGGCGTGAAACGCGCTTCATCCTCGCCGCCTTCGCCGGTGTTGGACTTGCCGTGGATGCGATTCATGGCGATGGCGAGAGTCTCGTGCGCTTCCTTGCTGATGGAGCCGAAGGACATGGCGCCGGTGGCAAAGCGCTTGACGATTTCGGAGGCGGGCTCGACATCGTCGAGCGGGATGGACGGCCCCGCCGGCTTGAAATCGAGCATGCCGCGAAGCATCAACAGGTCGCGATTCTGCTGGTCCACGATAGCGGCGAACTCGCGAAAGGTCTCCGACTTGTTTTGACGGACGGCGTGCTGGAGCTTGCTGACCGTCAAGGGATTCAACAGGTGGCGCTCGCCGCGCACGCGATACTGATATTCGCCGCCCACGCGGAGTTCGGTATCGGATTCGCCGACGTGCCGCATGGCGAACCGATGCTTCATGAGCGCTTCCCGGGCGAGAACTTCGATGTTCACGCCTTCGATGCGCGAAGCCGTGCCGGTGAAGTAGCGATCGACCAGAGATTCGCTGAGGCCGACGGCCTCGAAAATCTGCGCGCCCTGATAGCTTTGCAGGGTTGAAATGCCCATTTTCGAGAAAGTCTTGAGCAGGCCCTTGTCGGTGGCCTTCATGTAGCTTTTGAAAACCTTGTCCCACGAGTATTCGGGCGGAAACTGGCCGGCCTTAAAAAGATACTCGAGCGTTCCGATGGCGAGATAGGGATTCACGGCACTGGCGCCATAGCCGAGCAGAAGGGCGAAGTGCATCACCTCGCGCGGCTCGCCGGACTCGACGATCAAGGCCACCTGATTGCGCGTTTTCTCGCGGATCAGATGATTGTGAACCGCCGACAGCGCCAGCAGGGACGGAATGGGCGCATATTTGTGGTCCACGCCGCGATCGGACAGGATCAGCAGAGTGTAACCGGACTTGATGGCGAGCGAGGCGCGCTGGCAGAGCGCTTCGAGGGACTTCTCGAGTTCCTGTTCGCCGCCTTCCACGCTGAACAGCGTGGGCAGCGTGGTCGCGAGAAAGTCGCCCCAGTTCACGCGCCGGAGCTTTTCCAGGCGCCAGTTGGAAATGATGGGGTGGCGAAGCTTCAGCGTGTGGCAGTTCTTGGGCGTCTCTTCGAGGATGTTACCTTCGCGCCCGATATAGCTATTGAGCGACATCACGAGATCCTCGCGGATCGGGTCGATCGCGGGATTGGTGACCTGCGCGAAGGTCTGCTTGAAATAATTAAATAAAAGTTGCGGCTTATCCGAGAGGCAGGCCAGAGGCGTATCGATGCCCATCGAGCCGACAGGCTCCTCGGCCTTGATCGCCGCGGGCCCGAGAATGGTCTTCAAATCCTCATCCGTGTAGCCGAAGGCGCGCTGGCGCATGACGATGGTGGCGTGGTCGGTGAGATGAACGCCATTGGGACTCGGGAGATGATCGAGCGTGATCTGATTATCCTTCACCCACTCGGCATAGGGCTGGCGCGAGGCGAGCTGCTTCTTGATTTCTTCGTCCGAGATGAGACGCTTCTGCTCGGTATCGACCAGCAACATGCGGCCGGGAGCGAGGCGTCCCTTCATACGCACATCTTCGGGCTTGATGGGAAGCACACCAGCTTCGGAGGCCATGACAACGAGGCCATCGGCGGTGACGAGATAGCGGCCGGGACGCAGGCCGTTGCGGTCGAGCTTGGCGCCGACGCAGCGCCCATCGGTAAAGACCACGGCCGCGGGACCGTCCCAGGGCTCCATGAGCGACGCGTGATATTCGTAAAAAGCCTTCACGTCGCCGGGCATCGACGGGTCGTGTTCCCAGGCTTCGGGAATGAGCATGGACATCACGTGCGGCAGGCTGCGGCCCGCAAGCGTGAGCAGCTCGGCGGCGTTATCGAGCATGGCCGAATCGCTGCCGCCGGGCGTAATGATGGGAAGCAGCTTCTTGATATCGTCTCCAAACAAGGGAGAGGCGAGCACGGACTGGCGCGCGTGCATCCAGTTGACGTTGCCGCGCAGCGTGTTGATTTCCCCGTTGTGGCAGATGTAGCGGTACGGGTGCGCCAACTGCCAGCTCGGAAACGTGTTGGTGGAAAAACGCTGGTGGACGACGCAGATCGCGCTCATCACCTCGGGGTCGGACAGCTCCTTATAAAAGCGCGCAATCTGCGGGGCCAGCAGCAATCCCTTGTAGACAATGGTGCGCGAGGAAAGCGAAGGGATATAGAAAAACCCCTTCTCCTTGAGATCGGACTGGGCGACGACGGACTCCGCCTGCTTGCGCACGACGTAGAGCTTGCGCTCGAGCGCGTCCTGATCCATGCCCGGGGCGCGACGGATGAAAATCTGCTCGATGTAGGGCTGGGTATTGCGCGCCACGCGGCCGATCATCTCGCCGTTGATCGGCGTGTCGCGCCACCCGAGCACGGTGAGCCCGTGCTCGCGCGAAATTTTTTCGAGAATTCCCTCGCAGAGCATGCGCTCCTGAGGATCGACGGGCAGGAAAACCATGCCCACTCCGTATTCGCCGGCGTTCGGAAGCGTGAAGCCGGCGCGCGAACATTCGCGATCGAAGAAGGAGTGCGGAATCTGGATGAGAATGCCGGCGCCGTCGCCCGTCTGCGGATCGCAGCCGCAAGCGCCGCGATGGGCGAGGTTGATCAAGATCTGGATGCCCTTGAGAACGATGTCGTGCGACTTGTGGCCCTCGATATTGGCCACGAAGCCGACGCCGCAATTGTCGTGCTCGTGCTGCGGACGGTAGAGTCCCTGGGCGGCGGGCAGCCCCAAGAAGGGATAGGTTTGGTTCGTTTTGTCCCGTTTTCTCATTTCGAGACTCCGGCCTGCCGGGGACTGATTACACTGTTGGCGTCCGCTCGGCTGCGCCTCCTAAGCCGCCTGGTATCAAGCATCCCCGACTTGCATGGAAGGCGGGGCAAATTCGGTCCTAGTGCTTGGAAGTACTAATATACACCGAAATGAAGGGAAAGCAGTAGTGGAAGAGCGAAGGCGCGAGGGTCAATGGGCGGGCAGACCGAAGAACTCATGGAGCGAGGCTAGGGCACTCCGCTACCGAACAGTTTGAGGAGGATGAGCGTTCTTGCCGACGTCCGGACGGTTGTCGGGGATGAAACCGTCGCGGTTGGGCATGCGGACCTTGGGCAAGGATTCCCGATCCATGACTTGATCGCGCGGAATGATGCCATTGCGAAAGAGCAAAAAGGCGGTGACGGCGTAGGTTTCATCAGCGGTAAGAGCGCCAGGCCGATCATAGGGCATGGAGCGGTGGATGTAATCCCACACAGTGGTGGCATAAGGCCAGTAGCTGCCCACGGTCTTGAGGGGCTTGGGCGTGGCGAGGCTGCCGACGCCGCCCACAAGCGCGGGGCCGAGCGCGGCGTTGCCTTCGCCCTTGGCGCCGTGACAAACGGCACATTGGGCGCGATAGAGCGCCTCGCCCTGAGCGGGAGTGCCGCTGCCGGGGGGCAAGCCCACTCCGTTGGGGAGCACGGTAATGTCCCACTGCTTGATTTCGGCGGGAGAGGGAGTGCGGCCAATGTGGGAGTAGTTCGTCTGTGCGAGAAGCGCGATGGCGAAGAACAGGCCAGATGCAAGCGCCAGAGGGATTTTGTCACGCATGGACCAGTTCCCCGCTGGACTGGAGCCGCCACCAGACGATGCCGTTGTAATGATGAGGCGCGGCCAAGCCGCGCACGGCAAGAAGTTCGGCGCGCTCGGGCTGGACGTAGCCGGTTTCGTCGATGCAGCGGGAGCCGATGACCGCTTCCTTGCCGTCCCAATTCCACGGCAAACGGAAACGCACAAGGGAGTGCAGTTGGTCCGGCTGCTGGAGCGCGGCCCTCCGCCAGGCATGGCCGCCATCGGTCGAGACTTCGACGGCGGCGACGCGCGCGCGACCAGACCAGGCGAAGCCGGTGATCTCGTAAAAGCCCGGCGTGGGAAGACGCTGTCCGCCCGCGGGTCGCGTGACGATGGACTTGGCTTCCATGACGAAGGCGAATTGGCGCGCTTTTCCACTGGGCAAAAGGTCGGTGTAGAAGGCGGCTTCATCGCGCGTCATGGCCGGCTGATCGAGAAGCTGGAGGCGGTGCAGCCACTTCACGCTGATGTTCCCTTCCCAGCCAGGCACAACGAGGCGAAGCGGAAAGCCCTGCTCGGGGCGGACAGCCTCTCCGTTCTGGGCGTAGGCGACGATCACGTCGTCCATGGCCTTTTCAAGAGGCACGCTGCGCGCGAGGCGGCTGGCGTCGGCGCCCTCGGCGAGCACCCAGCGAGCTTCGGGCTTGACGCCAGCTTCGTTGAGAAGCGTGGAGAGGAGAACGCCGGTCCATTCGCTGCAACTGACCAGCCCCGCGGCATGCTGGGGAGTCTTGCTATCCGGCTGCAAATATTCGTGCTGGCTATTGCCGGAACACTCGAGGAACTGGATGCGCGAGACGGAAGGCAGGCGCTTCAGGTCCGAGAGGCTGAAAATGAAAGGACGGCCGACGAGGCCGTGGATCATGAGTTGATGCCGTGCCGGGTCGATGGCGGGAACGCCGGAATGGATGCGCTCGTAGTGCAGTGAAGAGGGAGTGACGATGCCATAGAGATCCTGCAGAGGTGTCAGGCTCGAGCCGGTGGTTTGCAGACCATCGGGAACGGTTTCCACGCGAGCGGCTTTGTCGAAAGGCGAGCGCGCGCCGTAAGGGCGCATGGGTGCGCCGAGCTCGCGAGGCGTCCGCGCGTTCACGACGGCGGGGAGCATCGCACCGACCGTGGTGGCGGCGAGAAAACCGCGGCGAGTGTAGCGCCCGGTGGACCGAGGCGCGGGTGAGAAGCTGGCTTCGGGTTCTTTTTTCATGGCGAAATCCTGGCGAGACGGCACGATGGCGGCGACACCCTACGATCTTTGCAAGCCGAACCGGATTCGTCAACATGCGAAGTTTGCGTGTGGAAGTTTGGGCGCCGACCTGGAGCGCGACCATGGAAGGTTGCGGGCTGCTAAGTGGCGCGCGCGCGCCTGCTCAGAACCCGATCAACCATTTCGCGGGACTGGCCGAGGTAATTGGCGGGATCGACCAGCCTGGCAAGGGCGGCGCGGTCGAGATGGCGCGAAATCTCGGCGTTGGCGGCGAGAAGATCGAGCAGCGGAGCGCCCGTCTCGGCGACCTTGCGGCAAATGTCGTAGATGAGATCGTGCGCGCGCTGGCGGCCGAGATAGGGCGCGAGGCCCATCATGGCGGCTTCGGAGACGATCAGTCCGTTGGTGAGATCGAGATTGGCGCGCATGCGCTTTTCATCGACTTGCAAACCCGCTAGCATGCGGCGAGCCTGCGAGAGAGCACCGCTTGCGAGGAGAAAAATTTCAGGCAAGGCAATCCATTCGATTTCCCAGGGGCCCGTGGAGCGTTCGTGATCTTCAACGAGCGCTTCGAGGAGCGCGGCCACCTGCTGGCGGACGACCGAATTGCAGGCGAGGATGTAATTGCAGGAAATGGGATTGCGCTTCTGCGGCATGGTGCTGCTCGAGCCGCGCCCCTGCTCGAAAGGCTCGAAGACTTCGCCGACTTCGGTCTGCATGAGGAGCTTCACGTCGGTGGCGATTTTTCCCAGCGTGCCGGTGACGAGGCCGAGGAAGCAGGCGGCTTCGGCGAAGGCGTCGCGCGCGGTGTGCCAGGCGATTTCGGGTTGGCCGAGGCCAAGCTCGCGCATCAGCGCGGCCTGCACCTCGAGACCCCGCGTGCCGAGGGACGCAAGCGTTCCGACCGCTCCTCCGAATTCGCCGACCAGAACGCGCGGGCGAAGTTCGGCGAGGCGCGCGCGATGCCGGTCGAAGGCGGCAAGAAGGACGGCCATTTTGAAGCCAAAGGTGAGCGGAACGGCCTGCTGGAGATTGCTGCGTCCGGCCATGGGCGTATCGCGATAGCGCTGGGCGAGGCCCGCGAGCGATTCGCAGATGGCGCGCAGATCGTCGTCGATGAGCGCCAGGGCCTCACGGATCTGAAGGACGGCGGCGGTATCGGTGATGTCCTGCGTGGTGGCGCCCCAATGCGCCCATTCGCCGAGGTTGTTGGAACAGAGGGCGACCAGCTGTTCGACGACGGGAAGAACGGGGTAGCCCACCACCTCGGTGCGCTTTTTGAGCCGGGCCATGTCGAACTTTTCCACGCGCGCGTGCTTTTCGATTTCCGCGGCGGCTTCGCGCGGGATGATTCCGAGCTGGGCCTGTGCGCGGGCGAGGGCGGCTTCGATATCGAGATAGCGCTGGATACGATTCTCGTCGGAGAAGACGCGGCGCATCGCTTCGGTGGTGAAAATATCGCGGAAAATTTTGGAATCGATTGCCGACGAAGCCATGGCTCAACCTCCATTTGCCGGGCGCTTTGGCCGGGCGTATTTGCGATCCGGGCGTAGGCGATCCGGAACGATGGAACCCGGCGATACGCGCGCTTCCCTTCCCGCGCCAGGGCCGCCGTTCACACGAGCGCGAGCAACGTACTGTAACCCGATTCGAAAACAAGCGATAGACCCTGCGTCCAACGGGCGACGGCGAATCCGGGCGACGGATTCCGGCTGGAACGCCGGAACGAGCGACTCCATGCGAAGGTCAAATCTATGCGAACGTCAGACGAGCGACGGAAAAGGAGGCACGCGAGAGAAAACTTCCATTATTGGTATTGGCTGGAAGGGCGGACATAAGAAAGCAACGGGAAAACACGAGGGGCGTGCTCGCAGAAAAAATCTCCCGGAGCCGATGGCTCCGGGAGCCGAAACTCAATGCGCCACTAGAGAAAGACCCTGGGCAGACAGCCGCCGGGCGTACTTGGCGCGTCAGCGGGGAACGTTCGTTAAACCGTGAACGAGCTGCCGCAGCCGCAGGTGCTCTTGACGTTCGGGTTGTTGAACTTGAAGCCCGAGCCCTCGAGAGTCTCAAGATAGTCCACCGAGACGCCTTCCAGATACATCTCGCTCATCTGGTCGACCAGAACCTTCAGCCCGTCGAATTCATAGACGTTATCGCTAGCCTCATTGACCTGGTTCTCGAAGGCCATGTGATAGCTGAAGCCCGAACAACCGCCGCCTACCACGGCGACGCGCAGTCCAGCCGGTGACGGGGTTTGCTGCGACAATATCTCTTTTACTTTTGCTACTGCTGTCGGCGTAAGTTGAACCATGATCTGATCCTCCACGGATTGGCCGGCAAAGCTAGGAGCTGTGCGCCATCGATCCAAAACTATTATACCAGATTCGGGGAGGAGGCCAAACAGGCGCTATTTCTTTCAGATGCTGCTGTTGCCATGCGGGCGCTAGATTGGGGATGGGCGAGGTGAAGGCTGTCCCCTATAAATGCGTGACGCAGACGCTTCCGCGCGCAAGTTATTCGCCGCATAGGGCGCGGCGAGCTTGCCTTACGGAGAATATGCCCTAAAATAACTGGCTCACGATGAAACACACCATCACGCTCATTCCCGGAGACGGGATCGGACCGGAAGTTTCCAACGCAGTCAAACAAATCCTACAAGCAGCGGGCGTCGATATTGCATGGGAAGAGATCCCGGCGCGCGCGGAACTGGAACGGCGCGGGACCGACTTCATGCGGTCCGGAGTGGTCGAATCGATCCGCAAAAACCGTGTGGCGCTGAAAGGGCCGCTGGCGACCGCCGTGGCGGGAGGCCCGCCGAGCATCAATGTGGGGCTGCGACAAGCGCTCGACGTATATGCGAACCTCCGGCCGGTGAAGAACCTGCAAGGCGTGAAGTCGAGATTCGAAAACGTGGACATGGTGCTGGTCCGCGAGAATACCGAAGACCTGTATGCGGGGCTCGAACACACGGTGGTGCCAGGGGTGGTCGAGAGCCTGAAGATCATTACGGAGAAGGCGTCGACGCGGATTGCGCGGTTCGCGTTCGAGTACGCCCGGAAACACGGGCGCAAGAAGATTCACGCGATTCACAAGGCGAACATCATGAAGCTGTCCGACGGGCTGTTCCTGACGTCGGTTCGCGCCGTGGCTCCGGAGTATCCGGAGATCGAATACAAGGAGTTGATCATCGACAACGCCTGCATGCAGATGGTGCTGAATCCCCAGCAATTCGACATGCTGCTGCTGACGAATCTGTATGGCGACATCATGAGCGATCTGGCTGCGGGGCTGGTGGGCGGCCTGGGACTGGTGCCGAGCGGGAACATCGGCGAAGGCGTGGCCGTTTTCGAGGCGGTCCACGGAACGGCGCCCGATATCGCCGGAAAAGGGATCGCGAACCCGACCGCGCTGTTGATGAGCGGCATCATGATGCTCGATCATCTCGGCGAAACGGACGCGGCGCGCGGGATTGAAAAAGCGCTGCACGAAGTCTACCGCGAGGGAAAATTTCTGACGCGCGACGTGGGCGGCAGCGCCACAACGGCCGAGTTCAGCGAAGCCATCGTGCGATCCATGAAGGCGTAGCCCGCGAGCGTGCCCGAGCGCTTCGGCACTGATTCACCTTCGTTGCCCCGGAATCAATAAAAAATACCTGGACCTCAGGGGCTAAAGCCCCTTTGTTTTTGCGGCCGTTGTGTCGGAGCTGAAGCCCGACCCCCTAAAAACAATCGCAATGAATGTGCGCGGCACAACACTCGTACATCGAGACGCGCGAGCGAGAACCGTACTTCGGGCCCGAAAATAGCCCTGGAACGATGCGGCTATTTTTGGCAAGCTGCCAGTATGCTATCCGAAAAATAAATACGAAACGGGACTAGGTATTTGTTGAAAAGACTTCATAAGGTGACTTCTCCACAGACTCCCGATATTCCAGGCGCTTTCCTTCTACTTTCTTAATTGCCTTGCAGATTCGCTCTCCGTCATCGAGCTTGCGAGTGTTCCATCGAAATTGGAATTCATTCAAATAGTTAGGTGCTTGCGGCTGAAACTGTGAAAGGTGCCCATCACACCGCGACGGATTAGGGAAAAGACGCCTTCGACGGTATTAGAATGCACGTCCGTATCCTTGCGTACATATTCGCCAGCGCTATGTTTCACCACTTCATGACCACCCTCAAATGCGTGCCCTGCTTTCTTGTACATGGGGAATTCGTCTGTAATCACGCGGCAACTTAGGTCCGCATTTTCTACTATGAACTGACCGACTTTATCCCACGTAAGGCGATCCATCGTTTGGAAACGAACATCCCCGCCACGCTGAACCGTTCCCATTACCGGAATTTTCTCAGTTCCACGGCCTCGCTTTGGAACGCCTTTATACCGCGGGCGGCCACCCACATACACTTCATCGACTTCTACTGTTCCAGTGAGTTTTTCTTGATTCCTCTCTCCAAGTCCATGCCGGATACGACGAAGAATGAATAGCGCAGATTTGTGGGTGACCTCCATCTCACGCGATAGTTGCAGGGCCGAAATACCTTTTTTCGACGAACATGCTTTCCAGAAACCGTACACCCACACACGTAAGGGTAAGCGCGTTTCCTCAAAGATCGTTCCCGTGCGAACGGTGAACATTTCCTTGCAGCCACGGCAGCGCCATCGGTAATCCTTGTTCCGTTGACCGTCACGCCCAATCATTTGGTAGACTTCGACATTCCCGCAGCGCGGACACGCTGGCGTGTTCCCCCATCGCTGCCCTTCAAGAAACTCAACCGCAGACTTTTCATTATTGGCTGCCGCTCGCAATGCTTTAAGAATCGGTGATGTATTCTTTACCATGCGGCGATTTTAATATATCTCGATACCTATTGCAATGGCTATTTACCAATAGACTGGAATAGATGGACAATACTTTCTGTGTATTGCCAGAGTCAAACGCTGTCCTTGGATCGTCGAACACACGTCCGTCGTACATAAAGACATGTTCCAGTGGTAGGCCTATCGCTGTTTTAGTGTTCTCCATTCCAACATAACCCATATTGTTTTCAATTATGTATAGGAATAGTGCCATCGGCTCGCCAACCCACGCCCGGACGATTACCTTAGGCCTTTCTTGTGGACGGTTTTTCACTTGCATAAATCCTCCACGTTGACGTAAACTCCCATCAATTCAGAAGGGAGAAAACGTCATGGCACAAGACAACTCCAGCGTGAAACAATCCCCCTATATGTCCTACGGGGTTTTTTCTAAAAGCATCGAAATGCTTTCGGAAACCACAGTTCCTAGCGGTCCACTTGATCGACGGGTCCTCAGTGGTATTTCTGGAGCTGATTATGGTGCGCTCATTCCCGGCCTGCGTTTTCTGGGATTGATAGATGACGAACGCAAAGCCACGACTCAATATCGGGAACTTGTGGAAGCGTGGAAGAACGCGCCAAAATTTAAAGAGGTCTTGCTTGAGATTCTCGTAGATAAGTACGCGCCCATCATCGGCAAGTTGAATCTGAAAACGGGTACGAGTGCGGAGTTGGAAAAGGCTTTTAAGGATTATGGCGTATCGACTGGACAGATGCTCACGAAAACAATTCGGTTTTTCGTTAAGGCAATCACCGAAGCTGGTGTGACGCTTTCTCCGCACATTACAGCACGCAAGCCCCGGATAGCGAATACGACACCCAAGAAGAATGGTAGCGATAAAGGCGTCCACGCTAAGGGACGAAAAGATGGGGATGAGAGCGAAGAAGAAATCCCCAATGGAATTGAGCGTTTGCCTCTTCCGGGGATGCCTAACAGCTTTATCCAATATCCCGCGAACCTTACCGAAGCGCACTGCCAGATTTTGGAAGCAATGATTGGCGTGTTGCGAAAATCGGTTGAGGCACGCGTTGGGATCAAGGAGCGGAAACCATGAGAAGGAATTAAGGGCCGCGCTAGACGACCCGAAAAAAGTGGGGACGGGAGAAACCTTTAGCGGAGTCACCGCCCCCACATCTCGCAACCTTTGTGCCGCAGTGCTGGAACTGGCAGACAGGCGCGGTTTGCAACCGCGTGCCCATTCCGGGCATCCGGGTCCGATCCCCGGCTGGGGCACTCTTTTTACCCCATACAGGAATCTTCGTGATAATAGTATTAGATGCTGAAAAAGCCTAAGACAAAGCGGAAAAAGAGCAAACGGGGTCCCAAAGAAGAACGTCTTATCGTAAGCGGCGATCCGAAAGACGCTCTCGACAGACTCCTAAAAAAAACGCCGCGCTAATGACGGCGCAAATGAAACGGTTTTTTGTTCTCCTCTCATTTTCACCAAGTACCTAGTCCCGATACGAAAAAGCATCTGGGCCTTGGAGGCTGAAACCCTTTTGATTTCGCGCTGCCGTTATGTGGAGCTGAAGCCAAGCCCCGGCCCGCTAAAATTGCATTGCGCGACCCTGTACGTTCAGACAGGTGGTGAATCCGCGACCTCGGCCGCACCCGGGGCAAGGCAGTTCCCTTCCCTTTGCTAAGCTTGGATCGGAAAAAGGGAGGAGACATGGCCAACGCGGCGCTCGTCACGAAGCTCTACCGCATCATGAGCTGGGTGAGTCTGGCGGGACTGGCGCTGGTGCTCATTCTGGTGCTGCGGAAATCACCGCCTCCCAATGTGCAATACGATCCGAACGCGGCGGCACGCGTCCAGCAGAAATTCGCAAACGCGGACCAGGCCAAAGCTGCGGGCCAGCCGGCGCACGTAGAGATGGACCCCACCGAACTGAATTCCTACCTCAAGGACAACCTGCAGACATCAAGTTCGTCTCCGGACGGGTCCAGTGAGGCCATTCCCAATGCGGCGGCAGGGGCAACGGTGGCATCGTCACCGGCAGATGCATCTTCCGCGGCGTCAGGCAGCGCGTTATCCAGCGATCCGGCGCAGATTGCGGGATCGGATCAGGCAGCGCAGGAGACGATCGAGCAGGTGCAATCGTCGGTGAAGGACGTCAAGGTGGACATGGATGGCGACCTGGTGAAGGCGTACCTGGTATTCAACTTTCATGGCAAGGATCTGTCGCTCGAACTGGATGGGCATTTGAGCACGCAGGATGGCTACCTGAAATTCGATCCGGTGGCCGGGAAGCTGGGTTCGCTGCCGCTGCCGCAATCGACGCTGGAATCGGCGGTGGGAAAAATGCTGGCCTCGCCGGAAAACCGGGACAAACTAAAGCTCCCGCCGGACGTCAGCGACATCGAAATTCAAAACGGGCAGGCAGTTGTTTCCTACAAGTGACGATCCGCAGCGCCGCTTCCGCATAGTTCAGTTCCCGTCCCGTACACACCTGAAAGACAACGATCCGCTGGGACAGCGAAGCGAACAAGCATGGCTCAGATTTATCCACCAATCCGTCGCGGCTAAACGGGCAGGCCGATGGGCGTGTAGACGATGTAGAGGAGCCAGTAGATGATCACGCCGGTGACCGAGACGTAGAACCACAGGGGAAGCGTCCAACGGGCAATGGCGCGGTGACGGTCAAACTTCTTTCGCAAGGCGCGCACGAGGGTGACGGCTACCAGCGGGACGATGACAGTGGCGAGAATCGTGTGAGAAATCAGGAGCGTGAAATAGACCGGGCGAATCCAGCCCTGCCCGCTGAAGCGAATGACGCCGGCGTGAAAGTGAAAATAGAGATAAAAAAACAGGAACACGCTGGAGCAGACGACGGCGCTTATCATGCAGACCTGGTGCGCGAGGATTTTGCGGCGGCGGATAAAAAAATAACCGAAGATCAAAAAGACGGCGCTCGCGCCATTGAGGATGGCATCGACGGCCGGAAGGGACGAGAGTGGAAAGAGCGTCATGAGAGAGATTCAAGCTGTCAGTATGTTATCCGAGAAACATATACCAAAAAGCACCCCTGGCCTCAGGGGCTAAAGCCCCTTTGATTTTGCGGCCGTTATGTCGGAGCTGAAGCTCCGACCCCCTAAAAGACAATCGCAATGAATGTGCATGGTACAACAAATACCCCAAGCCGTAAATTCATTGACTTAGTCTTCGCAGAATCCCCTGGCCTCGGGGGCTAAAGCCCCTCTGATTTTGCGGCCGTTATGTCGGAGCTGAAGCTCCGACCCCCTAAAAGACAATCGCAATGAATATGCGTGGCACAACAAGTACCCCAAGCCGTAAATTCATTGACCAGCCTTCGCAGAATACGAAAAACAACCGTCCGGTCATCCGAGTGCGCTTATCGTACGCGAGGAATTCCTTTTACCTTGTGTTCAACAAAGAGAGAGCGATTGCCGAAGGACGAGCAATCAAGAATCGTTCTTCGCTGCGCCCAGGATGACGACCAGAAGGCTTTTTTCAGCAGCAAGCCAGATCAGCGGCACTGCAATTAATTAAATAACTTGCCGGGCCGCCGGCACCAACCTCCATGCAATGAAACTCACAGCTCAAGCTGCTAGCGGCTGACTTTATCGAGAACCATCCACACGAGAAGGATCGGAATGTGGGCCACGGTGGCGTGCATGAGCCATTTCGCGCGCGCGTTGGTGCGCGAACGATTGGCCCAGAGACCCACCTGCAGCAGGAGCATTCCCAGGATCAGCGCTCCAAAGA